>ENA-UOJE01000217-UOJE01000217.1-human-gut-metagenome-genome-assembly--contig:-C23-NODE-217-length-71244-cov-73.964461_pt1:0-67500 | contig 71244 bp, 55 predicted proteins | sample MGYA00242341_ERZ723888 | MGnify/ENA metagenome assembly ERZ723888 | reverse complement strand
TGACTTTGTTTCCTTTCGTTCATTACTTTTCTTCCTTTGTTCAGTTTTCAGGGTGCGTAGCTCAAAATGCACCTTTCTTGAGACTCATCTTTTGATGAGTCTTTTTTTTATTGTAAGAATAAACAAAGTTCGACCTGAAAATTTGTTCAAGTATACAAAATGTGACCGCTTATGACATTTTTGCTTGAAATAAAATTTGGCGTATGTTATTATGAAAATGTAATAATGCTCTGCAATAAAATCGATGGAGAACTGAAATAAGGGGGATTTGATTCTTTGCGTCGTACATATTCATTGTTGTTTCGGGAATTTAAAAGTAATTTGATATTGAAAATAATATACATTATATATGTACTGTTGTCGGCTGCCGTGGCAATTTTCGCTTTGTTGGAAATGATTATTGAAGCTCCCTTTGAAGCTTTTTTTGGCGGCATTCAATTTGTTTTACTTCTTAGTCTTTTGCATTTAGTTTTTTATTCGCTCGTTTCGTATGAATTTTGTTGTTTCGATCGAGCTGTGGGCTTCGACGAATGTGCCAGTGCAATGGAAACAGGCAAATCGCAGTTGATATTAGGCAAGATATTTGTGCTGATGAGTCTCGCAGTTCCGGTTTTAATCATAAGTATAGCCGCAACGATTGTCGGAGCAATTATTGGGCATGTCGGAGCGGCGTTTTTTCAGATCTTAGTACATTTGATTCTTAATCTCGCGATTCTTCCCACAGTAGGTATTTTATTTGGCGCGGTATTGGCGTGCGGAGCAAAGCGTGGGGCGGCATATATTATAATAGCGGTGGTTACACTTCTGTCAACTCCGCTGGCGGGCGGTTGGTGTGTCACTATATATAAGGCAACCGGCTTTTCGGCGAGCGTATTAACGCGCCTGTTTCCGTTTATGACGCCTTCAATTATGTTAGCTTCGCTTGATTTGGCATACGGATATTCGCTCAGACCGTACAGGATTTTTGCCTATGCAGTGTGGATTCTTGTTCTTTGCGCCGTTTTGTTTTTCTATATCTCCAAGGAACGAGGAAAAAAGAAACGGCTGTTCTCGGCTGTAGTTTGTTTGGTGGCGGGAATGTGCCTGCTACCGTTTGTGTTCAGAAGCAATTCGGATATTATATATGATGACATGAACAGCGAGGGTGCCGGTCGCGAAATCAGCTATTATGAGAGAAATAAGATAACTCCTCCGGAGGCTTGCCCCGAGTTCAAAATAACCGCATATGATATGAATCTGAAGTTCAGCAATGTGCTTCATGCCGAGGTCAAGGCCTCGGTGTCCCCAAGCAATTTGGATATCTACGGCTTTACGCTTTACCACGGATACAAAGTCAAAGAAGTCAAAGATGAGAGCGGCAGGGAGCTGAAATTCAAGCAGACCGGCGATTGGATAGAGGTTGAGTCGGCGGGTGAGACTTCGTCGCTCACATTCAGCTACGACGGATATTCAAATACACACTACAGCAACGGACAGGGCGCGGCTCTGCCGGGAACATTTGCTTATTATCCCCGCGCAGGTTATGTAGTGTGTGCTGATGCTGACGGATATGAGCGTTTGACGCTTGACGAGCCGACGCAGTTCGATGTAAAAATTAAAAACCGCAAGAAGTTTTTCACAAACCTTGACCGCACCGGGAAAAATACATTTTCCGGCAAAACCACCGGACTGACAATTGTCGGCGGATTCTATAAAGAGGATAAAATAGGCGACACGAACCTTGTCTATACATCTGTCGGCAGGGATGTCAATGAAATAAAGAAAGTGTTTTCGAATCTGATGCAGACATATGACAGATCGTTTAATACTATTATGGTCGCCGAGTTGCGTGAAGGCAAATACCTGCGCGATTACGGGGATACGCTTGTTTTTACCGGCATGTCCTTGACGGGGATAGAAATGGACTATTTCCTGTCACAGATTCCCGAATGCAGAGGGGATTTCGGCTTGCAGGCTTATGTCTTTGAATATATGCGCGATACATTTGCAAGCTATGCGGCGGGTGACAAAAGCATAGGTATGAACACCCGCTATGTCCGCGTGGAGGCGGCGGCCGATAAGTACGGCGACGAATATTGCAGAAAAGCGATAGACAAATATCTGTATGACGAGAGCGACACACGCACGCCCGACGAATTCATTGACGATCTGAACAGAGGTACTGAAAATGTTGAAAATTGACAAGATAATTTTTTTGTGAAAGCATACAAAGTTCAGTATAAAAATTTGTTCAAAGATACAAAATGTGACTTTTAATGGCATTTTGCTTGAAATAAAATTTGATATATGCTATTATGTGATTGTGACAATGCATTGAAGCAAAAAATATGAATTTGCAAAGGAAAAGTGCTGCAATTTTTCTGCTCATGTTCTCTTTAAGTATAAAATGACGACGGCACTTTGAAAATTTCAGTAATTTGATCTGAATCCATGCGGCATTTATCTTTCGATAGATGCCGCATAATTGAAAGGGGTGTTGACGCTGAAAACAAGATGTTTGCTTTTCTTCAATGAATTCAGAAAAAATCCCGTCCTGAAAATAGCATATATTATATATTTTTTGCCAACTTTTGCATGGAGTGTATATTCGTTTGTAAATTCGCTGATATATAAAGAAATATTCTTTGGCTTGTGTTTTACATTGGTGGTTAGTCTCATCTATTTTGTATTCTTTGCGTTTATAAGCTATGAATTCGGCAGAATGGATTCTTCGGTCGGATTTGATGAATGTTGTTCGGCGATAAAATTTGGGCGAGTCAAAACAATCGGTGCTAGAATTCTGGTTATGATTTCTTTGTCGATACCTTGTTTTATTTTGAATTTGCTATTTTTTATTGTGGTGGGTATCGTTTGCGGAGACGGAGCAGCTGCAACATTTCATGCACTTGCACATGTTGTGATAGCTTTTGTGGTTATACCGTTTATTGGAACGCTGCTCGGGGCTGTACTTGCAACATGCGCCAAAAGAGGCTTGTCATATATCGTATTGCTTGTTATTACTTTCTTTTCGAGCCCTGCGGTAAATGGCTTCTGCGCGGGTTTATATTATTCCACTGGTATATCCGCAAACAGATGGTTAAGAGTTTTCCCTTTTATGACACCGTCGTCATTTTTTTATACACCTAATATCGCTTACGGTTATTCACTTAGACCGTATAGATTATTTGCTTTTTTAATGTGGATATTGGTGCTTTGTGCGTTGCTTCTTTTCTTCTTCGCACGAAACCGTTATGGTAAGCACTTCCTTGTTTTGGGCGTTGCATGCTTGACTCTTGGACTGTGCTGCGCTCCAATTGTCCTTCAGAACAATTCCGATAATATTGAAGATATAGAAAGCACGGAAGAAGTCGGTGGGGAAATTCGATATTACATTATAAATAAAACATCCCCTCCGGATGCTTGCCCCGAATTCAAAATAACTTCATACGATATGGAGTTGAAGCTCAGCAATGTGCTTCATGCCGAGGTCAAGGTCTCGGTGTTCCCGAGCGATTTGGATATCTACGGCTTTACGCTCTACCACGGATACAAAGTCAAAGAAGTCAAAGATGAGAGCGGCAGGGCGCTGAAATTCAAGCAGACCGGCGATTGGATAGAGGTTGAGTCGGCGGGTGAGACCTCGTCGCTCACATTCAGCTACGACGGATATTCAAATACACACTACAGCAACGGACAGGGCGCGGCTCTGCCGGGAACATTTGCTTATTATCCCCGCGCAGGTTATGTAGTGTGTGCTGATGCTGACGGATATGAGCGTTTGACGCTTGACGAGCCGACGCAGTTCGATGTAAAAATTAAAAACCGCAAGAAGTTTTTCACAAACCTTGACCGCACCGGGAAAAATACATTTTCCGGCAAAACCACCGGACTGACAATTGTCGGCGGATTCTATAAAGAGGATAAAATAGGCGACACGAACCTTGTCTATACATATGTCGATATGGATGTCAATGAAATAAAGAAAGTTTTTTCAAACCTGATGCAGACATATGACAGATCGTTTAATACGGTAATGGTAACGCAGTTGTATGATGGTGTTTCCATGCGCGATTATGGAGATACGCTTGTTTTCACCGGTGTATCTTTGAAGGGGATAGAAATGGACTATTTCCTGTCACAGGTTCCGGAAAGCAGAGGGGATTTCGGCTTGCAGGCTTATATTTTTGAATATATGCGCGGTAAGTTTGCTGAATATGCGGCGGATGATAAAAGCATGGGTATGAACACCCGTTATGTCCGCGTGGAGGCGGCGGCCGATAAGTACGGCGACGAATATTGCAGAAAAGCTATAGACAAATATCTTTATGACGAGAGCGACACACGCACGCCCGACGAATTCATTAACGATCTGAACAGAGGTACTGAAAATGTTGAAAATTGACGGACTTACTTATAAATTCGGAAAGAAAGCGGCGGTCGACTGCCTGTCATTTGAGTTTACGAATGGCGTATACGGCCTGCTCGGACCGAACGGCTCGGGCAAAACAACGCTCATGCGCTGCATAACAGGGCTCTATAATGTCAAGGGCGAGCACATTTTCTATAACGGCAAGCCGGTTGAAAAGGACAAAAGTTTTTCGCGCCATGTCGGCTATCTGCCGCAGAAATTCGGGATGTATCAGCACCTGACTCTGAACGAGATGCTGCTGCTCATAGCCAACATGAAGGGGCTCGATGACAAGTCGGCGCGCGAGGGAGTTGAAAAAGCACTCGGGTTAGTTAACCTCACCGACTGCGCCGAAAAGAAGGTCAAGGCGCTCTCCGGCGGAATGGTTCGCCGCGCGGGAATAGCCCAGACTCTGCTCGGAGACCCGGATATTCTCATTTTTGATGAGCCGACCGCGGGACTCGATCCCGAGGAACGCCTGCGCTTTCAGAGCATTATTTCCGAGATAAAGAAAGATAAAATAATTCTTATCTCGACGCATATTGTCGAAGATGTCCATGCGGTGTGCGAAATGGTCGCGGTAATGCGAGACGGCAAGATAATAAAAAGCGGCACGCGCGAGGAGATGGCAGCGTGCGCCGAGGGCAAAACATATATCATAGACATGGACGATCTGCCGAAATTCAAAGAGCCGTATTATAAGCAGAAGCAGTTCGACAGCGACGGAAAATACTACCTGCGCCTTGTCAGCAGTGCGCCGCAGGATTTTGCGCCCGTCAAGCCGAATGTCGAGGACGGATACATATGCGCGCTCAAAGGAATATGAAGCTGTTGCTTCAGAGACAAAAATATCTGATCAAAAATATGGGCGCCCTCATGCCCGTTCCGATAGCGGCAATTTATGTGCTGGCTCTGCCGCTGTGTATTGTGCAGAGCAGAAACGGCAACGCGGAAGAGCTGCGCTCATTCGTATCGCAGTTTTCGCAGGGCGTTTTTTCGGTGCTATCCGTTTGGTGGGTTATATTCGGCGTGCGCGAATATTTTGAGGCGGACGGCTGCGAAGTCCTGTTTCTCCACAACAGGCGCGGATTCCTGCCGGATGCAATTCTATTTTATCTGCTGTTTGCTGTTTCGGCGGCGCCGTTCTATATAATCATGAACGCGGTTGCAGGGATATCGCTGTTTGCGCTTCTCCGCCTGCTGCTCAGCGGCATATTCTGTTTCGGATTGGTCTATTTTCTGATGTTCCTGACCCATTCGACAGCCATCACGCTCATGACGCTGTTTATCTACTCGCTCGGTGGAATGCTCATTTATCGCAGCCATCCGATCTTCCCTTTCTGCTATGACCTCAACAATGCCACGGCGGAAAACTGCCTGGAATTCTATCTTCCGCTTGCGCTGATCGGCATTCTGCTGATTGCCGCAGGACAAATTGTAATTTCAAAAAACACAAGATATCATCAGTAAAATCCTCCGTAATTTCATAAAGACCCCCGACGCAAATGCTGCGCCGAGGGTCTTTTTATTTGAACAGATTTTTCGCATAACTCGCCGATCTTCCGCCGATGCGTTTGTCTCCGGCGGCATTTTGGCTTGACAGTCGCTTATATAAAGTTTCGAGTATTCCGCCTATAATCAGATTTGCCGCCATCAGCCCGAGCGCCTGCCGCGCCCCGAAATGAATCGGCAGAAAGGTGCAGATTATTATAGCGGCGGTGAGAATCAGGTGAATCGCCAGAAACACGAAGCTCACTGTGCGATATGTCATGATGCTCGAACTGAATTTGCGCGGACGCTCTTTGTACATGCGCACCATTTTGCGCGCGGAATATTTTCTGCGCTCGGTCCGCCGCAGGTAGTCGAGATATTCTTTCTCCGTCAGTCCGTCGATGAAAATCGACTCAATGATGTCTCTGAAAACCGACATAGTGAGCAGCAGCCCTACCAACGATCCTCCGACCGTAAATCCGAGCAGCATCCATGCGCCGCGAATAGTTTCGATTATATACTTCAGCCCGACCGCCTCCTTTGCACTGAAAGAATTATATCATACCCACAATGCGGCAGTCAAGGAAACTCCGTCTGCGACATCGCAGGCGGCGGTGTTTTGTTTTGCGGCTCAAAATAAACCTCAAAATATGATAGAATTTTCGGCTTTGCTGTGCTATAATATAGAAGATTATACTGGCATATACTGTCACTACTGCTTTAGGAGTGTTTTTGTTGCAGACAAATGTTGATTCGCTGAAAATAAACTACATGGACAAAGGCTCGGGCGAGCTTGTGGTTCTGCTGCACGGCTGGGGCTCGAACATAGAGCTTTTCGAGAATATGTCCGAACTGCTCGCACGCAAATATCATGTTGTCGCGCCCGATATGCCCGGCTTCGGGCTGTCCGACGAGCCGAAGGAGCCCTGGCGCGTCGATGATTATGTCGATTTCGTGCTGAAATTTCTTGAGCCGTTCGCGCCGAAGAAGGTGACTTTCCTCGGTCACTCGTTCGGCGGCAGGGTCATCATAAAAATGGCGAGCCGCGATTTGCCGTTTGAGATCGAAAAGGTCATTCTGGTCGATTCGGCGGGAGTCAGGCCGAAAAAGACGGCGGCGCAGAAGATAAGACAGCGCAACTATAAAATAGGCAGAAAGATTCTTGAAACTGCGCCCGTAAAGGCGCTGTTCCCCGACGCACTCGAGGAGTTCCGCCGCAGCCACGGCTCTGCCGATTATAACAGCGCAACGCCTGTTATGCGCCAAACGCTTGTCAACACGGTCAACGAGGATCTCGTGGAATATATGCCGAATATGAAGATGCCCGTTTTGCTGGTATGGGGCGAGAACGACGATGCAACGCCGCTGAGCGACGCGAAATTGATGGAGCAGCTCATGCCCGACGCAGGACTCGTCACCCTCAAGAACTGCGGACACTATTCGTTCCTTGAACAGCAGTTCACCTTCAACAAGGTGCTCGCATCGTTCATGGAGATAGACTGACCGACACGACAGCTTTTGTGAAAGGATTGATCTTTTAAATGACGATATTTTCCGAAGTGCTTATTTTTGCGGCGTTTTGGCTGTTCGCAGTGCTCTCGACGCTGTTTTATATGCATATGTTCCAGCTGAATTCATACCGCGCCGACGATCAGTGGCACTGGATGCTCAAGAATCGCGGCAAGGTAGTGCCGCTCGCTCTGCCGCTTATCGGAGCGGTTATCGGCGTTATCTGCGGGAAGAATGCCGGCATGATAGTCTGCGCCGTGTTCATTTTGCTCGCGTGCCTGTTCTATAAGCCTAAGAAAGCGAAAAAGCCGCTGAAATATACCCCCAGAGTCAGGCGTATGCTCGTCACCGTCGCGGTGCTCTATGTTGCAATGACGGTTCTTCTCGCGGTGTTTGCGTCGGGCCGCGTTATCGCGCTCACTGCCGGCTTAGTCGCCGCCGCTTCTCCGTTTGTCATAATCCTCGCCAATATTATAAATAAGCCTATCGAGCTTTCGATAAACAGATATTACACGAACGACGCGAAAAAAATGCTCGCCGCCTGCCCGAATCTTACAGTTATCGGCGTCACCGGAAGCTACGGCAAAACGAGCGTCAAGTTCTATCTCAACACTCTTCTCAAGGCAAAATACAATGTCCTCATGACCCCCGAGAGCTACAACACTCCAATGGGCGTCGTCAAGACCGTGCGCGGTTCGCTCAGAGCGACGCACGAAATCTTCATCTGCGAGATGGGCGCGAAATATGTCGGCGATATCAAAGAGCTGTGCGATATAGTCCACCCGAAGCACGGCATAATAACCTCGATAGGTCCTCAGCATCTCGAGAGCTTCAAGTCCCTTCAGAATGTTATCAACACGAAGTTCGAGCTCGCCGATGCACTGCCGAAGGACGGCATGCTGTTTTTGAACGGCGACAATGAATATATAGCCGAAAGGGCGCCCGACGGCGCGATAACCTACGGACTCAATTCCGACAGCAAGTATAAAGCGAAGCTTATCAGCGTCGGCGACAAGGGCACTACTTTTGAAGTCACAACGCCCGACGGCGAAAAAGAGGAGTTCACGACAAAGCTCATCGGCACCCACAACTGCCTGAATATCCTCGGCGCGATAGCAGTTTCGCATGAGCTGGGCATCTCGCTCGCCGAGCTGCGCCCGCAGGTGCGCCGCCTCGAATCCGTGCCGCACCGCCTCGAGCTATCGAAGCGCGTCGGCATGACGCTTATAGACGACTCGTATAACTCAAACCCGAGTGGCACGAAAGCGGCGCTTGAGACTCTGAGCTTCTTCGAGGGCGAGAAGATTCTTGTCACGCCCGGCATGGTCGAGCTTGGCGACAAGCAGGAGGAATACAACTGCGAATTCGGCAGAAATGCCGCCGCAGTCTGCGACTATGTTGCCATCGTCGGCGAGAGGCAGACGAAGAGCATATACAAAGGTCTTGTCGAGGCAGGCTTTGACGAGTCGCACATATTTGTGTCTCCCGCGCTCGGCGATGCGCTCGCAAAGGTCGGCGCGATAAGAACGGATAAAAAGAAGATCGTCCTGCTCGAAAACGACCTTCCCGACAATTATTAATGGGGGTATTCCTATGAAGATAAAGCTTGCAGTCATGTTCGGCGGCAGAAGCGTTGAGCATGAGATTTCCGTCATTTCCGCCATCCAGGCGATTCACGCGGTGGATAAAGACAAATACGATGTTATCTCGATCTATATCACAAAGAACAACGAGATGTATGTCGGCGAACATATCGGCGAGATTGAAGCTTATAAAAATATAAATGCGCTTATCGCGGAGAGCACGCGCGTGAATCTCGTCAACGACGGCGACCGCACGCTGATAGTCAGATATCCGCACAAGGCTTTTGCAAAGGATGTTATTGATTATATCGATGTCGCGTTCCCGATAGTCCACGGCACGAATGTCGAGGACGGCACTTTGCAGGGCTATCTCCAGATGCTCAATCTTCCGTATGTCGGCTGCGACGTTATCTCGTCGGCGGTCGGAATGGATAAATATGTTATGAAGACCGTCTTTAAAGATAACGGCATCCCCGTGCTCGACTGCGTTTGCGTCGATGCGGAGGACTATGACGCCGACCCGGAAAAGATAATTGCGGATATCGAAAAGAAATTCAGCTATCCCGTTATCGTCAAGCCGATAAACCTCGGTTCGAGCATCGGCATCAGCAAGGCACATGACACCGACGGACTTGAAAATTCGCTTTCGAACGCGTTCGACTATGCGGACAGAGTCCTTGTCGAGCCCGCGATAGAGAACCTGCGCGAGATAAACTGCTCCGTTCTCGGCGACAGACATTCGGCGCGCGCCTCGGTCTGCGAGGAGCCGCTCAACGCGACGGATATACTGAGCTATGAAGATAAATATATCGGCAACGCTTCGAAGTCGGGCTCCAAGGGCATGGCATCGACCCAGCGCAGAATCCCTGCCGATATCCCGAAAGAGACCGAAAACGAGATACGCGAGATGGCGGTCAAGGCGTTTAGGGTACTCGGCTGCAGCGGCGTGTCGCGTATAGATTTTATGATCGACGCCTCGACCGGTAAGGTCTGGCTCAACGAGATAAACACGATTCCCGGCTCGCTCTCGTTCTACCTCTGGGAGCCTCTTGGAGTCAAATATACCGAGCTTATCGACGAAATGATATCGCTCGCCATGAAGCGTGAACGCGAGCGCGAATCGATAACCTATTCGTTCGACACCAATGTGCTCTCGGGCATAAAGCTCGGCGGCAAAAAGACAGGCAAGATGTAATTTCAGGCTATGGCGCGCCGGCGCCGTGAAACGGCGCCGCGCGAGCCTGCGACTCGCACTGCGCGGGCTTCGCCCGCACGGCGCGCCGAAGAAAGGAAGTCTCATTATGGCAGTATTCAAGCCCTTCAGGGCAGTAAGACCCATCCCCGAATATGCATCGCGTGTTGCGGCTCTTCCCTATGATGTTATGAACAGCGACGAAGCCCGCGAGATGGTAAAGGGCAATCCCTATTCGTTCCTCCATGTCGACAAGGCGGAGGTCGATTTGCCCGTCGGCACAGAGCTCTATTCCGAAGCTGTCTACAACAAGGCGGCGGAGAATCTCAAAAAGCTCGAAACCGACGGTATCTGCAAGCAGGACAAGTCGGATTGCATGTACATATACCGTCAGATAATGGACGGCAGAAGCCAGACGGGTCTTGTCGGCTGTGTGTCGATAGACGACTATATGAACAATGTCATAAAGAAACATGAGCTGACCCGCGCCGACAAGGAGCAGGACAGAATAAATCATGTCGATTATTGCGACGCGAACACAGGTCCTATTTTCCTGACCTACAGAGACAACGCCGCGGTTGGCGATATCGTCAAGGCGTGGCAGGCGGAGCATGAGCCGGTCTATGATTTCGTCTCCGACGGCGTCGCCCAGACAGTCTGGGTCATCGACTGCCCCGAGACGATAAAGAAACTTTCGTCTCTCTTCGCGGGCATCGATTCACTCTATATTGCGGACGGTCATCACCGCGCCGCTTCGGCGGTCAAAGTCGGCAAAAAGCGCAGAGAGCAGAATCCCGGATACACCGGAAACGAGGAGTTTAACTTCTTTCTCGCCGTGTTGTTTGCGCAGAGCGAGCTCGCGATAATGGACTACAACAGAGTCATAAAAGACTTAAACGGTCTGACTCAGGACGAGTTTATAGCAAAAATAAGCGAAAGCTTTACCGTTGAATCCGCGCCCGAGTCGCCTTATAAGCCGCAGGAGAAGCATACCTTCGGAATGTATCTCGGCGGAAAGTGGTACAAGCTCACTGCAAAGAACGGCACTTTCGATGCGTCCGACCCGGTCGCGGCGCTCGATGTTTCGATACTTCAGCAGAATCTCATCTCTCCCGTGCTCGGAATAGACGATCCGCGCACCGACAAGAGAATTGACTTCGTCGGCGGCATACGCGGTCTCAAGGAGCTTGAGCGCAGGGCGCAGAGTGATATGTGCCTCGCATTTTCAATGTTCCCGACGACCGTTGACGACCTTATGGACATAGCCGACGCGGGCAAGATAATGCCGCCGAAATCGACATGGTTCGAGCCGAAACTGCTCAGCGGCCTGTTTGTGCACAAGCTTAAATAAGGGATGAAAATATGGTAAGATACAAGACCGAACCCGGCGAAAAGGAGCAGAAAATCCTCGCAGAAATTTCGCTCAACACGCCGAACAATCTGAAAAGGCGCAAGGTGACTTCCGTAGTTTCGGCAGTTCTCTGTGTCATATATGCGGCGTTCGCCGTGTGGATGTTCGCGCGCGGTGTTGTCGGCAACGGATTCCTGCTGCTCGGCTTTGCAGTGCTTTTTCTGCTGATAATTTTGTTTTCCAAAAAGTTTCAGCTCAGTGTAATGCAAAAGGTTATGAAAAAGAAAAACAATGCTGTTTTGGGCGGAACTTTGGAATATGTCATTGACGATGACGGCGTGGCGATAACTTCGCCGCTCGGCACGGGCAAAAACAACTGGTCGGCTTTCGACCGATGGGGCGAACAGGACGGATATATCTATCTCGTGCGCCTTGATAACAATGTCGTGCTCATGGATAAATCCCGCCTGACTCCCGATGAACTTAAAGAGCTTGAAAGATTGCTCGGAAATGTGAAAAAATGAGTCTGATTGAAAAACTTCCCGACCTCAATGCTGTCAAGGGCGGCTTTGGCGAACGGCTCGCCGCCTATTACAGCAAGACGGTGTTCTCAGATGCATATGTCCTGCATGATGTGCTTATCGACGGAAAAGACGAGCATAAATCTCAGATAGACCTGATAATAATTGCCGCAAGCGGAATTTATGTCGTAGAAGTAAAGACTTTCAGCGACGCTAAAATATACGGCGATGGGCGAAAGAGGGATTGGCAGTATTACCTCGGCGGGCACAGGTATGATTTCTACAATCCGATTATGCAGAACAAAAAGCATGTAGAATATCTCAAAAAGATGCTCTCTGATTTTGCTAAAGTCGAGTTCTACTCTGTTGTGCTGATGCTGTGTGATGACTGCAAGGTGTCTAATGTGAACAGATCCGACAGAGTCGATACGTTCGTCTGTACAAGCTTACCCGCCATGAACAGAGCGATGAAGATGTTTTTGGAAGCGAACGAAACTAAGCTTAGCCCGGCGGATACGAGAAAAATATATGATTATATCAAGGAAAATCAGGAACAGGGAAAAGAAGCCCGAAGAGCGCACAAGGAGGATGTGAAGGCGTATCGGCAGAAGGTGCAGACCGAAAGGGAGAAGCGCGTCTGCCCGTACTGCAAGAAACCGCTCGTGCTGAGGCATGGGCAATACGGCAATTTTTATGGGTGCTCAGGTTATCCCAAGTGCAGATATACTGAAAAATAAAGTAAAAGCGGAGACTGCTTCAGCCTCCGCTTTTTGTTATTCTTTTGCCGCTTTTCTTTCTTCTTCCTCGTATGTTGTAACGATCGCCTGGGATATCACCACCATAGTGCGCCTGACTCTGCGCCCCATCTCCTCCGGCGGCTCCGGGTCGGAGCCGTTGAGCCAGCGGATGAGCGCCGAGACCGTGCCATCGGCAAGGAATGTCACAAGAAATTCCGTGTCCTCTTCGCTGTCAAACAGATTGCCGACAAGCTCCTCGAGCACCGGGTGAATCTGCATGCGGAAATAGTCCCTGAACGAGTTCTGTCCGGTTATCTGGAGCGCGCTGCGATAAAACTCGCGGTCGGAATAAAAATATTCGCATATCTCTTCAAAGTTCGCAATATGATCCGGTCGGTTGCGAATCTCGCTGAACTCCGTGTCGAATATCCAGTTGACAAGATCATATTTGTCGCAGAAATGATAATAAAAGCTCTTGCGGTTCATCCCGCATTTTTCGCATATGTCTCCGACGCTTATCTTCGTCAGGGGCTGGGTCTTCATCAGTTCCTTGAGTGACGAAGCGAGCGCCCTTTTCGTTATGAGCGAATCCGGCATATTCCCTCTTTCCTCCCTTTATTTTCCCTTTATGTTATATTATATCACAAAATTCGCTGCGTTTCAACCCCTGCGATTTTGGCGCCGCCGATTACTTCATTGCCGATATAAAACGCCGCAAACTGCCCTGGAGTGACCGATCTCTGTTCTTCAAAAAATGTGACGCGCGCCGTATTTTTTGAGTCGAATTCAACATGCGCGGGCGCCGCGGGGGCTCTGAATCTTATCTTGACATCGCAGTCGAAGCTGCCGCTCATTTGCGCGCTTATCGCGTTTATGCCCTCGACCGTAAATTCCTTTGCATACTGCGCGCCGTTCTCGCCGAGGATAACCGCGTTTTGCTCCGGCACGATGCGCGTGACGAACATCGGGCGGCCGAACGCGCCGAGCCCCTTGCGCTGACCGACGGTGTAGTTCATTATACCCTTGTGCCTGCCGATGACATTGCCCTGAGTGTCGAGAAAATCGCCCTCGCCCATGTCTTTGAATCCGTGCGAGCGGATGAATGATGAATAGTCGTTGTCGGGGATGAAACAGACCTCCTGGCTGTCCTTTTTCTGCGCGACCGGCAGAGAAAATTTCTCCGCAAGGGCGCGGATAGCGCTCTTCTCCATCCCGTCTATCGGGAACATCGCGTGGGCGAGCTGAAACCCCGAGAGCATGCAGAGAAAATAGCTCTGATCTTTCGCGCTGTTCGAGCGCAGGAGCTTTGTGTGTTCGCCGCTTTTGTCGAGCGAGGCATAGTGCCCCGTAGCGACATAATCGCCGCCGTTTTCGAGGGCGAACTTGAGCATCGCGCCGAACTTTATCTCTCTGTTGCAGACGACGCAGGGGTTCGGAGTCGCTCCGCGCAGATATTCGGCGGCAAAATAGTCCATGACCTTTTCTTTGAACTCGCCGCGCAAATCAAGTACGCAGTGTTCTATTTTAAGAGCCTTCGCCACATTTTTCGCGTCCTCAATGTCGCCGTCCGCGCCGTCGCCGGGCTTTAATCGTAGGGTCACGCCCACGGTGTCATATCCGCGCTCTTTGAGCAGAGCCGCGGCAACGGAGCTGTCGACCCCGCCGCTCATGCCTATAAATACGCGCTCCAAGCTTTCGCCCCCCCTTTCGATTCTTTGTTGATTATACCATATCCCGCCCGACTATGCAAAGCAACTTAAATTTTATATCCCGAAATCATTTCGTTTTCTGCGGAATATTTTTATATATTTTTTGTTATGATGCTTTTTAAGTGTTATTTTTCGGTTAGCGCATGATTACCGGAAAATAAAATCTCGAAATCCGCTTGCAGAAAGCGGCAAAAAAGAGTATAATAAAAGATATATTGAGGGATTATGCGCTTTAGATACACGCACAGACCCGTGCGCCGCAATCGTATATACACGGTTCACTTTCGTTGACAATGCGGCTTTGGTCATTACCGGGTCTTATTTCCAAGGGAGGATTTATTTTGTCAGTTGATCTACACTGTCACACGAAGTTATCAAACAGTTCCATGGGTATTGATGACCTTATTATGCTCGCAAAAAAACGCGGCGTCGATACCATTTCTATCACAGACCATGACTGCCAGGCGGGTTCCGTCCGCGGCAGGATCATCGCCGCAAGACGCGGAGTGACCGTTGTCCCCGGCGTTGAGCTGTCCGCATCGGATGCCGAAACCGGCCGTCAGGTACATATTCTCGGTTACTTCTGCGACAGTCCGGACAGGCTCGAGGAGCTCTGCCACAAGAACAACGCCGCGCGCAAAAAAGCGGGGCAGTATATGATTCTCAAGGCGGCTCAGCGTTATCCTATCTCCGCCGAGCTTGTCATGAAATGCGCCGCCGGTTCGACCGGAATCTTTGAGGAGCACATTATGCACGCACTCGTCGAATGCGGCATCACTCAGGATTTTCACGGCGATATATATAACGAACTTTTCAGCCCCGACAGCCCGAAAAATATTATAGTAGAGCCGAAGTTCGTCGGCGTAAAAGAAGTCATCGACGCCATTCACGGCGCGGGAGGCATAGCTGTCCTCGCTCACCCGTATAAATATAACAGCGTGCCCGGGCTTGACCGCTATGTAAAATACGGCATCGACGGCATCGAGGTCTGGTGCCCGTCAAGCAGCGAAGAACAGCAGAACGATATGCTCGACTACGCAAGGACTCACAAGCTCCTCGCAATAGGCGGCTCGGACTTCAGCGGAATGTACAACAAAGGCACCGTCAGCGTCGGCGATTTTGCTACGCCCGCCGCCGATTTCAAGGCGCTCAGCGACTACAAGACGATGCTCAAAAAGCGCGCCAAATAAGTTAGGAGGGATCGCAATGCGTCCCGAAGAGGATAAGGATATCAAAGTATTCCATCCGTCAAACGAAAAGAAAGAACAGGCTGAGGAATCAACCGACCTCAGCCAGGATATACTGCACGCCGTGCAGGAGCTTGACGCCCAGCGCTCAAACGGTAATCTCCGCCGCGCGCGCAAGCTCGGCAGAAGTCTCGCGCAGTTCACGCCCGAAAATGCGGCGAAATTCGGCGGGATAGACATAAAGGCAAAAGGCGGAGTCGACCCGCAGGAGCTGCCGTCAAATGTGCTCTATCAGGCGCGCGTGCTCATGCTGTTCACCGCGCAGCTGACTCTCCACCGTCTGCTGCCGCCGGTCATCTCGAACGAGGCGGTAAACGCCATGTACGACGACCTGAGCGAAGGTTTCTATGACAATGTCATGGAGGGCGCTTCGTTTTCGATATATTATCTCGCCGTCAGAAAGGCGTTCAATATCAGCGCAAATATCGGAAAGGGCTTCGCGATGCTCTGCGGAGACGAGAATTCTGACGAATACGCGAAAATCGGAATGCTGGTCTACAATCTGTCGGACGAATATGTCACCAAACGAGTCAACGAAGCGGGATTTAAAAAATTGAGCTAAAACAAAAGCCGAACGGATTTTTCTCCGTACGGCTTTATTTTATTATATCATTTCGGCTTCTTTCCCGAGATATTTGCAGTATTCCTGCGCCGTCATGAGCTTAGCCCCTCGCTCGGCATCACCGAACTCGGCGAGCCATGAGCCGTATGGGTCGCTGTTTATGCTCTGCGGGTCGTCGAGCAAGCCGTCGTTTATTCTCAGCACAGTCCCGCGTATCGGCGCGGAGATATCCCAAACGCCCTTGAACGCCTCGGCGTCGCCGATAACCTCGCCGGACTGATAATATTCGCCCTCGTCGCAGAGATTGAGAAAAGATATTTTCCCGCGCTTTTGCGGCACGAAGTCGGATATCCCGACCCGCGCCGTGCCGTCGGGCATGAAATCGACCCACTCATGCGAGGCGGTGTAAAGTAACCCGCGCTTTACTTTCATATGCCGAAATATTCCTTCGCGTTGTTGAACGAGATGTCGCAGACTATCTTCTTGAGCGTGTCCATATCAGCGGGATAGAGTCCGCGCTCGACCATGCTGCCGATAAGATCACAGAGTATGCGGCGGAAATATTCGTGGCGCGGATAGGACAGGAACGAGCGCGAATCCGTCACCATGCCGACGAATTTAGAAAGCACGCCGGTATTCGCGAGCGCTTTCATCTGCTCGCGCATGCCGTCAATATTGTCGTTGAACCACCACGCCGAGCCGAACTGAATCTTCGACGCCGCCTGCGAATTCTGGAAGTTGCCGAGCATCGCGCCGAGAACATAGTTGTCCTTGGGGTTGAGCGTGAAGAGTATGGTCTTTGGGAGAAGATCTTCAACATCGAGGGAGTCGAGCAGGCGCGAAAGATTGTCTGCAATCTCGTGGTCGGCTATCGAGTCGAAACCGCTGTCCGGGCCGAGAGATTTGAACATACGCGAATTGTTGTTGCGCGTTGCGCCGATGTGTATCTCCATGCCCCAGCCGCGGCGCGCGTATTCTTTTGCAAAGAAGCGCATAAGCTCGGTCTTGTATTCGTCAACTTCACATTCGCTCAGCTCCTCGCCGCCGAGAGTCTTTTTGAACACTCTGTCGAGCTCCGCCGCATCTGCGCGCTTATAGGGCACGCGGGTGAATGCGTGGTCGCTCGCGCGGCAGCCCATCTTTTCAAACAGGTCGATTCGGCTCAGGAGCACTTCGGTAAGCTTTTCGTAGCTGTCGACTTTTTCGCCCGAAGCCTTTTCAAGAGCCTTCACCCAGTCGCGGTAGCCGGGCAGCTCGATGCCGAGCGCCTTGTCGGGTCTGAACGCCGGGATAACGCGGCATTTGAAGCTCTTGTCCTCGGCGATGAGCTTGTGATATTCGAGACTGTCCGCCGCGTCGTCGGTCGTGCAGAGGCACACGACATTCGAGTTTTCAATAAGCTCGCGCGGGGTGAATCCGCCCGCCGCTATCTTCGCGTTCGCGCGGTTCCAGATATCCTCCGCCGTCTTTTCGCTCAGCGGCTCATATATGCCAAAATATCTCTGAAGCTCGAGGTGAGTCCAGTGATAGAGCGGGTTGCCGAGAAGATACGGCATTATCTTCGCCCACGCCATGAATTTTTCGCGCGGGGAGGCGTCGCCCGTGATGTATTTTTCCGGGACGCCGCAGGAGCGCATTGCGCGCCACTTGTAGTGATCGCCCGCGAGCCAGAGCCATGCTATATCCTCGGGCGCACGGTTCTCGTATATTTCCTTGGGCGACAGGTGACAGTGCCAGTCGAATATCGGCATCTCGTTAGCTGCGGCGAAAAGCTCGCGCGCGGTGTCGCTCTCAAGCAGAAAATCCTTGTCCATAAAAGCTTTCATTCGTATCTCCTCCCGATTTCTCGTTGATATTATTATAACCTCCGCCGCCGATATAAGCAATAGTGCGCGTTGACAAAAAGATTAAATTTCTGTAATATAAGAGCGGATAAATTTGTTTTCAAGAGGTGCTCACTTTGAGAAAATTCAAGATAACAAACCCCTATGCCGGCGTTGACTGGGACAGCTGGCATCATTACAAAACCAATCTGCACACGCACTCGACCGCGAGCGACGCGCAGGTCGATTTTTCGGACATGATAAAGGCATATTACGACGCGGGCTTTGACATTCTCGCCATGACCGACCACGGGGTCGTGAACCACGGCTGGAATCAGAAGCCCCGCCGCATCCCCGTGCTCTCAGTCAGCTCCATTATAAAAAAGCCGACATGGCTCAGCGACGAGGAGTACGCCGCGATACTCGACGGCACATACAAAAACCGCGGGCGCGGCATGACCGATCTCAGATACGGAATCGAGATAAACACCGCCGTGCTCACAAAAGCCCATGTCAACGGCTTTTTCACCGAATACGGTCAGGGGCTCGTCGGGCACGAAAACGACTTTGAAGGGTCTGTCAAGGGCGTCGCCGAGAGCGGCGGACTCTCCGTCATAAACCACCCCGGCGACTGGCTCGAATCATACGTCGATGTGAATCACGCGCACGAAAAAAAGAATGTCGAGCTGTTCGCCGATATATTAAAAAAATATCCGTCGTGCCTCGGCATCGAGGCGTTCAACCGCATCGACACCGTCACCTGCGCCGACCGCATACTCTGGGATGAACTGCTTTCGGCGGTCATACCGAGCGGCAGAAATGTCTGGGGCTTCGCGAACAGCGACGCCCATGTGCTCTCCGATATCGACACGAGCTTCATGGATTTTGTTCTGCCGGACAGGACGGAGCAGACCGTCCGCCGTGGCATGGAGAACGGCACATTTTTCTCTGTCGGCAGGCGCGCGGTATACGAGCTCGGCAAAGATTTTGTCGGCGAGGGCGAATATCCGACCGTCACGCGCATAACCGTGAATGAAGATGAGCAGAGCATAAGCATCGAGGGCAAAAATTATAACCGCGTGCAGTGGATATCAAACGGCAAAATAATCGCTGAGGGCGAAAAAATCGATCTCATCGCCGCGTCGCAGAACATCGGCTGCTATGTCCGCGCTCAGCTGCTCGGCAAAGGCGGCATATGTTTAACTCAGGCGTTCGTGCTCGACGACGGCAATATGCATGAAGTGACCCTGCGCAATATCACGCCGAAGCAGCGCAAGTTAGAACGCGCCGAAGATAAATTCAAGAGCACCAGATTCTATGTTCTCGGTCAGGAGATATCCCGCGAAATAGCATACAGAAAACGCCGCAGGCAGGAGAAAAAGAAATGAAAAAATCATCGAAAAAGGGCCTTAAAATCGCCGCGATAACCGTCGGATGCATAGCGCTGGCGGTCGCCGCCGGGTTCGGCACATACAGAATAAAGAACCGCATCGACTCGAAAAAATATAATCTTATCACGCTAGACACCTCGTCGCTTCCCGCGCCGCAGGAGCCGGTGCGCGACGATTTTGTTCAGCTCAAAAATGTCAGGATGCACTATGTCGTTTACGGCAGCGGCGAGCAGCCGCTTGTATTGATCCACGGAAACGGCGGCAGCGCGAAGTCGCTCGCCGAGGCGGCAAGCTATCTCGCCAACGACTACACAGTCTATGTGATTGAGAGCCGCTGCCACGGACAGAGCAGCGACCAGGGCATGATAGACTATGAATCCATGGCGGACGACACCGCGCAGTTCATCGCCGCGATGAAGCTCAGAAAGCCATATATCATGGGACACAGCGACGGCGGCATCATCGCGCTGACGCTCGCTGCGAGATACCCGGATATCCCCGGCGCGATAATATCCTGCGGCGCGAACACGAGCCCCAAGACGATGAAGCCATATTTTATCATCGGCGTGAAATTCAACAATATGTTCCACCACGATAAGCTCAATGATATGATGCTCACCTTGCCGGATATCACAGCCGAAATGCTCGGCGAGATAACCGCGCCGACCTATATCGTCGCAGGCGAGCATGATATCATGTGGCTCTCCGATACGGCGTATATGTACAGAAAAATTCCCAACAGCCGCATCGCGATAATCAAGGGCGCGGGGCACTCGACATATATGTCGCACGACGGCAAGCAGGCTTATGTGCTCGCCAAAGGATTTTTTGACACACTCTGATATATAAATTTAACAGCCGCCTATTCGGCTTTTACGCTGAATACGGCGGCTGTTTTTATTTTGCGGCTGTCCGTTTTCACCCTTTCGGCATATTATACTATGGGGTCGTTCCCCACGAAATCCAAAACAAGCGCGGAGAAGCCGAAGGTGACAGTTTTCTGTCCGCAGGGGAGCCGCGGCCGTGCGTCCGCGCATAAGAATAGAGGCTCCCCAAGGCGGGGAGCCTCATCGGAAATTTATCTTATAAAATGCGTCCATGCGTGTTCTTCCGTCTCCGGGAGCCCGAATTTTTCTTTGCCCAGAGCGATACTCTTCATAAGGAAAGTCATGTTCCGCGCGAGCGTGCGCATGGTCTGCTTTCCCTCTTCGTCCATGTCGGCTTCGCCCTTTTCGCGCCCGTGGATCGAGTTCCAATACTGACTCGACGCTATCGGCATATTGGATATAGTGAAATATTTATTCAGCTCGTCAAATGTCGCGGAACATCCGCCGCGCCTTGCACACACTACGCTTGCGCCGACCTTCATAGTCTTGTCAAAAGGCGTGCTGTAAAAAAGTCTGTCGAGGACGGCTATCAGCGGCGCGTTTGCGGAGGCATAATAGACGGGACTTGCCACAACAAGGCCGTCCGCCTCGCGGAACTTCGGCGCAAGCTCATTGACAATATCATCAAAGACGCATTTTCCGAGTTCACCGCACCGCCTGCAGGCGATGCAGCCCCTGACATCTTTATTGCCGACCTGCACCGTCTCGGTCTAAACGCCCTGCGCCTCAAAAATCTTTTCCATTTCTTTGATGGCGAGCGAAGTGTTGCCGTTTATCCTCGGGCTGCCGTTGATAATGAGCACTTTCATTTTTCATACCTCTTTCTCATATATATTAAAAATTTTACTGATTTCCCGCTTTGATTATACCACATCCCGCCGCATTTTCAACGCGAAAAATCCCCCTGCCAATCGGCAGAGGGCAAATCAAACAAATCATTTCTTTCGCGTCATAAAAGCTCCGACGAGCGAACCGACAAAAGCTATCGGCGCGAATCGGACAAACAGCCACTCGAACACATGATAAACAGTGCCGAAAACCGCAGTTTCCGGGTCGCTGAAATTCCGGCCGAGATACGGGCTGTTTAAGGCTATCAGCACCGCCGAGACAAGCACCGTCGCTACACAAAGCGCAATGAACAGGCAGTGAAACGCTGCTATTTTCGTCGTTTTCCTCTGTACAAGCTGCAAATTTATCACCTCGAGCTTTTCGCATATCGCTTTCAATTCGTCCGCTTCCTGCTTTGCGACATTCTCGCCGAGCAGTGTGCTCACGGGAGTTCCGAGCGCGTCCGACAAAGATGTGAGCATATCCGAATCGGGGACGGACAACCCCTGCTCCCATTTGGACACGGTCTGCCGCACGACATTCAGCTTGACCGCGAGCTCCTCCTGCGAGAGTCCTTTTGCTTTTCTTTTGCAGGCGTTTTTTTCAAATAAAAAGAAAATGCCGAAATGCGGGAAGTATACATTTTTTGATTAGAGTGCGTAGCGAAGGTAGGAAATGGATTTTACAATTCTATTTCGTGCCGCTGTCGCGGCATCGGTGCGTCGAGGTCGCCGCACCCTACAACGCCTGGGAGCGTGTGCCAAGTATTTTTGCAAGTTTCGTCGGCAGATGATATCTGCCCCTACCGCACACTTCTTCGTTTTTTGCTTTTACTTATTACTTTGAACGAAGCGGAATAACCCCTCAGTCTCGGCTTACGCCGAGCCATCTCCCCTACAGGGGAGCCTGATAGATTTCACGACAAATCCCAAATTTGCACCGCCCCACAACTCACAACTTAAAAACAACGGCGCGACCGAAAAGTCACACCGTTTATAAATTCAATAATAGCCGCAAAGCGGGTGCTTCCCGTCCGTTTATTCGCCGTTATTCATCCCAGTCAAATTTTGTCAGTTTGCCTTTTGTCAGCAGCTCGGGATATCCCCATTGGCGCAAAACTTCGTATACGCCGACGGCGACGGAGTTCGAGAGATTCAGACTGCGGGCGTCCGAATTGTTTATCATCGGTATTCTCACGCAGCTGTCCGGGTTGTCGTGCAGAAGCTCCTCGGGCAGTCCTTTTGTCTCCTTGCCGAAGACTATGTAGGCGTTGTCGGGATAAACTACATCCGAATGAATGTGCTCCGCCTTGGTTGAAAAATAGAAAAATTTTCCGCCTGCGTTCTTCTCAAAAAAGTCCGCGAGGTTTTCATAATATGTTATGTCGAGCAGATGCCAGTAGTCGAGTCCGGCTCTTTTGAGCTTGCGGTCGTCAATGGTGAATCCCATGGGCTTGACTATGTGCAGGCGCGAGCCGGTCGCGGCGCAGGTGCGCGCGATGTTGCCGGTGTTCTGCGGTATTTCGGGTTCAACGAGAACTATGTTCAGCTGCATTTTTGTCCTCCTGTTTCGTGCGTTTTGACAAAACAAATTTTGTCTTGAATCCCGGCGCGCTCCCTGCTCAAAATATAAAGGGAACGCCCGAAGCGTTCTGAAAAATAAAAAGGGGTGTGTTCTTTTATGAAGATGGCTCAGTCCGGATCGACTGCCAAAAATGTCATGGTCGCCCTCGCAGTCGGCGGCGCGGCGGCCGCAGTGTCGGGTGCGATGATGATGGGCTCGAACAATTCGCTCAAAAAGGCGAAGAAGAATGTCAAGAAGAGCGCCGCAAAGGCTATGAAGACAGTCAGCGGCATAATGGACGATGTGTCCTCGATGAAAAACTTCAAGATCTGACTTTTTAATGGGACTCGGTCGCCGTGCGGTTATTTTGCGGCGTTGTAGAGTCCCATTGCCTTTTCGGTCTCTCCGTTTACGAGCAGGGGAATCGCGTCGCACGCCTTGAGACAGGCGGAACGCAGATTTTCGAGGTCGTCGCCCTTCATGACCGAGAGCACCCAGTCTGCGAGCGGCTGCTCGGGGTGGAGCTTCGCGCCGATGCCGAGCTTGATGCGCGGGAACTGATCGCTCTGAAGCTGATATATTATGCTCTTTATTCCGTTGTGACCGCCGTCCGTGCCTTTGCGGCGTATTCTGAGCCTGCCGCAGGGGAGAGAGATGTCGTCAAAAATGACGATTATCTTTTCGGGCGGTATCTTGTAGAACGAGGCTATGTCGCGCACCGCCTCGCCGGAGTTGTTCATGAATGTCTGAGGCTTTGCAAGAATGCAGCGCTTGCCGCCGAGTTCCGTGTCGCCTATGAGGGCGTTGAACTTCAGGCGGTTTATTTTTATATCGTTCTCCTGCGCGAAGAGATCGAGGCAGAGAAAGCCAGCATTGTGGCGGGTAAATTCATATTCCTTGCCCGGGTTGCCGAGCCCGACTATCAAAAATTCGGGCGCGCCGACAGCGCGGGGAGTGCGTCTGAAAAAATTCATATCTTTTTCCCTTACATTTTATACGGACGCCCGGAAACCCGAGCGCCCGTATGTTATTTTGACTTTATCAGAACTTTATATCGATCGCGAATTTGTCGGCGTTTGCCATGTCAAATTTTACGAACGACTGGTTCGCGGCGGACTTGTTCTCCGCAAACACGATGCTCGGGTTGAGCTTCTTGAGAGCCGATTTGACAGCGTCGGGGCTGTTGTAGCCCTTGGCGAGGACATTGAATGTGAATGTCCCGGTTTCGCCGGGAGCGATGGTCACATAGTTGGCCTCGTTGGTGCGCGAGCAGACCCAGATGTTGTCCGTTCCGTTCGCTTCGCTCTTCGCGTTGGAGATGACTATCGCAGTGTCGCTGCGGTTCTTTATTGAGACTGTCTGGGCGTAAACGTTCCAGCCCTCGCAGTTGTTCTCATAGAACTTTGCAACATCGTCGGCGCTCATGCCGTAGAGCGATTTGAGTGTGATCTTGTAGACCTGGGGGATAGTCTTGTATGCGGTCATTGCGGTGTCGTCAACAGCTATCTCCTGTGCAGATGCCGTTCTCTTGTTGCCGACAGGGATGACTCCTCCGAGGACGAGTCCGCCGACAACTATCGCCGCGGCCGCGATGACGGCAATAATGATTATCGCCGCTTTCTTGCCTTTCTTCATGGCAATTTCACCGTCTTTCTTTTAAACTTTATGCTTATAGGGCTGCTTTATCTTCACCCAGCCCTTTTTGACCGTCTGTCTGGAGCGGGCGACTGCGAGCGAGTTGTCGGGGACATTCTCGGTCACGGTCGAGCCTGCCGCAGTGTATGCGTTTTCGCCGACCTCAACGGGAGCCACGAGGCAGGTGTGGCATCCGATAAATGCGCCGTTCTTGATTGTGGTGCGACTCTTCTTGTTGCCGGAGTAATTAGCCGTAGCGCAGCCGCAGCCGATGTTGATTCCCGTGCCGAGATCGGAGTCGCCGATATACGAAAGGTGGGATATCTTTGTATCTGCGCCTATCGTGCTGTTCTTGACTTCAACGAAGTTGCCGACATGGACTGAACTGCCGATAACGCTGCCGGGACGGATGCGGACGAACGGACCGATGTCCGCGCCGTCGAGTATCTTCGATGAGTAGCAGACCGAGCGGACGAACGAAACGCCGTCTTCTATCGTGCTGCTTTCAACGAGCGAGTCGGGACCTATCGTGCAGTCCTCGCCGATAACGCTGTCGCCTTTTATCACAGAACCGGTGAGAATCACGGTGTCCCTGCCGATTTTTGCACCGGGGCAGATAATGACGCCGTCGGTGCAGGGAATCGACACGCCCGCACGCATATGCTTCTCAAGCTCGTGGTGGCGGGCAAGCTCGTTGAGCGCATTGAGCTGAACTCTGTCGTTCGCGCCGAGGATTATATCCTCGCTCTGCGCCGTGAACGAACCTGCGCGCAGACCGTAGGATTTTATCTCTTCAAGAGCGTCGGTCAGATAGAACTCTTTCTTCGTGTTCTCTCCGCTCGCGCGCTTTGCGTTGAGGCTGTTGAGCGCGCGCATCAGAACTTTGCCGTCAAACCAGAACGCGCCGGAGTTGACTTCTCTTACAGCTGCCTCTTCGGCGTTCGCGTCGCGCTGTTCGACTATCCTTTCAACCGAGCCGTCCGCCGAGCGGATTATTCTGCCGTAGCCGGTCGGATCGTCTATCTCCGCAGAGATAACGGTGACGCTGTTGCCCTCTTTCTTGTGCAGGGCGAGTGCATCGTATATTGTTTTTGCGTCGATGAACGGAGCGTCGCCATTTAAAACGAGGACATCACCGCCGTTGCTTTCAATAAAGTTTCCCGCCTGCAAAACGGCGTGACCCGTTCCGAGTCTCTCGCTCTGGAGCACGGTCTCGCAGCTGCCTGCAAGGTGCGCGTCGAGATATTCCGCGCCGAAGCCTTTAACAACGCATATGTCGTCTATGCCGCTTTCTTTTGCGGCGCCTATGACCCAGTCGATCATCGGCGCGAACAGAACCTCGGCGAGAGCCTTCGGCTTTTTGCTCTTCATTCGCGTGCCTTCGCCGGCGGCGAGAATAACAGCACATTTCTTATCCATAAAGCTCATTGTCCTTTCCTTATTGATACCCGTGCGGTATCTTAAAATATATTATGACAGAAAAAGAGTGAAATTACAAGCCATTGTGCATATGACGGCGCGATTTTTAAAAGATTTTATAAATCGAGAAGAACGCAGCTTGTGATGAAATCCTGTTTGTCGGTCGCGATGTGCCGTTTGTTGAGCACAGATTGCGCAAAAAATAAAGATGTGTCAACAAACATTGCATATTAAATGCACAATACAAAAAATAATTGTCTTTTGTATTGACATTGGAAATATAATTTGATAAAATTAATTTGTCAGATGACGATATTGATATGAAATATATTTTTGCTAATTGATTTTTTATAAATGATATGCAATAATTGATTTTGGAAAGTCGGTGATTTAATGCCGGTTAATAGGTGAGGCTTGCCGACATAAAACGCTCTGCTGCGTATGAACAGCTATTGAAGAACATACATGGATGATATAAAATGGAGGTTATATAAACATGGGCGTTCTTGTTCTGATGATTTTGACAACGGTCGGAGCGACTCTCTCAGGCTTTCAAACGGTGAAGAGTATTTTTGAAAAGCGGATGTGGATATTTTGGGCGTTGCTGACGGGTGTGCTAATCTTTGCTGCGGCATATATATTCTTCCGTATCTTCTGCCGTGGTAGCTATACATAAAATTACAGACACTTTTTCGGCGCAGGGAGGCTCTCCCTGCGCTATATATAATTGTATAGTCAAATCTGTACAAAAGAAAAGTCGCAAAAATCGCTATTTTATTGTAAAAATATATGGTATTTTTCCTGCCGGTCTGCTATAATAACATGAGGCGAAGATGCAGCCTTTGGTTTCTGCATCTTCTTCGCAGCTAAAAACACTATTTACGGAGGTATATCATGGCTCACAAGTACGTTTATTTGTTCTCCGAGGGCAACGCTCAGATGAGAGAGCTTCTCGGCGGTAAGGGCGCGAACCTTGCTGAAATGACAAACATCGGTCTTCCTGTTCCTCAGGGCTTCACCATCACCACCGAGGCCTGCACACAGTACTATGAGGACGGCCGCGAGATCAATCCCGAGATCATGGCAGAGATCAACGAGTACATCGTCAAGATGGAAGGCATCACCGGCAAGAAGTTCGGCGATAAGGAGAATCCGCTCCTCGTTTCCGTCCGTTCCGGCGCCCGCGCTTCCATGCCCGGCATGATGGACACTATTCTTAACCTCGGTCTTAACGAGGAAGTCGTTGAGGCTATCGCAGAGAAGTCCGGCAATCCCCGTTGGGCTTGGGACTGCTACAGAAGATTCATTCAGATGTATTCCGACGTCGTTATGGAGGTCGGTAAGAAGTATTTCGAGCAGCTCATCGACGCTATGAAGGCGAAGAAGGGCGTGACCCAGGACGTCGAGCTTACCGCTGACGATCTCAAGGAGCTCGCTTCTCAGTTCAAGGCTGAGTACAAGGCAAAGATCGGCACCGATTTCCCGACCGATCCCAAGGAGCAGCTCATGGGCGCTATCAAGGCTGTTTTCCGTTCGTGGGACAACCCCCGCGCAAACGTCTATCGCCGCGACAACGATATCCCCTATTCGTGGGGTACTGCCGTTAACGTCCAGTCCATGGCGTTCGGCAACATGGGCGATGACTGCGGCACCGGCGTTGCGTTCACCCGCGACCCCGCAACCGGCGCTAAGGGTCTGTTCGGTGAGTTCCTCACCAACGCACAGGGCGAGGACGTCGTCGCAGGTGTCCGTACTCCCATGAAGATCGCTGAGATGGAGCAGAAGTTCCCCGAGGCGTTCGCAGAGTTCAAGAAGGTCTGCAAGATTCTTGAAGACCATTACAGAGATATGCAGGACATGGAGTTCACCGTCGAGCACGGCAAGCTCTTCATGCTTCAGACCCGTAACGGTAAGAGAACCGCTCAGGCAGCTCTCAAGATTGCCTGCGATCTCGTTGACGAGGGTATGAGAACCGAGGAAGAGGCTGTTCTTATGATCGAGCCCAGAAACCTCGACACCCTCCTTCATCCCCAGTTTGACGCAAAGGCACTCAAGGCCGCTACCCCGATCGGTAAGGGTCTTGGCGCTTCTCCCGGCGCTGCATGCGGCAAGATTGTCTTCACCGCTGACGACGCTGAGGCTTGGAAGGCAAGAGGCGAGAAGGTTGTCCTTGTCCGCCTTGAGACTTCTCCCGAGGACATCACCGGCATGAAGGCATCTCAGGGTATCCTGACTGTCCGCGGCGGTATGACCTCTCACGCAGCCGTTGTTGCCCGCGGTATGGGTACCTGCTGTGTCTCCGGCTGCTCCGAAATCATCATGGACGAGGAGAACAAGAAGTTCACCCTTGCAGGCAAGACCTTCCATGAGGGCGACTTCATCTCCATCGACGGCTCCACCGGTAACATCTATGACGGCATCATCCCGACTGTCGACGCTTCCATCGCAGGCGAGTTCGGCAGAATCATGGGCTGGGCTGATAAGTACAGAACCCTTAAGGTTCGCACCAACGCAGATACTCCGCGCGACGCAGCCAAGGCTGTTGAGCTCGGCGCAGAGGGCATCGGCCTTTGCCGTACAGAGCATATGTTCTTCGAGGCTGACAGAATCGCTGCTTTCCGCGAGATGATCTGCTCCGATACTGTTGAAGAGAGAGAAGAAGCTCTTGAGAAGATTCTTCCCTATCAGCAGGGCGACTTCGAGAAGCTCTATGAGACCCTCGAAGGCAAGCCGGTCACCATCCGCTTCCTTGATCCGCCTCTCCACGAGTTCGTTCCCACCGAGGAGGCTGACATCGAGGCTCTTGCAGCTGCAAAGCATAAGAGCGTTGAGGATATCAAGGCTATCATCGCTTCTCTCCATGAGTTCAACCCGATGATGGGTCACCGCGGCTGCCGTCTGGCTGTCACATATCCCGAAATCGCAAAGATGCAGACTGCTGCTGTTATCCGCGCTGCTATCAATGTTCAGAAGAAGCATCCCGATTGGAAGATCGTTCCCGAGATCATGATTCCCCTTGTCGGCGACGTCAAGGAGTTCAAGTTCGTCAAGAAGATCGTTGTCGAGGTTGCTGACGCTGAGATAAAGGCTGCCGGCATTGATCTCGAGTACGAGGTCGGCACCATGATCGAGATCCCGAGAGCGGCTCTCACCGCTGACGAGATCGCTGCTGAGGCTGATTTCTTCTGCTTCGGCACCAATGACCTGACTCAGATGACCTTCGGCTTCAGCCGTGACGATGCAGGCAAGTTCCTCAACGCTTACTATGACACCAAGATCTTTGAGAACGATCCGTTCGCAAAGCTTGATCAGAACGGCGTCGGCAAGCTCATGCAGATGACCATCGCTATGAGCAAGCCCGTCAACCCGAAGCTCCACTGCGGTATCTGCGGTGAGCACGGCGGCGACCCGACTTCCGTCGAGTTCTGCAACGACATCGGCCTTGATTATGTTTCCTGCTCGCCCTTCCGCGTGCCGATCGCACGCCTCAGCGCAGCTCAGGCAGCTATTCGCAAAAAGCACTAATCACAAGTTTGGGGCTTTTAGCATAGCAATATAGCTTAAGAATACGGTCACACAGTTCTTTGAATTGTGTGGCCGTTATTTTTTATTTACAATGAATAGATAGATTTTAGCCGTTGCTTTTAACCTGAAAGCAACGGCTTTTTTCCGTTCATAAAAAGTTTACAAACTTTTTTGCTTTAGGTAGTCCACAAATAGGCCTTCTCGCTGCCTACCTATTGAGGGATAAATTATTATCCTCGTGAACCTTGACAAATGAATACACATTCAATAGGTACATTCCTGATCGGAGACAAAAAAGTCTCAGCCGAATGAAGGCGCGCCAAGAACTTCCTTACCATAGAGGTTATTACGGAAAGAAAGGTTGATAGCGATTCCGAGCCATTCAGAAATATCCGACTGCTACGGATAAGGCGATGAAACGATCAAGGGACAATGATACTTCCCTAAGGGGCTGGCGGAGTACCCGGCAGAGGTGAAATTCCTATGAGTTCGGTCAGCAGCCGAACGCCTATTGATTTCCTTTTATGTTTTTGGGGGATAAGATCGAATTAAATGCAGCTATCAAAGCATAGGACAATATGCCTGTGTTTTGATTGGTCTAATGATCCAAATTTATAAGAAGGAGGAAAAGCGAAGATGCCAAACTGTAAAACCATAGCGATATGTAATCAGAAGGGCGGTGTGGGCAAAACAACTACTGCGGTAAATCTTGGAGTAGGTCTTGCTATGCAGGATAAAAAAGTACTTCTTGTTGATGCAGACCCGCAAGGAGATTTAACTACTTGCCTCGGTTGGCAAGATACGGACAGCTTAACGCATACACTGGCCAATAAATTGTTGGCGGTGATGCGAGAAGAACAGCAGAATCCGCTTGTCGGTATGCTCCATCACAAGGAAAAAGTTGATCTTGTTCCCTCGAATCTTGAACTTGCTTCGACAGAAATGAGCCTTGTTACTGCGATGAACAGAGAACGTATTATGAAAAGTTATCTTGACCAGGTGAAAGACAAATATGACTATATACTTATAGATTGTATGCCCTCGCTTGGCATGATAACGCTTAATGCTCTCACAGCGGCAGATAGCGTAATTATACCCGTGCAAGCACAGTATTTGCCCGCCAAAGGTATGACACAGCTTTTAGCGACAATTGCAAAAGTAAAAAAGCATACTAATCCCAATCTGCATATAGACGGTGTTTTACTGACACTTGTAGATGGAAGAACAAATCTTGCAAAAAGTACCGTAGAAACATTACGAAATCATTTTGGAAGTTACATTAAAATTTATAAGACGAGCATACCCATTGCCGTGAAAGCTGCCGAAGTATCCTCAAAAGGGAAAAGCATATATGCATATGAACCAAACAGTATCGTGTCAAAAGCTTATGCAGACTTTACAAAGGAGGTGTTAGCTGATGACAGAAAGAAAGAGCGACTTCACGTTACCCACGAATATGCTCGATGATCTGTTTTCTACACAGGAGGAACGAGATGATGCAAAGCTTAGCAAAATACGGGATATTCCATTAATAGAGATTGACGATTTTCCCGAGCATCCGTTTAAGGTGCGCGATGATGAAGATATGATACAGCTTGTGGAGAGTGTAAAGAAACGAGGAGTTATTACTCCGGCTACTGTTCGTCAAAAAGAGGATGGCAGATATGAACTTGTCTCAGGACACAGACGAAAAAGAGCTTGTGAGCTAGCCGGGTTTGAATCCCTCCGCTGCGAGATTGCAGACCTTGATCGTGATGCTGCGACCGTTCTTATGGTAGAGAGTAACTATCAACGTTCGCAGATACTACCGTCAGAGAAAGCCTTTGCTTACAAGATGCGACTTGAAGCGATGAACAGGCAAGGAAAACGCATGGATTTAACTTGTGCACCAGTGGAGCACAAGTTAAATGGAGCAAAGTCAAGAGATATACTCGGTAATGAAGTTGGCGAAAGTCGAGAACAAGTTCGTCGGTATATTCGTCTTACAAATCTTGTCTCTGAATTGCTTGAACTTGTAGATGAGGGAAAAATTAAGATGCGTCCAGCTGTGGAACTTTCATATTTGGATGAGGACTGCCAGCGGGCGATTGTTGATGAAATTGACATGAACCAATGTACTCCGTCCCATGATCAATCTATTCGCATGAGAAAAATGTTCGAAGAGGGAAAACTTACACCGGAAGCAATTACAGCTATCATGACCGAGCAAAAGCCCAATCAGCGCGAGCGCTTTATTATTCGAGGAGATAGGGTAAGAAGTCTTATACCCAAAAGTGTTCCGTTAGATCAGACAGAGGAATATATTGTAAAAGCACTCAAATATTATGCTGATTTTATGCGAAAGCGCACGGAGCGGGACAGCCGTTAGAAAAGGAGTATGTTTGTTGTGACTTCCCCTTTCTCACACTCTATCCCCTTTATAACTACCACATACTAGCCGAAAAACAATCTGTTTTAAATTAAACTCTATCTTACTTAAGCAAATAAGAGTTCTGCATTTGAATTTGTGGAAAAGCCAATGTTAAATGGTCGGCGTGGTTGAATAATTGAGAAGAAATGTGAAAAAGGGCAAGCTCTGAACATATATTTGTACTTTGCGATTGGCAGACAATGCCTTGCACATCACGAATAGGCTCGCCCCTGTTTTTCGGGTAGTAAAAAAAGTTTCAAAATAACCCAACAGGCTCGAGACAAATAGAAAATGGAGGTTAAGGCCATTGGCAAAAAAACAAATTTTTAACGGATCAAAAATATAAAACAGATTATCAAATTAAATAAATTTGTTTAGACACATCGTATCATATGGTGTGTTTCTTGTTTTTTAGGAGGTAAAAACAAAATGAAAACACATTCGTTTAAGCGTTGGATTGCAGGACTGCTTTCTGCCGCGTTGTGCCTTTCCGCATTTTTGGGACTTGGCATAACTAAAGCCTTTGCTAAAGGTGAGCAGGCGGAAGTGTGTTTGGTTTCATTCCCCCGCGAGGGTGATGCTAATTATAGTACAACCACATGGGGACATGATGATATAAAACTTATGAACGGTTGGTTCTTTCAGAAAGGAAAGTATCTTACGGTTTATTCAATGGGTTCATATAACGGTAAAATATGTTACTGTATCGAACCCAGTACCATGGTGAAAAGCGGAGATAGATTATCTTCGACCAATGAAACATATTGGGATAATTATCCAGATAAATACAATAAGACGATTTCTGGGGAAAATGTTAAGCTAATTATAGGGCGCATTCTACAGTATGGCTATACTGGAACTATAAGCACATCATGGCGTTCACAGAATTCAGAGGATGCAGCGAAACTTTCCAATGCTACAGCCACGCAGCTTCTAATATGGGAAACTATCGTTGGTGAGCGCGATGCGGAGTTTAACCATGTTGCTCCAAAGAATTGTAGTTCAGTTCTTGACTATATACGGGCAGACAATCCACTTCGCTCAGAGATATTGAACTATTATAATCATATTGTTGATAGGGTTCAGAGACATACGAAATTGCCGTCCTTTTGCTCTGCTACAATTGATGGAGCCCAGAATATTGAACTTAAGTGGGACGGGAACTCTTATACTGCCACACTTACAGATACTAACAATGTCCTTCAGGATTACACTTTTTCCAGTGGTTCTTCTGGAGTTCAGATTAAAGTCAGCGGAAGAAATCTGATTGTTACTTCATCAGAAGCACCATCATCACCGATTACAATTGTTGCTAAGAAAAACGATTCACAGAGAAACGGTCTTGTCGTATGGGGCGATGGAGTTTATGCGCCGGGTGAAGGTGTACAGGACCTTGTAACATATGTGCAAGAGGTTGATGATCTTGTACAAGGGTTTGTTAATTTAAATGTATCCTATGGTTCTGCTAAGATTGTAAAGACTTCTGAAGACGGTCATATTGAAAATATTACCTTTACTGTTATAGGTAATGGCGTTAATCAGACAGTTAAGACAAATTCTAAGGGCGAGATACGGATTGACAATCTAATGCCTGGTGACTATAGCGTGACCGAAATGAGCTATGACAAATATGAGCCACAGGAGTCTCATCATGTAACTGTTGTATCAGGAAAAACAGCTACAGTGACTTTTAATAATAAGCTCAGACGTGGAGATTTAAAAATCATAAAGACTTCGGAAGATAACCTCAACGAGGGCGTGACCTTCCACCTCTACGGTACCTCGCTCTCGGGCATTGCTGTGGACGAATATACCGTGACTGATGCGGACGGCGTGGCGACTTTTGAAGATGTCCTTATTTCCGGTTCTACGCCTTATACGGTCGAGGAAGTGGATACCGCTATTCGCTATGTTGTTCCCGAATCGCAGTCTGCGCCTATCCGCTGGAACGAGGTCACAAACCGCAGTTTTCTCAACATTCTAAAGAAGTTCTCCGTTACCGTTACCAAGAGTGACGCCGAAACCAGTACGGCGCAGGGTGATGCTTCTCTTGCCGGTGCGGTTTATGGCATCTATAAGGGCGAAACGCTTGTGGATACCTATATTACCGACAAGAACGGGCAGTTCGTCACCAAGGAATATATCTGCGATGACGATTGGACGGTGCGTGAGATTAATCCGTCTGAGGGTTATCTTCTTGATACTACCGTTCATAAGGTCGGCGCAGAGCCGCAGCTTTATACCGTGGAGCATAATCAGACGGCAAATGATGTGACCGAGCAGGTCGCAAAGGGCAATGTTGCCATCATCAAGCACACCGATAACGGCGATACGCAGATCGAAACACCCGAAAATGGCGCTGAGTTTGCCGTGTACCTGAAAGCCGTAGGCTCTTATGATAATGCAAAGGATACCGAGCGTGACTATCTCACCTGTGACGAAAACGGCTTTGCACAGACGAAGGATCTGCCTTACGGCATCTACACCGTACATCAGGTGTCCGGCTGGGAAGGCAGCGAGCTGATGCCCGACTTTGATGTGTTCATCTCTCAGAATGAAGCTACTTATCGCTATCTCATCAACAACGCTCCCTTCAACAGCTTTATCAAAATCGTGAAGCAGGACGCAGAAACCGGTAAGACCATTCCTTATGCAGGTGCAGGATTCAAGATTTATGACCCGGACGGGAATCCTGTGACAATGACCTTCACCTATCCGACATCGACCAATATTGATGTGTTCTATACCGATGATGAGGGTTCACTGATTACACCTGAAAAACTGCCTTACGGCAGGGGGTATTCCATTGTTGAAGTGCAGGCTCCCTATGGATATGTACTTGATGAAACACCTATTTATTTTGACGTGACACAGGAAAACTCTATAGAAGAAAGTGGGGTTACAATAATAAAAGTAAATAAAAAGAATTTTGCACAGAAGGGCACAATTGCAGTAGAAAAGACGGGAGAAGTGTTCTTTGGGGTTTCTGTTTCAGGAGGCATAGATGAAAGTGGCAATGAACTACCTATCATATATCAGCCGCAGTACGAAAAGCGTGGGCTTCCTGGTGCGGTCTATGAGGTCGTTGCCACAGAGGATATTATTACCCCTGATGGTACCGTCAGAAATCATAAGGGCGATGTTGTTGATACCATTATTACCGATGAAAATGGAATAGCTATGAGCTGTGAACTCTACCTTGGTGAATATGAGGTGCGCGAAGTCACTGCTCCTAACGGTATGGTTCTCAATCCTGAATCCCGTTTCGTGGAGCTTGTCTATGCCGGTCAGAATGTGGCTGTGACCGAAAATGCGACTTCTTTCGAAAACGAACGTCAGAAGGTGGAAATCAGTCTGGTGAAGTCCATTGAGCAGAATGAACACTTCGGCATTGGCACAAACGGTGAAATGAAAAACATTTCCTTTGGGCTGTTCGCCGCCGAGGAAATCGTATCTGCCAGCGGCACTTCCATTCCCGCAAATGGCCTTATCGAGATTGTTTCTCTCAATGAGGATGGAACGGCAACGATTAAGACAGACCTTCCTTATGGAAGATACTATGTGCAGGAAATTGCTACAGATAGCCACTACAAGCTTTCTGACGCTAAGTATCCTATAATTTTTGAGTATGTCGGTCAGGATACGGCGGTCGTAAAGATTGCTGTCAATGATGGTAAGGCAATCAAAAATGACCTGATTTATGGTTCTGTTTCCGGCAAGAAGGTTGATGAGGACGGCAACGCTCTCGGCGGTGCGATGATTGGGCTGTTTCGCACGGATGACGGCGAGTTTACAAAGGAAAACGCTCTGATGACTACCACTTCTGCCGAAGATGGTAGTTTTTCTTTTGAGAATATCCCTTGCGGCACTTGGTATGTCCGTGAGATTGAACAGCCCACAGGCTTCGTGCTGGATGATACCATCTATACTGTGACGATTGGCACAGACGGTCAGGTCGTAGAGATTGAGATTGTCAACGAGTATGGCCGTGGCAACATTCATCTGACCAAGGTGGATTCCGAGTATCCCGATAACAAGCTGACTGGAGCAGTATTTGAGGTTTACAAGGACAGCAATAACAATGGCAAGCTGGACGACAGCGATGAGCTGCTCGGCACACTGACCGAAAAGGAAACCGGTGAATACGGAATGAACGACCTGTTCTACGGTCGCTACTTTATCAAGGAAACCAAAGCACCGGAGGGCTTTGTCCTCGATATCGGCGTGTATGAGGTGATGATCGACACAGACGGCAAGACTTATGATGTCGAAAACAAAGCGGGTGTCGGCTTTATCAATGAGGCGATGCGTGGCAACCTGAAGATTGTTAAGACCTCATCTGATGGTAAGGTCAATGGCTTTGCGTTCCGCATTACTGGCGCAAACGGCTATGAGATTATCCTTGAAACCGATGAGAATGGCGAGATTTTTATAGAGGGGCTTCGTATTGGAGACTATACCGTATCTGAGATGAATAATTTCGCTTCTTCTATGTATGTTTTGCCTGATGATAAAACGGCAACAGTTAAGAGTGGTGCCACTACTATTGTGGAGATACACAATGTGGTGCGTGAAACGCCCAATACTGGAGAACCCGATAATTTATCGCTTGTACTCACGCTTATAGGACTGTCCACGCTGGGAATTGCTGCGAGTAGTTTTCTCAGATTTAAAAATAAAAAGAAAGAAGAGGGTAATTAATGGAATTTAAAACTATTGTAGCTATTGTATTGGTAGTTGTTATTGTTGGCGGCTTTATCTTCTTGCAGATTAGATCAAAAAACAAGAAGTGAGCTGATTATCCAAGGGGCGGAGCAAAAAACTCCGCCCCTTTTCTACTACCCGAAGGAGGGATTCAATGAATCAACAGAAAACGGTGGAAAGCCGTGTGATTTCTATCTTGAAGGACTGTCCGAGAGCAAGGTTCAACGATATGATCCTTATTATGCACTACTACAACCGCTATGCAAATTTCCTGCAAGCCGGTGAACTGCCCTTCAGTGACCTTGCGTTCAACTACAAAAGCTACGGACTTCCGTGTTTTGAAACCATCCGCAGGGCAAGGCAGCGTGTGCAGTCACTTTTTCCTGAGTATTCCCGTAGTGCCGACAATGATGACAATAGCGTTATCATTATCGGTATTTCCTAAGTTAGGGGGTAAATAACTATGCCAACAAAGAAAACCACAGCCGAACAGGGCTTACAGCAGAAAATAAAAGTTCTGACAAAGCTTTTTGATGCCGGCTGCAAAACCGAAAAGGCTTTGAAGTCACTGACCTTGTCGACGATACTGAAAATTCCCGATGTAACCGTGCCGGATATGACGGTCATCATTGAGCTTCAGGAGCATGTCGTAAAGAACCGCCTTTTCTTCTATTTGGGAGGTGGGATGGATGGGTCGAGTGACACGAGCGAGTGACCGCCACATCATTTGGAGCAACCGAAGCCTTGATGTGGACGACTGGCGAGAGGATTACAAGGAGTTCCTTGAAGATAATGAGCTGGACGACGACCCGAATGATGAGCAGGCGCTCTATGAGTGGATGGTGGAAACCAATGACGACTACCTCTCCGATGAGCGAATGAACCTGAATGTGCAGCTCTCCCAGCCAATCATTGTTATCGGTGACATCGGCAGATGGAACGGCAGAGTGATGGGCTACAAGGATATCCTCTCCGGCAACATCCGAGATTGCCTATATGCCGACACTGACTATACCGAATGGTATGTAGATAAGTACGGCGATCTTCGTGCCGATGCTACTCACCACGACGGCACAAATCACTATCTCTACCGTGTGTTTAAGGAAGGCGTTTCCGAAACGCAGATGGAGAACCTGAGAGATAAAATCTATCACGGCAAAGCCACACGAGCCGATATTACACGGCTGACCCGGCGACTTGGGGATGAGATCGCCGACGTTTACGGCTTTGACATACCGAAACAAAGAACACACCAAGAAAGGAGTGAGCGATAATGGCAGATTTTACACTGCGCCCAATGACCATTCCCGAACGCAAGTACAGCTATGCCCAAAGCTCTCAGCTTCAGGGACAGACCGGCAACATCGGACATCTGCGTGGGGACTTCGGTTCTAACGATAACTGGTTTTACTCCACTTGGTTTGATACCCGCCCGCAATGGAAAAGCGATGCGTTCAAGCAGGACTTGGATGCTGTAATCAACGCCCTGCGATCCGAGGGATACGGACTGCTCCAAAATCGTGTCGCTATGCGTTCGTTTGGGCGGGCAAATAAGGACAGCGAAATGCAGGGCAACTACACCACAGAGTTCGGCTTTCGAGCCGATACCGAGAAGTATGCGTTTCTGCTTCGTTGTATTCCGGTCCGAGGTGATTATAACTTCTACTGCTTCTGCTATGTGAAGGAATGGCTGGACAAGCACATCGAAGAAGCCAGCCGGGATATTCGCTTTATTGACAGCCACTATAAAGAGTTGTTCCGTATCCCGGACGGAGAGCGCATCATTGTGACCGACCGTGACGGTAAGACGGAAAGCTATCCCTGCCGCTATATTGACAACTATCACACAGAGGTTGGGCGCAATCTCTTTCACATTTGCGAGTTTGCCGAGCGTATGGAGCAAGGCGGCTGTACCTACGCTCCAATGGAGCCGCCCTTGCCTCCGATGTGCTATTCCATACTCCCGTCTACCGGCGAAGTCATTCAAATCGACCGCTGGCAAAAGGGCTATACCGCCACAAGTTTTAACGATGGGAACCGTGCGGAGAACGAAGCGATTAAGGATAAGTTCAATGAAAAGCTGGGTGTCAGCAAGGCGCAGGAGCAGGCGATGCTTGCCGGTTCTATGATCCGGTGGGACTCCATTGCCGCCAAACCCAAGAGCTATGATGAGAACGGCAAAGCCATCAAGCCCAAAGACTATGAACGATAAGGAGGTGTCCGCCGATGGCACGAAAATACGACTTCATCTCGGAGCTGTATAACCGAACCTGCAAAACGGTCGTTGCAAACCCCGCAAGCTGGGAAGCGTTTCTGCGCTCTGCCTGCTACAATTACCGTCTGCGCTTTGATGAGCAGCTTTTGGTTCACGCACAGCGACCGGACGCCACCGCCGTTCTTCAGATCGACGACTGGAACCAAAAGTTTGGGCGATGGGTCAATCGTGGAGCACACGGCATTGCCGTTTTTGAGGATGCCGACAGACGCCGCCAGCGGCTTGTCCACTACTTCGATATTTCCGACACGCATCCCAGCCGCTTTTCCCGCAGAGTTCCCATTTGGCAAATGCGGGACGAATACACGGCAGAAGTGATCGACACGCTGGAAAGCACCTTTGGAGAGTTGAACGACAAGGAAACCCTCGCCGTTGCCATCGAGTCGGCGGCGAGAAATGCCGTAGAGGACAACATCCCCGACTATCTCTCCGATCTGATCTACAGCGTGAAAGACAGCTTCTTGGACGGCGTATCCGAAGAAGAAATCACCCACATTTTCAAAACGGCGGTGAGAAACAGCGTCGCCTATATGACGATGACCCGCCTGGGCATTGAAGCCGGAGAATACTTTGAACCCGATGATCTTCGGGATGTGGTGAATTTTACGACCCCTGCCACGCTGAACGCCCTCGGCTATGCCACCAGCGATATTGCGGAGATGGGACTTGCGGAGATTTCTCGCACCATTCTTGCCCTCGACCGTCAAAATCGCATAATTGCAGAGAAAACCAAAGCCGATTACAATGTAGGCAAAGAAAAAACCGAAAGGAGTCCTGACGATGAACGAGATCACTTACACGAGGCAGGGGGATTATCTGCTCCCCGATCTGACAATGCCGGAGCAGCCGGAGCTGTCGATGGGCAGGTACGCCCGGATGCGGAAGAAGTTCCTGAAGGAGCATCACAAGGTACGCTACTACAACCTGCTGACGAGCTGCGCCCTGAACGAGCATCTGAACGACACGGAGCGCAGAGCGAAGGAGCTGGAACAGATGCTGACGGAGCAGATGGCAGCGTCGGAGGGCGTGACGGAGAATCTGAAAGCGACGGATATGATGAGTTGGGTTCGGAAGATGAACAGTATCCGGAGCCGAGTTCAGGAGATCGTGATGGCGGAGGTAATCTTCGCTTAGACTATTACGACCGAAGTCACGAGGATAAAAGCCTGCCGTTCTTTGGCGGCGATGATACAATTCGTGAAATCCTCGGCACCACGCCGCACCTGAAAGCAAGCAAAGACGAGATACGGGCATTCTTTGAAGCTACCGCTGATGAGAACGCCCGTATTTCTTATATCAAGCGCATTTTCAACAACGACTATACCGAGGTCATTCTGAGCGATGGACGGCGTGTGGGCTACAAGACCTATCAGAATGTGTTGCAGCTTTGGGAGGGCAGCTATCTCTCCCGCACGGCGCAGAGCTTTTATGATTGGGCTGTCATTGCCCAACACTTTGAAGCAATGCGACTGCTTGGAGAGTTGCAGGATACGATGAAGCCGCTGCCGTCCATTGACGGGCAGTTGAGTTTGATGATGGAAGGCGCAGAGGAACGAAAGCCCTCTGCTTTTACTTTCTCTCAGGAGATCATCGACGCTGTGCTCACCCGTGGCAGCGGCATCTCCGAGGGGAAAATGCGAATCTATGAGCAGTTCCAAAAGAGCCTGTCTGCAAAAGAAAATGCCGATTTTCTAAAAAATGAATACGGCTGGGGCGGAGTCTATCCGGCTATTGTCGGAGCCAATATTGATGAGCAACACGACGGTAAGGGTATCCGTATTTCTAAAGGCATCGGAAGCGATAAGCCTCATATCGACCTGAAATGGAGTCAGGTAGAGAAGCGTATTGCCGAGCTGATAAAACTCGACCGTTACCTGAACCCCAAGGAAAAGGCACAGTACCCTGAGTGGCTGCAAAGGCAGGTGGAACGCCATGCAGCACTTGCCGAGGAACGAAGGAACAGAGAAATCTTGTCTACCGCACCTTCCGAAAAGGAAGAGCCGAAAAATGAGCGATATGAGTACCACCTCGGCAGCACCGTCTATCTCGGCGCAAACGAGTATGAAATCCTGTCCTTTGATGATGAGCGTGTGATGCTCTATGATACTCAGTTCCCGCTTTTCAACAAAGAGATGGAACGAGCCGAGTTCGACCGTAAGGTGCAGGAAAATCCGATGAATGACCACCTGAAGGTAACGGGAAAACAGCCCGAAGAACAGATGGTTGAATATGACATTGGAATGGGCTACCTCGGTAACGGACTTACCGTTTGGAACCGTGCCGTGGAGGTCAATGGGGACTATCAGAGCATTGCTCATATTTCCCACGAAGGTGAGATCACCTACTATGTGCAGGACTTGCCGCAAAGCGTTGTGGAACGCATTGAGCAGGCGGCGGAAAGAGAAAAGCCAAAGAATACTGTTTTGCTGGAGTTCTATCAGGCGTATCTTGAAGCTAAAGCAGACGATCCGAACAGCCTTGTGCTGTATCAGATGGGTGACTTTTTTGAAGCCTATGCCGATGATGCAGAAGTCGTAGGGACAGCCCTTGATTTGATGCAGACTACCCGTGCCGTCGATCATAACACCCGTGTCCCGATGGTGGGTTTTCCGCAGAATCGTTTAGAAACCTACCTTACAATGCTGACTGACCGTGGCTATGATGTGACGGTCAATGCTGTTGAGGATGGTGAGCGTATTACCCGCACCGTGGTTTCTACCACAAAGGAAGCTCCTGTCGAGTCCAAGCCTATCGGCAGGATCGACTATCTCGGCACGGACGGCAAGGTCGGTGAAAGCATCGAGTACACCAGCCCTTATAGTTTCGAGAAGGACATCAAGGAGGAAAGCTACTACGGTGTCCCGATGAGCATTGTTTTGTATCAGGACAGGGACGGCAGTACCATCCCGCACGACTTTATTGCACAGCTTGATCCACCGCCCAAGGGCTTTGAGATTATCGACAGCCCGTATTTGCCGGAAAATGCTCTGGATAAAGCGAAGCATCTCATTGATGATTTTTGCCGTGAGGAGTATCAGCGTGAGGACGGTGCGGATTACACCGACCTTACCAATGTAGGTATTGCCTACACCACGACAGAGGACGACAGGCACGAGATTCAGGCAAGGGTCAACCTTGTGGATTTCCGCATCGAAACTCTTGCAGACGGCAAAGTCGTCCGCAGTGAGCAGTATGCGTCCCTTGAAGAACTGACCGAAAAAGGATTGCAAGCACTGTCCTTTGACGACCTTGTTTATCTCTCCGAGGAAGAACTTGCACAGGTGGAAGCACCCCTTACCCCTGTTTGGGAGCATCCGAAGAAAAGCCGGGTGCAGACCTTTGATATTCATCCCGAAATCCCAATGGCAGACCGTCATACCTTTGACCTTGCTTCTCACGAGGTCGAGGAGGTCAACAAGAAAGAACGCTTCCACCGCAACTATGCGGCAATCACCGTTCTGAAAAGGTGTCAGGAAGAAAACCGCTTCGCCACACCGGACGAGCAGATCATCCTCTCTAAATATGTGGGCTGGGGCGGTATTCCCGAAGCCTTTGATGAGCGAGCCGGTTCTTGGCAGACAGAGTTTGGGATGCTGAAAAACATCCTGACACCGGAGGAATACGCTTCCGCAAGAGAAAGCACTCTGACCGCTTTCTACACGCCGCCAACGGTTATCAATGCCGTGTATAAGGTGATGAAACAGCTTGGCTTCCGTGAGGGCAACATCTTGGAACCGTCCTGCGGCATCGGGCATTTTATCGGTATGCTTCCCGAAGAAATGAAGGAAAGCAAGATCTACGGTGTGGAGCTGGATACGGTTTCTGCCGGTATCGCACAGCAGTTATATCAAAAGTCCTCTATCGCCGCACAGGGCTTTGAAGAAACCAACCTCCCCGACAGCTTCTTTGACGCCGTTGTGGGGAATGTACCCTTCGGGGATTTCAAGGTTCCTGACAAGCGTTACGACAAACACAAGTTCCTCATTCACGACTACTTCTTCGCCAACTCTTTGGACAAGCTCCGTCCGGGCGGCGTAATGGCTCTCATTACCAGCAAGGGAACGATGGATAAGGAAAACTCCGCTGTCCGCAAATATATTGCTCAGCGAGCCGACCTGCTTGGTGCTATCCGTTTGCCGAACAACACCTTTAAGGGTAACGCCGGAACGGAGGTCGTTTCGGACATTCTTATTCTGCAAAAGCGTGACCGCATTGTGGATATAGAGCCGGATTGGGTACAGCTCGGCACGGATGAAAAAGGTATCCTGATGAACAGGTACTTTGTTGAGCATCCCGAAATGATACTCGGAGAGATGAAAATGGTGTCGGGGCGTTTCGGTCCCGAAGCCACCTGCGTCCCTTACGAGGGGGCAGACCTTGCCGAGCAACTCAGCGAAGCCGTTTCCAATATTCACGGTGAGCTGACCGCATATGAGGTGGAGGATGAGCTTGCAGAGGAGGACAATTCCATTCCCGCAGATCCCACCGTCCGTAACTTCTCCTATACGGTGCTGGACGATAAAATCTACTTCCGAGAAAACAGCCGTATGGCTCCGGTGGAGGTATCGGCTACCGCAGAGAACCGCATAAAGGGTATGATCCGCATCCGTGATTCGGTCAGAAAGCTGATCGAATTGCAGACAGAGGATTACCCCGACTCGGAAATTCAAGCGGAGCAGGAGCGATTAAACGCTCTTTATGATACCTTTTCCAAGCAGTACGGACTTATCAACAGCCGTGCCAACATCTCCGCCTTTTCGCAGGACAGTTCCTTTTCTCTGCTCTCGGCTCTTGAGGTCTTGGGCGATGAAGGACAGCTTGAACGCAAGGCGGATATATTCCACAAACGAACCATCAAGCCACACACCCCGGTCACTTCCGTAGATACCGCCAGCGAAGCGCTTGCTGTTTCTATGGGCGAAAAAGCCCGTGTGGATATGGATTATATGTGCGAGCTGACCGGCAAGACCGAAGAAGAAATCTTTGCAGACTTGAAGGGCGTTATCTTTCTGAATCCGATGCACGGGTACGGCAATTCCACACAGGCAAAGTACCTGATGGCGGATGAATACCTCTCCGGCAATGTCCGTGAAAAGTTGGCACTCGCCCGAAAGTCAGCGGAACTTTACCCCGAAGATTACTCCGTCAATGTGGAAGCACTGGAACGGGTGCAGCCCAAAGACCTGACCGCCAGCGAGATCGCCGTTCGGCTTGGTGCTACTTGGCTGCCGACCGAAATTGTCGAACAGTTTATGTTTGAGTTCTTGGGAACACCGAGGTACGCACAGTGGAACATCAAGGTTCACTTCTCTGCCTACACCGGCGAGTGGAATATTGAGGGCAAGTCCTATGACCGCAGCAATGTGAAGGCATACAGCACCTACGGTACGGGGCGCATCAACGCCTATAAGATCATCGAGGAAACACTGAACCTGAAAGATGTTCGCATCTTCGACTATGTAGAGGACGCAGACGGCAAAAAGAAAGCCGTCCTAAACAAGAAGGAAACGGCAATCGCACAGGCAAAGCAGGAGCTGATCAAGCAGGGCTTTCAGGATTGGGTCTGGTCTGACCCTGAGCGCAGAGAACGGCTCTGCCGCCTTTACAACGATAAATTCAACAGCCTGCGTCCCCGTGAGTACGATGGAAGCCACATCGTTTTCAGTGGTATGAACCCGGAAATCGAGCTTCGGGAACACCAAAGAAATGCGGTGGCGCACATCCTCTACGGCGGCAATACGCTGCTTGCACACGCCGTGGGCGCAGGGAAAACCTTCGAGATGGTTTCGGCGGCGATGGAGTCCAAACGGCTCGGATTGTGCAGCAAATCCCTGTTTGTCGTACCCAATCACCTCACCGAGCAGTGGGCATCGGAGTTCTTACAGCTTTATCCCTCAGCCAACATTTTGGTGGCAACGAAGAAAGACTTTGAAACCAAGAACCGCAAAAAGTTCTGCGGCAGAATTGCCACCGGTGATTACGATGCCATCATTATCGGGCATTCGCAGTTCGAGAAAATACCGATGTCCATTGAACGGCAGCGGGCGATCCTCGAACAGCAGCTTGATGAAGTTACGGAGGGCATTGCGGAACTGAAAAAGAACCGTGGAGATAACTTCTCCGTAAAACAACTGGAACGCACAAAGAAATCTGTCAAGCAGAAGCTCGATAAGCTCAACGATCAGTCCAAAAAGGATGATACAGTGACCTTTGAGGAGCTGGGTGTGGATAGGCTCTTTATAGACGAGAGCCATTACTACAAGAACCTGTTTCTCTTTACTAAGATGCGGAATGTAGGCGGCATCGCCCAAACCGAAGCAATGAAGTCCAGCGATCTTTTTATGAAGTGTCGGTATTTGGACGAACTGACCGGAGGGCGTGGGACAGTGTTTGCGACAGGAACGCCGATCTCCAATTCGATGGTCGAGCTTTACACCATACAGCGGTACTTGCAGTACAACACTCTTGTTCAGAACAACTTGCAACACTTCGATGCCTGGGCTTCCACTTTCGGAGAAACCATTACGGCAGTAGAACTTACACCCGAAGGAACGGGATACCGAGCTAAAACACGCTTTGCCCGCTTCTACAATTTACCGGAGCTGATGGCGATGTTCAAGGAAATCGCAGACATCAAAACAGCGGATATGCTTGACCTGCCAGTGCCGAAAGCGGTCTTTCACAACATCTCGGTGAAGCCCTCTGAAATCCAAAAGCAGATGGTAGCCGAGCTTGCGGAGAGAGCCGAAAGGGTACGAAACGGTATGGTTGATGCCAAGGAAGATAATATGCTCAAGATCACCAACGACGGCAGAAAGCTGGCTCTTGATCAGCGGCTTATCAATCCGTTGCTCCCTGATTTTGAGGACAGCAAGCTCAACGCCTGCGTGGACGCTATGTTTGAAACTTGGGAGCGTGGCAGTGAGAAGCGGTTGACCCAGCTATTTTTCTGCGACCTGTCTACGCCGAAAAACGACGGCTCCTTCAATGTCTATGACGACATTCGACAGAAGCTGATTGCCCGTGGCGTACCCGCCGATGAAATAAGGTTCATCCACGAAGCAGATACCGAAGCAAAGAAGCTGGAGCTGTTCAAGAAGGTACGCCGAGGGGATGTCCGCATCCTGATGGGCAGTACGCAGAAGATGGGAGCCGGCACGAATGTGCAGAACAAACTTGCCGCATCCTCCGATCTCGATTGCCCGTGGCGACCGTCTGACTTGGAACAGCGGCTCGGCAGAAGCATCCGGCAAGGCAACGAAAATGCAGAGGTTCACATCTACCGTTTCGTGACGGAAGAAACCTTTGATGCCTACTTATATCAGCTCGTGGAAGGCAAGCAAAAGTTTGCTTCGCAGATAATGACGAGCAAATCGCCCGTCCGTTCCTGCGAAGATATTGACGAAACCGCACTGTCTTACGCTGAAATCAAAATGCTGGCGACCGGCAATCCCCACATCAAAGAGAAGATGGACTTGGACATTCAGGTTCAGAAGTTGCGGCTCTTAAAGTCCAGCTTCCTTTCCGAAAAATATGCTTTGGAGGATAAGATCATCAAGTTCTATCCGCAGGAGATCGCACGGCGGGCTGATGTGATTGCGGGATTAAAATCCGATATGGAAAGAGTTGCAGAGCACCCGAAGCCGTCTGATGAAACCTTTGTTGGTATGACTGTCAAGGGTGCTTTCTATTCAGAGAAAGCGGATGCCGGCAACGCCATCTTGGAGGCGTGTAAGGCAATGACGAATCCCGAACCCATTCCCCTCGGTGAGTACCGTGGCTTTACGATGGAGCTGTACTTTGAAGCAAGAGAATACAAGGTGCGGCTTAAAGGCGAACTTGGTTATCCCGTAACCCTCGGCACGGACACCTTCGGCAACATCACCCGTTTGGATAATGCGCTGGAGGGACTTCCAAAGCGTTTAGAGATGAACGAAATGGAGCTGGATAACCTCAAAAAGCAGTTTGAAACTGCGAAGGTCGATGTGGAAAGACCGTTCCCGCAGGAGGAAGAATTGAAAGCCAAGACCGACCGGCTGAACGAACTCAACGCTCTGCTCAATGTGGATAAGCGTGAGAACGAGATCGTTGGCGGTGAACCCGATGAGGGTGAAGAACCGCCCGAAAAGAAACCGAGGGACTTGGAAAGATAGCCGAACCTCTTGACAATCGTTATCATATATGATAACATTATAATGGGTCGGAAGGGAGGGTTTTGTATGACCGAAAAGGAACTGTTGGCGGCAAGGCAGAGCATCGTGCAGAAGCTGACGCAGGCAAGACTGGAAAAAGGATTGTCGCAGGAGCAGCTTGCAAAGCGCATCGGAACCCAGCGTTCCAACATCTGCCGCATCGAAAAAGGAACACAAAATCTTTCCCTTGACCTGATGATCAAGATCGCAGAAGCGCTTGACAAGGATGTGTCCGTAATGCTTGAGGAAAGGAGCAGCACAATGGAAAAAGTATATAGCCTGCGCCTTTATGATGAAACACTGCTGACCTTCACGCTGGAGGAAAGAGGCTTGGAGGGCTTGCAGGCGACAATTCTTCACTCCGAAACGGCAAAGCAAAAGCTGTTTCCCCTCGACTTGGAGCTGACAAACGAGGGCGTTGTGAAGTGGCTGGAACGACGGGTGATTCCGAAGAACCGGCAGTTTGTAGACGAAATCTTAAAGACGCTGGGACTGAGCGTAAACAACACGAAGGGCATCATTGATGTCTGTATGGGGCTGTCCCTCAACGACAGCTATTGGGTCGTCCCCGCCGACTTTGACGGCAAGTATGCCGATTATAACCTCTATGAAAACCGCTTCTCCGAAGCGCTGTCGCTGGTAGCTTATACCGGCGTGGGCGGCAGTCGGGAGGCATTCTCCACCTCACCGGAGCTGACTACCAACGGTATGCTGCGGAAGGCTTGGCGCTTTGTGGAGGATGATGGCATCTATCTGTATAAGGGCGGCACGGAGGGCGCTGCGAACACCGGAAACGAGCCGTACAGCGAGTATTATGCCTGTCAGATCGCAGACAAGATGGGCATCGGCTGCGTACAGTACGACTTGGAAAACTGGAAAGGTATCCTTGCCTCCAAGTGCCGGCTGTTTACGGATATTGATACCTCTTTCGTCCCTATCGGGCGTATTCTCCGCAAGACGACGCTGAAAGCCTGCCTTGATTATTACAAAACCTTGGGCGACGAGTTCTACGAGCAGCTTTGCAATATGCTGGTTTTCGACGCCCTGATTTACAACGAGGACAGACACTTCGGCAACTTTGGCTTACTGCGGAACAATCACACGGGCGAAATTATCGCCCCTGCACCCATCTTCGATAACGGCTTGTCGCTGTTCAACTATGCAATGCCGGACGATTTCAAGAACCTGCGTGCGTATGCAAAGACCCGTTCCAATCCCTACCGCATTTCCTATGAGGATGTGTGCAAAGAGGTAATGGGTGCAAAGCAGAAAGCGCAGCTGCGGCGAATTGTGGACTTCAAGTTCACCCGTCATCCGTCTCTCAATTTGCCGGAGCAGCGGCTGACAGCCATTGAAAAACAACTTGGAGAGCGCACAAGAGAGCTGCTCTCCATTCCGGTTCAGAGAAGTGCAAAGCGCAAAAACGAACCGGAAAGATGATACGTCTGCGGTATGGGAGTGATCCCATATCGCAGACACATACTGCGAACTTGACGGTAAACGCAGTCACAATGTCGTAGTATATTATTCTTAAATCAGAATGACAAAGCTGGATTTTTAGGAGCAAAGATATGAACACTATTGTACAGCTGATTCCTCTTGAATGCAGTGATAGAGAACAGTTTATTTCGGATAATCAGGAAGCCTTTAATTATGGCGCAATGGAAGAATTCGGTCTTAGAGATGACCACTTCGAGGAAGATGGACAAATCATTTCTCGGGATACGATTGGGCAGTCCATTGACAGCGGCGAAGCCTACCGCATCATATTGGACGGGCAAAAAGTCGGTGGCTTAGTAATCAAAGTTGACGGTGAAAAAGGCGACCTTGATCTTCTTTTTGTTTCTCCAACTGCCCATAGCAAAGGCATCGGATATGCCGCTTGGTGCGCTGTTGAAAAACTACATCCTGAAGTGAATGTATGGGAAACGGTCACACCATATTTTGAGCAGCGTAATATTCATTTTTATGTTAATCGTTGCGGCTTTCACATTGTGGAGTTTTTCAACAAATATCACCCGGATTCAAATGATCCGGAAATGTGCGCCGAAGAACTGGACAAGCAGTTCCCGGACGGAATGTTCCGGTTTGAAAAGGTCATTCGGTAAATTCCTGCTTGTCGAATTGAATACAGCAAATATAGCCGCTTGGTTTTCAAAAGAAATCAGGCGGCTATTTCTGGTTTGAAGGAGGTGTTCGCTATGAACGAAACAGATTACAATGTTCGCCTTTATGAGAAAATGAAAGCCGAGCAGGACAAATACCGGGACTGGCTACTGCATCAGGAGCCGTCTGAAATCCTCAACCACACCTATGAATACACGATGCGGGAGGACATCGTAATGTGTATGGAGGAGCTGGAGCTTGAGCCGGAAAAGGCAAGGGCTTTGCTTCGTTCCCCTTGTCCTCTGAGTGATGTGTATAAGGAGTTCCGGGACAGAGAAACCGAGCATATGGATACCATCCGGGACTCCATCGAAACGGAAGCGGATAAGAGCCTGCAACGGCAGGAGAAGAAACAGCAACGGGAAAGCAGGTGATTTTATGCCGTATATCCCACCGGAGGTGGTGGAACAGGCACGGCAAATCGACCTCCTGACTTATCTGCAAAGCTGTGAGCCGCAGGAGCTTGTTCGCATTTCCGGCAACAACTATACTACCCGCACCCACGACAGCTTGAAGATTTCCAACGGCAAGTGGATGTGGTGGTCACAGCGCATCGGCGGCTACAATGCCCTTGACTATCTTGTGAAAGTCAAGGGCTGTTCTTTTGTAGAGGCGGTCGAAACACTGATGGGAAAGGCGGCGGTGATGCCTACGGTGACGGTCAAGCCCAAGCAGAAAACGGAGCCGAAGGTCTTGCTTCTGCCGGATAAAAGTGCTTCCACAGAAAGAATTACAGAGTATCTTTTCGGCAGGGGCATCGACTATGCCATCATCCAATACTGCATTGACAAGGGGCTGATTTTCGAGAGCCTGCCGTATCACAATCTTGTGTGCGTGGGCTTTGATGAGAAAAATACCCCTCGCTATGCGTCCTACCGAGCGACCAATGACCGCCGTGTTTTGGGTGACTGCTACGGCAGTGACAAGCACTATTCTTTTCGGATTGCAGACAGCGACAGCAGTACGGTGCATCTCTTTGAGTGTGCTATTGACCTGCTTTCCTTTGCGACACTTGAAAAGATGGCGGGCAGAGAGTGGCGCACAGACAACCTCGTTTCTCTCGCCGGTGTGTATCTACCCAAGGAAAAAATCGAGGAGAGCACCACACCTGCCGCCCTTGTGAAGTTCCTTGCAGAGAAGCCGCAGATCAAGAAAATCTCCCTGCATTTCGATAACGACAATGCCGGAAGAAAAGCCGGCCTTGCGCTGAAAACCATATTGCCGAGTAAGTATGAAGTCATTGACAGCCCTCCGCCCTGCGGCAAGGACTACAATGACTTTCTTTGTTTGCAACTCGGTATCCACCGCAATAAAGCCAGAGAAAGGACGAATGAACGATGACTGAGTTCAGTATTTATCAGATCAACACAGACCGGGATGACAACCGTGTCCGCTTCTTGGGGCTGGATACCCTTGAACGATTTCAGCACTCCAAGACGGTAGATCCCGCCCTCTATGACCGAGTTTATGATGGAAAGCTCGATTGCAATTCCCTTGAAACCATCTATGAGAAATTCAATATTGACCATCCCGCAGACTGCAAAGGGCGCTCTCTTTCCGTGTCGGATGTAGTTGAAATCAGTGAGAGCGACACCCTTAATCCCGGCTTCTACTTCGTAGACAGTATCGGGTTCAAGTCGATTTCTTTCGACAAATCGTTCTGCAAGGAGCCGGCGAAAGCAAGCGACGGAAAGGTTTCCGTTCTGCTTGTGGAGCCGAACAAGTACCCCAGGATGATTGAGATCGACGACACCTTGGAGGCAATGCAGGAGGTTGTCGTCGGCGATATTGAGGAATATATGCCATTTGAAGATGAGGTCGCCATCATCTGCAATGAGGAGGGCAAGGTCAACGGACTGACCCCGAATCGGGCGGTTTATGATGAGCACTCCCGTGAGATGCAGGACATCATTTGTGGGAAGTTTTTCATTGTCTATGCGCCCTTTGAAGCTGAGAAGTTCCAATCCCTCCCACCTGACCTTGCGGAGAAGTACCGTGAGAAATTCAAGTATCCCGAACGCTTTATGCGAGTCAACAACGAGATCATAGCCGTACCTTTTAAGCCAGTCAGGGCGGACAAAGAACGCTGATTTCAACGATAACGGGGTTCCCCTGAACGCTCTGTATTATCTTAACGAGCAGTGCCTTTTTACTCCGCTTTTCAAAGCGCCGCAAAAAGTCCTCGTTAGGGGGACCCCCTAATACCCCGTGCAAGAAGCACCACATATTTCAAGAGAAAGGATGAAGTCCATTTATGAAAAGAACGATCAAGAAGCAGTTTTGGTTTTCCCGTGACGAAGCGCAGGATTTGCAGAAAAAAGCCAAGAAAGCCTGCCTGCCTGAAGCGGCGCTCGTCCGATTGTTGCTCCGTGGTTATGAGCCGAAGGAGAAGCCCGACGACTGTTTTTATGATGCGATGCGAGAGTTCTCCGCCATCGGCAATAACATCCATCAGATCTCCGTCAAGGCAAACGCCCTCGGCTTTATCGACACACAGAAGCTGAATAGCGAGCTGGAGCGCCTGCACAAGTTTCAGGCAGATGTGGAGCGCCAGTTTCTCCGTCCCGGTGAGAGCAACCTGAAATGGCAGTAAGTAAGCTGTGGCCGGTCACGGTTCGCCTTGCGACCGTTCTCGACTACGCTTCCAATCCTGAGAAAACCACGAAGGCAAAATCCAAGTACAGCAATGCAGATTATCAGGCGCTTCGTGATGTTGTCAACTATGTAAAAAACGGCGAGAAAACCGAACAGGAATTATTCTGTGAGGGGATCAACTGCACTCCGGCTATTGCCCGTGAGCAGTTTGTCACTGTCAAGGAACAGTTCGACAAGACAGACGGCATCCAAGCCTATCACGGTTATCTTAGCTTTAAGGAGACTGACATCACACCGGAGCTTGCCCAACATATCGGAATGGAGTTCGCAAATTCCGTTTGGGGCAAGAAATATCAGGTGCTGGTGACGACCCATCTGAATACGGAGCATCTGCACTGCCACTTTGTCATCAACTCTGTTTCCTTTATCGATGGGAAGCGTTGCCGGGATACCTCGTGGTTTAAGTTCTATAAGGAAGCTGACCGCATTTGTGAAAAGTACGGTATCAGCACGATCAAGGAACCGGAGCGTTATCCCGATGCAAAGTATCTGACTCAAAAGGATAAAGCCGGAATGCCCACACGCTATAATCTTGCCCGTGCCGCTTTGGATGAAGCCATTGCAATGAGCCACAATCTTCGGCAGCTTGAATACCACCTCTCTGAAATGGGATACACCCTCGGTTCCAATCCCAAACGAAAGTATTGGACAATTAAGGGAAAGGACGATGAACGCCCCCTCCGACTGAACCGACTCGGTGAGGAATATACCAAGGAACGAATAACCCAGCGACTCATTGAAAACCGTGACAACATTGACTTTGAGCCGTTCCAGCCGAAGACCTACCGACCAAAGCAATACCGGCTCCGAACACGGAACGACAAAATCGGTGAAGTCGGAGGTCTGCATGGACTGTATCTCTACTACTGCTACCGGCTCGGCTATCTGCCAAAGTACAAGGCAGGACAACAGAATCACGCACGAGTTCACTATCTTTTCAAAGAAGATCTGATGAAGATAGATGAACTCACCAAACAAGTCACGCTGCTCGGCAAGCACCACATCGGTACAGACGAGCAGCTTTTTTCATATCAGCACTCGGTTGAGGAACAGATCAAGACCTTAACTGCCGACAGAACGCACCTCCGAAATGAAATACGAAAAGTGAATATCACAGATGCAGAGCTGTCACTGGCAAAGGCAAGTATCTCACATCTTTCCGAGAAGCTGAAAGAACTTCGCAAGGAGGTCAAGCTCTGTCAGGACATCGCCGTCCGTTCCAAGGTCATCGAGGAAAAGGTGGATGCAGTCCGGATAGAGGAAGAAAAATCAAAACGAAAGGAGAACCGCAATTATGAACAACAGCGGTGATGCGGCTGAACAGGTCGTCAGGCTCTCGCTTGAAGGCTTTGAGGTCGCCGCAAAACTTACAGGCTCGGCGGCAAAGAATGTCGCCCTGCTTCTCGTGTCCGTGCTGAAGCAGGAACAGCAGACCAAAGGCAAGGCACGGCTCACCAATATGATCAAGTCCGGCAAGGAACTGAAAGTCTTTTCTATCCCGAACAAGGACTTGGCACAGTTCACCAAACAGGCAAAGCGCTATGGCGTTCTCTATTGTGTCCTGAGAGATAAGAGCGCCAAGGGAGATGATGTACCCGTGGATATTATCGCCCGTGCGGAGGACGCTTCCAAAATCCAGCGCATCGTGGAACGCTTTGAGATCGGTAAGGTCGATAAGGCTGGCGTTATCACGCAGGCGGAGCAGGACAAGGCTGACCGTGAAGCCGTGGCACAGGAAGTGCCGACGAAAACGAAGGGCGAGATCATTGTGGAAGAAGCAATGGGAAAACCCTTGCAGAAAGAAGGTCAGTCCCACGAAAACCCTACGGTCGCAAAGACGGAAAAAGGCCCTCTGTCCGAGCGAAGCTCCGAAACCAAAAGTTCGGCTACTGACCGGGGTACGGCAAAGCAAGCAGATAAGAAGCCTTCCGTAAGAGAAAAGCTGGAACGCTATAAAACTGCTGCAAGAGCCGAAAAGGAAGCAGACAGTGCCGAGCCTGCGCTTTCAAAGGAGAAAGCCAAAACGCCTGAACCATCCCGTCAGACGGTTCACACCCAGCCGAAACGACACAAGAAATCGAAAGAGAGGTAATCAGCTATGACCAACAATTTTACTCCCAAGAAGTCCGGGACTGCGGCTCGTCCGCAGCTTTCCCCGGAAGAATATGCCGCCAAGAAAAAGGCGGAGAAGGATGCCGTATATCAGATGATTGACGACACCACAGTCGAAATCGTCCGTGACCCCGACAAGTTCAGAGCCTATCTCGATACGCAGGCACGAATGGATCGCTATTCTGCCGCCAATGCTCTGCTCATTTATAAGCAGCAGCCACAGGCGACCCAACTCAAGGATTTCCGTGACTGGCAGGAGGACGGCGTGAAGGTCAATAAAGGTGCCAAGAGCCTGTCCATTCTCGAACCCGTGGAGTACGCCAAGAACGATGGCTCTACCGGCATTGCCTACAATGTGAAGAAGGTGTTCGATGTGGCGCAGACCAGCGGCAAGAAACCTGCCGCACCGACCCTTGACCGTAACCCCCGAAAGCTCGTTGCAATTATGCTCGACACAGCTCCCATTGATGTGACGACTGTGGAGGAACTTCCTTCTCCCAATATGGGAGCGTTCTATAAGAACGAGGATCAGACCCTCTATATCAAACGGGACATCGGGGACAGCGTAGCGCTTTGTCAGTGCGTGGCACAGGAGCTGGGTCACGCACAGCTTGCGATGAACTGTGAAGCATACAGTCGCAGAGATATGGGTTTCTCCGCTGTCTGTGTCGGCTATATGCTCTGCCGTAAGTTCGGCGTGGATGTGAAGAACTTCGCCATTGACCGCATCCCCGAAGAACTGGCGGGCAAATCCCCCAAGGAAATCCGTGCAGAGCTTTCCAAGACACGTGCGGCTATGAGCGAGATTGGCTCCCGTGTATCAGAGGAAATCTACCGTCGTCGAGCAGACCGAAGCAAAGATCAGGAAAGATGAGGTGTGACTGATGAAAGAGGAACGCTATCACATTGCCTTGGACGACTATGAACACGGCGTCGTCATTCGTGCTTTGAACGCTACCAAGACTGACCTGATGAATGAGGGAAAGTCTACCGACGCTGTTGATGACCTTATCATCAAGGTCGGCTATGCCCCAAAGAAAAAGTTCAAGGTAATCGAGCGAAAGGAAGGCTCCGGTCGTGAATCGAGATAACGACCGACAGACTTCCATTATCCTCTCCCTGATCGGTATCCTGCCTGTTATATGGCTTGGACTTCTCATTGCACCGTCTGTGAAAGGCGGATTGCCTGAGATATTGCCGAGTCTGATGAATGTGATGAGCGACCCGTTCCATATAGAGCTTTGCGATGACAGTGTAAAAACTGTCATCGTCTTGCTCCTCTGCTATGGAATGGGCATCGGCATCTATTTCTCAACACGCAGGAACTACCGACGCCGGGAGGAACACGGCAGTGCGAAATGGGGCAACGCAAAAGCCGTGGACAAGAAATACCAGCAGAACCCACCATCCGAAAACAAGCTGATGACGCAGAATGTCCGCATTGGACTCAACGGCAAGAAACACCGTCGCAACCTGAACACCCTTGTCTGCGGCGGCTCCGGTGCCGGTAAGACTCGCTTTTACTGTAAGCCGAATCTGATGCAAGCGAACACCAGCTTCGTGATCCTTGACCCGAAAGGCGAGATCGTCCGAGATGTGGGAAATTTGCTGGAGAAAAGGGGCTATGAGATTCGAGTCCTTGACCTGATCTCAATGGAAAAGAGCCACTGCTACAACCCGTTTGTCTATCTACATTCGGATAACGATGTACAGCGCCTTGTCACCAATCTGTTTAAGAGCACCACCCCGAAGGGCAGTCAGTCCCAAGACCCGTTTTGGGATACCTCGGCTTCAATGCTGTTGTCTGCGCTCATCTACTACCTTCATTATGAAGCGCCGGAGGATGAACAGAACTTTGCAATGGTTATGGAGATGCTACAAGCTGCTTCCATCGACGATGAGGAAGATCCTCGACCGTCACCGCTGGACTGTCTGTTTTCCGACTTGGAGTTGGACAGACCCGACCACATCGCTCTGAAATACTATCGCTCTTATCACACCGGTTCGGCAAAGACACTGAAATCGATTCAGATCACCCTCGCCGCAAGACTCGAAAAGTTCAACTTGGAGAGCTTGGCGGCGCTGACCTGTGCCGATGAACTTGACCTTGCTTCTATGGGCGAAAAGAAAGTGGCGCTGTTCGCTATTATCCCGGATAACGATTCGAGCTTCAATTTTCTGGTCAGTATCCTCTATACCCAGTTATTTCAGCAGCTTTTCTTTTCTGCTGACCATATTCACGGCGGCGCATTGCCGATTCCCGTTCACTTCCTGATGGACGAGTTCGCCAATGTCAGTCTGCCGGACGACTTCGATAAGATCCTTTCCGTTATGCGTTCCCGTGGCGTGTTTGTGTCTATCATCCTTCAGAACTTGGCACAGCTTAAAGCACTGTTTGAAAAGCAGTGGGAATCCATCGTCGGCAACTGTGATGAGTTCCTCTATTTGGGCGGCAATGAGCAGTCTACCCACAAGTATGTGAGTGAGCTGCTGGGCAAGGAAACCATCGACACGAATACCTACGGAAAGAGTTCCGGGCGAAGCGGAAACTATTCCACCAACTATCAGATCAGCGGTCGTGAGCTTCTGACTCCCGATGAGGTTCGTATGCTTGATAACCGCTACGCCATTCTGTTCATCCGAGGGGAACTCCCCGTTATGGACTTGAAATATGACATTCTCAGGCATCCTGCTGTTGAACTGACGGCCGACGGAAAAGGCGGCGTCTATCAGCACGGTAAAGTCACGAGAAATGTTGCGACCATCGAGGTGCAGTACCTCGACCCCGATACTCTGCCGGATACGGAGGTACTTGAAACCACTTATGAGCTACTGTCCGATGAGGATTTTAGCCTGAAACAATTTTGAAATTATGGAGGTAATTAATATGAATATAATTAAGAAGACTAAAGAACATACTACCAAACTTTCTATGTCCGGTAAGATCAAAAAAAGCTACCGGATCTATTGTATGGTTGTCGTTATTGCGACACTTATATTTGGGGCTTCAGTTACGGCATTTGCGGCAAATGATCCGATTGCAGTTATTAATAATCTGTCCGGATTTATTTTTGGATTAATTCGTGCAGTAGGTCTTATTTTGCTTGGCTTTGGTGTTGTTCAGGTGGGACTTTCCCTGAAGTCCCATGATCCATCTCAGCGAGCAAATGGATTCCTTACTCTTGCGGGTGGAGTTATCATCACTTTTGCGAAAGAAATACTGAACCTCATAACAAGCTGATATTTTAACTACAGGAGCACATCTTTTAGATGTACTCCTGATTTTATAGAAGGAGGTGTTTTATTTGAGCGACAATTGGATTGTACAAAATCTTGAAAATGCACTTGAAACATGGAACGATAAATTATCCGAAATATGGGCGCTTATTACTATGACTCCGCAAAGCTTTAGAGGAGGCAAGATATGGAACGTAATTGTTGACATTAATGGTGCGGTGCAGTCTATAGGGCTTGCCCTTCTTGTTTTGTTCTTCGTTGCCGGGGTGGTGAAGACTTGCGGATCATTTACGGATGTCAAAAAGCCGGAACATGCAATGAAGTTGTTTGTTCGTTTTGCTCTTGCAAAGGGGGCAATTACTTATGGAATGGAGTTAATGCTTTCACTATTTGATATTGCGCAGGGAGCTATATCGACAATTATGAGCACGGCGGGATTTAGCGAGGCTAAGAAAACAGTTCTGCCGACAGAAATGGTAACTGCGATTGAAAATTGTAGTTTCTTTGAATCTATTCCGTTATGGGCAGTAACGCTTATTGGTGGACTGCTTATCATGGTGATGTCATTTATTCTGATTATGACCGTGTATGGACGATTTTTTAAGCTTTATATGTATACAGCACTTGCACCCATTCCTCTGTCTACCTTTGCCGGAGAACCATCACAGAATGTGGGTAAATCATTTATAAGAAGCTACTGTGCCGTTTGTTTAGAGGGGGCTGCTATTGCCCTGGCATGTATTATATTCTCTCTTTTTGCTTCTTCTCCACCGGTAGTAGATACTAGTGTGGCAGCAGTTACACAGGTATGGAGTTATGTTGGTGAGCTGATATTTAATATGCTAATTCTTGTAGGTAGTGTAAAGATGAGCGACCGCATTATCCGGGAGATGATGGGATTATAATGTATATTCACCGGTATAGTAAATTAAGAATATTACGGCCGCGTTTTTATCCTTGCTAAAGACAAGTGTATTGTGATGCTTTAATATAGAAGACAATTTTACCCAAACTTAGAGTGAAAAGTTTCTTGAAACGAAGAACGGTTTTTATACCCGAATATATAGGAGGTGTTATTTTGGAGGTTAAAATTAACAGGGAAATAAGAAATTACACAGAAGCAATGTTTTTTGGACTGTCTTTAAGACAGTTCATTTTTTCCGTATTGGCTTGCGGTGTAGCGGTAGGAATATATTTTTTGCTGAGACCGTATGTAGGAACGGAGACCGTGTCATGGATGTGTATTTTGGGAGCGGCTCCGTTCGCTCTCCTTGGGTTTGTTAAATATAACGGAATGACGGCGGAGAAGTTCATGTGGGCTTGGATTAAGAGTGAAGTTTTAATTCCAAAAAAACTTTGTTCCCATTCCACTAATATTTATTTTGAATTGATGAAGCCTTATGTAGGATAGAAGAAGGAGGTACTGAAATGATTAAAACTTTGAAAAATTTATTTAAGCAGGACAAGGAACGATTCCTTATTCCTAATGGAGTTCAGGATGTTATCCCAATCAGAAAAATATATGATGATGGTGTTTTTCAGGTCGGAGATGACAAGTTTTCTAAGACTTATAAGTTTACCGATATTAATTATGCTGTTGCCAGTCGTGAGGACAAAGAGACCATGTTTCTCGAATATTCCGAACTACTTAATAGCTTTGACAGCGGTGCAACAACGAAGATTACTATTAATAATCGTAGACTAAATCGTGTTGATTTTGAGAAAAACATTCTTATCCCTTTGACAGGAGATGCTCTTGATGAGTATCGAAAGGAGTATAACAGTATGCTTCTGGAAAAAGCGATAGATGCAAATGCTATTACTCAGGAAAAATACATTACGATTTCCGTAAATAAGAAAAGTGTTGAAGAGGCAAGAAACTATTTTGCTCGTGTCGGTGCAGAACTTATTACTCATTTTGACCGCCTTGGAAGCAAATGCATAGAACTGGAACCAGACGAAAGGTTACGTATTTTTCACGATTTCTATCGTACAGGCGAAGAAACGGATTTCTATTTTGATATCAAAGAAACCCGCAAAAAGGGACATGATTTCAAGGATTTTATATGTCCTGACTCAATGGAGATAGAAAGAGATTACTTCAAAATTGGTGAGCGCTATGGAAGAGTGCTGTTTCTCAAAGAATACGCTTCATATATCAAGGACAGTATGGTTGCCGAATTGACAGATCTAAACCGCAATTTGATGATGTCCATTGATGTTGTTCCAGTTCCCACTGACGAGGCTGTTAGAGAAGCTGAAAATAGATTGCTCGGTGTAGAGACCAATGCGACTAATTGGCAGCGTCGTCAGAATGCTAACAACAACTTCTCTGCACAGCTTCCTTACGATATTGAGCAGCAGCGCAAGGAAATGAAGGAATTCTTGGATGATCTAACCACCCGAGATCAGCGAATGATGTTTACAGTTCTCACAATGGTTCATACTGCGGACACGAAAGAACAGCTCGATAATGATACAGAGGCTTTACTTACAACGGCAAGAAGACATATGTGTCAGTTCGGTATATTGAAGTTTCAACAGCTCGACGGGCTTAACACGGCACTGCCTTTTGGCGTTCGTAAAATCGATTCTTTTCGAACCCTCACGACAGAAAGTCTAGCTGTCTTTATTCCGTTTCGCGTACAGGATGTTCAGCATACAAACGGAATTTACTATGGACAGAATGTCATTTCAAAGAATATGATTGTTGCTGACCGTAGGCAGCTCCTTAACGGTAATGAGTTTATCCTGGGCGTATCCGGTGGCGGTAAGTCTTTTACTGCAAAGGGCGAAATCCTCAATCAGGTGCTTGTAGGCGATGCAGATGTTATTATCATCGACCCGGAGCGAGAATATGCTCCTCTTGTAAGAGCATTGGGTGGTGAAATCATAAACATATCCGCGACTTCTCCGACCCACATAAACGCAATGGATATGACAAGGGAATATGGCGATGGTGCAAATCCTGTTATTCTTAAATCAGAGTTCATAATGTCTTTGTGTGAGCAGCTTATAGGCGGGAGTAATCTGGGCGCGGTACAGAAGTCCATTATTGATCGCTGCACGGCAGCTGTTTACCGAAACTATCAACAGAATGACTACACCGGAGCAGTTCCTACCTTACAGGATTTCAGAGCTGAACTCATAAAACAGCCTGAACTCGAGGCTCAGGAAATTGCCCTTTCGATTGAATTGTTTACCAATGGTTCTCTCAATACTTTTGCCAAGAGAACAAATGTGGATACTGATAATCGTCTGATTTGCTATGATATTCTTGACCTGGGTAAGCAGCTTATGCCAATAGGTATGTTAGTGGTTCTTGATTCTATACTTAACCGCATTACAGCAAATCGTGCCAAGGGCAAGAATACTTTTATCTTTATTGATGAGATATATCTGCTGTTTCAGCACGAGTATAGTGCAAACTTTCTTTTTACTCTTTGGAAGCGTGTTCGCAAGTACGGCGCTTATGCAACTGGTATTACACAGAATGTGGATGATCTTCTTCAGAGCCATACGGCAAGAACAATGTTGGCGAACTCCGAGTTTATAATTATGCTTAATCAGGCACCTACTGATCGTATCGAGCTTGCAAAGCTCTTAAATATTTCTGACAATCAGCTTTCTTATATAACCAATGTAGGCGCAGGACACGGGCTAATAAAAGTAGGTTCAAGTCTTATCCCGTTTGCCAACAAATTTCCCAAAAGCACAAAATTATATAAGTTAATGACTACAAAACCGGGCGAGGGCGTATAACCCTCGCCTGTAATACTTTGTTTCAGAATATGGAGGTGATTTAATGGCCGATATAAAGACAAGGGATGTTATTAGGGGCACAATTAAAACTGTTGATAGGGCTGCTATAGCAGAGAGGCGTATGAAACAGTCGTGTTTATTAACAAAAGATAAAGCCAAGCAATTTGACAAAATGAGCGAAGCTTCTGAAACGGAGTATGCTTCTAAGCAGGTCGAGCAAAAAACGGAAACGGTTGCCAAACATGTTGTTCAAAGAATTGACCAAAAAGGACGAAAAGGTTTTGAAATTACGAGAGGTAATATAAGAACTCGTATGAAAAGATCCGATGAAAAGAATAAAAACTTTTTGAGGAAGCACACAAATGGAAGAAATGATAAAAAAGTGCAAGACGATGAAAACGCTTTGAACAAAGATTTTTATTTGATGGGGAAAAAGGTCGATAAAACTTCAAAAAACAAAGCTTCTAAAGATATAAAAACAGCAAAAGCACCACAAAAACCGATAAATTACATCAAATCAACCATTAAAGATGCAGAGCAAGCAACAGAAACAACACGAAAAACAATAGCTGCTTCTTCAAGAGTATCCAAGGGTGTAACTCAAGTTGCAAAATCTGTGACTAGAACGATAACCTCAGGAGCTAAAACTGTGGCAAAAGCTACTACTAAGGCAGCTAGGGCAACAATGACGACAACCAAGATGTCGGTTGCTGCCATTGCGGCTGGGGGTTGGGTGGCAATTGTTGCTATAGTTGTTATTTGTCTAAGTGCCTTGCTCCTCGGTTCGGTGTTTGGAATTTTCTTTGCAGGAGAAGATGCCGGTACGGGGCAAACAATACAGACCGTTGTTCGTGAGATCAATTCCGATTATGATGATAAGCTTATGAACATACGAGATAAGTCTTCTTATGATATCCTCGAAATGAAAGGAAGCCGTGCTGTTTGGAAAGAGGTTCTTGCGGTATATTCTGTTAAAGTTAATACTGATCCTGACAATCCTCAGGAGGTTGTAACGATGGATGAGGCCAAGAAAAAACTTTTGAAGACTATTTTTTGGGATATGAACAACATATCATCACGAACAGAGGACAAGCTTGAAACGGTTATAACGGAAACTGATGACGGAAACGGAAATATAGTTCAAATAAAAAACACAGAAAGAAGAACATATTTATATATTACTGTCTCGCACAAGACGGCATATGATATGGCATCAAAATATGGATTTAATCAGGAACAACGAGAATATCTGGATGAGTTGTTAAGTGATGAAAACAATTCTTTGTGGTCATCGGTTTTATACGGTACAAGCGGAGAAGATAATCAGATTGTAGCGGTTGCGCTCTCGCAGGCGGGCAATGTTGGCGGTAGACCATATTGGTCTTGGTATGGTTTCAACAGCCGGGTTGAGTGGTGTGCGTGCTTTGTCAGTTGGTGTGCCAATGAGTGCGGATATATTGAAACAGGTATTATTCCAAAGTATGCCAGCTGTGTTAATGGAGTTCAATGGTTCAAAGATCGTGGACAGTGGCTTGACGGATCTGCGGAACCTCTTCCCGGCATGATAATATTTTATGATTGGGATAAACAAGGGCAATCGGGTCAACAGGATGGACGAGCTGATCATACGGGCATTGTGTGGAAAGTTGAGAATGGATATGTTTACACGATTGAGGGAAACTTAAGCGACAAATGCATGACATCTCGTAGACCGATTGGAGAGTATCAGATTCTCGGATATGGGGTGCCGCAATATTAGTGTCTAAACTTGTTACAAGTTAAAATTAACGTGCTAAAGGTGAATAAATCTCTTTTTTTGCCTCTTTTTTTTACATTTTTGCATATGCAGTTTACACATAATGATTCCTAATATATACTTTATCACGGAAATATCACGAACACATAGGTTATAGAACACTATAAATTTTTGGATAGTTAGGTGAAACTCATAATGTTTTTCCTGCCTTATGATAGATAAAACGATACCTCCATCCTATACCTATATTGTGTAGCGACAGAGGGCGAGAATATCGCCCTCTGCCTGCAAACACAATATTATGGTAAGAATTAAAATATTTTAGTGATTTGAAAATGAGTTGAGTAAATTGTTTGAGTTATTCAACTGTTGTTGTAGAAAAGGGTGTGATTCCAATGGGCTAGTTGTAAAAGAATAACTTGAGGTGATATGCTAATAAAAAGGAGACAACAGCTTTTTTTGATCTATAGATATTGTATGTTTGACCGATATCAATAGTAAAAGTTAACAAAAGCAAAAATAACACTATGCCGTTTGGCTATGAGACGGGCAACAGCAACATTGAAGCTTATGACCAGGGCACACAATGACATTCGCGACGAGATTGCGGCTTGGCGCGGCGTATTCGACAAGACTTATAACAATATAATCCGCTATTTAGGCAAGTCTTCACAGTACAGATTGCTTAAACTTTTCGATTGGGGACATCCACTAGCTTATGTGGATGAAAATGGTTAACATATTCCTGTCGAAGGAAAGATGCTTTTAAGAGCGCGGTTATTGACAATTCCCAAGTGTTGTCAGGAACATATTAAATAGTTATGATGGTAATGATAGTGTGTTATCATGGTAAGTTTTATGTGCAAATCCAACGACGCGACAAGAGTATGCATTCCTAATTGTGAGGGGACTATAAGCAATATCGATGACGATATACCCCGACTTGAGTTGTATGGCGAAAATTTGAGCCCGAAGCGATTGATTGTGATGTTGGCGTTAAGGGTGACAAAGTGTGGTATATAACGCCGAATGTCACCATAGTCGTATGTGATATTTCAATCAGTGATATAGTTCGTTGCTTTTATAAATGTGATATAGTGTTATGCCTTAGATTTATTGCATAGCCCTTGGGTAAATACACCAAGCGACTAACTTTTTCAACATTAGAGTCAAAGAAAGGAAGTATTTTTGTGAAAAGGAAGAGGTTTGTATCCGTAATATTGATTGCTGTTATTTTGGTATCGGCATTAATCATGGTGGCTTCCGCAGGTAGTGTGGGAAAGCCATATAAAAGTGATGGTAGATACTGCCAAAATTACTCTATGACAGCGAAAAAGCAGTGGGATTATACAACGGTATATGGCGGTATAGGTGTACAAAAACTGTATCCCAAGAGAAATTTTGCTGTTGAGGTGAAGTCGAATACCTATACGACATATAGCACTGCATATGCCGTATTTCTGGCTAATTCTGATGCCGTAATGTATACAAATATCGCATGGGTAAAGGGCACTGGCGGAAATGACGCAGCATATGTTGGCTCTTTCAGAAGCGGCGAAACCGGATGCCTTGGTGTCCGCACCGACGCACGAGCAACTAGATCATATGATGTTTCAGGAATTTGGTCTCCGGATATGTATAAATAACGTAGTATAATTATTTACCTGCCGGTACTGCTACTTAATTGACGGTGGTATCGGCAGACATTTTTACCAGGGGAGGCTAGTATGAGAAAAACGATAGTTGTTCTTATTGTAGGAGCTGTTCTGCTGCTTACAGCCTGCCAAAAAACACCCGAGTCTGTCATGGACGGAAATGTCCTGCGCGCAAAAAGCTCGAACGATTTGCTCGTTGAGTCCCTCGTGAGCGCTCCCGCCGATAACGGCAGGAGCGGAGAGGGTGTGCCGACTCTCTCTGAATCCGAGCATCTCAAGCGCGACATTTCATCCGGAGGCATAACCGTGCATATCGATGCCGATATAAAAGTGCCGAAGATAACCGGAGATATACGGACATATTCCGCGCAGTACCGCTTCTTCGACCTGCTCGAGCTTGAAGACCTGTTCTTCTCCGGCGACGATCCGATGTTCAATCCCGGCTCGGAGAAAACGGCGGAGGACGATCCGTCTGCTGGTCTGCTTCCGGGCGGATTTTATTTCGGCGTGTCCGAAGTTCTGAGCGCGTCAAACCATCCGACTGCTTTGAAACCCGGCTGGGCAAAGGGCTGCAATATCTCTCCCGACGATGCGCGCCGCCTGTCGGATAAGCTTCTCGGCCGCCTCGGAATGACCGATTTTGAGCTCGTCTCTTCGCAGGCCGTTGAACCTCTGACCGAGCGAGGCAACCGTGCCAAACGCGGCAGATATGAATATAAATATGTCCAGGTCGCAGACGGAATACCGCTTTCGAGCGGCGAGCCTGACAGCACAGGATGCACCGTCGCAATAGATGACAGGGGCGTTGTTGACGCAAGGCTCACAAGGCTTGAACTTGGCGAGTCGAAAATCGTAAACAGCAGAGTCATGACGCTCGACGGCGTTCTTACAGTCTTGCAGAAGAAGCTTGCCGCCGCGGGACTTGTCAAAGATTCTATAGTAAAAGAGATAAGCTTTGAATATATGTCGGTCGAAGACCCCGAAACATATAATTCGACCGTGTTCCCGTGCTGGCGTTTCTGTATCGCTACTACCGCAACGCTGGAGCAATACGGCGAATGTGAAAATGATATTATAATCAATGCCGTAACCGGTGAATTTTACGCCGTTACGAATAGATACGAATAACTAAAAGGAGGAAAACAAAATGTTGAAACGCACAAAAGGCTTCGTATCGCTCGCTGCCGCAATCGCACTCATGCTGGGACTCTGTTCCTGCAGCGGCAAACCCGAAACAGACCCGAGCACAACTGCCGACCCGACCGGAATAGGGGCGCAGGCAGAGACCGGGGAGAACACCACGGCGAAGGATATTGCTCCCGAAAGCGGCACACCGGAAACCGCCGCAGAGGAAGCAAACACTGCCAAAGAATCAGGCACCGCCGCGCAGACGGAAAAGACAACAAAGAAAACAGATGCGTCAAATGCAAATGTCAGCGCCGCCGGATTCATCTGGCCCGTGCCCGGCTATACACAGCTTTCCTCTCCGTACAGCACTCAGTATAAGCGCATAAGCATCAAGGCCGATTTCGGCGCAAAGGTTGTTGCCTGCGCCACCGGAAAAATTACGAAGATATATAACAAAGATGATGAAAGCAAAACGCCGTGTGCCGTGCTGACCTGCGCCAACGGCTATGTCATTGAATACAGCGCGGCAAATCTCTCCGTTAAGGTGGGCGATGTTGTCGCCCGCGGCGACAGTATCGGCTTCGTCGGCAGATACGGAACCGGTCCTCACCTGAATATTTCAGCCACGAAGGACGGCGCAAGTATTGATCCCGCAACGATCATAAAGCCCTGAGCGGGGTGATCCTATGCTCAGAAAGGATGTAAAAAGTCAGCTTTTTTCAACCGGGATGTTGATATCCCTGCTGCTCGGACTTGTTCTTCTTGTCGAGCCGCAGTATCAGTATTTTCTGTATTTTGCGCGGTGGGATAACAAGGCGGATTATATCAATTTCTTCTTCTCGTCCCTCGCGCTCGGCGGATATCTTATCTTTACGCCGATAATAACCGTCATGCCCGGCGTGTTCCGCTTTTGCGATGAGTATAACAGCGGATACCTGCGTTTTATGCTCGTGCGCTCGAAGAGCCGCAGAAAATATATGTTCTCAAGACTTTTTTCAAACGCTGTCTGCGGCGGCGCGGCGAACGCTCTGCCGCTTGCGGTGTTTGCACTGATAATGCTCATTTTCTGCGACCCGTATGTCCCGAACGGACATTCGAAAACTCCGCTTGACGGAAGTATATTGCAGCCGTTTGAAAACGTCGCTGGCGGGCTCGGCCTGGTCGGAGTGATAATCCTGCTCGCGTTCCTCTTCGGCGTCGTGTGGGGAGTTATCGGCACGGCTCTGTCTGCCGCAGTGCCCAACAGATATGTGGCTCTCTGCGGTCCGTTCGTGCTGTTCTTCCTGATGCACCTCGTCGCGAGCGCGCTGCAAAAAGAAAAATTCAGCCCGACCAATACTATCCTGCCCGATATCCTGCCGTCGTTCGGCTTTCTGTTTTTGTATCAGGCGGTGCTCTTGGTGCTCGGCTGCGCGGCGTTCATCTTCTTTGCGCGAAGGAGGCTGCTGCAATGAAACAGAGTCTCTCTGTGATGCGCTGGCAGTTCGGCACATGGCTCGGCAGTGCGCGAACTGTTACGGCTTTTCTCGTCTGCGCCGCCGCTTCGCTGCTCGATTCCGTGAATCTTATGCAGTTCGCCAGGGCGAGCGGAGATCCGCTTAACATATTTGAGCCGTTTATATATAACAGCTCAACGCTCCATATCGCGACATTGATGTTCCTCGGGCTTATGCTCCTGTTTGCCGATGCGCCTTTTACCGAGCAGAGCGCGATGTATTCGCTCGTGCGCTGTTCGCGGGTGCAGTGGGTAGTCGGAAAGCTCATGTATATCCTGCTCTCCTGCGTCGTGTATTATATATTTTCGCTCGCGGTGACCGTGACATTCTTCTCGTCCAATGCCTTTGCCGGTAATGTGTGGAGCGCGCCGTTTTATGAGCTCGTCATGCGCGATGCGGCGGCTTCGTCTTATCATATCACAGTCGACCCGAAGCTTTTCATGTCTGCCGTTACGCCGTATCTCGCGGCATTCTATGCCCTGGCGCTGAATCTCGGCTACGGCTTTTTCTGCGGCTCGCTTCTGTTTTTGATAAATTTAAGCGGCAGCCGCGTGCTGGGCTTCGCCGTGCTCTCGGCGCAGCATATCATTTC
>ENA-UOJE01000215-UOJE01000215.1-human-gut-metagenome-genome-assembly--contig:-C23-NODE-215-length-71645-cov-20.370457_pt1 | contig 71645 bp, 73 predicted proteins | sample MGYA00242341_ERZ723888 | MGnify/ENA metagenome assembly ERZ723888 | reverse complement strand
GCAGTGACGATGTTATTCGCCAAAAGCATTTGTCAAACGGAGAGAGAGGGATTTGAACCCCCGGTACGGTTGCCCGCACACCTGATTTCGAGTCAGGCACAATCGGCCACTCTGTCATCTCTCCTTTTAAAGTTTTTTAAATTACCACACTATATTCCGTTCGGTCAATATATTTCTCAATTTTTTATTCAAATCTCATGAATCTACCCCACTTCCTCCTCTATTCCACTCCTTTCATTCTTTATCTACCTCGCCCGCTAAATATCTTTATTTATCCATTCCTTCCATTCTAATTCTTTAGCTTAAATACGAAGCAGCCTGCATAAAATACGCTTAATTTTCACCTTCCATCGTATAATTAAAATTCCATATTTATTTATCTAAAAAAACACTCTATTTATACCGTTTCCGTTAATTTACTTACGTACATTTTATCGGATAAATTCTCCCGCCAAAAAAAAGGGTTTACCCTGCTCATATCCTCTCATTCATCCTCGCCACAATATTATCGATAAACAGGTTTTACTACCAACAATTTCTTACTTCAATTTTTATCCCTAAAAATACAACGCCTACTTTTTTCTCTTATTTCGCTTCTTTTAAGGATTAATAACATCTTTCATTGACATATATGCACTCATTATTACATTCTTAATCTACTATGCACACCTTTATAAAAACTCTCATTTTAATCTCCTCTTTTATATCGTCCTCGCTTTTCGCAAATTGGAATTTATCTTTCGATGAAAATTCCTCATCTTTGCAGGCCGACAACGGCTCAGTAAAAATTGCAGGTTCATTTTCTTTTTCCAACAACGGCAATAATTGGAAAATCGCAGATTCCCGCGACGGCGTAAAAAACAGACTAGCCATAGTGGACAATAAAGGCGACGTTCAAGGATACATCACTTTCCCGGAAAACTCAAACCGCCTCGAAATATTCTTCTACCACCGCACTGCACAATCATATAAGGGAAGGCTTTCTTTTAACGGCAAAATTTCATTCCTCTCTGACGCATTCGCGTGCTGCTCAATTCCCCAAAAAGGCGAGCGCGTCCTTCAACTTGGCGTCAACTCTCCGGACTCCGCAATTTGCGATTCCCTCTTTTCGCCGCAATCCGACACTATGCTTAGAATATTTGCAGACTCCGTAAAATTAGCTTCCCTCGGCAACGGAAGTTTCGACTTCTCGCTCTCCGGAGAAATATCAGAGGCAGCAGAAGCGCACTTTATTTTCGATCTCCAAAAAGACTTCCTAAAAAATAGATACGTTCCCTATTACAAGCCGCTCGACAAAAAGCGCTGCCCCAAAACCCCGACGGGCTGGATGTCTTGGAACACATATTTCGACAAGGCCACCGCCGAAGACAATCTCACGGAGGCGCGAATCGGCAAAAAATTTCTCCAGCCTTTCGGCTGCGAAATATGGTCTATCGAATCCTGGCAGGGCAATTCCGACCAGCTGCCTGTAGCGAAATTCTACAACATGAATCTCGAAACAAACCAAAATCAGTTCCCAAAGGGAATGAAGCAGCTCGCGCAAGACATTCGAGCCCTCGGATTCCGCCCGGGCATTTGGATGGCTCCATTCGGGACGGGAAACGAAGAATTTTACCGCCAGCACAAAGACTGGTTTCTGCATTCTCCCGACGGAAAGCCTATTTCATCGTGGAACGGAAAATACACTCTCGACCCTACGGTCCCAGCCGCCCGCGAGCACTTGCGCAATATTTTTAAAATCGCGCGCGAAGACTGGGGCTATGAATTTTTCAAAATCGACGGAATGTCCGGGCGCAGCAAGGGATATTGTGCACATCTATACGAAAGACCGGAAATCCGCGCGCAGTTTAGCGACCCCTCATGCCCGAACCCATTTGAACTGTGCGTAATTGCTTTCAGGGAAGGAATCGGCGACGACGCCATTTTCCTCGCATGCCAAGGCCACACTTCCGGGCCGGAAGCCGCGTACGCTGAAATGTCGCGCACCGGCGCGGATGTCGTACACCCGAACATGCCCATTCAATGGAAAAATGTCCTCAATCAGGCAAAGTGCACGGTCAATCAAATATTTACGCATAACATATCGATGATTTCCGACCCCGACACTATCCTCGTAAAAGATCTGCCTATCGAGACCGCAAGGGTCGAAGCTACGATTGTCGCACTTCCCGGCCAGCTTACGTTTTTTGGCGATAGGCTTGCAGGCGTCGATTCTGAAAAAATGAAAATCCTTCAACAGACACTTCCGGTGGCGGATGTGCGCCCAATGTCCATTTATCCGCATTTCTCAATGCTTCCGGTATGGAATCTCGCAGTTAGAAATCCCGTTTTGGGAGACTACAATGTGGTTGCGTTCTTTAACTGGACTGACGAGGAAGCAGATATTTCGGCATCGGCCAAGGAGCTCGGCATTTGTCCAGATAAACCCTACGACGCATTTGAGTTTTGGACTCAGAAGTACATGGGGCAGATAAAGCTTCCTATCGCAATAAAAGTTCCCGCTAGAGGAGTGAGAATCGCCATACTTCGCAAGGCCTCCCCTGCACCGCAAATTCTTGCGACCGACAGGCATATTTCGCAGAGCGGCTTCGAGTTTAAATCCGCCAAATTCGACTCCTCCAAAAATTCGTTCGAAGGCACCATTTCACTCGTAGGAAACTTCCCCCTAAAAATGTTCGTTTCCGTTCCGAAGGGATATTCCTTTGACAGGGTTGAATCGACGGCTGAGGCTTCCTCGGAAGTCGCCGACGGGGTCGTTGCAATTACATTTAAAGGAAAAGATTCTTCAAAAAATTCAGATTGCGATTTTAAGGTTTTCTTTAAGAAATAAACTGGCTTGGGATCGCGCAAATTGCCGCATACCCTTGTGGAATAAAGTCTTGACGCTAACAATGGCATTCTTCTTAGGAATGCGTTGTTAGAGTATATTTTACGCGTGCGGACATTCTGAAGGTAGCGCGTATTTAAGACTGTCAATTTTTTGTACATTTCGCTGTTTACGTAGAATTTTTAATGGGGAAAGGCAAGGCGCTCCAGGCCTCGCCCGCAGCCACGAAAAGATTTGAGCATGATTTTCTCAATCGGAATTGTGGTTTAAAACATTTGTCGGGCAAAGCTGTCATAAGCTACATGAAAACGGCAAAGATTTTCATATTTTTCATAGTTATCGCATACGTCGGGGTTTTCTCTAATGCCGAAAATATTTCGGAAGCGCGCGATTTTAGGCGGATATACGTGGCAAGGCATGGGCAGAGAACATCCGGCGGAGATCCGTCTCTTACTAGGTTGGGAGTGGAACAGGCAAAGTTGTTGGCGCGGCGCATTCAAGAAATTGGCTTTGATGGAAAGATATATGCTTCTCCGTATCTCAGGACGGTAGAGACCGCCTCTGAAATTGCCAAGCTATTTGGCATTAAGATGATCCTTACGCCTGAAATTCAGGAACGCACCCATAAAGAGGGCATTCCCGATATTAAGGGCAGGAGCCTCGCCGAGTTCGACAATTTATTTCCGTCGTTAATTTCCAAAGACTCAAAACTTCCTAACAACTGGGTATATGCAGACAACTTTGGAGAAAAACTAGACGAACGTGTGGCGATAATCATAGAGAAGGCCTTGGAGGGCGATTCCGGCGATTTTATTCTGGTCGGGCACAAAGCAACAGTAAAGGCTGCCCTAAAATATTTATGCGAAAAAGCAAACTGCCAAGTGGATACTGAGATTTGGAATTGCGAGCTCGCCTATTTTATAGCACTTCCCGACGGCTCAATAAAATTTGTTTCAAGCGGAGTGGATTTTATTCCTCCTGGCAAAGTCACAAACAATTTCAAGCGCAACCTGCTTGGGCAAAAACCTCCAAGCATTGGTGTAAAAAATAGAAAATAATGGGGCAAAGGCATGTCAATTGCCCTTAGGATAAAAAGTTCCGGCTGCACTGCAATATTTCAAAAATAAATGCTTGACTAATTGGCAAAAGGCGGAAAATTTGCTTTTTTTTAATTGAAAGCGATAATAACAGTCCTTTTATTTTTTGCAACCTTCGCGGGAGCGGCTGTCGGGAAGGCAGGTTGGGGTGTTTGCCAAATCCCCGACGGGAATGGGGATTCGTCTTTCATTCATTCAGGGGTTGACTCATTGAGCATATATGCCCTACCCCAATCCTTTCCTTCGGCGTCGGCTGATAAGCTGCGCGAGAGGCGCTCAAAATTGCGTGAAAAGCTGGATTGTTTCGACTCCGCATGCGCTCCGCATTACGCCGCTAAAGAAATCATAAATTTATTCTATTTGGCTGTCGTCTCGGAAAACGACCGCCGTTTTTGTCCGTTTCCAAAGGCTTCTTTTAGAGATAGCGACGGGCACTCGCATACTATCTGCAATCTGTTGATTTGAGGCAAACTGTACGGTTTGCACTGTGGACGCTTTATGTCAACTGCGTCCTAATATCTATGTCTTAATCGGCAAATTATCGCCGTGGGCGGATTCCGCCCAAGCCTAACAATTTACAAGTTGGAATAATTATGGAATCAATACACAGTTTTGCCCAAGCGCATGCAGTTTTTCTATCCGGGCTGATTTTAATTCTCGCCTACATATTTATAGCCACCGAGAAAATAAGCAAAGTGACAGTGGCGCTCATAGGCGCGTGCGCGGCCATATTTCTTGGCTTGGTGAGCCAGGATAAGACCGCAGGAGGAGCCGCCAACGCCCACTACTACATAAACTACATCGACTTCAACGTAATCTTCCTGCTGATTTCGATGATGATAATTGTTTCGATTGCGGCCAAGAGCGGCATATTCAACTATGCGGCGGTAAAGATGCTCTCGCTCACGCGCGGAAGGCCAATATTTATACTCCCCGCACTCGCATTTTTCACGGCCTTCATAAGCGCATTTCTCGACAATGTGACTACCGTCATTCTCGTAATGCCGATGACATTTGCAATAGCCGAAAAGCTCGATATAAATCCGGTTCCTTTCCTAATAGCCGAGATATTTTCATCGAACATCGGCGGAACCGCGACCCTTATAGGAGACCCGCCAAACATCATAATCGGCAGCGCTGCAAACTTGTCGTTTATGGATTTTATAAACGAGCTCACGCCGATAGTTTTGATAATAATGGTCGCGGTTTGCGCGTTTTTGATGTTTGCATTCCGAAAGAGCCTTGTGGCTTCGGAAGATAAGATAGCCGAACTGGCACGCTCCGGCGGCAAGGAGAAGTGCGTGACGGACGTGTCGTGCGCGGTAAGGTCGATAGTGGTTTTGGGGCTTGTAATAATAGGCTTTGCCCTGCACGACGCCATAGGCATGCAGACTTCTACGATAGCCTTAATGGGCGCTGCTGTTCTGCTTATTTTTGAGAAGCCCGAAGAAGTATTCAAGGAGCTTGAATGGAATACCATATTCTTTTTCATAGGGCTGTTCATAATAGTCGGCGCGCTTGAAGCCTCCGGCGGCATAAAGATGATGGCGGACGCCATACTCGACGCCACCCACGGTTCGCAGTCCGCCACTTCAATGATTATCCTATGGGGCTCCGGAATAATATCCGGGGTAATAGACAACATTCCCTACACGGCGACCATGGCGCCGATGATTCTTGAAATCGAAAAAGTAATGGGCGCCGAATACGCCCACCCGCTCTGGTGGAGCCTTTCGCTTGGCGCGTGTCTGGGCGGCAACATGACCATTATAGGCGCTGCGGCCAACGTCATAGTGTCGGAAAACTCCGCAAAGCACGGGCATAAGATTACATTCATGTATTTTTTCAAATACGGCGTAATAGTGACGGGCATTTCACTCGCTATTAGCGCGGTATGCTTATGGTTTAAATTTTTCATCTAAAAAAAGGAGAGAATATGATTATCGCTGAAACACTTATTCCGATGCACCCGACCATCTGGCAGATGGCCGGCTTCTGCACCGCGGGATTTTTACTGGTGATGTTTGTATTGGCGTTCCAGTCGATACTTACGGCCCTCATCGGTAAATTTTTTACGACTTTTGAAAATTCAAAGAAATAACTTCCAACTGATTGTCGAACTATGATAAAAAGCTTAATAGATCTGGCCTGCGACACAGGGTTTCTGTATGTCGACTGGCGAATGATTGTAATGTGGGGCGTCGTTGCGGTGCTCATGTATCTGGCGGTATTCAAGGAGTTTGAGCCGCTATTGCTCGTTCCGATAGCGTTCGGCGCGCTGCTTGCGAACCTTCCGACAGAAGGCGTGCTCAACAAGCCTGCCGGCGCCCTCATTTCCCCGGCTGAGGGGACAACCACCGCGCTGTTTGTATCCGAAGGAGACAAGGTTTTTGTTCCGCGGGTAGTAAAACACCTGCCAAAGTCGGTGTCCGACATAGTAAAAAAGGCAGAGGAAACACAGGCCGAAGCCCAGAAGGACGTCGAGGCCTACTTCCGTTTTATTGAAGACGTCACAAGCGCCGAGAGCCGCAAAGACACTCTAAAAAAAGCGAAGGGCATACCGGACCTCGTAGCAGTTGTCCGCCCCGACTATTCGGACGCGGAAACGGACAAAGAGGCTTCGGAAGCGAACATGTCGTTTAAAGTGCCCTTCAAAGGCAAAGTGCTCGACCTAAAAGGCTCCGACCTGCTGGTGTGGGCGCAGACTACCGGTGATGTCACCGATGTGCTCACAGCGCCCGGCAAAAGAGTTGTAAACGGCGAAAAGCTCGTCGACGTGTACAGCGCGAGAACCGGCGGACTATATTACTACATAAAAATGGGCGTTCTTCTTGAAATATTCCCGCCCCTCATTTTCCTCGGCGTAGGCGCTTTGACCGACTTTGGCCCGTTGATTGCGCGCCCGAAAACCCTTCTCTTGGGCGGAGCCGCCCAGTTCGGTATATTTGCAACCTTCATAGGCGCGATATACCTCGGGTTCACCTCGCAGGAAGCGGCGTCTATCGGAATCATAGGCGGCGCCGATGGCCCGACGTCAATATTTATTACAAACAAGCTCGCCCCGCACCTTCTCGCCCCAATAGCGGTTGCCGCATACAGCTATATGGCGCTTGTGCCGATTATCCAACCGCCGATTATGCGCCTGCTGACAACTGAAAAGGAACGCAAAATCAGAATGAAGAGCCTAAGGAAAGTTTCCCGCTTGGAAAAGCTGATATTTGCGCTTGTCGTCACGATATTCTGCTTACTGCTCGTGCCCGACGTTTCCGCGCTTGTGGCAATGCTGATGCTAGGCAACTTCCTGCGCGAATGCGGAGTCTGCGAACGCCTAAGCAAGGCCGCGCAAAACGAGCTTATAAACGTCGTTACTATATTCCTCGGAACGTCTGTCGGCATTACGATGACCGGCGACAGATTCCTGCGCGTCGACACTCTTTCAATACTCGCCTTGGGCGTTGTCGCCTTCGGCTTCTCCACTGCGGCAGGCGTAATCATGGCGAAAATCATGAACCTGTTTGGCGGAGACAAAGTCAATCCTCTGATTGGTTCGGCGGGCGTCTCGGCTGTGCCGATGGCGGCGCGCGTATCGCAGGTCGAAGGGCAAAAGGCGGATCCGACAAACTTCCTGCTCATGCACGCCATGGGGCCGAATGTCGCGGGCGTCATAGGCACTGCTCTCGTTGCGGGATACTTTATTGCAACAATAGGACACTAATAGGCAATACGGGGGTGCGCCCTGAGCGGGCGCGCCCCTTTCTATTTCCCGTTCGTTTTAATTTAAAACTCAATTCTTCATTTAAGGCGCCGCCGATAAAGCGGCGCTTTTTTTTGGTATATTAAAATAGTGAAATAAAAATTTCACGTTTTAGAACAAGAAAGGCGGAGGCATTTTAGGTTGCATAATGGGATAAAAACAGATGTAATTGCCAAAAATTTTAGATATGCACTCAAAGCGGCAACCAGTTGAGATCTTTATGGCAAGCGACGAGAACTATGCGCCGCACCTGTGCGCCGCGATGGCGTCAATTATCGCAAATACCGGCCGCGAATTGCGATTTAACATACTTAACAGCGGCCTCTCAGGAGCCGCAAAGGACAATATCGCGCAATTATGCGCTGAAAACGTTTACATTGATTTTCTTGAAGTCGACAAGTCGCTCTTCGAGAATTTCTATGTGATTGCCAAGCATATTTCGCTCGAATCCTGCTACCGCTACTGTATAGAGAGAATCAAACCCGATATCGACAAGGCTATATATTTAGATTGCGACACCATAGTCTTGGACGACATAGGCAAGCTTTTCGACATCGATATTTCAGGCGTATGCGCGGGAGTTGTCGACGACGTAATACGGGAGTCTTACATAAAATCTCTGGGGCTTTCGAGATACTTTAACTCCGGCGCGATGCTTTTAAATCTGGCAAAAATGCGCGAGATAAACGCCGCCAAAAAGCTTTTTGGAATAAGCGCGGAACTCTCCGGTAAAACAAAATATCTCGACCAAGACGCGTTGAACATAATATTCTCGGGGGACGAAAAATTTCTACCTCAGAGATGGAACGCCGTAGCCCCTCTTTTTAGGAGAAAACCCAAAGTAAAATATGCCGAGCAAAGCGATATCCGCGACGCCGTGTACAATCCAGGAATCGTGCATTTTACGGGGCCAGATAAACCATGGAAGATTCCATACACATTTTTGGCCCATCCGTACGCCCCTGCATATTTTTATTATTTGTCTAAAACTCCGTACGCTGGGAAAGCCGACGATATTTTTAGGCAATTTCGGCCTTTTGCGGCGCTTGCCAATTACTTTAAGCGCCACCTGTTTTTCTTTCTCAAGCCTGGATTTCTCGAAATGCGGAGTCTTTATTCAAAAAACCTGCGGAAGTTTTCGGCTGCGAGGGCAAAGTAGTAATTTTAGGAAATCCGGCGCGCTGCCCATTGCGGCGTATCTACAATAACCACAACGGCTTGGATATTGGAGGCAAGTAGGGTGTTGACAGGCGCGCCGATTTTGGGATCATATTGAAAAAGCTTATTTCTTATGTACACGGTAGCATGCATGAAATGGGGAGACAAATACGGCCCCGAGTACGTCAATAGACTGTATAATATGGTCAAGCGCAACACGACATTGCCGTTTAAGTTCATATGCTTTACCGACAATGCCGACGGCCTATTGCCGGAGCTTTCAGTGCGCCCTCTTCCAGATATGCCACTCCCGCCCGACAAAGAGAGAGGCTGGCGAAAATTGTCGCTCTTTCGAGACGATGTTGGCTTGGAGGGGCGGGTGCTGTTTCTCGACCTCGATGTTGTGATAGTCGGGAACATAGACGGCTTTTTCACAATTGACGGCGATTTTATATTTATCAGGCACTGGAAGCCATCAGTGAAACAGGGCGTAGGGCAGACTGCGGTTTACCGTTTCGAGGCGGGGAAGCTAAAATTTTTATACGACGATTTTATAGAAAATATGCAAAAAATAAAATCGTCGTTCCGCCACGAACAGGCGTATGTAAGCGACGCAATGTCAAAGAGGGGAATGGTAAACTTCTGGCCCGACGAATGGCTGCCGAGTTTCAAATACATTTGCATGTATCCCTTCCCGCTGAATTTCTTTTTCGAGCCAAAGCTTCCGGAAAAAGCAAAGATAATTGTTTTCCACGGGAATCCAACCCCCGACCAGGCCTTGTCGGGCAAAGTGAAGGGAATAAAAAAATTTATAAGGTTTGTCAAAACCCCTGAATGGCTCAGGCGCAACTGGTGTTGAGTTTTCTAATATAATTTTGTAATTTCTACTCTTTTTTCGGAAAATCGGCAGTGTAGCGCGGCATTTGGCGCGCGTTTTTAAGAAATTTACCGCCTGCCCTGCCGCGCCAACTGAAAATCTCGCATAAGTTTTTTTAATTACGCAAGCGTTTGCAAACGTGCGTCAATCTTTCGGCCGAGCATTGGATACTCCCTCTATATAAAAGGGGCTTGCAGATACGTACTCAGGAATAGATGCCGGATAGGACTTTCCCATAAAATCGACTACCGATTTTACGTTTCCGTCAAATAAAAGATTCATTTTCGTTCTAAAAGGCGACCAAATTGCGGAAACTTTTACCGAGTCCGGCTTTGTCCATTCCGCCACATACACGCCGCCAAACTTTGATATTTTTGGGCGGCTTGAACCCTCCGGAAGGACGCTCGACAAAACCTGCATTGCCTTGTATGCGGGCTTCGGGGACATATCTTTGTGCACAATTCCAAAATTCGCCTCGGGATCCGATTCCTTCCATTCTCCAGCCCTGAGGTTGTACCAGAACATTTTATCAACTCCCGAAGATAGCGCCACTATGTAGGCAACTGCCAAATTTTGAGCTTGGGCGTTTTCTGTTATCACCGGATTTGCATTTGTGAAAATGATTATATTTCCCGCACCATTAAACTTATATATTCCGGCGACTGCGCCCTTGTAATCTTTTGTACCGGCCTCGATGAGCGGTATAAATTCATCGCCTTTTTTAAGGGCAGATGCCGTGAGAAAGCGCGAGGCCGGGCGGGTCATTTCAAAATTGAAATCCGATTCGAATCCAGGCGCAGGCTTTTGGTATTGCTCTTTTTCCGGAACGCCTTTTTTTGTCCACCAAGTCTCCCAAGCAACTCCCATTTTTTTCAGATAAAGATCGCCTACTGTCTTTCTGGCTCCGCCTTCCAATGAGAGCGCATAGAATAGCGGCAATCCGTTTGTCGGGAAAATAATGGTTCCGCCGCGTCCGACATAATCTGCGAGATCCCCCATATATTTTTCCGGGAAAGATTCACCTAACGACGGTATTAGAACCGGAAATTTTTTGACGTCGAGGCTCTTAATCTGCGAAAGCCCGACAGTACGCACACTTTTAGAAATCTTATCCAGACCGACGTAATCGAGGTTTTTAACCCCATCATATCCCGCTTTGGTATCCGACACCACAGAAACGACAATTTTTGAGCTGTCAATGCCGATTCGTTTAAGAGCGGCAATCGCAGGCTCCTCTACGCTTGCTACGGCAGAGGTGGGCCAACCAACTTCTGTTATCCAAATAGGCTTGTCGCCGATGCCGTACCTATCCATCAATTTTCTAAGTTTTTCGACTTCGCCTGCTATCGCCTCCGGCCTGCCGCCTCCGCCCCAGTTGTAGGGATGGATATTCATTATATCAAAATATTTTCCGGCGCCCGCCTTCAGAGAGTCCTCTATGAAAACGAGCGGCACTCCGGCAGTTCCCGAATATAAAACCTTTGACGACGGATCTGCCGATTTTATTTCGCGCCACGACCTTTCCAACAATTTCGCATAGTCGGCTCCTTTTGGGGAGTCCTCTTTCCAGAATATTTTTACGTTTGGCTCGTTGTAAACTTCCCAGAAATAGAAGTCGTCCTTGTAGCGGGTAGCAACTGTCTTTACATAATTACCCCATTCGTCTAAGTGCTTGTATGCCGGGCTTGCCCAAGGAACTGTATAGGCGAGTATCGGCAAAATTTTTACGTTTGCCGCTCTTGCTTTCTCCAACATTGAATCTATGTGCGAAAACTTCCATTTCCCCTTTTGAAACTCCATTCCGTCCCAATCCAGATCGGTTCTAATCCAAGAGATTCCCGCATCTTTTGCCGCCGACAAAGTTTTGTCTATGTGCGGACGCTCGCCCGAACGGCTTATGTGCGCGCATATTCCGTATGGTTCAGAAAGTCTGTCAGCCTGGGCGAAATTGGCGCATATTAAATATGAGAGCACAGCTATTTTTACAATGAGTTTCATTAGTCTTTCGCAATTTTTAGATTCATTTTACTTTGAGGCATAACTATAAATTATAACACATCTTGCGTCAATCGTATTGTATGGAACCAAGTTTAAGCTTAGCAACATCCGGCTATGGGACGACGAAAAACGCCCGCCCACTGCGCCCCGCGCTAAAAACTATCTAAGAGGCGCTGCGCCCCGATAATACATTGCGCCAGTCAAAGGCAGAAACGGGAGACGCGTCTTAAATCGATAGATTTTCTTTAATCACAAAAAAAACCCCGCAACTGCGGGGTTTTACATTTTATTAAAATGAATTACTTTTTGCTGTCATCTGCCTCAGCATCGCTTTCCTGTGAAGATTCATCTTCGGAGGAATCTTCTTCGATTATTTCGTCCTCCGTTTCATCCTCCTGAGATGTATAGTAGTTCTGGTAAGACTTGTCGTAATAATTCAAGTTGTATCCGGAAGCAGCTCCCTGCGGCACCATATTCATAATGGCTCCCACAATTGGAACATTGGAAACCATAAGCCTCCTGATATTTTTCTGTATAGCCTTGCGGGAAACGGAATTGAACTTCACAACATACACAACGCCATCAACATACGGCAGAAGTGCAATTGCGTCGCTAACAGCTCCAACCGGCGGGGAGTCTATAAAGACCTTGTCATACTGCTCCCTAAATTTAGCAAGCATTGATATAAATTCTTCGCTGCCGAGAGCCTGTGTGGGATTCTGCGAACGTTTCTCGCACGGAAGAACGTCGAGGTTCGGATAATAATCTTTTATCACGCATTCCTCAATTGGTTTTCCGTCTTCAATATGGCTCACTACACCATTTTGCGACTCTATTCCAAGAATTTTCGCCATAGCCGGCAAACGCAAGTCGGCGTCTATTATAATAGTCTTTTCGCCGTGCATAGCGCACATAAGCGCAAGATTTGTGACAACAAACGATTTTCCCTCGGAAGGAGTTGTCGAAGTGAAGAGCAATACTTTCGAGTCCTTTGCGATAGTATTGACTTTTAGAATTGAATGCAACGAGCGGAAAGCCTCGGTAGTCGCCCTGTCCGCATTTGAAACCGCGACTTGTGCCTTTTCGGAAGAATTGAGCTTTCTGATTCGGGGAATTACGCCCAGCAAAGGCAAACCTATCACCGATTCGATATCGTAAGCGCTCTTGGCTCTGTCGTCCATAAATGCGACAATAAATGCCACCATTATACCTCCTGCAAGAGAGCCCAACACACCCAAGATTATGTTAAGCGGGATATTCGGGCTAACCGGACGTATTGACGGAGAAGCTTTGTCGATTATATTTGCCCCTTCGTTTATGAGGTTGACTTGCGCAAGGCGCACGTTCATAGAAGCGATAAATGCCGCATGCATGCCTTCGGCCACCTCTTTCTCGCGCTCGATAGATTTGTAAACAATCGCCTTTCTTCCGAGATCAAGTATCTGCTCTTTCTTTTCAAGCAACCTCTTTTGCGACTGTTCGTAATTTTGGCGAGCAGCCTCATACGCAGCCTGCACTTTTTGCTCGGCCGACTCCACCGCAATATCCAATTCTTTGTTGAGCTGATCGAGTGCCTTGCGAGCCTCAATCATGCGCGGGTGTTTTTCCTTGTAGCGTTTTTCCGAAGATGCCACAAATACCTGTTGTGTAGACCTATCTGTAAGAATCTTGCTAATTTGAGGGAGTTCCGCAATGAAGGGAAGATCTGTAAGAGGCTTGCCATCGCGCTTAAATTCCTGGACGAGATTCCACTGGGTTGAGGCGGAGTCGAAAGCGCGCTTGTCGGAAGTGAGAATCGTATTTAAATCTCTGAGCTCGTTTCTGTCCACGTCGTCGAGGTTTTCGAGGGAAATTGCCTTATATTGCTCGCGGTATTCGACAAGCCGCTTGTCAAGCTCCTTAACTTTTGCTTCTTGCTGGGAGACTTTGATTCTCAGTTCGTCAATGCTATCGAGAATTTTCTGGACGCGAGTATGGTGGGTATAATTCAGATATTCCTGGGCAAAGAGATTGGCAATAGTCGCCGCCATATCTGGATCCGGATGCTCAAATGCAATGCGGATTATGAGCGACATTCTTTCCGGCGCGATAGTGCGGTTTTCCGCGAGCAATTCCTCTTCGGTCTTGCGCGGGCCGAGGGTAAACATGTCGTTATAGGGCGCCATGAAGCGAACCATTTCGTCCTCCTTCATGCGCGACTTCACCGCCCTAACGATTTCGTTGCTTTCGAGAATCTTAACTTGGGTATTGAAGTCCTCCATGGAAAGGATTGTAAAGTTTCTGCTTCTTTCCGTAGAGCCAGGGCCATCGATTGCGACGTCTGCATCGCGCAATATCTGTACCCTCGCCATAGACATATAAATCGGGGTGACACGCAGAGTGTATAGTATGACGCCCGCTAAAATAATGAAAGCCGTTATAAGAATATAAGCCCACCTTTCGCGTAGAATCATCATATAATCGCGGAAGGTTCTATTTGGGCGTTCCGAAGCTCCGCCGGCGTTATTTCCGCCGCCGTAGCCATAGCCGCCGTAGCCATACCCTCCGCCATAACCGTAGCCGCCACCATAGCCGCCACCGTAGCCGTAGCCGCCGCCATAGCCGCCGTAGCCACCGTACCCGTAAGCTCCTGATGCGTCGGATATTATCCTCTTTTTTATAACTCTTTTTACGGTTTTTTGTCCCGGATTATTCTTTGGGTCGGAATTTTCCATAATGAGAAATTAGTGGGTGCAAATTAGATATATAGGGGGAAGACTATTTTGTCTTTAATAAATAATTAGAATATTGCTTCGGGGACCTCTATGGTATCTCCATCATAAACCTGAAAATCCTTAGCATTTTTATCGGAAAGTATTGCTTTCAGGTCTACTTCAAAAACCTTAATGCTTCCGTCTGGCATCTTGCGCTTAACGTTTATGGATCTTTGGTTTGCAATGCGCGAAGTTCCCATGGCGCCCGCTATTGCGCGGGAGAGCGTCATTTGCTCCTCAGGCGGGAAGATGACTTCCCCAGGTTTGTTTACCTGGCCGATTACATATACGCGCTGCGGCGCATATTCTCTTATAAATAGGCTAACATTGGCATTCACGAGATAGTCTTTCTCGTAAAGTTCTTTAATTTTGCGTTGGGCGTCTTGAAGGGAGAGCCCTGCAACTTTTACGCTGTTTATAAGAGGGAGAACAATTTCGCCAGTTGCGCTGACACGGCACAAAGTATCCATATCCTGCTCTTGGAATACGCGCATTTCAATAACATCGAGGGGCCTAAGCTTGTATGTAACCTCCTTTTGCGCGAAAGCCGCAAATGGCATAGCGCATGCGCACAAAAGCAAAACTTTTCTAAAAATTGTAGTCATATATCTTTTAAGTATCTAAAATCTCTCGACAATTTCAACAGTTTTTTAAGGCATTTTAAAAATCTGCGGCAATACGCGATGCAAACTTGCAAACCACGCGAAAATACTTAAAACGCGAGGAAAAAAACATTGAAAATCGATTTTCCAAAAGTATTTTTAAGGGAGAAAATAAATATGGAAAGAGACATTATCTTACAAAAGGCCGCAAACGAGTCGAGGGGGCTGGCGATAGACGCGATAGCCGCACGTTCATCCGGGCATCTTGGGCTTCCGCTCGGCTGCGCCGAAATAGGTGCGGTTCTTTTCGGCGAGATTTTAAAGTGCGATCCCGCGCGGCCGCAATGGCCCAACCGCGACAGATTTATTCTGAGCGCAGGCCACGGCAGCATGTTTTTGTATTCTTGGCTGCACATCTCCGGATACAACCTCTCGATAGAGGATTTGAAGAAATTTAGAGTAAAAGGTTCGAAAACCCCCGGACATCCAGAATATGGCGAAACGGAAGGCGTTGAGACGACAACCGGCCCCCTTGGTCAGGGCATCGGCAATGCCGTTGGCATGGCAATTTCTGAAAAGATGGCGGAAGCGCGCTTCAACACTCCTGACGCAAAAATTTTCGACCACAAAGTCTGGTGCCTTGCAGGCGACGGCTGCATGCAAGAAGGAGTATCGGCCGAAGCCGCCGCAATCGCGGGGCTTATGAAGCTCGACAACCTCGTGCTGATGTACGATTCCAACGACGTCACGCTCGACGCAGACGCCTCGAAAACCATGTCGGAAGACACGGCAATGCGCTTTGAGTCCTACGGCTGGGAAGTCTCGAAGTGCGACGGGCACAATATTCCCGCAATCCGCAAGGCTCTTACAGACGCCAAAAATTCGGATTCCGGCAAACCAAAGCTCATAATATTTAAGACTGTCATTGCAAAAGGAATTCCGGAAGTTGAGAATTCCGCGAAAGGCCATGGCGAGGGCGGCGCTAAATTTGCGGACGAGGCTAAAAAGAATATGGGGTTGCCCGCCGAAAAATTCTCGGTGTCGGCACAAACATACGAATTTTTCAACAAAGTAAAATCGGAACGCGCAAAAGTATCCGCCGCATGGGACGCCCTGTTCGACGCTTGGAAAAATGCCAATCCCGAGAAGGCTGACGAGTTGAAGGCATGCGTCACAAAGAAGTATTCCGATTCCGCGGAAAAACTTTTGGAACTCATTCCGCCGTTCCCAACGGACGACAAGAGTGCAACCCGCGTATCAGGCGGAGTTGTAATGAACACGCTGGCAGCCAAACTTCCGTACATGGTGACAGGCGCTGCAGACTTGTTTGGCTCCACGAAAAACTATTTGAAGGGATTCGGCGATTTTTCAGCCGATATTAGAGACGGTCGGAATATATGGTTCGGGATTCGCGAACACGCAATGGGGGCAATCACTAACGGAATCGCCTATTACGGATTGTTTGAGCCGTCCTGCGCAACATTTTTGACATTCGCAGGATACATGATGGGCTCCATAAGGGTCTCAGCGCTTTCGCGCCTGCGCATGCAATATGTATTTACGCACGACTCCATCGGAGTGGGCTTCGACGGCCCGACCCACCAGCCAGTAGAACTTGTGTCAATGCTGCGCAGCATTCCGAGGCTCGACGTAATGCGCCCTGCCGACTCAGAGGAGTGCGCCGCCGCATGGGCCCATGCAGTTTCGAGGAAAAGCGGCCCGACAGCGCTCATTTTGTCGAGGCAGAATCTTCCGATTTTAAATGACATTCCGCTTGAAGCGCGCAGGCTTGGCACGCTGCGCGGAGCATACATAGCAAAGCGCGAAACGGGAACGCTTAAAAAGATAATCATCGCAACCGGCTCGGAACTTCAATACGCAGTGGAAGCGGGCAAGATAGAGCCCCAAACGCGCGTAGTTTCAATGCCGTGCATGGAGCTTTTCGAGCGGCAGGACGCCCAATACAAGGAAGAAGTTCTTCCGCCCGACTGCAAGAACAGGATCGCCATCGAGGCGGGAGTCACCGGCATGTGGTATAAATACGCCGACAAAGTCATTGGCACCGACGACTTTGGTTTTTCAGCGGACGGGCCTGAATTGTTTGAAGCTTTTGGCATAAACACAAAATCCCTCCTCGGATAACGTTTTTTAACGGAACTTTGCGCCTCTGCTTACAATGGAGAGGCGCATTTTTTATATCTTGTCTTGGCGCAAGCAAAAAAATTTTGTATTCCGCCTTGCGGAAAAATTGGAGGAAAATGCCTTTTAATATCGAGGCTAAGTCTATCGGGAATTCACCCGCAATCTATTGATGGTAAAGGAGACTTATATATAGCTTTACGCTGCAAAAATTAAAAAAATCCTGCGGCACGCTCAAAACGATAGCTTAAATATGCCCGTTTAAAAAAAACTCTAAATATGCGGAAGAAGCAAATGCAACATGCGGCACGGGCAGCGCGCCGCTTGAGATCCTGCAATTACCAGTTTCGGTCGTCAGAAAAGTCTTTCTTGCCCTCTCCATTGGAATTGAGCCTAAGCGCATACATTTCCGAAGATATCCTGCGGAATGTCTCAATCAAAGGATAGTGCGGAGTGTCCGCTATGTCGAGGAATCCGACGCCTGAATCCGCCTTGTCAAAACGCCCCGTTGTAGCAATGTCCGTCCATTCAAACCAATCCGCGCCTGCTATATTTGGATTGTTTATTGCCGACATCAAAAACGACTCCGCCATTTCGCACTGCCTTTGGCGCGTTCTTGAAGGAATCATTGTCACTCCAAAATTTCCGCCGTCCTGCGGGGCAAAGTGCCATTCGCCGATTAACACAGGCTTGTCGATCGCGCCCTTTGGAAGTGAGAAACCCGCCACACCGAATCTGTAAGTATTGCATGAAACAACATCGCAATACTCCGAAGATATTCTGCATGCGTTTTCCCATTCCTTGCCGCTCATGCTAAAAGAACAGCCTAAATAAAGAAGATTCGGGTCTATCTCCTTAACGAGCCGCCTGCATATTTCAAAATATCGGCGGATATAGCTGTCTTCAAATTCCAGCGCGTCGGATTTTGCTGCGGAGGTTTGCGGTTTGAGGGAACAATCCTCCATAAAATCCTCCCAAGAGGAATATTCGGCGCCCCACGCCAAATTGAAAGCGTCTATCGAAGAGTACTTTTTTTGGAGCATTTCCCTCAGTGCCTTTTTTGCCGGCTGCGAACTTTGGCACGAAAGCACGCCAGTCGCAAGCTCGCACGGCTTTGATATCCACGGCAGCTCCCCGTCTATAAAAACTCCGACGCAATAAGGCGATTCAGTAAACTTTGCCACCTTGCGCAGCTTATCCCTCAAAGACGGTTCAAAGTCCGGATTGAACCAGTCCGGCGGAGTCTGCCACCAGCCATAGAGTTTGTGTTTTCCGTCTATCGGGATATGCGGCCCGCTGTAAATAGTTACAGTAAACGGGATATTCGCGGCTTTAAGGGCGGCGGCGTCGCAAAGGTGGCCCCCCATGTTTATGCCAAAACTATCAACGCGGCTTTTTAAGAGTGAAATTTTGCCCGGAACTCCAGCACCATATTTTAATTCTATATTGCGGGCGTAAAAGTCGAAAGCCCTCGCGGGTTTCATTCCGTGGTACGCGCGCTTGAAACCTGCTGAATTTGCGGCGTAACGAGGGTCTGAAACATCGTCGAAAAAGAACTCCCTGCCTTCGACAGGAGTCAGGCGGCTTTTGCCGATATGCTTTGACGGGGAATCCGTGGGATCGGCAAAACGGTTGGAATAACCAAGCCCGCACATTCCGAGCGCCCAGAACAAATTTCCCTCCGGGGTTACGAAAAACCATTTTCCGCCCACCTTGCGCGTCGAAAATCTGCCGGTAGCGCCGTAGTTGCGCGAGGGGTCTATGAGCCCGTAGTATTTGTCTCGCATGGGAAGGGCGGGATTAGAAGCAAGCCACTTGCGCTCGCTTTCTGCTCGATCTTTAAAGTCGGAGTCCGACAGAATTTTTCCATTCCAATTTCTATGCTTAAATTGGCCGTATTTGTCGATAAACGGGAAAAACTCATCTTTGGGCATCGAGAGATATTTGTCGTCGAGCCTTAGATAATGCGGGCTAAAAGGGTTGTATCTGCAAGTTTCAAAAACCGATTTGTCGGTCGACCAATCGCCCGCGGCCGGAACTTTAACCGCCTTGATTTTAATATTGTCAAACGCAATTATCGTCCCGCGCGGGACAACCACTTTTATAGTGGCCGCGCTGCCCGCCGTTGAATGGAATACGTTTTTAGAATGTTCGACCCTCCCCTTCCCCACGACAAACCGGCTATCCGTGCCTGACGAATAAACCGCTTTGCCGCCGTTCTTAGGCAAATATGAGAATTCGACATACGGGGCAAAACGCGGATTTCCCGCAAGCGATTTGTAGTCGAAAGAAACTTCAAATGCGTTAAAATCAGAATTTTTAAACTCAAAAGCTATTGCGCCCGACTTCGATTCCGCCGCATCGCACACCAAAGATGCGCTGCCCGATATGATTTCACCTTTGTTGGAGGAAATCCGCGACTTCAGAATATTTACACCCTTCGGATGCCCGGACTCAAAATTTTCGTCAACAAGCGCACTTTCGGCGCAACAAATGCAAGCAGCCGACACAATCGCGAAAAAGAACGGAAATTTTAACATTTTTTTAACCTTTCTCCATACCGCAATATTGTATCGCGGCAATTATAAAAAAACGAATTAAAGCCCTATAATATCCGAATAAGTCAGAAAAAGAACATAGCCCCCTTACCCTGCCCGAAAGTTTGAATGCAAGACAATCGTATAACAAGATAGAAAATCTGGCATTTGGCACCGCAAATACTTCGCCCCTTTCTCCGACCGCAATAGAACATGCGGCGACTCTCCGAGCTGTGGAAGAAATTAAAAATTTTTTTCCTTAACCATGTAAACAGGCCGCCGCTTCGATTCCAGGTAAAGTTTGGACATATAATGCCCGAGTATCCCGAGGCAGAAAAGCTGCATGCCGCTAAGGAAGAAAATAACGCATATCATAGATGTCCATCCATACGCAGAATTGTGGTAAAGCAACTGTCTTATGGAGAGTACTACAATGGCAACACTAGAAAATAGGCAGAAAAATATTCCGATTGCCGCCGCAATAACAAGCGGTATAGTGGAGAATGAAGTCAGCGCGTCGAGCGAATACATCACAAGCCCCATAAACGACCACTTTGTTTTGCCTGCGCACCGTTCGACATTTTCAAATTCCAGCCATTTTGTCTTGAAGCCCACCCATTCGTACATTCCCTTTATGAAGCGGTTGTACTCCGGCATTTCCAAAATGGCGTCAATTACCCTGCGGTTGATTAGGCGGAAGTCCCTCGCGCCCTCCACAAATTTTAGCGGCGACAACGAATTTAGAATCCTGTAAAAAGCGCGCGCGCAAAACGAGCGGATAGGCGACTCGCCCGTTCTGTTTTTTCTGCGTGTTGCAACACTGTCGCAACGGTCTTCGCGCATTATCTCGAACATTTTCGGCAACAGCGAAGGTGGATCCTGCAAATCGGCGTCCATGATGGCGGCTATATCGCCTTTCGCCTCGCGCAGACCTGCGTACATGGCCGCTTCTTTCCCAAAATTTCTTGAAAGTGATATGTATTTTACGCGTTTGTCGCGCGCAGACAAGTCGCGCAGAAATTCAAGAGTGCCGTCTTTCGAGCCGTCTTCGACAAAAATTATCTCGAAGTTCGATGCGCCTGCAGAATCCATTACTTTAATAAATTCGTCGTAGAAAATCGGCAGAGCTTCACGCTCGTCGCGGCATGGTACAATGGCGCTAAACATACCCTCGTAAGGTGGGATATTTTTTTCTTTATCAATTGTGGAGTCGGCCGCCATCTTCTTTTTTTTTAATATTATTAAGAGTTGCGGCGCAATATCAATCTATTTTTACCGCATTTCCGATAAGCGTGGGCAGACCTTAAAATTCGGATAAACCTAGAAATGACATAGCCATAAATGGGATTTTAAACTTTGTTATCCGTACACTTAAAAGCACAAGTTTTATACAGAAAAACTGTGCGGCACAAAAATTTTTAATTGAAACCCCCGCACACTGAATGCAAAGTTGCAAAATATGCAAAAGCTCGCAAAAAGCGCGATACTGTTGTTGTGGCTCGCATGCGAGGCAGCCGCATCTTCTACATTCGTGCTTGAAACGGGAGAAATAATAAAGGGCGTTGTTCTTACAAAAACAGCCGAAGACGTGGAAGTAAAAACCGCCTACGGAGATATTAAAATTCCGTACAAGGCGATAAAGGCAGAAACCGTCGATGAAACTCCTTCCCCTGCAAATTCCGCGGCGGCTTCCGAATACGGCACGGCCGATGCGCTATATGTTGGAACCGGAACAGGGATTGAGGAAGTCGGGATTGAACCGCCGGCACTGTTTCCCGACAGCGGTTCCACAAACGACGCAAAAGATACATTGGAAGCCCGTATAATATCCTGGAAAAAACAGTACCGTACTTTCTTGGAATCTTGGGTACCCGAGGGGTGGGATTTTAATCTGCGCGGAGGCGCTACAATAGAACATACGACAACATCAAAAACACTTTTCTCTTTTGGCGGCTCCGCAAAGAGAGAATGGGACGAATTTTCCTATTCGTTCGACGCATTTTACGACTACGAGACTCAAACCGACACGTCAGGCGTGACCTCCACAACAACTGATAAATACGGAGCAAATTCGGATTTCAGATGGAACTTTCTCGGTGAAAGTTCAAACTGGTTTTTTTCGGATTTAATATCTTACAGGCACGACGGGATAAAACAAATTTACGACCAAATAGACAACGCTGTCGGGTTGGGCTATACGTTCGAGCTTCCGGACTGGGGGATAAAATGGGACGTTTCGTTCGGACCCGCCGTCAGATATATAGACGCCTACGATTACGACTACCACTGGATACCCATGGCAATACTAAACGAACAGCTAACGTGGGATATTACCGATATACTTCGGTTTGAACACAAGGGCTACATGGGCGTAGGGCTCACTACCGGAAACGAAGGGACGATATATATAATGATAGGCTTGGTTTTTATGCCCGAGGAAATAGTATCGCTCGCGCTGAGATATACAAACGATTACGACTCTATAAATTCGCCTTCCGCAATCAAGAACGAACAAAGGTTGATATTTTCCATAGAAATTCCGATACGCGGGAAACGTTAAGTCACTTAATTCGTAAGTAAACTTATCCCAACAAATCTCTTTTATAAAACTAAACTTTTGGACTTGTTTTTACGGCAAAACTCTCACACCACACAAAAATCCACCCACCAAAAAAACTCTGCTTCGCAGAATTATTTTAAGTAATAAATTGCCCATTCTCCAACAATACAATCCACTCCACCAAAACCTTGCGGCACGGCAATAGTTTTAAGGCGGGATTTTGCACGCAGTTCAAGAAACAAGAAACTCCGCGCTGGGAACGTACATTGACGTACGTGACATGTGCGGACTTTTCGCAGTGGCGCTAAAATGCGTTACGCTTCCATTCTCCAACAATACAATCCACTCCACCAAAACCTTGCGGCACGGCAATAGTTTTAAGGCGGGATTTTGCACGCAGTTCAAGAAACAAGAAAAGTCCGCGCTGGGAGCGTACATTGACGTACGTGACCTGGCGGACTTTTCGCAGTGACGCTGAAATGCGCCAAAATCCCGCCTTAAAACCGGGAGGATATTTCTTCGGCAAGCCTATCGAGTTCTCGGAATGTTGACTCCACAGGTCTTCCCTTCACTTCAACTCCCGGAATTTTTTCCGGCTTCACCAACTTAAAGCACGCCTCAATCGGAGCCGTCAGATTTCCTCCCCATCCAAAAGAGCCTATTACGCTATAATATTTTATTTTTGCCCTTAGAATGTTTATTAAATATGCCGCATATACGCTCTTTGGGTGCGGTCCCGTCAAAACCATAGATGTTCCGAAAACTACGCAAGGCGTGTCTATTAGCTGCATAGCAAGCTCTCCTTCGTCCGCGTCCACAAGCTCCGCCTTGACAACGCTTATCCCTCGCGATTTCAGGGCATTTTCGAGGTAGTCAACCATTATCCTCGTGTTGTCGTACATAGAGACGTAGGGGATAAGAACTTTGCGCGCGAATTTGTCGGAAGTCCAGTCGGAGTAAAGGTTGATTATAAAATCGGGTTTATCGTAAACCGGGCCGTGGCTAGGGAGTATCATTTTCGGCTCCAGCTTGCGGACAATATCGAGATATTTTGAGCAGAAGCCTCTAAACGGCATCATTATTTCAGAGTAATAGCGCCGGGCAGCCTCAGCAAGGTTTTCGGAACAGTCGGCAAATAGTTCGTTTGCCGTGTAGTGGGCGCCGAAGTAGTCGCATGGGAAAAGGAATTTATCCTCCACAAGGAAGGTAAACATCGTATCCGGCCAATGAACCCAAGGCGTCATAAAGAATTTTAGCGTGCGCCCACCAAGATCGATCTCTTCGCCGTCGGCTACAACTTTCATGCGGGACGAATCCACACCAAGCATATTCGACAAGTTCTCCGCACATTTTGGAGAGCATAGCACAATCGCTTCCGGATAGGCTTCCAGTAGGGTAGGTATCGCGCCGCTATGGTCAGGCTCGGCGTGGTTTGATACGATATAGTCGATTTTAAGGCCGCACGCCGAAAGCATGTCGCGATACGGATCGAGCAGTTTTTCGTACATGGTGTCTATAAGGGCGCACTTCTGCGCGCCTTTGACAAGATACGAGTTGTATGTCGTTCCCTGGGGAAGCGGAACGAGCTGATCGAACAATTTGCGGTTTTTATCGTGCAAACCGCAATAGTAAACCCCGCTCGCGATTTCTTTCATGGAGCCTATTCCTCCACTTCTACAAACTGCTCTTTGCCGACTCCGCAAAGCGGGCAAACCCAATCTTCGGGAATGTCTTCAAACGGAGTTCCTGGCTGAACCGAGTTGTCGGGATCCCCCTGTTCGGGATCATAAATATAACCGCAAACTTCGCATTTGTATTTTTTCATAAAACTAACCTTTCTTTTTTCTTGTAGATATTACCTATATTATCGGATAGGACAGAATTTTTCCTAAAAAGTTTTAATTGGAGTCCGCGCCGCCTATTTTCTTAACGGTAATTATTATGCGGGCAGTTTTAGCGAGCCCCGTCGGGAATTGCTTGCGTATGTCCGAATATGGACCTTGCGCATCGTATTTAGACGGAGCCGCAAATTCCGACGCTTGCGCAGCGGAGCCGCTTGCAGTGCCAGACTTTGAAAATAGCGTGGTTTGCGCCATGGCGTCGGAGAGGGTTTTGTCGCTGGTGAGATCCGGGCGTTCAAACTGTATACAATATGGACGGTTTACTGTCAGGACCAAATCCCTAATCTTGCGCTCAAATCGCTCAAATTGGCGCTGTTTCATAATGGTGTTGTCATTATTGTTGCCGTCGGCGTAGAAATAGGATACAGGATTGGAATATATGTAGTCCATATTCACGAGGAGCTTTTTGCCTTTGACCTGCAACAGCTTCATAGCGCAAAATGAGCCGAGATCAAACTCTTCGACATCTCCGCGCAATTTCGGCCTGTTTCTAAACATAGCCTCAATGCGCTTGTCTTTTTCCGCTTGTTCAGCGTTAGGCTCGTATTTGTCGAGGTAGTTTTTGTATTCGCCCGCAAATAGCGATGCAGTTTTTTCGCCCTTTTCTATCGCGCTTTCAAGATCTTCTATCTGGGTGGAAAGTTTGCCGATTCTTCCTTGCGCCCCGGTAATTTGATTTTCAAGGCGGGTGACTTCCCCTTTTAAGCCGATTAGTTTTCCGCGAGCCTCATCAATAGGGGCGATTTTCTTTGCTTCGGCAGTTTTTTTGGCAGTTTTTTCAGAAGAATTGGAATACTCTGCCATATCCACAGAAGGCGCCGGGTAGCCTTTTGCCATATACCTTTTAACGAGAACCTTGCCGTCAAACCCCTTATATTGGGATTCTCCCTCGGAAAGAACGAATGTAAACTTATCTTCCGGCCTGCCGGCTATGTGAGTCTCCACAGTTATGGAGTACTTCTGTGCCGACAGTGTGACGGCGAACATCAATGCCGTCGCGTACGCTGCTAATTTCGTTTTGGTCATAATAAAAAAAATAAATGGATAAATCTTTGGTATGTCAATTAGTTTTGGCGCTTGGAAATCTCGGCAACTATACGTATTTCCCCATATTCAGCTAAAACGGCGATTTCAGGGACATATGCCCGCGCAGGCATTGAAAATTCTGCCTTGCCCAATAGCCTCCTGCTTCCATCTTTTATTTCGACAATTTCGCATAAAAAATATTCAAGCTCTTCTTTTTCTTGAATATTTTTATTCGCGCCCACATCTTTTGGATTTTCCGCAAGTACACGGGCGGCAGCTATTTTCTCTTTAAGCGCATCGGAGCCGGAAGTTTCCCCGCTTGATTCAGTTTTTTCGGAGCGCCGGGTTTTAGGAGAAGGCGCTTCGCCTGTCTGCGCATGCCATGAGTACGGATGCGGCATTCCATATTTTCCGGAACGCAAAGGCCTGCGCTTGGGCGCTTCGCGGACACTCCCTTCGGGCGCCAGAATAAGATTCCCGGCGGCGTCCTCATAATAGTACTTGTCCCCGATTTTTACAGGATCAGAGGCGTACAATAGAATATCCGCGGCAAACAGAGCCGCCGCGGCAAACGTTGCAAATTTCATTGCCGCAATATTCTTAAAAAGGTGGTTCTTTTTCAAGTAAAAAGCTCTCTCGCAAGAAATCACATTCCAAGATATTCCTGCATTTCCTCTTTTGGTATCACATACTTTGGCGTGTACGATTCACCGTCGAGCTTTGCCTTCAAATCTACGTGAATAAACCCTTCCATTACGCTATTTGATACAACAAAATTCGTAAAGTATTTGGTTATTTCAGCATTGACCTCCGCCTGCGCGGCGGCCGCGGCGGCGTATCTATAATACGGGTCTTTTATTGTCGACCTCTCAGCGCCGCGGTTAGCCGCTTTTATATGGTTTACAATCAACTTAAAATACTCGCTATATTTTCTAAAAAACAGCGACTTATGGATTCTCGGCCCGTCGAGAAAAGCGCGCCGGTATTGTTCCGCAATCTTAGAAACAATATCCGATCCAAGAGCGTCGGCAAATGTGTTTGTACGAACAAACCGCATAATCCAATAATTCATGAGGCATTTTTTAGAGACGAACTCCCTTTGCCTGTCGTATTCAGCCTTGTCAAATTTGCGCCACTTCCGCAAGTGGTCGATGTCTATAGGCGCGAGCCTCGCCCGGGCAGACATATCCTCGCGCACTATGCTCTCGACGGATTTTATGATTTTCTCGCTACCCGGCATCTGAAACGGAGATGTCGATATGTACGACATATTCACCTCCTTGAAAAATTCGATTCCCCTGCTCGGCGCTATTTCCAAAAGTCCGAGAAGCTTTTGCGACTGCATGTCGACAACCATCGCCCCTCCCGCGCCGAGATTCGCCGCTTTTGAGTAATCCGCCACCCCGAGTGAAAAGGGCCCCTTCCGCATGACGGGATATATAGAACGCCTCGACCCTTCCTTGTTGGTGCCGATAATCGCAATCCTCATGCCCTCGAACGACTCCGGAATCTCCGAAGCTTTCGGGAATTCTATCGGGTTTACGGGAATATCCTTGCCGACTATCGCAAAAGCAAACATCGAATCTGGCGAAACGTAAATTTTGTCGCTTTCAAAAGAAATATCCGCAAAGTCCATTGCAAATTTTCCGTCTATTACTTCGAGCATTTCCGCCGGGAACAGCACAATTTTCTGTCCGTCTATCTCCAAAAAATATGTGCAGTACGACTGGTCTCCGACTTGTTTTATGAATACGTTTTTATAGAAGAAATCCTCCATTTTCTTTTGGCCGCCGTCGTATTCATCGGGTTTTTTGCCTTTTAGAATTGCCGCGTCAAGCCTCGCATTAAGCTCGTCGAGTTGCGCGCAAAAATCGCCGGGAAACATCTCTTGTATCCCCGCCCTCAAATCCCCAAATTCGGGCGGAAATTTTTTCATGATATAGTTGTGCCGGGCTAAGAATTGCCTGTCGAAATATCTTATCGCTTCGTCCGGATTTTCGTTCATATGCCCAAGCGTGTTTTTTAGTATCAAGTTGTAATCGCTCTGAGGGACATCCTTCCACTTGTCTTTTACGGCGTTAAACGCCTCTCCAAGCCGCATAATCGAAGAAACCTGCGCGGCGTAGTCGCCGGAATATATGCGCGCCACAGAGTTTATTATTGTCTTAGACTCGTCCTTTGAGAGCTCAAAATCCCTGATTGCGTCCCTTATGGCAATCGCCGCTGTTTCTTGCCTAGAAACGAACTCGTATTGTTTGTCGTAGTCGTTCGGGAATTTTTTTGCGGCCATGACCCTTATTTCGTCGCCCATAGACGCGGGAACACCCTTTCTGCGCTGGTCAATTTTTGCCATTGCAGACTTTTGGTCGGCAAGCCACCGCGCACGGTCTTTTTCGCGCGTCGGAAAGAGCTCCTTCGACCGCTTTTCAAGCTCTTCCAACCGCGGGTCGACGTATGCGACTTCCTCGCTTGCGGGAAATAGTTCTTCCCCATATTTATCGTAGCAATACCAGCCGCCGAGCGCTGCGAAAATGACTATCAGAACAATTATTTTCATCAAATAAAATAATAATATATGAATACAGGTATTGTCAAAACTATTATATATACAAAAATCTTCCAAATCTGTTTTGGATCGTCTGCGATTTTTACGGAAATCTTTACCGTATTTCGCGCATAAAAAAACCCAAAAATCCACTTTGGATAATCGGGAGGGGGGAGTAATGCCTTTTCACAATACTAAAAATTATATTTTTCAAAGCGCGGTTTTAATCAACCGGCACGCCTTTTGAGGAAAATATTTTTTTCGCCAAACATGGATATAAATAAAAAACATTTCAGAAGCCAGCTAGTCTACGGCAAAATACCGCACAAAAAATTTCCAGATTTGCTCAAAGAAAAAATGCTGCACCACAAAATGCAGCATGCACTCTGCGGTGCGGCATACCGCCAGACAAGGCGGCAGCCGGCGCATAACTTTATAAGTTGGCAACAGCCTCTTCGGCGTTTTTCCTTATCTGAACCCAGTCTTTCGCATCAATCAACGAAGTCGGGGCTATCCACGAGCCTCCTATGGCGGTCACGAGCGGGGAGTCCGTGTACGACTTCATATTTGAAAGCTTCAAGCCCCCAAGCGGTATGAAACTTATACCGAGATGCTTGTACGGAGCAGCCATGCTCTGCAAATGTTTCATTCCGCCGGAGCTTTCCGCCGGGAAGAACTTCATAAGCTTGCAGCCGTGCTCTAGAGCCTGTTCTATTTCGCTCGGGGTCATTATTCCAGGCGCAAAAGGCAGGCCAGCCTCTGCAGCGGCGTCAATTACCCTTACGTTGCAGCCGGGACTTACGCCAAAATCAGCGCCTCTGTTTTTGGCTTCGCGCGCCTGTTCTGGCGTAAGAATAGTCCCCACGCCAAGCGCAAGCGGAAGCCCCGCGCCGGCTATAGCCGAAATGCACTCAAACGCCCGCTGCGTACGGAGTGTCATTTCAAGCGCTGTGACGCCGCCGTCGCAAAGCGCTTTTGCAAGATCGACGGCTCCGGACGGATCGTTTACTGCAAGCACCGCAACGATGCGCGCCTTCTTTAATGTATCAGTCAAATTTTCCATATTATAATATGATTTTTATGACGGGTTGTCTCCTTTAATTTTAGGAAGTTTAAATTGGGAAAGTTTTGCGCGCAGTTGCTCGGCAGTTTTTTCAAGAGAGTCGGTGGCAGCCTTGAACGCGCCGATTTTATCGCGCGTCTGCGCCGCAGATTCGCTGAACGCGTACATAGTCTTGCTTATTCTTGCCGCCCTGTCGGCCTGGGTCTCCACGCCGCCGGCAAGCTCCTCAAATTTCGGGCCGACTGCCGCAACCTGTTCCGAAACGGCCCGCATATTTTCCGAAACCCTGTCCATCACCCTGAGCGAGCGCCGCATTAATATCACAAAAGAGCGCATTTCCACGACGCCCGACTCCACTGAATCCCGCATATCCGAGACCATTTTTGATATGTTCATCGCCGAAACCGCGGTCATATCCGCAAGTTTTCCTATCTCAGATGCGACAATCGCAAACCCACCCCCGAACTCGCCCGCCTTTTCGGCCTCAATTGATGCGTTAAGAGATAGAAGGTTTGTGCGCTGGCTCACTGTGTTTACAGTTGTGACGGCCGAAGATATGCCGTCGGTTTTCTCCTGAATAATGGAGAGCCTTGAAGCGACAGACTCTGTCGCCGAAAGAAGCCCTGATGCGTTTTCCGTGAGGTTTGAGAGATATTGCTCGCCCTCGCATATGCCGTCGACGCTCGCAACTATGTCCGCTGCGGCCCTGCGCGCCTTGGATTTAAGCAACTCCACCGAGGACGATATCGATTCCGTTGCTTTTGAGACGTTTTTGAGAGCTCCCGCCTTTTCCACAGCTATTGATTCTATTTCGGCAGCCCCTTCAGAAATTTTTACGGCGCCCGCTGCGAGGCTTGCCCCGCCGCTTTGGACCTGCCAAACGAGCTTGGAAAGATACCCCGTCATTTTCTCGAGGGCTACGCAAAGTGCGAATATTTCGCTGTTGCTCAGCCTGTCGGGGTCGGTCAATTCTGAAAGTGTCTCCCTCGCGCCGCGCAGGTTGCCGTCGCGTATCATATTAGACGCCTCAACAAGCCCGCCGGTCATCTCCTTTCCCCTGTCGGCCGCGAGCCTTGCGGTAAACGCTGAGAACCCGAGCATCAATATCCCGATGGGCAGCAGGAAAAATATGAATCTTTCGCCCGCGCGGGAAATGCGGGCCATAGCGTCGTACGAATCGCTCCTATAGAAACTAACCCCTATTACCATATTCCACGGCTTAAAATAGGTGTAGACTGACGTAATGTCGCCGTCCCAGCCTGATTCCGCAACTTTGTAACGCTTGGAGCCTATCTTTCCGTCAGGGGCGTTTAATGCCTCCGAAAGTATTTCCATAACGGCAGTTCTCCTGTCGTCGACGCCGTCGGACTCCACCGAGGTTGAATTAAGCTTTCCGTCTTTGGAAATTCTCCACACAGCGCCGTCGTCCGGAGTCAGCTCAATTGCCCATACAAAGCCGCTTGATCCGAACCTTGTCCCCTCCAGATATTTTAGGACATAATCGTGCGAATTTTGTTTAAAACCGTAGCATACAGCGCCTATCACATTGCCGTTGTTGCCGATTATCGGCTCGTAGTTTGTGGCAAAGTCTATACGCTTTGAATATGCCGATCCAGAATATCCGCGCTTTGACAATATTGACCTTACAATCTGCGAGCCTTCACCGCCGGTTGCCGGAATAAAATTCCCGATATACCTTCCGCCGGAGGAATCCTCGACCGTCGACACTGCGCGCAACATGTCCCCCGCGTCGTTTAGGCGAACGAGCAGCGCAAACTCCATGCCGGTGTCCGATTTCAGCGTATCAAAAATATCGCGCACCTTCCCCTCGGAAGAAACTATGCGCCTGTTTGAATCGAGCACGAATTTCACTTTTTCCTTGCCAAACGAAAGCTCCGGAATTTTCACCAGGCGCTTGTCAGAAGGATCGTTTTGATTTATTATTTCGGCCTCTACGGACGCTTCGGACATTCCGGCATGCCCGAGTTCTGCAAGCCTTGAAAGCAGAAGTTTGCGCGCATTGTCTATCGAAGCGTCCCTCGAGTTTTGTATTATTGAGCATATTTCGCGTATGTCGGCGGCAAGCTGCGTTGCGTTGCGCTCTCCGATTTTGTCGAATTCTTTTTCGGCAATGGCTCGTATATCGGAGTTCATAATGAGAATAAGAGCGGCCATCGCTATTACAGGCAGTGCCGACAGCCCGACAAAGAAAATCATCAAAAGCTTGGAGAGCGATATTTTCATTTTTCCGCCTCCTCTATTTTGAACCTCGAAACAGCCTCGAGCACGGAAACAGAAACGGAGTCGAGCGATTTCACCGCGGCGCGGAACTCCGAAATTCTATCTCTTGCGCGAACTGAAGAGTCGGATAACTCGAGCATTGTCGCGTTTATTTTACGGGCATTTTCGGACAACTCTCCGATACCCGACGCAATATCCTCAAACTGCGGTCCGATAGCCTCGATTTCAGATACTGTGCGGGCGAGCATGTCGGCAGTTTCGATTATGATTTTTGAGCTTTGGCGCATTTTTGCGCCGAACCTGTCCATTTCCATGACGCCTGAGTTAACCGAGCTCTGCATTTGCCGCACAATGTTTTCTATATTGGCGGAAGCAATCGACGTTTTGACGGCGAGCCGCCTTATCTGCCTTGCGACAACCGCAAATCCGAGGCCAAATTCACCTGCCTTCTCAGCCTCGATTGATGCGTTGAGCGACAGCAAGTTTGTCTGCCTGCTTACGTCGTTTATGGCGGTGACTATGCCAGTTATCTTTTCTACATTGCCGTTTATGACTGCGAGTTTTCCGGCGACATTTTCCGCGGCCGCCGTAAGGGAGTCGTAGTTGTTTTTAAGCAGCTTTATAGACTCTCCCGACTCCCTCGCGATGTCCAAAGTCCGCGAGACTTCAAAAGCCGATCCTCTCGCGGTTTTGTTCAGAGCTTCGGAGGCGGCGAGAATCTTTGCGCCGGTCGAAGCCGTATTTTTTGTCGATGCAGCCTCCTCAGATGCGATGGTGTCGAGAGTGTCGGAGGTGTCGGAAATCCTGCCCGCCCTCTCGGCTACGTCGACTCCCATGAGCTTCAGGACGCTTATTAATTTTGTGAGGCTGCGGGCCATCAACAATACGGCGGTAAAAAGCTCGTCGAACTCCTCGACCACGCTGCTCTTGCCGGAAAGAATTTTTTCGGCCGACGCAATATCCCCGCGCGACTGCGAGTTTGCAACCCTCACAAGCGCGCGGATTGTGCGCGACATGCGCGTTGCCATTATCCACGCGATACCTATGGCCATTGCCGCAAAAATCGCGCCCGCAAGAAGTATTTTGCGCGTCAGCGTATCGGTCTGCTCTATGAGGTCGGCGCGCCCGAACTGGAATTCGCGCTCGTCTATCATTGTTCCTATAAGCCAGTGCCACGGCCGGTAATACGTGTATGTGACAAGTCTTGCGGCGTCGCCCGACTGCCCCATCGGCAGCACGAGCGAATCCACCGCAACTTCCGAGCCGCGGAGATTTTTAGCCTTGGACAATGCATTCAAAATAAATTCAGAACGCACTTTTATGTTGTCGTCGGCAACGGATATTCCAACGGCGGTGGCGTCGACCGAAACTCGTATGACGGGGTTTTTGGGATCGGAGTCGTCGACAATCCAAACGATTCCGCTCCCACCAATTTTTATGGTTTTCAAATATTCCTCTACTTCTGCAGTGGATGAGCGCCTAAGCCCGAAATATATCCCCCCGATTATCTCCCCGTCCGAAGAGGCAAGCGGTATGTAGTTTGAGTCTGTGCTCCTCGCGCCGGCGTCAGTTCCAGATTTGAACACTGAGATTCTCTCGGAGGAATCGTCAGAGTACGGCAAGAGCACTCCGGCCGCCCTTTTACCGTCGGCGGCGGGACCGGTTCCGGCGAGGGCGAGAAGGCCGTCGTCGGTCTTTGCATATATGGCGATCTCGCAGCGCAACCCGTCCTTCAAGCGTTCCATAACGCGGGATACGGCATTCGCGGGGTCGTCGGATGGAAGATTTGGATCTACGGGATACTTTCCGAATTTAAGGAGTCGTATCTGGCGCATTGAGTCGGAGTCTGGATTCCCGAGAATGCGGGTTGGAATATTGGACGGAGATTCTGAAAGTGACGGCGTACCGAGCTTTTCAAAAGCGGATATTATTGAGGCTCTCGCGGCGTCTGAAGCGTTTGTTTCGTTTATTCTTACAATCTCGCACATTTGGCGAATGTCTATTGTAGTCCGCTTAGCGTTTTCCACAGACATTCCCCTAAATTCCGAAGTTGCGGTGCGCACTATGTCGGCCCCCATGAGCTTTATAAAAGCAAACATTCCCGCCACCGGAATCACCGTGACGGCAAGCCCTATCCCCAAAAGGGTAGTTTTCATTGAGGCCTTCATTTAAAATGGGATTCAATCACAACGGCGCGCTTCTTCAAGTCTATTTTCTCCATAGACCGCGGCGGACTTGCGCGTTTTGCTTAGGCTGGGCCTAACGCGCGTCGCACGGACTCCAAAGATTTTTATTCCGCCATATCCATGGCATAATGTATTCGCGATTAGCATTTAAATTCGCGGGCAATGGAAAATTTTGTTGCCCGCCTGCTATTTTCGCGGCAAAATTTACTTAAATTACATCCGTATGAAGAAGTACATTATTACACTCGTACTTGCAATCACCGCATGCGCGGCGCCACGCGCGATGGAAATAGAATCCATAAAATTTGATGGAGAAGCCGACTTAAACGGTTGGTACATTTCGCCGTCGAACTGCGCAATAATATCCGAAGGCGTTTTGCAGATTACAAACACAGTGCGTTCAGAAAAATCCCGGGCGGAGATAGTAAAAGATCTTCCGATAAATAAAGTCGCAGGAAGGAGAATTTACGCCAGTGCCGAGCTCGCGCAAGATCTTACGCCTTCCGTTTCTAAGTGGGGAGGCAAAATATTCCTTATAGAAGGCGGCAGCAATAGATTCTATGTGTACGCCGGCAAATATATTGCTCCGGGAAAGTCGGGTTGGGAGAAGGTTTCGTTTTTTACGGACGTTCCGTTGGACTCTAAATTCCTGAAGATTCACCTCGGAGTGGAATCGTCATCGGGCAAGGCAATGTTTAAAAACCTGAAAATTTCCTCGCAAGACATTCTCGCGGAATTCTCAAAAATTGCGAATATCGGCTTTGCGCAGAAAGACTACGAATTAAAGGCATTTAAGGCGTTCACCCCCGCCGGAGTCGGATACAACGCCTCGGAATTCGACACATCTGAGACGGAATTTGCAAAAGTTCCATTCAGTATCCGGGACTTTCACCGCAACGGAGACAAATTTGCAGTAGCTTTAAAATCCGCCTTATTTCCCTCAGGGCTTGAACGGGCAGAAACGGAATTTGCGGGCATTGAGGCTTCTGGCAAGTTTTTGTACGTCCTGCATTTTGTTTCAAACTCCAAAGACGGAGACAAAATAGGAACATTGGAAATCGAGGGCGCCGGAGGCAAGAAGGCGGCGTTCCCAATAGAGGCCGGGAAAAATGTGTTTGACTACGCGCGCGCCTCCGCAAACGCCGACTGCATATCCGTAGCCCCGTGGCAGAAATTCGGGCAAACTTACACGGCGTGCGTCTCAAAATTCCCAATTCCGGCCGGATTCGGAAATATAGCAAAGCTTGCATTTACCCCCGAAAGCGGAGCCGCAACATGGGTTTTGCTCGGGGCAAATATATCCGAGCGCGACGTCGCCTTTCCGAAGACCTGGAACTACACCACCCGCGCAGACGACGTATGGAAACCCATGCCCGAAAAATACGCCCCGCCAGCAGCGCCCGGAAGCGTCCTCGACCTTACCTCTATAAATCCCAAGGAGACCGCCGGCGACAGAGGGCGCGTAATAATCAACAAGAAAGGCCGCCTTGCATTTGAAAAGTCGCCCGATATCCCCGTGAAATTTTTAATACACATTGGCGGCGATTTCAAGGAAATGTCGAACCAGAAAGAAGCCGCGGCCTACGCCGCTAAACTGCGCCAAAACGGATACAACATGGTGAGGCTCTCACCCGACCGAGATCTGATGCGCGGAGCAAAGGCAGACGGCGAATTAAACGAGAAAACCCTCGATCTCTTTTTCTATTATATATCCGAGCTGAAAAAGAACGGAATATACATAGAGTTCGACGCCATGGCAAGCGGCATAGGATACTCTGTAGGCGACTCGTGGGATCCGCGCGAAAAACGCAACTTTAAATATTCAATATACAGCGACGACAAAGTAAAAAAGAATTGGGTCACCGGGACAAAAAAAATTCTCACCACTGTAAACCCCTATACTGGCACAAAGCTTGCGGAAGACCCGCAATTAGCCCTCGTCATAGGCTTCAACGAGCTTGAATTCGGGCTTTCAAAGCATGGAACATATACCGAGCTGCGCGAAGAATGGATAAAATTCTTAAAGCGCAAATACCGCAACGACTTCCAAAAGCTTTCCGAAGCATGGAAAGACAATATCCCTGGCGGAGCTGCCGATTTCGATTCTCTCCCGGCATTCGACAGGTCGGAGGGCAACAAGCTCAACCAGCGTTCCCGCGACATAAACGAATTTATAACCAAATTGGAACGCGACATGTTAAAGTGGTTCAAGCGTCAGTTCCGCGCCATGGGCTTTGAGGGCCCCGTGACAAATTTCAACATGGGAAAATCTATGCGCAACATTCTCTCCCGCAAAAACGCCGACTATGTTGCCATGAACAACTATCATGCCCACCCGTCAAACTTCATAGACATGGGCTCGCGCATATCACAGCAAAGTTCTGTCGGGGAGGGCATAAACATATCGCGCGCATTTGCCGCAACCAAAGAACACGGAGTCCCGTACGTTATAACCGAACACGGGCATGTTTTCTGGAATAAGTACAGGTACGAACAGGGATTCGCAACAGGGGCGCATTCCGCGCTTCAAGGCTTTGACGGCATAACGTGCTTCGCAAACCCCGTCACCGCGAAGGACACTCCGCCCGCGGTTTACCCGTTCAACAATGCCCCTGACGTCACAATAAGGTCGCAGGAATTTCTAACAGCTCTTATGTTTTTGCGCGGCGATGTTGCGGAGTCGGAATACGAAGCCGTCATAAAAATCAATGAAAAGGACATCTACAAGTCCGACTCCTACGAGTACGGCATGGACGCCCGCCAATCAAGGCTTAGCCTGCTTACGAAGATGTCGGTGGAATCCTCCCCGAGATACAAGCCGGCCGAAAACGAAATTGCCTTCGACAGGCTAGGCGGCTCTTCGCTGATACTCCACAAAGCATACGGAAATATTGCCGACACCCAGCATTCCGACTTCGACCTCACCTCGGCGGTCGAGGAGATGCGCAAGCGCGGAATGCTCTCAAAGAGCAACAGGACAGACGTGTCAAAAGGCATATTTGAAAGTTCCACAGAGGAGATATACATAGATACTCCGCGCAAGTATATGACAGTAAACACTCCGCGACTGCAAGGCATGAGCGCCCCCGCCGGAGAAACCGCCAAGCTTTCAGACTTTGAAGTAATCTATACCCAGCGCAATTCAAACGTCACCATCGCGGCGGTGGACGGCTTAAAGCCCATAAAAGAGGCGCGCAGGTTCGCTCTTGTAATCTCCCCGAATTCACTGAACTCCGAAATGTCGTTTACTGACGAAGACATGGTAAGCCTAATAAACATAGGCAAGCCCCCGATGCTCGTTGAGACTGGGAAATATAAAGTCGCCCTCTCCACGCCGCACTGGAAACAGATGAGGCTGTGGGCGCTTAATATGGACGGTTCGAGATTGCAGGAACTTCCCTTAAAAAAGTCCGACGGGCGCATAGAGGCGGAAATCGACACTTCAAAGCTCCCGATTCCGTGCGTATTTTTTGAACTGTCGGCAATGTAGGCTGTTTGGAAACAACCTTCCGCAAGGGCGCATTTTGGAATGCGCCCTCTTTTTTTAGGCCGGAAAAATATTTTTTAGAGTGCAATTTTTCCGAGATAAGGCTGAAAGCGCGCCGCATAAAAGACGTCTTGCGCTCCGGCGAAAACAGATAATTCAGTCCTACCATAAAAAAGGCATATTGCAGAATGCTAAAAAACATTTTTTGGCGGTTTACAGATGCCGAAGCTTGCCAACCCGCACCCCGAAAAAATTTCTTTTCATAATATTAACACCCGTAGAATTCTTTTACAGATAGCGCGCGGAAGGCAGTAAAAAATTTTGCATTTAGGCCGCCCGGCTGGGCGAAGTGGAGCGAGAAAAATAAAAGGCCCCCAATAAATTCCCGCCAAATTTTTTATTCGATTAAAAATAGTCGGCAAAAACTCGCCGAACAGTTTTTTTTATGGAACAAAAAAAGCGGACTCCTTACGGAGCCCGCCTAAACAATGTAAAAATCGTCAGTTTTTGCGCAAATACTCGACGCATGCCTTTATGACGGGCATCGGATCAGATGCGATATTCTCGTTTTCGAGGGTCAGGAAACCGTCGAACCCTTGGCTGTCAAGCTCCGACAAAATCGCCTTCATATCAAAAGCCCCGGTCCCGAGGACAACGCACTGGTTCTTCGGCACGCCAAACTCCTTCTGGTCTTTAAAATGCAGCGAAGCATATTTCCCCCTCAGAGTTTTAAGCCCCTCGACAGGGTCAATTGCGCAAAGCGACCAATGCCCAATGTCAGGATTGGCCTTTACATTGTCGTAGCCCGACGTGTACTTGGCAAGCACCATCGGCTCCCAATACTGGTTTGGGCTTGTCATAGAGTGGTGGTGCACGCACATTGTCACTCCGTACTTTTTGCCGACCTTATCCCAAATCGGGAAGCGCGCCACGGGATTTTCGCTTAAAACCCTGTCGGCGCCCATTTCTTTGGCGAATTTGCAGACGGCCTCTATGTCTTTTTCAGTCTCTGTGTCGTACCTGCTTACTACGCCAAACGCGACCATTTTAAGCCCGGAATCCTTGAAGAGCTTTTTCATGTATTCGAGCGCTTCCTTCGGCATTTTAGGCCCGACTTTAACGTTCGGGAATTTGTCGCTAAGCGTCTGTCCCGGATAGCACTCGACCCCGTCTATGGGGAGAGTTTTTAGCATTTCAAGCGTCTTTTCGAGAGTGAAATTCCTAAAAGTATAAGTCTGGACCGCAATCTTGCGGTGGTGGTCTGCCGCAAAAGATGCGAGCGGGGCTGCTATGAGAGCCGCCGTCAGGGCGAGTATTGCTGATAATTTTTTCATATTCAAATTTCTTGCAATTTAATGTTTCGGTTGGGGCAGATTAGTGGGTACGCAGATACTCGACGCATTTTTTTATTTGCGGGAGATTGTTGTCCCAATCGGCCTCGTATTCGATAACGAGGAATCCGTCATACCCTTGGCTGTCGAGTTCCGCGAGCATCTTATCAACACCGAGGTTTCCCTCGCCGAATGGCACGCACCGCCTGCTTTTCGCGCCCAAATCCTTGAAGTGGACCGAGCCAATCTCGCCTTTTAGGATTTTCAAATTTTCAACAGGGTCGATTCCACTGAGAGCGAGATGCCCTACATCGGGGTTGGCTTTGACATTGTCGTATTTCGAGGCGTATTTTTTTACGAGTTCGGCGTCGTAGTACTGGTTGGAACTCGTCTTTGTGTGGTGGTGCACGCACATTGTCACTCCGTACTTTTTGCCGATTCTATCCCAAATCTGCCATGAAGCGACGGGATCTTCTGTAAGAACGCGCGTAATTCCCATTTCCTTGGCGAACTTGCAAATCGCCTCGATATTCTTTTCGCTTCCGCCGCCGGTGACCCCGAAGCTTACAGGCTTTACACCCGCGTCTTTGAGAATTTTTTTAAGGTATGCAATCTGTTCGGGATTGAGCGACGGGCCGACTTTCGCGTCGGGATATTTTCCTCCGAGCTTCTGTCCCGGGAAGAGCTCCACGCCGTCGATGTCGAGCGTTTTTATGCGTTCGAGAGTCTGCACGAGGGTCATTTTGTGCATAGACCAAGTTTGGACTGCGATTTTTCTATGCTCCGGGCGCGCGGCCGAACCGCCGTCCGTGAGGGCGCACCCCGCAAGAAAGAAGAGCGCCGCAACAGATAAAATTAGACGTTTCATAAGAACTTATATTTTCACTATTGCCGATTTATGCAAGCATATTTCCAGGCACTTAGCCTCTCCTGCCTCAAAAAAAAATTGCATTTGCTCTAAAAATCGGAGATACTTTTGCTTTCAACTATCAACGCAATACATTATATATATGAATAGAAGAGATTTTACCAAAACAGCAATAACTGCACTATGCGCATCGGCCGTTGCGCCTGCTATGGCGTCAGCCCAGTCGCAAGGCGGCAAAGATCCCGCATTCAAATGCAAATTTGCCCCCAATCTCTATCAATTCAACGCCACCTGCAAGGGGATGTCGCCGGAAGACAAAATACGCTACATCTACGACAGGGGTTTTAGGGCGTTGGAAGACAACGGAATGCCCGGCCGCCCTGTTGAAGTTCAAAACGCCATCGCAAAGACGATGGAAAAACTCGGAATGGAAATGGGGGTGTTTGTCGCCCACGCCGAATGGGGCAACGCCTCTATGACGGGCAACCGCATAGACATGAAAAAGCGCTCGCGCGATCCACAAGCGTGCCGCGAATACTGGGCGGACAAAATGAAAAACGTGTGCGAACTCGCCAAGAGGGTAAACGCCAAGTGGTGCACGGTAGTCCCCGGGCTTGAAGATCCGAGTCTCGAGCCTGAATACCAATTTGCCAATGTCACTGAACATTTAAAGCGCATTTGCGAAGTCTTGGAGAAAAACAATGGCCCGACTATCGTGCTTGAGCCGCTCAACATAAAGAACCACCCAAGCCTTTGGCTGAAGAGGATTCCGCAGGCCTACGCGCTTTGCAAGGCTGTTGGCAGCAAGCACTGCAAAATTCTCGACGACCTCTACCACCAGCAGGTCACAGAAGGCTGCTTGATACCCAATATCGACGAGGCGTGGGACGAAATAGCATACTTCCAAGTAGGCGACGTTCCCGGGCGCAACGAGCCCACTACCGGCGAGATAAACTATAAAAATGTATTCAAGCACATCTGGAACAAGGGCTACCGCGGAATAATAGGAATGGAACACGGCCAGAGCGACCGCACAAAGGCTGGCGACGAGAAAATGATAGCGGCCTACCGCTCCGTCGACGTCGATTAGCCGCGCGCATAAAAAACGTGCGGGATTGCCGCCTCTTGCGGCAATCCTGTATGCGCAGGGTTTTAGCAAGGGAATATCTGAGTACAACGCTCTCACGCCGCGCGCTTGCGGCAATCCTGTATGCGTAAGTTTATAGCAAGGGAATGCCCCAAATTCAAGCGGGGAGTCTTTACGCTGCAAAAATTGGGCATTTATCGCCGGCTGAATTCGATATTTTCGGCGCGGTGCATCAAAAGTTATTTACAATATTCAAGGCGGTTCCCGATAGGAGCCGCCTTTTTAAGTTGCGCCGCATAAAAATTCTTCCGCCCCCCATAAGCGCAAGCAGCCAAAATTGGGGAGCCGCGCAGCAGGCCGCAAGATAGGATATTATAAAATTTAGGCAAATACCCCCCCCCAAAAAAATCTCTGCAAAAGAGATTTTAATTTATATGCGGTGTATCGCATCGCGGGGTTTGAGGAAATAAATCGAACGTTTGAGGAATTTCACTAAAAAGAATCTGCATTATCAATGCAAGTGGTTTGCAAAGAGTTTGCACTCGACGCGCATTTACATAGCAATTATTTAGCCCTGGTAAAAAAGTCTTCGCGCAACCATAGCCCTTTATAAACCTCAGTTATATTTGTCGGACTTGGCCTTATGTCGTCGCCGCTATTTATCATGTTTATATATTCGTTATAAGTCGGTGTAGTACCGGAATCAATTTGCGGAGATTCAAGCCCTGTAGCGGGAAATTTTGGGAAAAATCGTTCGCTTGGCGTTGGCATTTCAGTGTAAAAAGACGATTCCTTGCGCACTGTCACCTGCAAGGATCGCTCGCTAAATTTGCGCGTCGGAGACTTAATCCAATAATAGACGTTAACGTTGTTCCTATTATCAAAAATAACATCTCTCGCTGTCCATGTATTACCACTGTAAGGGTTTGTAAAGCTCGAGGCCTTTGCCCAAACCATATTGCCTTCCCTCCTACTAACGGTTAGAATGCTACTTCTGCATGCATAGTATGTTATAGCTCCCCAGTGTTGTTCGGGCCTATCTATGTAAAATTCATCGCCGAGCGCAAAATCTGCAGACACAAAACCGATTTCATCAATCCCGCATAGATACGACACCTCGCTTCCAAGGTATTTTTTTGAAAAGTTATAATCAAAATTAACAAGCAGAGGAAAGTTTACGACTTCTGTCGAATATTTTGTAAACACAGTTGCCGAACCTGCCGTTTGGGGCGCATAAACGTAAAGCTCTGTCACATGATATATATCTCCAAAATTAGACGTCGAAAGGTCTATATTTTCGTCGGCCAAAAAATAGCCGCGGGACTTTATCAATGCAAGTTCTTCCGCCGATATGTCCCTGAATATCCGTTCCCCGCCGCCGGAATCGTCGTAGTGTTGGACATCGGTATCGAGCGCGCGACCTATGCGCGACATAAACGCTTCACGCATTATCCAATAGTCTAGCTCTATAAAATACTCCGCGCTATTATTGAACTCTTTAAAGTAAAAGTTGCGACGAAAAGTGTCGTCGTAGCATGGCGAATTAAAATCATTGGCTGGGTCGAGCATTATTTATTCCTTTTTTCGGCGAGCGCTGTCACCGTAGTTTTTAAGCTTTTAATGTCTTCACAAAGAGTCCTTACAGACGCCGCGATATCCCCAAGGGACTGAGCGGAATTATTTTCAGTTGTCTCCTCGGATTTAACGCCCATTGAATCGAGTTTATTGTTTAATGTGGGAAGCGCGGCCTTTTTTTTAAGCGATGTCTCCGCAGGTTTTAATGTTTGGCGGGTGCGAAAATCATTTGATGCGCTTTTCGAAGCGTCATTGACGGCGCCTCCCACATTGGGAGTTGCTGTTTTAGGAGGATTGTTGTCTTTAAAGACAACCCCGTTGGCCATTGCCCACGAACGTTCTTCTATACTGTCAAGTATGCTTACCGACTGCGAGCTATACGCGCTGCTTGACGGCTGTTTTTTTCCATTGGATTGTTTAGATTCCTGGGCTTGCTTTTGTTTTCGGAAATCAGTCCAAGATATCCCGCTTCGAGAGCCGCCTGCCGCTTTCCATTCATCATAATATCCTGCCGACTTCTCCGAAACAGTTGCGGGACGACCGTCTTCTTTGCCGCCGGTTTTCGGCGGCGACGACGTACGTAGCGAGCTTGCAGCAGTAGATCCCGTCCCCGGCGTGCGCGCGTCGCCTGCTGCAGATTTATTTTGCTGCTGCTCGCGGTAGGCATTAGTTTGGCGCATTGTCTCGGCAAGGCTTTTCTTTTGTTCTTCGCTAAGGCCTTTCATGCCGCTTAGAGTGCGCTTTATAGACCGCTCGTCTTCGAGACTCTGAGCTTCGGCAAGCTTTCCTTCCGCCTTGAGCTGCTCAATTTTATTTGTTAGCAGTATATCTTCAATTTTGGCCTGGTTGTCCTTTGCCAAGTTCTGGCGTTCAGCTTCGTCTGTAATCTCCTTTTCAAGCTTATATCGCTCGGCTGCGTTTTTTTTAGCGTCCTCGGATAATTTCATCAATTTCTCGACGCCCATTCCCTCCTTTCGGGTGTTCTCAAAAATTTCGGACTCTATTTGCGATATTCTCAGCTGCTGTTCCAGTTCCTTGGCTCCTGCCTCGTTCCCAGCGGCCCGTAGGCGCAATATATCTGTTTCCAAAGAGCGTTGTGTTTCCTTTGTTTTTTCAGCTTTTTCTGCTAAAAACCTATCGGATTCGCTCTTTTGTCTTTCGAGGGCGAGAGTTGTGTTTGCATGGCGCGCAGCTTCCGTCTTCACTCGTTTTAAATCTTCAGCTGTCTTTATTTCCGTTTTACGCTCGGCAATGTAAGACGATATTGTGCTGTATTTACTTTCCTGTATTTTTGATTCTTCAAGTTCCAATTTTAAGGATTTTGCCTTTTCCGAATTTCCCCCTAAAATGGCGCCGGCAATTTGTCTTTCGAGGTCGCGCTGCTTGTTTAATTCGGCCGTCTTTAAAGAGTCGTATTTCGAGGCGGTAATTTTTAAAATTTGCTCAAGCTCTTTTTTGCCGAGTTCTACGAGTTCAAGCTTCGCTTGTCGCAAGCGGTTTGCGTTTGCTTCTCTATCCTTGTCAGCCCAAGCGCCGCTCTTTTGTTCAGCCGTAAGCCTTGACACTTCCTTTTCCGTTTCAGCAAGTTTTTCTTTTATGACTTTTAACGCTTCCGCCTCTGATTTAGCAGCGCGCATCTCTTTTTCGCTCTCGGCGAGTATTTTTTTCTCGGCCTCCAACGCAGCCGCATGTTGCTTGGTGTTTTTCGCGCCAAGCCCCTCAACGTCCGAGTATGCCTCCAATACTTTTTTGAGAGATTCAATCTTCGCAATGTTGTTCTGGTAAATTTCAAGATTACTGTCGCTCATCTTTTGGAATCCGCCGATACTTGCCTTTGGAATCAAATTCATATTTTCAGCGTTTAATTTCGCAATTTCGGCTTTGATTTCGGCTGTCCGTTTTTTATTGTTCTCTACCGACACGCCCCATTTTTCAAGCTCTGCAATTTCCTCATCGAGAGAGTCGCGGTATTCTTTCGATTTCTCGATATTTTTATTGTAAAGATCTTCGGAGGATTTCTTCACACTTGATATTATGAGGCCTAAACCGCTAATAGCAGTCATCGCAATTCCGAGCGGATTAGCCTTTAAAGATACATTTAGAGCGTCGGATGCCATCTTTGCGCCCGTCATTCCTGACGCCACCAATTTAAACAAACTTGCGACATTTGCAAGTCCCCCGATTTTTGAAAATGCCAACCCAACTGCAAGCGATGTAAGCGACCCTATCAATATTTGCGTCAATTCGCTATTGCGCGTAAACCACTCGCAAACGGATTTTAACGCGCCAGCGACTTCTACTGCCACCGGCGCAAATGTCTCTCCGGCGACTTCCGCGAGGTCTCCCCAGGCGTTTGCCGCCTGTTTAAGTTTGCCTGATGTGCTTTCCGCTTCGGCCTTCGCCTGCGCAAAGCCGTCTTTCATCGCTTTCTCTGCGATGGCATATTTTTCCGTTTCAGACTTGCATTTAGAAAGAGCCGGTATCATTTCATTCAGTTTGTCCGTTTTCCCTTGGACAACTGTTGCCGCCGCGCGCACTGCCTCATTTAGCCCTATGCCAAAAACATTAGATAGCCCTATTGCGCCTTTTATGCACAAGTCCATTTGTTCAGACGTCACTCCCATTGCAGTTGCCGTGGATTGCAACGCAAGCACTTCCTCATCTCCGTAAGTCGTCAATCGCTGCATTTCACCCGCAAGCGATTCGTATATTGGCAGTATTTCGCTAACATTTCCGCCTTGCGACCTTATCGCCGAAGACAGTTTAAGCACAGCCATCTCCTGCTTTCCAAAAGCCTCTATGGTTGCCGTCGCTAACTTCGGAAGCTTCATCGCGAGGTCGGATATCTGCGCACCGATATTCATCATCGCGCCGGTCCAAACGTTACTTAAATTTGAGGTACTATCAGAAACAACGCCTACTTTTTTATTTATTTCGTCAAGTGAACGTTGAACCTTTTCAAGTGTATCAAGCTGGGCTTTTACTGCGACTTCGATATTAAATTTTTCGTCTGCCATATCCGTCCGATTTTTGTTGATTTAATAAATTTTTGTGCGATATTCTAATTACAGAAAGAAGAGAATATGACAGAAGAACCGACAGTTTTGATGAATATATTGAATATTATATTGATGATTGTCGTATATTTTGTCGTCATGGGCGGCTTCATATTCTTTTTGTGTATTCTGAATTATATTTTCAAGCATGCTAAATGTAATCCATTAGGTAAATATATACCCATGTAAAATCTTCCCGCATCACATCTGTACCTCCCTCAATTCGCGGTTAAGCCGGTTGAGGGATTTTTCGTCTATGAGGGCGGCCTTTGCGTCGAATATTGCGAGCTTGTCGAGTGCGCGTTTGCGCTCTATTGCGCGGGCGACAAACTTTAATCTAAGCGGCAGCAAGTCCAATACATCTTCCCATGTCATGCCGGTGCTTGCGCAGATCCACCCTACGAATTTGCAGAGGTCTCTCCATCGGTCTTCGCTTCCTCCGGAAGGGCTATCCCGTACGCTTGGGCTTTCATTCGGACGGCCTTCCCCTTCCGTTTCAGCCACTCCGAAAAAGGGTTGAAATTGAGTTCGTGCGCTTTGTCAAAGAGCTTGCCGGAATCATCGGCGGACAGCATATCGACTTCTTCGGGTGTTAACTCTGTGCAGAGTTCTATAATTTCCGGTTCAAGCGATATCAGCGCCGCGTATTCGGCGAGCTTGCGCACAGGAAGGCATTTTACCTTCACCTTACTTTTGCCATTGACTGGCCTTGAAAGTTCCACGTCTTCGTATCCGAGGAACGTCGCCATATTGTTTTCGTTTTCCATATTTTTTTAAGCGCTTCGGAGGTATTCCCTCCGAAGCTTTTTGTTGTGGTTATTTCGCAAGTTTTGCGTCAAGCAGGCGCGCCGTGAGAGCTTTTGAGAGGCCTTGCACTTGTTTTAGAGTGGACTCTTTGTCGCCGCGCAAAAGCAAAGATGTCTCAATTTTATTGCAAATTTCCTTGGCCTTTGAGACGTCTGCCATTGCGAGCAGGTTGCTTGCAAAAAACCTAAATACTTCTCCGTTGTCCCAGTAGAAGTCGTATGCCTCGACAGGCGCAGACTCAAAGTAGGAAAAGTCTTTTGCGGCATAGGCGGTGGAAGATATTTGCGATTGGGTCATTTTGTTTCCTTCAATAACCCACCCTCCGGCTTTGAGCTCGTCGTAAAAAGTGGGGTTGTCGGCAATCTTTGCGCGCGCCCATGTTTCGGCGTGCAGACAGCAGAGAACCCAGTCGCTCCCCGTGAGTTCCTGCCCCGCGCAGTAAGCGATTGAGAAAATGCGCCTGTCCAATATATAGTCGGATTTCTTGGCGTCGGCAGTCGTTTTATAGGAATCCCACGCGGCTTTAATGTCGGCGGAATTGGCGTTCATAAAGGCGACGGTTTCCGACCAGCCTTTCTTGTATTCAACTTCGAACTCGGTTCTGAGTTCGGTTATGTTCTTTGCAAATGCGCCTGCGGCTATCGCGAGCGCCGATATTATGGATATTATTTTTTTCATATTAACGATTAGTTAGTTGTTTTATGTCTTGGAAAATAAGGGGTTTTTGCCATACGGATGCGTCGTCGTAGTCGCGCCAGCGATACCAAATAAAAGTGTTTGGGTAGGCGTTAAATTTGTCCGCCCAAATTTTAAGAGGAGCTTGTTGCTCCATCTTAAAGAGGAGCGATTCTCCGGCAAAGTCGCTCAAATCAGCGAGCGCGAGCAAGTCGTTAAAGTCGTCCTCTGCGGCGCAGATATGGGATGCCGCCGCAATGGCAATAAGATATATAATTTTTTTCATAAGAATCCTTAGTTCGTTTTAACTTTAAAATCCCCGTAGTATGTCGGCTGTACGACAATCCAGCGCTTGGTCCCGCCTGAGAGCTGTTCGCCGTAGCTCGTTGTTTGCCGCCAGACGATTATTGTATTTTCGGGATTGGTGAAAATTTCACGGATATAGTCGCCGAACTTCATAGATCGCTTCTTAGAGTAGCTGTTAAAACCGGTATAAACAGGGGCATTTATTGTTGTTTGGGAATCGAGGTTCGGGTAAAACCACACCCCCGAAACTTTGTATGAGCTGCCGACTGTTGCGCCGATAGATGAGTTAAAATTTGAGAATTGAGTCTTTGCGCCGAAACATCTGTTGGAATCGGAAGATTCTTTGTTGCTGAGATAATAAATGGTCGGACCTGTATCTATGATATCTCTATGCCCGTTTACGACAGATTTGCTGTTGAGATATATTGTGCTGCTAAAATATAGCGTGTTGCGGTATTTATCTATGACTTTTATTTCAAAATCAGTCCACCAAAGGATGTCCCAGCGGGTATCTGCGTCGATGTAAGTCGATTTTGTGGCGCCTGACGAAGTAACTGTCCTTTTCAGTGCATTTGAGGCGTCTCTGTAATAAAAGTCGTTAGTCTTTGAGGGATTGGCTTGGTAATAAGAAGTCGTGCTCTGAGGCGACGGCGCCATATCCACATATATGTAGAAGTCACGGTAAAGTTTGTTGAGCGCGGGCGCATTGCCCGTCTGCGTGTCATAGACAAACGGTTTAGTTGCAGCCGCCGCGCATACGGCAAATATTAGCGTTGTAAAAACTGTTAAAAATTTATTCATTTTCGCCTCCATAAATTTCATCAAATTCAGCCTGCGACAAATACGCTGGCGATATACTTCCGTCGCTCGACTTTTCCATAACTAAATAGCCGTATTCGTCCGGCACAACTTCGCCGTTTTGCACGAGCGAAAACTTGATAGCCGCAAATACGAGGCCTCCGGACGCAATGCTTGCAACGCTCGATTCCACACTTTTTAGCTCATTTTCCAAATCGGATGCGCGCGTCTCGACGGCAGATATCCTGCCCGTATTCGATTGGATCGAATTCTTCGAGGCGGCCAACTCTCCTGAGAGGCTCGCGAGCGACGTGTTTGTCTCGGCCAACACAAACGTTTTAATTGCAGAAAGCTCTATCGCCCCATCTCCGGACAGCATTTTGCGGCTCGCATTGGCGGCAACCGGAGTCATTGAATTTACACTCTTTGTTTCCATTTAAATCCTTTCTATCCCTTAGCCACGCGCACGAGCGGGTAGCAGTCGTCAAGAGACGCAATATACTCCTCTCCGTCGTTTTCATCGGTAATTGAGACTCCAAAATATGTTATGGCGCGGCCGGCTTTAAATTTGTATTTGATTTCCACGCTCACTCCGGTTGCGTCAACCACCTCAATATCCGACAGAGCCGCAGATCCGTACAAATATCCCACGCCCAAAAAGCTCTCAAAGTCCAAGTCTCCGTGCTCGTAGAGAGACTCCATCTCTGCCATGTGCTCTACGACCCACACTTCTGCCGCGCGGTAGCTTTCAAATTCTCGCAATACGGTTATTTCAATCTCGCGCGACACGCCTTTGCGCTGAAAGTGAGTCGGATTGCGCGAGCCAAATGGCTGCACGCTGTCCGATGCTTTCGTCAAGGTCGGCGTCGGAGCCGACAGCATCTTGGTTATGCCGTCGGTTTCCGAATTGCAAATTACCGTGTTGCCGATTTTAAGATACATTTCGCTTAAACTCCAACGCCGCCATTTCCGTCAGACTCGCTATCTTCGCCGGATCCGGTTGCGCTTTGAGTAGAAGCCTGGCTCGCTTCCGCCTCAAACTGGAAGTCGGCGGAAGCCGTGTCTATGGCGAGCTTGTTGTCGCCCAATGCGTCGCCGAGGGCGTCAAATGTCACCTCGTCCATCAGTGCCTCCGACGGGCTGAATGTCGCCGAAGGATCCGTGCAGCGCGCGCTTTTTAGCGTAAACTGGAAGTCGCCGCTTTTGACCCCGCGAAGCACAAGATCCGGCGACGAGCTTATGCCTTTAAATTCGCCAATGGTGTCGCTTGTCAGAATGCCGGTAAGCTTCTGCCAGTCTTCGTAAGTGATGTTGCGCGGCTTGAACTTTGCCGATACTGTTATGTCGGTAAGATTTTTGCCGTATTTTATCAGGCGGTCGTTTGTGGCGTCTTCGGTTGAAAGCGATATGTCTATGCTCGCGCCGTCGGTGTCGAACTCAACCTTGCCTTCGTCCGTGCCGTAAACGCCAAGGCAGCGCAGCATAAACTTGCCGGCGTCTTCCATATTGGGAATAGTCGGAGCCTCGTCGAGCTCCGTGCTCGTCACCATTGGAGAAGTCGGATTGAGCGGATCGGGATACACCGTCCAGCCGTGCTCGCCGAGCGGCAAGTTCGCGCCGAAGGTTATGCTGCCTATCGTGTCGTGTATTGCGGGCAAGAAAGTCCACTTTATCCACTTGTCCGCCGCTATCCGCGCGACGATATAAAAACTTTCAATCTTCGGAATGCGCGCGCCTTTGACGAGCTTTAGCTCCTTAAAAAGCGCGTCCGTGTTGCTAAATGCCACGGGAGAACCCTTGATTGTTATCGCTTGGTCCGTGATGATGTCGCCCGCCTTAATCGCGTGCGAGGTCGCCACGTCCGTGCGCGTCGAGGTCTTTTGCACCTTGATGTTGTCCTTGATAAAAAGGACGCTTCCGCCGACAAACAGATATGCCGGCGCCTTTATGTCTTCGATAGGATATTGTTTCATTTACTGCCTTTGTTTTGTTTTAAAAGTCCACTTGAAATTTGATTTTTTGCACAAGTATCATTACGGGGTCGTTTTCCGGCGACATGTCCTCCACCGGCTGAAATTCAGGTATGTCGCCCTCAAAGCGCTTGTCGTAAAGTGTCCGCACAACGCACTCAAGCAGGTTGTCCGCGTGTACCTCGACGCCGTCCAACACGAGCGAGTTGTTCACAACGTTTTCCACAACCGACACCGCAACCAAGCCCTGAGCCACTATGTTTATCGCCCTGTTCTCGTATTCCTGCGCAATGTACGGGCTTACAACCACCGCAAGGCCAATCCGGGAAAGCGCGTCCTCAACGTCGTTTGCAATGTCGCCCTTCAAGCGCGAAAATATGGAGATTTCCTCGCTTGGCAGGGCCGCGCGTACCTGCTCCACAATCCATTCCTGCAGTTTGCGCGATTTTGATTTACTGAATTGATAGGCCATAGCAGTTGTTTGTGTAGAGAGTTATTATTTCTTTTGCGCCGTCCAATATTTGGCGGTCTGTGGGGAATTTGTCGCGGTGCGGCTTAATTACGGCTTTGGGGGTAAGCAAGTACGCAATCCTAAGCGCTGTTCCGTCATTGTAGGCAAGAAACCTTTTGCCAGCGGCTCTATGCTGCCCGAACACAAACAGCCGCTTGCCGGTAAGCTCGCGCGGGTTCTTGCCGCGGAATTCCTCCCGCATGGGTATTGCAAGGTTGCGCGCCTTCTTTGGGCGCACCGTTCCGCCGTAATATTGCAGCGCAACCCCAGGTTTGTTTACCACTACCGAAGCTTTTGTGTCGGTGTTTGATTTAAATATGCTGCTTGCCGCGTCCTGCCAAAAGCTCCTGCCGCCGTTTGACAAAAACTTGTTGCGCAAGTCCACTTCCATACGCTTGGCTATCTTGCCCATCAACACGCCGCGCTTTTTATCAAAGCCATTTATAAGCGCCTCTATGCGCTCCTTTGTGTCGCCGGAGAACTTTACGTCTATGTTAAGCATAATAGCCCTCCGTTTCTAAATGCTTGACTTGGGAGAAATTTTCGCAACTATGCAAGGTGTGGAAGTAAAAATTGGAGGGTATTCGCACCCTATCTTTGAGTTTATTCACAAAGAATGGGAGCGCGTGTCTGCCGCAACCGATATGTCTGAGGAAGAGCAACACAACCGCAGGGCGGAGCTTGCTGAACTTAAAAAACTTTCTCAACCGTACAGAAATAAAGATGCTCTTCCCGCTTTTAGGGAAAGCTACGTTGCGCGCCTTAAGAGCGGCAAAAACTATTACTCCCAGCGACCGCTTCATTGGGATTCCTCCACCGTTAAATAAAGCGTGTCGCCGCGCACTTCCTTTTTTAGGATTTTCATTCTTCCTCCGCGCGAAAATAGTACTTCTTGTTCGTCTGTGTTGATTGCCGGAGAACTTTACGTCTATGTTAAGCATAATAGCCCTCCGTTTCTAAATGCTTGACTTGGGAGAAATTTTCGCAACTATGCAAGGTGTGGAAGTAAAAATTGGACAGTATTCGCACCCTATCTTTGAGTTTATTCACAAAGAACGTGAGCGCGTTTGCGCCGCAACCGATATGTCTGAGGAAGAACGCGACAATCGACTTTACGAACTTGGCGAGCTTAAAAAACTTTCCATGCCGTACAGACGTGCTGATACCATTCCATACGTTATGGAACGCTACGTTGCCCGCCTTAAGAGCGGCAAAAACTATTACTCCCAGCGCCCGCTTCATTGGGATTCCTCCACCGTTAAATAGAGCGTGTCGCCGCGCACTTCCTTTTTTAGGATTTTCATTCTCCCGCCGCGCGAAAATAGTACTTCTTGTTCGTCTGTGTTGTCTTCAAAGTACCTCTTTACCACTTCCCCTATGTATTTTGCGTTTGAGTGCTTCACGACCGTGATAAACACCTTTGTAGGTTTATCCATATAATCGCGCTTAACTATTGCAGCGTTTGTCGAGTAAGACTCAAATGTAGAACGCTCAAAATACCCGCTTTCAACCTGCTCCATAAAGCCGTCGTACAGTTCTTTTTGGTTCGGGTATTTTGTGTTCCAGCTCATGCCCCGGTAGAGCTTCTCGTCAGATTTCATGGGCTCTATGCGCTTTAATAGCCGCCCGAAGTGGTAAGCTTTGTCGCTTGTGGTGTGGTTTTTTATGTAGTCGGAATCTTTCGTCCACTCAATGAGGGCGTCTCTCTGGTGGTATGGGCTTTTGCCGTCGCCGTAAAAGTTTTCAGGCAGCGGCTTGTTTAAAACTTCAACAATGTCCTTTGAGGAATAGGGCTTAGTTCCGTTTGGGTCGGTAAAGACAAGCTTGTCGCCCTCCCACTTGGCAAGGCCTTTTAACTTCTCGGAAATTTCCGCTTTTAAGCTTTCAGACGCCCCGCGGATTTCGCTTTCAAGGTTCTCGTTTATAGAGGGTATGTCCTTGGGCTCGGCAAAGCTGTCTTCGGCTATTGCGCCGCACCTTACGGCCTCACCGCGCGAAACGTCGCGCAGGCCCATGCCGGAATTGAAGTCAAAAGGCGGATAAGGGTTTCCAAAGCGCGATATTTTCGACCATATTGGATCGTTTACCTCGGCAATCATCTTGCCGCCGTAAAGCTTGCCGCCCGCCGCCTGCCAGCGGCTCTTCCAATCGCGCGGCTGGCGCGCCTGCTTGACGCGTATAAGCTCGTAGCAAGGGTAGATGTCGAGGTCTTCCTGCGCCTCGGCATAGCGCGCGTAGCCCTGCGCCATTTCAAGGTTGGTGCGCAAAATCAAGTCCTGGCGGCGGAAGGTGTTTAAGTCTCTTATTGAGCCTTTTGTTCCGTCGGCGGGCTTGTAGCCTACCGAATCAAGCGCCTTTTGAATGGCAAGCCGCGCGTCCGACATTGAAAGATTGCCCTTTGCAAAGTCCGCGCAGGCGCGCTGCATCGTATTTACAACCTTTGCATTATTTACAGTTGCCGACCAAAAGGCGCGCTCGCGTATCTGGCACGAAAGATCCTGCATCTCGCGCGTTGTAAGGTCTGTCGCGATTGCCTGTTTGCGCTCGATATACGCGCCGACTGTGCGGTCGTAGGGCATTGGGTTTAGAGTCCGTTAAAGTCGTTTCTGGTTGGCACTCCGCGCGCGGGACGCACAAGCTGGCAGCCGCCCGAAGTTTGTGCTGCCTGGTTTGGATCCGGATTGTCCGGCATTGATACGTCAAAGTCGCCCGCGGCAATCTTGTCCAAGAGTTCAAGCGCCTTTAAGTTGGCGGTCTTTTCGTCGTCTTTCAATTCGAGGCTGAGTCGCGGTTTGGCGACCGCCACAACAATCGCAAATGCGTCGCGCTCAAGTTCCGCGGGAATTAAGCTTGAGTCTTTGTCAAGAGAGTATCCGCCCGCCGCTATCGCCCCGCGGATTTTCTCCACCACAACGCGGATAGCCTCCGGCAGCGGATTCTCCTGCCCCTCGCCGAGGGCCTTTGTCTTCATCGCGTCAACAAGCTTGCCCGCCTGGTATGTCGCCAATTTTTCCTCGGTAATCTTTATCCAACTCATGCTGCCTCCTTAAATTTTTTGCCGTTTGAAACGGCGTTAAAATTGCTTTGCAGGGCTTCTGCAAGCTCGTCGCAGGCGACGATCATTTCGGAACGTTCAGGGCGTATTCTGTCGCCCGTTCCCGCCGAGTATTTAAAAGGCACTTCTACGCGGGCAAAGTCGTCAAATATCTCCCTGCAAATGTCGCTGCCGTCGCAGGAAAGCAGCCACTTGCCCTTTAAAGTAAATAGACGATTTCGCAGCATTTCCATGTCAGCGGGCTCCCAAGCGTCATAGACGCCGCTGTCGCCCGTACAATACGGAGGATCAAAGTAAATGAAAGCAGACTCTCTATCGTAAAATTTCACCACCTGCTGCCAGTCGCGCTTTTCGATGTAAACGCCATGTAAACGCTCGTGCAGCTCCTTGATTGCAGGCACATGTTTTGTCTTGTCGAAGCCGCGGTATCCGCGCGGATCGCGCGCATAGTAATCTCCAAACCCGCTAAATGACGACACTTTTAAAAGATACCAGCGCGCCACTTTTTGAAGCTCCGTAAGCCCCTTGTTCTCTTGCAGGCGGTTGAAAATTTCCACGGAGTGCAAGTACCATTCCATTTCGGAAAGAAGCGCGTCCAAGTGTTCGCGCACGTATAAATAAAATCCGGACACTTCGTCGTTGAGGTCGTTTATCACCTCAACTTTAACGCGCGCCTTTGCTAAAAATACGGCAAGCCCGCCTGCAAAGGGCTCTATGTAGGTGTCGTGCGCGGGTATAACCGGCAGAATGTACTTTAACATTCTGCGCTTGCCACCGGGATATGCAAAAACTGGATTCATTAAAAAAGTAAGTGCGCCTTGCGGGGCGGGATTAAAGCCCGCCGCCGCTCGGCCATTGGTTAAGCGTTGGAAACAGTGATGCTCTTGCAAGCGCCTACGCCCGTTTGCGCAAGCAGGCTGTAGTGAGCCACCGTAATATTCTTAGTGTAGCCCTTGTCCTCGATGAAGGTGCTGTATCCCTCGCCGAGATAGAAGCGCTTAAAGGTGCTTGGATCGTCCACATCTACGCCAGCCTGCCCATTGAAGGCAAAGACGACATTAGGCGATACGATATTGCCCTTCTTCTTTGCGCCGTCGGAGCTGTCGGTGTATTCGTAGCGGTCTTTTGAGATGCGCATCTCGTCTATGCCGAGGAACTGCGCGATTTCCGCGGGCGTAAGCTTGGCGCTTGCGCCTTCTCCGACCGCCTCAGACGCAATCATGGCCGCATAGCGGTATGCCCAAGCCTGCTCGCCGCAAAGTATGCGGTTTGCGTGCATGCCACAGGCGTCGGCCACAGACTTGACAAGATCCATCAAGTCGCCATCGGGAGTGCTCTTGCCGGTGCCAGACGCCATCCACTTCTTGGCTGAGTTGGTAGCGGCCTTTACAAGCATGCCCGCCGCGCGGTAAAGCTCGTTGCGGATGAGGCGCTTTTTTAGCCGCTCAACGGCGCGCTGTTCATAGTTTGCGGATATCTCGTCGCTGTCGAGGACCATCGTAAGCCCGCGGTGCACAAGCTTGGCCTGGACAATTTCTCCGCTCGAGCGCACGACCTTAAAGGAGCCGTAGACGGAGCGTTCGTCGTCGCTGTCTATAACATAGTCGCCCTTGCCGAATTGCGCGAACTCAAAACGCTTCGACGGCACCGGCACGGGAGGCGCGATAAAGTCGAGGGCCTCTGTTAGCTCCGGCACTTTGTATCCGGCGGCATAGCCGGTAAGTTCCTGCGAAAACGCCGACGAATTATACGCGGCGGAATTTGCCAATATAATCTTACTCATGATTGATTAGTTCCTTTCTTAATTTCAGGCAGCAGATTCAGTCGGTGCGCGGTGCGCTATCTCGACAAGGTTTCCGTCCGCGTATGCGGGATTAAGCGCCGTGCCAATTTGTATAGTTCCGGTCGCGGCAACTTTGCCATTTGCGGCAAGGTACACCTTCGCGCCCGCGCTTATCGCGCCGCCCGCCACGACTTCCAGAGTGTGGTTTGCAACGCCAAGCAGCGCCACGGCAACGCTGTCGCCGCTCGATACATTGTCCAAAACGACGCCTATGGCGCCGGTGTCGGTCGCGGAGCAAGCCGCAACCTTTGACGCGTCAGAGGCGTCAAGCTTTACGACCGTCCCCATAACCATGTCGGCCGAGGCGGTCTTAGTTATATTGTTTTTGTGAGTATCCATATTTTTTTTGGTTAAACATTAGAGGGGTAAGCCGTCCCGTAGAGCTCGGCGTTTTCATTCTTTGCGAGGTTCCAGGCGGAGTTGTAGTCCATTCCCGCCTTCTGCTTTTCTTCCACAATCGCCGCAAATTTCGACTGGGCGTCCTGCTGGCTCTTGGCGCGCTCTTTTTCGCCCTTCTCAATGCCGTCGGTTTGGGGCGTTGTCTTTACCGCCGCGGGAGCGGCGGCAATTTTCTTTTCCTCGGCTTCAAAATCTTCGGCATTGGCAAGTATCGCTTCCGCGCTCGCGCGCTGGAATTCGGCAATCTTTCCGGCGCGAACGGCATTTGCCACAACGAGCTTTGCGCGCGCCGCCTGCGAGGCCTTCAACGCATCTTTGCTGTTTGCAAGCTGCTGCTTGGCTTCCTCAGCCTCCTTTTCTTTTTCGGCGGTCTCGCCCTTTGCGGCGGCGAGTTCGTTTTCGAGCGTCGCCTTGTCGGTCAACGCCTTCTTTATGCGCTCCAGCACGTCCGTAGGCGCATCTTCGGCCTTGTCTATAATCTTCTGGGCCTCCTCTTCAGTGTAGCCCAAAAGTGCGAGTATTTCTTTATCCATATATGGGTCCTTTTGTTGAGTTTCAAAATTGGGGATAGGCGCATTGCCATCAGCATGGTTTACGAAAGATGTGCGCTTTATATTCGGCCGCCGCGTCAGACCTATTGATATGAGGCGCACGGGCCGCACAATGCCTCCGCCCAAAGGGTCGGCGTTCCAGCGCGGAGATATTTGCAGGCTCTTGGACAAAGTCTCAAAACCAGGCAGCCACTCGATTTCCGCATAAATGCCGTCGTCTCGGATTTCCAAACTGCGAACGCGGCCATATGGCGTCTTATCTACAACTTTCGGAACCTCCTTGCCGTCTTCATCGTCGGGGTGCTCGTAGTGTACTGGGCAAGGATTCTCAAGGTCGTTTTTAACCATTGCCCAAACCCTCTCCATGTTGCGCTTTAAATTCTCCGCCGCGGGAGCGTCCACGCGCTGGACTATGTCTCCGTTTTTCCAGTCGCCAAACGGCGCTATCAAATATTTTCCCGAAGCCTCTCCCGCATGCTCAAACGTAATCCCATTGCAAAACGTCAAAAATCCGTTGCAAAATCGTTTTCCCGCGTTTTTGGGGTGATTGTCCGCGTCGGGGCTTTTGGGGCCAAAATAGGCCAAAATTCCGCCCGCATTATTTGCCCTAAACATTGGCGGCCTCCTTCTTTAAAATTTTTTCCATTTCCGCCGCCTCATTTTCGCCGCCAATAAGCGCCAAAATATCGGCGTTTAGTTTTTCCAAAGCGTCGGCGTATTCCTCGGCGTCGGTTAGTTTTTCAAGCGCCAATACGCGCTTGCGCAACGGCTCGATGTCCTTGCCCTTTGCAGTTGCAAGCGCGTCGAGCATTTTTTCCAAATCCTCCTCCGACGGCTCTGACGAGTTTCCGAAAGCGTCAAGCCCTGCGCCTTGCGCTTCTGCGCCAACAGCGGCGGGTTGCTGCACGCTTAGTTCCACCATATCCTCGCCAGGTTCGGGCTCGCGCAGTTCGAGCGCCTCGTAAACATCGCGCTTGGCCACCGCGCAACCAAGCTCGGCAGCGCCCTTGTAAACGGCAATCTGGTTGAGCTTGTCCTTGCGGTTTTTGCGCGTCAGCTGCAAATAGGCCGCGGGCTTGACGCCTTTGCCGAACTTCCATTCAAGCGCGGGCTTGGTCAAGTAATGCGCGAGAGTCTCCTCTACAAGCGCACAGTCGGCGTCTTCCAAAATTTCGCTTTCTTCTGCCTGTAAGCTTGCGCCTGCGGCGTTGTCGGCAGAAAGCGTCGAGAGATCGCTGCCGCGCCATATGAGCGCAATGTATCTATCCATCGAGTCTGAGAGCGTCTTAAACGGTTCTCCGGTCCCTGCGGGTTGTTTTAAGTCAAAAACCTCTCCGGCGGCGAGCACCATGCCGCAGCCGTTTACAAGGTTTGCAATGGCGTCCACGGCGGCGTCCCACTCCGGCGTGTTGCGGGTCGCCGTCGAGTTGTAAACGGGAGTCGGCATCCCGAAACGGTTCGAATACGCAGCCCAGTCTCCCTGGGCAAAGCGCTTGACGACATAGCAAACAGCGGTTGCTTCCATAAGCGGAGAATCGTAAACGCTCACCATCCATCCGTTTTTTTCGAGGTCTACGCCTTCGGTGTCGTAGCTCGACTTTTTAAAGCGCAGGTATCCTTGAGTGTTCTCGAAAAACCAAAGCGGAACGTGCCGCACTTCCGCGGAAAGCGACGGCGCTCGCGACGTGTCCCAGATGATTTCGGAGACAGCGTACTTGTTTTCAAGCGCCGAAAGAATGTTCTCGACAAGCATCGACATTGAGCCGCGCTTGTTGGCGTCCTCGGCGCTCGTCACCCTTATGTTGTTGTAGAAATCCTCTAAAAAAGCAGAATGCTCCTTCGATGCGGCCTCGTCGTTGCCCATCTCCACAATAGTCCAGGTAAGCCTGCTTGTGGCGCGCTTGCGCTTTTGTACGCACGCCTGCACAACGGCATCGCGGCGGCGGATTGCGGCATAAATTTTAGCCGCGTCCGACAAATATCCGCAGTTAAAGTTATCCATCGCCGCGGTTATCTTTTGCGGCGTAAGGTTTTTAAGCGGATTGTAGCGCATGCGCGCCTCGTCCAATATGCGTACAATGCCGATATGCTTAGACTCTGTGATATTCGCGTTCACCAAATAAACCTCCTGCTTCTTTCAAGCTCAACGGGCGTTATGTAAGATTCTCCTTCGGTTCTTGCAGCTTCCACTGCAAGCGCAAGCGCCCAGAAACGGTCGCTATACCCGTTTTCACTGCGGGCAGCGTCAAAGCGTATTGCCCCTCCCGCGCCGACCGTCTTTTTTACTGCGCGGATGTCCGCGCGGATTTCCAACGTATCAGGTATGCGGATCGTCTTGTCCTCAAAGCGCGCGCGCATTGGATACGCCATCTCTTCTTTTGATCGCGCCGTAAACTGCACGCCCTCCACGCGGTACTTTCCGAAGCGCTCCTGCGCGCGCTCAGCAAACTGGCGGCCAAGCCCTGTTTGGTCTATGCAGCAGCGGCGCATCTTCGGTAACGCAAGATAAGGGTACAGCACCGCTTCTTGGTCCGAAAACTTCATGCCTTTCAAAGTCTCTACGCGGCGCGTAAAGAGCATTCCGGCAATTCTTTCCAAAATCCAAATCACCGTAAGGTCGTTGTCGCGGCCAACGTCCACGCCTATGTATAGGTCTCCTGCGCAGTCTTGCAGTTCAGTCTGCCACACCTCGCCATAATTGTAAAAACAGCCACCCAAAATGTCTTCGGAAATAAACACGCTCGCGTCGTCGGCGGGTACGCACATGTATTCCTGTAAAAAAGACTCGTAGTCGGCGCACTTGCTCTTTACGTCGTCAAAATATTGCTGCTCGTCCATGTCGAGGCGCGGATCGCCCTCGGCAAGCTTGGATTGGAGCTTAGCCAAAAACCCCTGGTTCAGCGCGTCCTCAAGCGTGACGCGGTGGAGCGAGATTTTCTTCGGATTGCCGTTAAATTTCGCCTCCTGGACGAGCTTATTGAAAAAGTTGTCCGCGCCGCGGTGCGTTGAAATTATCGCCATCTGACCTCCCCACGTTATGCCAGGATAGGCTATCGCATACAGCTTGATCGGATCGGGATGCAACGCGAATTCGTCCAAGACGCGCGTGCCGCGCTTGCCCGCTTGCGCGTCCGGATTGGAGCTCATGGAATGGATTGTCGCGCCGCTCCGGAATTTCAAATCAAATGAGGTATACGGCTTACCGCCGTCGTCTTTATAGATTCCCTCGCCGAGGGCGGACGCGGCGATTTCAAGTATGTCGCCGAACTTCTTGCAGTCCTCCAAAAAGAGCCTCGCCTGCAATTCGTCGCGGGAGCTAACCCAAGTGTCGAGGCGCGCGCTTTCGAGCGCGGCCTGGCGCACGAGGTCGTAGGCCGTCGCCCAAGAGAAGCCTATTTGCCGACTCTTTTCCACAAGCTTTATGCGCGACCTGTCGCGCACCCACGCCGCCTGGTACGGCAGCATGAGCGCGTCGAGGTTTTCAAGCGCGCGCTTCGCCTTGCCTGTGAGTTTCTTTGCCATCTTAAAGCAGCTTTATCTTTTCCTCGATTTCGCGCAGGACGTCCTCGCCTATTCCACGCTTTGAAATTGCCTTTGAAAGCTCCGCCTTTGCCGATTCGCGTTCTGCTTCTTTGCGTTCCCATTCGGCCTCGCGGCGCTCGTATTCCCGCAGTTTCGCGTTTACTTCGCGCAGGCGGTGGTCGCCGCTGCGCAGGCGCGCGATGATTTTTGAGAAAGTGTCGAAGTCCACCTCGTCTCCCTTTGTGAGCGCGTCATAGACCTGCTGCATAAGCACAAGGGCTCCCGCGTCCGCTATGGATCCTGCAGCGTCCGCGTTGCCAACCTCACGGAGTTGCAGTGCAAGCTCTTTTGCGCGGCGCATTTTTTCTATATGCTCGGCAAACGCGCCGTCGCGGAAGCTCTTTGCACCCATGAGCGATACTTCAATGCCAAGCTCCGCCGCCATTGACTGGAGCTTTTTAAGCGTCAACTTCGGCGTATTTGCAAGGCGGTTGCAAAAGTCTTGCAACTGCTCTTCCGAAAGCTCCGACTCTATCTTGGACTTGCCCATCAATCAGTATCCCCTTTCGTCCAACGTCTTTAAGCCGGCGGCTGTGATCTTCCAATGAAGCGCCGATTCAATCGCCATTGCGTCGGCTTTCGCCTCAACAAGCCCTTTGCGCGCGAGTATCTTGAGCTCCGCCTCAATTTCGTCCTCCGCCAGATTAAAGTTCCACATGCGCGCTCCCACGCAAAGGCGCGCGGCAAGCACTCCAAACGGGCGCGCCTCGGCAAGCTGTTTTAAAAGATTTTCTCTTAAGAGTATTTTTTGTTCGGCAGTCATTTGCTCAAAATCTCCCAAATTTTATCGATCTTAGACTCAAGAGCGTGGAGTTGCTGCGTACGGTATTCGTTTGACGACTTTAATGCGGCTACGTCTTCGGAGAGTTTGCGGACGCTTTCATAGATGACTTTTCGGCTTGCAGCTGAGTGCCCGCTCATAGAGGTGAGGCGCTCATTCATCTCGCGGTCGAGTTTTTCGTGGGCGTCAAGGTTCGCTTTGCAGAGCTTGTCGCACTCCGTGACATGGCGGTATTTCTCAGTGTCTGGCGGGCTTTTTTTTACAGCGCCCTTTATGTAAAAAATCGTGGCTGCCGCCGCCGCGATGAATATCATCGCATTGGATAGCCAAGTAGCGTCCACGCCTGCAAAGGACGCCAACAAAGCCGCGCCGCCAAAAGTCTCTTTTATAATCATTAAAACCTTATCTTTACTTTAAAAATTTTTAGCCCGCGACGCCCGCGCTCGAAACATAGGCGCACGCGGTCTTTTAAGAACTGCAATACCTTGCGCATTAAAAGAAGGCTATCGCCTGTTTCACGAGTCCGATACAAAATGCTATCAGCCCAGTATCGCCAAGAAGGTAGTCGCCCAGGCTTGTGAGGGCCACTCCAACGGCAACGCCTATTGCAGTGCCTTTTGATTTAAGCCAGGAGCCAATAGCCTGCTTGCCGCTTTGCGCAACGGGGTTTTCATTCGCCATTTTATTTGCCCTCCGCCGTTTCTGTGCCTGCGTTTGAATCAGGCGTTGCAGCCGCATTTGCATTCGAGTTACCCTCCGCCTTTGCCGTTATGCCATCTGCGTTAGCCGACACGTCAAGTGACACCTTTGACGCGTTTATCATTGTGGCGTAGCTTGCCGCGTTGACAGCGCCCCTTTCGCCCTCGATAGAGGCCGCAAGTACATCGAACGCGCCAACGCCATATATGCCCGCGCTCGGCTGTACGCCCACAGCCCAGCCGCTCGCATGTAGCATATTGTCTTTGGTGGTTATGCTTTGCGCGGCGATTGCCATTGCGCTCTCGTCGCTTTCAGTCACCTTGACGATGTTGCCGGCTTCGTCATATTCCGTCACCGTTGTTGACGCGCAGCCTGCCAAAAGCAGGAGCGCAAATATTGATGCTATTATCTTCATAGTTTTTTTGGATTAAGATACCTTGCGGCGGCCAACCACAACCGACGTGCGGCCGCCCCGCGTGGAAATGGAGCCCTCGGCGGCAGTGCCGCTTCCATTGAAGGGCTCCGCCCTTACGGCGCTTGCTTTCGCAATACGCCTATCCCGCTTTTCGCTTCCGATGAGCACGCGGGTTGTAAACTTTTTTGATACGGCGGCCAATTCGGCCGCACACTCCTTTACGAGAGCGGCAATGGCGTCTATTTCTGCCAAGAGCGGCATTACCGCTTTGCGCAGTTCATCGCCTACAATACGGGAGATTTGTCTTTCAAAATCGGCGGCGGCAGTGCCGCTTCCATTGAAGGGCTCTGCCCTTACGGCGCTTGCTTTCGCAATACGCCTATCCCGTTCTTTGTTAAAATCTGACGCGCAATGCGGCAATGCCGCCGCACGCGCGGGCGCTTTGGATTTTACCGGCGTTGAAACGCCTTTACGGACGACTTGCGCGCCACTGCCGCCCGACACAGCGTGATATGAAGAAAGGCTCGTTTTTAAATTTTTTAAAAGTACTGGAGATATGGCACAAACACCCGAACCGACATTGATTTCCACTTCATCGGCAGCGTCCGCCAACGCCTGTTCTATTTGCGAAATGCAATTTGGCAGCTCCGACACAGCTATTGTGCGGACAGATGAACCTCCGCCAAGCATGCGCAGTTTAAGTGCGAGTGTAGCCGCATTTATGCGCGACACTTCAAAAGCATAAACTTTTAGATTACCGCTTTTTTGTTGACTATCCTGTGCCGTTTTTTGCATAACGGCGCCAGAATATCTCAAATTTAAAAACAGGTCAAACAGCCTATCGGCTCTATCGGTTCAGTCGTCTAAAAAAGTTTTTTCTAAAAAAAAAGCCTTATTTGCAAAGCAAATAAGGTCTATGTTAATGCATAAAACTGGGCTTATTTTTTTGAATCTTTACGAGAATTTGCAATGGCGTAGCAGTTTTTACGGACTCGGCAGTTGAGTCGGTGGCCGGATACGTCACCTCGCGTCAATGCAAAAATTACATCTCCTATTTTTGCACGTTCTTCGGGCGTTAATTTCTCAAAGCAATCCGATGCGTGCATGGAAAGCAGGTTACGTATGTCGTGTCCTTCAAGTTCAATATCCACAAACGCCTCCGTTTCGCCAATAACGCGTCCGATTTCAATGTCGATTTCCATGTTTTACGCCTTTCAAATGTGCAAGTCTTGCATTTTTGGTTTGTTGATTATTAGTTAGTTGTGAGAAGAAGTGTTCCAGGTTTTTTAGATGTGAAATCTGCAAATCCGCTAAAATAAAGGATTCGCTTTACTTATTTTGTTCATACTGGAACATTTTATTTTAAAATTTTTTTCAGTGCTCCTTTCAAGGCGTCTCGTGCTATTTCAAGCTTACGTTCCGCATCAAGTGCGCGATCTTTCCAGATCTGCATTGCGGTATCATCTTTGATATTGTCTTCGCCAGTCATTAGCCATTCGACAGTGACTCCAAAGTATTTAGCCATTCGTATTAATGGCCAACTTTTTGGCTCACTCCTACCTTCACGATAATCAAATATAGCTCCTTGCGACACGCCGAATATTTTAGCTGCGGCAGTTTGCGTTAAACCTGATTCATCCATCAGCTTTTTGAAGCGATCTGAAAAATTTACCAGTTTTTCTGTATTTTTTTCTTGCATTACCAAAAATTTTGTTATTCTAATTTGAACATTAACAAGAAACTGGTAATTTACGCAATCAAAAAATGAAAGATACGTGGGCTAAAAACAAGTTAAGAATCAAAGGTTGGAGTTATCGTAAAGCTGCGCCTGTCTTGGGGATAACCTACCAATATTTGTGTGATGTCTGCAACGGTGTGCACACAAGCATTCGGCTGAATAGGCGCATACTAAATCTTCCGGAATTTAAGGAGTTCATAAAGATCAATCCGAACTTCTTCGAGAAAAAGCGCACGCGCACCCCGCGCCGCGCGAATAGGAGGGGCATGTGATGGGATGGATCATAGAAATGCCTCTTTCGGTTAGAGCTTTATACGCGGAACTTCCGTGGAATTCTTTTGGTGAATTTGCAGCCGCACTGTGTTCCCACGACGACGCAATAACAGCGTTCTCTGACATTGTTATCGTCATCGGGAATGAGAAAATTCACACACTGGCGAGCCCCGATTTTACGTGGGAGATCTTGATAAATGTAAGGAAGAATGAGGTTGTGCTTACGGTCGAGGCCGAAACTTACTTCCGAAATCCACATCTCAAAATTGCGCGGATTTTGTATCGTAACGGACAGCCCAGTTTCCCTGTGGATCGTCACATAATTGGCGATAACAATTTTAAGCGCGGGCGTCTTGGATTTCAAATTGCTAAGTCCGAAGTAAATCGCAGCTATCACGCCTACTATCGACGTAAAAACCCCCAATGTGGCAAAGGCGTCTTTGAGAAATTCAAAATCATTCATGGCTTAAAAAGTTTACTCGGATTCGAGCCATTTAAAACAAAATAACACAGAAAGGAAAGAAGAAATGCTATACGAAGAGTTCTTAAAGTTAACAGGGGAAACCCAGGAGTTCATTTCCAGAGCTTATTACAGATCCGAAATAGAGCCGCATTACATGATGTTTGATGGGCTTTCAAAAGAAGCTTTTTGTCGACTATATGCTGCCGGAAAGGCAATTAAAAAAATAGAAATCTTGGGAGAGGAAATGAAATGCGGCTTTAAAACTCAAGCTGATATGGCCATATTCCAGCGCAAAGCTGACGAATTGATTTCTAAAATCAACGACGAATTTAAGCGTTAATCGTTCTTATGCGCAATCCGCTCCAGCTCGAAATTTGCTTCCCGTCGATGGACAACCCGGCGAAGGGAGCGATGCGCGTGGGCGACATTGCCAAGACGCTAAACTGTTCCGAAGACCACGTTCGCAATTTGCTTTTGGACGGCACAATCCGCGCGGGCGACATCAGCCGCGACGGCAGCCGCCAGCACTTGCGGGTACCGCGGGAGGAGTGGCAGCGATACTTGATAGCGGTTTTCGGACAGTACGACCGCCGCAAATACATCAACCCGCTCGGCAGCGATACTATCCGAGACATTATAAACGACTGCTACGCCGTCCTGCGTCTGCGTGGAGAAGCACACTAATTTAATATGAAAACATCTCAAAACAAAACAGATCAATCAAACCTCACTGCGGCTATAATCCGCCAATTTAAGCCGGACAGAGAGTCCGTCCGCAAAGCGTACAGCCTTGTGGAAAATAACCGCGCTACGTTTGCCGTAAACGCCTTAAAATTCGGCCTGTGCGCGCTTGCCGCCAGGGCCGTTGTCGGCCACGGCAAGTTTGGAGCGTGGCTTTCTGCGGCTCTTGCAAGCAACGGCAATCCCAGGCCGTTTGCGGAGCGCACCGCCAAAGAGTACATTGGACTCGCGCGCGTGTATACGGACAAACTTTCAACCGCCGATAAATTGACAGGCGCGCTCGAAAGCGGCGTTGAAGACTATTGTGCGATCATGTCCATTCCGCGCGAGCAGTTTAGCTTTGAGGCGGTTTTAGCGAGTCCGGCGGATACGGACAATCTTTTAAATGCGACAGTACGCGACATGACCTTGACTCAAATGCGCCAGCTTTTGCGCGAGGGCGCCGAGCGCGCCTATGCCGACGAACAAGCCGAGCAGCAAACGCCACAGCCTAAGAGCAGCCTTCGCGGATTGCAAGGCGGCTGCGGGCAGATGACATTCTTTAACGAGCTTTTTGAAGAGGTTAGAGCTACCGTGGAAATCAAACGCGAAAACGACCCGCGCTTCCTCCAGCTCTCGAAAGAGGAGATGGGCGACCTCGGCAACTATCTTATCGAGCAGGGCAAGGCCATACTTAACCTCGCCAAGGAAAAGAGGGATTAACATGTCGGATCACTCCCTTTCGGTCTCGCAAAAACTGCCGCCAAAGCCGTTTGGCATTGCCGCCCATGAGCAGCTTGAATTTGTCCGCTTGCCTAAAAAAGAGCAGGTGCGTATTATAGACCTGCTCGACGCTTTCAAAACGATTAGCGCATTTGAGGGCAAGAAGGGCGATGCGTTTGCGTCGATAGCGGCGGTGAACGGAGGGCGCAAGGGATTTTCGGCAAAGAGCCTCGAGCGCCTCTATGCTGCTTATTTAAAAAGCGGCTATGACTGGGGCGTATTGACGCGTAAATGGCGCGGTTCAAAGCCTGGACAGCCGCGGGAATTCAAAGACTTTATCGTGCGGCTTGCGCTCGAATGCAAGGGGCGCACAGATGTGGTAGGCGGCGTCTGCGAGAGGCTTTTTCACGATTTTTGGGCGGCTGGAAAGCCCGTTCCAGGATACGGCACATTTAAGGACTTCTGGGATTCCACGCAACCGAGCGCTCCGTATCCGCCGAGAATTCGCGCAAAACGCCCCTTTGTACCGCAGGGGTGGTCTCGGGGAAACATTCAAAAGCTGATAGCCGCCGCGGCTCCGCGCAGAGGAGCCATGCGCCTTCGCGCCGCCTTCGGGGAGCTTAGGGCGCACGACGCAGAAGCGCAGTTGCGTCGTGACATGTCGAATTTAAAGCCGATGCAGCTCGTCACGATGGACGACGTTGAACTTGACATTCAAGTGCTTTTTAAAATCGGTCCCTACATGCGCCTTAGAACCGCGCAGGCGGTGGTTGCCATGGACGTTGCAAGCCGCATGATAATCGGCTGGGGAGTGCGCCCGATTCTCACCGACAAAGACCTTCCATACGTTCCCGAAGGCTCTGGGAAGGTGTTGACGCGCAAAGACGTAAACGCCGTCTTGCTTAGTTCTATTCTCCGCTACGGGCTTCCGGCGAATTATCCGATGCGCCTGCTTTTGGAAAACAATTCCGCGCGGCTAAACAAACTCGACGAGAGCATGCTCATGACAATGTTGCCGGGGCGCCTTGTGATAGAAAATACCCGCATGGCCGAGCGCGAGTTCGCCAACTACGGCCTTATCGACAAGCACGGTTTCCCTTTCCAAAAGGGATGGCTCGAAAGCGCCTTCAAGCTGCTGCATATCCGTTTGTGCCATCTGCCCGGGGCAACCGCCCCGCGCTTCGACGACCGCCATAGCGTGCATGAAAAAATTATCGAATACTGCGAAGCCCTCGAAAAGCGCGCCAGCGCAAAGGGCATAGACATGAGCCGCCTGAAGTTTCCAGCGCTCACAGAGGAGGAGTTCTTTTTGGTATTCGAAAGAATCGTAAACATTTTCAACAGCCGCACGAACCACAAGTTGCAGGGCTTTCAAACAGTCTATGAGTGCCTGTTGCCAAACGCTGAATATTGCCGCAGGGAGAACCTTCCGCCGACACTTTCGGCCACGGAACTTGCTGAGCTAAATTTTGAATCGCGCCCCGAAAGCCCCTTTGAGCGCTGGACGCGCCTGCGCGCGCAAAACGAGTTCACGCGCATTGAAACGCCCGCGCTCTATCCGTGCATGTGCGACAAGCGCCTTGTCAAAGTCCGCAACGGCGAAATCAAAACCGAAATATCCTCTTTTCGACGCGAGCCGCTCTACTTCCGCTCTCCGAAACTGCGCGAGCTTGAAGGCCGCGAGCTGATAGCGGCGTTTACGCCCGACCACAAAACAGCGTGGCTATTCACAAAAGACGAAGGCTTTTTATGCGGAGTGCCAAGCGTTGACTTCGTGGACATCACCGACCAGGAAGCGATCATCCGCCAAAGCGGCATAGTCCACCGCGACAGAATGATAGAGGCCAAAAAGATGAGCGAGCACCTTTCCGAAATCGGCAATACCTACCGCGAAATCCGCGTCCACAACGAGGCCGTTCTGGAGAACAACGCCCAAATAGGAGAGGCCATGGCGGCTGCCGAAATTCGTGAAAAGGCTCTCTCAGACGGCAGACGGATTGCGGATTTTTCAGACACGTCAAGGCTCGTCGGCGTGCCGAGCGTTCCCGAATCCTTTGATGGCGGCCTTGACGACTTCGCCGACTCCTCTGATTTGATTTAACACAGCAAAGGAATACAATGGAAGAAAACCAATCGACACAGCTTGCGGAGCACAAGGCAAAGAGCCTGACGCCCCGCGCAACATGGAACTACTCTCTCGACCAAATCCGGCGCGACACCGCCGAATACAGCGAGGACGAGCGGCAGTTGCTCGCAGACTGCTTTCTATTCTGCGTAAAGGAAGGCATCGCCTTTCGGGACTTCTGCCAGAAGATAAAGTACGACCACACCACGGTGATGCGCATATACCGCGGAGCTTACGCCAATCCCGCTACTGGCGAAAAATACGGAATCCCTGTAAATATGGCGAAGGGCATGCGAGACTTCCTCGAGACCGAGCGCAGAAGACTCGTGCTTGGCACGACCGAATTTGTCGAGACTCCCACGGCGCGCCGCATATTTACCGCTTGCGACCTCGCCCGCGAAAGCGGAACACCCGTGTTCCTTTGGGGCCCGAGCCACATCGGCAAGACGTTTGCTCTGACGCAATATTCGCGCACCCACAACCACGGGCGCTCGCCTTACGTCAGGATCCGTCCGGCACGCGGCCTCACGGGCTTTCTTGAAACGCTCGCCACAGCAATCGGAGTATCGCCAAACGATAAGCGCGACGCACTGCTTGCGCGCATAAAAAACGCCGTGCGCGGCAACATGCTGCTTATACTCGACGAGCTCCATGAACTCAACCTTACAAGTAAATCATACACCTACTTTCAAGCGCTTGAAGTCCTGCGAGAGATTTACGACGAGACTGGCTGCGGCATGGTTCTCTGCGGAACGGAGATGTTTGAGACGAGCGTAATGCGCGAGCGCAACGGAGTTCTCGAGCAGCTCTACCGCAGGGGCGTGCACAAAATAAAACTCCCGCCTTATCCGACGCGCGCGGACGTAGCCGCAATCATAAAATCAAGCGGGCTTGAGTTCCCCGAACGCTCGATGACGATTCAAGTAAAGCGGGTCACCGAACAGCCGTATGAGATTCTGCGCGTCCTCGCGCGCGAGGACGGCCTTAAAAGCATTACCGAGCGCATACGCTACGCGCGCAAGCTTGGCAAGGGAGTCGTCTCTTGGGAAAGCTTCGTTGCCGCACATCTTTACATTCAAGCACAAAGAATTTCAAAGTCGGACTGGGAATAGCATGAACGTGATCACAATCTTGATAAACGCGCTGCGCCGAATCTTCGGCACTGACAATTTTAGTGAAGTCGAGAGCGTGCGCGTCTTCAAAGACTCCGACGGCAAGTGGCATTTCCAGACGCCGGACGGCACAATTACTTGGGGTTCTTATCCAACGCGCGCCGACGCTGTCCGCGCCGCAAAAATGTACAATTTTTTTGATGTAATAGATTAAAGAAAGGAAAAATCATGGCAGTCATATTTAAAGAACCGAAAACGCGCGAGGCCATTGAAGCGGAGGCCGACGCCATCGCTAAAATAAAGGTTCAAATCCGCAAACTTACCGTCGCGCGCGACGCCGCGACTTTGAAGATAAACGAGCAATACAATCCGCAAATAAAGGAGCTTGAGGCAGAGCGCGACGCCCGCGAGCTTGCTCTTGCGCCGTTCGTATCCGCGCGCAAGGCGGAGCTTATGGGGCGCAATAAGAGCGCATCTTCGCCGCTTTCAATGTATGGCTTCCGCACAGGGCAGACAACTATCCGCAACAAGAGCGGCAAACCCGACAATGTTGTAGCCTGCGAGCTTGTCGAACGCAAGCGCACAGATTGCGCCAAAGTCTCTTACAGCCTCGATAAAACCGGCATCAAAAAAGCGCTAAAAAAGCGCGACTCGCAAATTGAAGAACTCTTTGAAATGGAAGTTGTCGAGCGCTTTTACGTTGAGCCTAAAACGGACAAAGAGGTTGGAGAATGAAAAAATTAAAAACTCTGGCCGTCGTAAGAATCGGCTGGATTGAATACGGGTTCGAATCAGAAAAAGACGCTATATCTTTTTTATCTACGGCAAAAAAATCGCTGATGATATGCACATTCGGAAAAGAAGAATTTGCAACTACTTTAATATCACGGGTAAGTCTATCTTTCAAAAACGAAGGTATCAAGTTAATCAGCAATGACGAATTTAGGAAACTCGAGGATATAGAACACGAGGAAATTCGTAAGAGCATAATAAAAGAGAAGGCGGAAACAAATGGAAATCCTGTACAAGGCAGCTAATAAGCCATTGCGGCGGCGCTTTGTCCCCAAAAGCAAGCGCACGCCACAACTTGGAAAGTACACTTTATTGTGGGACAAAATATTCAAAAAATGGGGCTGGGAAACGAAACCCGAGCCCGAAAAAAAGGCGTTGCGGCACTCGATAAACGAGGACTTGTTTGGTATATATACTAAGCCGAGCTACCTTACAAACGAACAGTGGAGTGTCATGTTTTACGCGCTCGAACTTCTTTCCAACGATGGAATCCTTGTATGGTCAAAGGAGATAGCAGACCTCGCCCGCGAGGAGGGTTTGCGGCGCATCTATACATGGTGGATTGAACACGCCGGACTCGACGTGGAGGGCATTACGGAGTACGGCGCTCCGGAGTATTACATCTCCGCCATCGCGCGCGACCGCTTCGGCGGCGTTGCCGACTGGCACATGCTCGACTCTAAGCGGCTGTGGCAGCTTTTTATAACAATCAAGAACCGAGTAAAGGCCGCAAAAAAGCGTGGCATATCACTTTGGCATGGCTCTGATGCCGAATCTGAAACTTCCGACAACTGTCCATTCTGATGAAAACTGTCCACGATTACCTCCGCGCCCGCTTGCTTCAACAGGCGGGCATTTTTGAGCCCGCGGAGCCCGCTCCGAATATCGACGCTATCGCGCGCATGCAGTCTTGCCCGCGCTTCGAGCAATACCGCAAAAACCGCATGATTATGGGCTACTTCCGCTACGGTTCCCTCCAATCCCAGATAGGGCGCGCAAAGTACGATAACGTCGGCTCTATTGAAAAGCGCCTCTCTATATATAAGAGCGACCACAACCGCGAACATCTCGTAGACATCGCCAATCTCGCCATGATAGAGTTCGCCACCCATCCGGATTATCCATTCAACCCATCCGATGACGGCGTTCATGCGGCGAAAAAAAAATGAAAAAAATCGTCCAGAGAGACTTGACTTCAATCGGCTGTAGAGCGTGTGTACGCACACAATAAAAAACAGCCATGAATATAGAAGAAATATTAAACTCAAACCTCACAAAATCTGATAAAATGCGCCGCCTCTTTGACGAGGGCAAAAGCCGAAAGGAAGTTGCCCTCCTTCTGGGAGTCGGATACGGTTTCGTCCAAAACGTCTACGCCAAATACTTCTCCAATCGCCCTCTCTCTCCAGAGGGCGATTTTGTTTTTAGCCGCAGCTTCGGTATAGAGCTTGAAATAATACATAATAATAAGAGAGAGTTGTGCGACGCTGTTCGTTCTCGCGGCATCTCCTGCGAAATTGAAGGCTACAACCACTCGACGCGCTGCCACTGGAAAATAGTATCCGACGCTTCGGTAAACGGCGGCTACGAGCTCGTAAGCCCAGTCCTCAAAGGTCAGCGCGGACTCGACGAGATCAAGGCCGTCTGCGAAGCCCTCGCTGAAGTCGGTGCATTGATAAACAAGAGCTGCGGATTCCACGCCCACTTCGGGACGGACGATTTTAAAGACAGCATATCGGTCTGGCGCAACCTCTATATAAACTACGCGACGCTGGAAGAGGATATAGACGCCTTCATGCCGCCGAGCCGCAGACATAACAGATATTGCTCGAGCCTTAAAGTTCGCAACTGGCGCGAAAAGATGGATTCCGCCCAAACGCTTGTTGACCTTGAAAGAGCCGTAACAAACCGGAGCCGCTACTTTAAACTAAACAGCCAAAGCTACTGGCGGCATGGAACGGTCGAGTTTCGCCAACATAGCGGAACGATAGAATTTGACAAAATCAAAAACTGGCTGCTCTTTTGCGCGCGATTCGTCGATTTTTCAAAGCGCGAAAAACTCGATCGCGGAGGCGAGCGAGCCCTTGAGAAATTCCTCGACAGGGGTTTGGCAGATTTCTACAAACAACGCAAACAAAAGTTCGAAAGGAGATAAAATATGGCAAAATACGAAATGCGCGGGGGAGGGACAATATCGGGCGACAATGCCCAGGAAGTTGTCGAGGCGATAAGAGCCTCGTCTTTCAACCCGGAGGCCGATACGGAGGCATTTGTGCGCGCTTTGGCGGCGCGCTGCAAAACCTACGACGGATCGACGATCCGTACGGATACCTTCGACAACACAGTGGCCGACCTTATAAGAGCGGGCTTTCTAACGCCTTGCAAATAGGGAGTTTTTTTAAGGCTGTTTCAAGAGCGTTGCATACTTATTGCAACGCTTTTTTGGGACCTTGCAATGCGCGGCGGTTTGGGCGCAAATTTCCTCAAACGTTCGATTTTTTTGCGGATTATCGGCCCGCGCGTCGATTTTTTCCTCAAACCAGCACATGACTAAAATGGGCACGCAACTATTGATTTTAAGGGCATTTAAGCCCATTTAAGGCAATTTAAGCCTTCCTCATATCAAACTGCTCAAATCA
>ENA-UOJE01000214-UOJE01000214.1-human-gut-metagenome-genome-assembly--contig:-C23-NODE-214-length-71714-cov-91.844081_pt1 | contig 71714 bp, 60 predicted proteins | sample MGYA00242341_ERZ723888 | MGnify/ENA metagenome assembly ERZ723888 | reverse complement strand
TGTTCCTGCCGAAATTGCGTTGATCTCCACCTTGACGAGACAGGTGTGTACTTACTAGCGGCTTACCTATCTGCTGACACTATCCACTTACCGATGTGCTGACCTCACCGACAGCCCCGAATCGGTTACTGCCTACTCAAGCATGCCTACATCATTTGCCGCTGCAGTTGCGGGCACCACCGTTTACGGGTATCTCAATGCGGATAACGGCTATGCATTCTATCGCATGGATCTTGAAAGCATGGAACCCGAAATTCTGTCAAATTCCAGTGCGCCGGTATTGATGACGGAAAGGGCTTACGATTACAGCACCGGCACCATGTATGCCATAGGTGTAAACACAAGCAATGGCCAGTCAATTTACACGATCGACCTTAACACGGGCGGATACAGCGAAGTTGTAAATATAACCTGCTTTGAAACAATACAGGCATTTGCCGTTGCGACAGACGGCACAGCGTACGGTATTACATACGGCGATGATGCTCACCTTGTTGAAATTAACCTTGAAGACGGTACGACAAGAGACATCGGCAGCACGGGCCAATCTGCATTTTATGTTCAGTCAATGACCTACGACCATGAGAACGGAAGACTCTTCTGGGCACAATACAAGGATGCGGCAGTAAATTGCCTGTATGAAATCGATGTTGAATCGGCCGAAACGTATGCGTGCGGCATGATTGGCAACAGAGTCGAACTCTGCGGTATGTTTATACCTTATAAGGCTCAGTATCAAAACGACGATGTGAATATGGACGGCCGGGTAACGGTTGCTGACGCCGTAATGACGTTGAGGCATGCCATGGGCATTATCGAACTCAGCGGGCAGTCCCTTGCTCTCGCAGATATTGACGGCGACAATACAGTGAATGTTGCGGACGCCGTTGCAATAATGCGCATTGCCATGGGTCTGCAATAAAACGGATTAATCCGGCGGGTTAAATATGATTAAAAGAGGCTGCTGAATCAGTCCCAAGCAAACCGGGCAACCCATCATGAGCTGCCCGGTTTTGTTTGGATGAGACAATGCGGAACTATGTGGGAAGGTGCTTCAAATTCAACTGACAGTCTTATCCGACGGTTTCGGCACAATTAACAACCTGAAATGCTTTTGCGGCATATACGCTGACGTCCCGAATCCTGTGCAGAAAACGGGACGTTTGCTCTTTTTAAGTTGGTTTTTGTATTCCAAAGGACATTGCGCCTCTTGTCTTGACACTTTTCCAAGGGATTCTGACGCGCATACTGACACTTTTTCTTTTGTGACAGCAGTACGTTTAGAGGAGTTCTTTCGTCTTTCTTGCAAGATAGAGGGGTATATTTGTAATCTCCCCATCCTTGCGATAACCGCGTTTGGAAAAACGCAGCGCGTATCTGGGGTGATGGTCGGCAATGTACCGCTTGAACGAGGGTGCGGATTTATCCTCTCCGCCCTTTGCCTCAACGGGAATGATCTCCGTCCCGTTTTGCAGAACAAAATCAATCTCGCTGTTCTTGTCGGAATAGTAGCGCGGTTCGACCTCAAATTGCCCGCGCAGCTGCTGCAAGACATAGTTTTCAGTCAGCGGCCCCTTGAACTGATAGTCGGCTTTCAGAAGAATGGCGCTGTTGTCAATACCGGCCATGTGCTTGAGAAGTCCGGCATCAAAAACAAACAGCTTGAACTGATCCAGCTTATCAAACGCGGACAGCGGATGCTCCATCTTGGAGACATTGTAGACACGGTTGAGCATTCCTGCGGAAACAAGCCATTCGATTGCTTCTTCAAAATCACGCGCTCTGCCGCCCTCGCGGACAGCACCGTACATGAATTTCTCATTCGGCTTTGCGAGCTGCGCAACAATGCTGCGAAATACCATGAGGATCCGCCCGCTGTTGACCTTACCGTTGTGCTTGGAAAAGTCGTTTTCGTAGACATCAATAAGTTCGCGCTGGATCTGCGAAATCCTTGCCGGGTCCTTGTGCTTCACCCATGACGCCACACACTCCGGCATACCGCCGATTATGAGGTAGTTGTTGTAGATCTCCAGCAGTCGGTTGTGGAAAATCTCCTCAATCTGCTGCTCTTTTCGGATGCTGTCGTAGTAAGCGAAAAGCGCAGAGTCGGTCGCCTCAAGAAACTCATCAAAGCTCAAGGGATAGATGTCGAGCAAGTTGACCATGCCGACAGGGTAGGATTTCGGCTTTGCCAAAAGCGTACCGAGCAGGCTTCCCGCTGCAATGACGTGATGCTCTTTTGCTTTTTCATTGAAGTATTTGAGCGCATTCAGAGCCTCCGGGCATTCCTGAATTTCATCGAAGATGATCAATGTTTCTCCCGGCAGAATCTTCTCTCCGCTGATCATGGAGAGCAATTCAATAATGCGCTGCGGGTTCTTGTTTGTCTCGAAGATGGATTTCAGCTCATCTTCTTCGTCAAAGTTGAAATAGACGAAGCTCCTATAGCAGTTCTTTCCAAACTCCTTCATCAGCCACGTTTTGCCGACCTGTCTTGCACCTCTCAGAACGAGGGGCTTTCGCTCCTCATCGCTTTTCCAATTGATCATATTCTGAATCGCATTGCGTTTCATGGCAGTCACCGTCCTTTCAGGGGATGACAATAGGATAACACGTTTTTCTGAAAATATCAATGGCAATCAAACACATTTTTCTGAAGTTCGGCAGAGCAATTCTGCACGTTTTTCTGAAACGAACGATTACGCACCAAACAACAGCAGCAAAAAACTCAAAGACTGCTAACCATGCAAGTTGTGCGCATTCTTTGAGCTTCCACAGCGGTTTTTACTTGAAGAATTACTCTTTCTTTTTGGGCTTTTTATTTTTAAACGCTCCGAAAGCCGTGCCATAAGTGCTTTGTGTGCCAGTCGCAGTGCTTCGGGAAATTCAGGAATCTTTCGAACCCGAAACCAGTACCATGTTGACAGAGCCAAGCTGCCTATAGACACCATAAATAACTCGAGTACAATTTCCTCGTTCTTAAACTTGAAAAATACAGGCAGTGCAATCAGCACGAAAGCCAGAGAGCGCAGCAGCAGTCTGTATGGTTTATCGCCGCAGAACAGTCCGACTATAATGCAAATCAAAGGCAGAACTCCAAGCCAATCTACAGTGATATTACATAGACATTAAAAAAGCTTTAGATAAAAACAGTCATGTTAACACTTCTTTTTGATATAATTAAGGGAGCTGCTCCTCTGCCTTTTGCCGCCTGCACATAGGCCGCAGAATGTCCGCCGCGTTCAGAACAGTGGTCGGAATTAAAGCAAGGAACCATGCCGCACAGTAAAAGAAACTGTAAGCACCCTGTTTCAGCAGTGCATCAAACAATTTCTGCCTGAAAAAGCCGATGCACAGCAGCAACGCGACAATGAAAATGCGAACGATGAGGTTTATCCGTGCAGAGGCAGCATTTTCCGAACAGGTTCGTTCCTTTTTGTTTCGGAAGAACGCCCGCCCGATGAAACAGCAGGCAAGCAGAGCTATGCAGGAAAGCGCTGCAAACTCAACCGACAGTTTCAGCACGATTGACAGCAAGGCGGTCAGAGCCGCAGCGATACAGCTTGCTGCACAAAATGCATTGCAAAGCTTTTTACTGAAGCCGTATCGGTCATAGAAACTGAAACTCAGATAAACCAACGGTGCGGCCATTCCTGCACTGAAAGCTAATGTACTCATGATTTGAATCCTCCGTAATCCCCAAAAAAGTTTAAAGCGGCTTCGGGGCTAATCACCCTGCAATCTCCACGGCAAGAAGTTCTGTCGCCGCACAGCGCGAAGTGGACAGCATTTTTTAGCGGTGGAACGTGCATATTTTACCACGGCGCTGCCGCTTCGGTCAAGCAAGCAGCAGCATTGGGTATTGAAGACTGTGATACAGAGTACAGGCGGTGGTATAACAAATGTAAGAAGAGCGGAACAAGTTCTTTTTTTGAAAACCGGGGGCAGCTGCTGCGAAGATTCGGAAACGAACACGATTACGGCGGCGATGAGTATGCCGTGCCGATGCCGACGGATGGAAAAATCAGAGCTTTGCGGAGGTCGTTATTCCGAGGGTCGATGTTGACGAAGACTCCGAAGAGGAGTACTGTATCAGTGTTGAAGAGGAGGACGCGCCCGATGGAATTTTCAATAAGAAACGTCCCGCCTGTTTGAGCAAAAGTTTTTGAACGGAGGAACAGAAGCGTGAGGAAAAAAAGCATGTTGTTCGGCTGCAATGCCGAAGTTTTTGACGGGAACAGCGTAAAAAATCGAGATAATTTCTTCCTGCGGTTCACGAGGATGAGCAAAACCGATGCACATATTATCACTGCCGAAGCGGGTGATGTGATTTCGGTTGAGCTTGAAATTGAAAAGGGAAGGGTCGATATTGTCATCGGAGCGGAGGGCGATGAACCGATTTATTTCGGCAATGATGTGGATTCGGGGAAGTTTGAACTTCCGGTTTCGGCCGCAGGACAATACAAATTGACGGTCGAAGCGCGCGGCGCGGCGGGGGGAAATTGCCGTGCAAAGGCTGCCGAATGCGGCAGAAGAATAACCTCCGGAATCCTTAGGGCTGTTGTTCACCGAGAAGCACTCCCAGCCGCTCGAATTCGTTATTCTCAACATTGTAAACGCGGAGACGGCAATAAGATGTTTTGTGTGTATGCTTTCTGTTGTCCCACGGAATACCGTTCACGATGTGGTAAACAACGCTTATTACGCCGTTATGGGTCACAACGAGAATGTTTCCGTTGTGATTACGGTTTTTTTCGATAAAATCTTCGAACCATGCTTTGATTCTGTCAAAAAAAGCATGGGGACTTTCACCGTCGGGGTAAGGCTCGTCGAAACCGAGGGTGCTGAAAAAAACGCCCGGATATTCGCGCAGTGCGTCGGTGTTCAGCATTCCGCTGAGTTTGCCGTTGTTGATTTCGCGCAGGCGCGGTTCGGGGTGCACGGGCAGCCCGAGTGCATCCCCTGCAATGCCGGCGGTCTGCATGGTGCGCGGAAGATCGCTGGCGATTATTTCGGTAATGTCGCAGGATTTTAGCTTTTCGGCCATTTTTTGTGCCTGCAATACTCCGGAGGGCAAAAGCTCGAGATCGCTCCACCCGCCGCGATAGCGTTCATCGTCCTTTCCGTGCCTTGCGAAAATAATTCTCATAAATTTCTCCGTGTTTTCAGCTTATTTCGGGAAGTTTGCTTACACGATTTCCCAAACGAATGCAACGGTATCGCGCACTTTGATGTCTTCGGGCTCGATGCAGTCCGGGACTGCTGCCGACCGCTTGAGAGAAGCGCGCTCAATTGCATAACCGGTGGGGGATATCAAATCGATTTCACTCCAATCGTAGTTGACGGTGAGCAGCCTGCCCAATTCAACACCGGAGGCACGGCAGAGAATCTGCGCCTTTTCGCGTGCGTTTTCTGCGGCGGCCTCAAGCAGAGCGCTTTTTACGGCAGAGCCGTCGCGCACGGTGAAGCGAATTGAAAGCTCGGGTTCGGCCTTGCTTTCGGCAATTGCATTCAATGTTCTTTCAAGCATATCCCTGTCAAAACCGAACGACAGGCGAGTGTTGTACGAACAATTGTAACCGACAAAAACGCGTTGATAAGTTCCCTTGGAATTGCGAACGCTGTCATACTCGGATGAAACACCAAAGTTTATGGTTTTGAGCGCATCTTTTGAATGCCCCGCCGAAACGGCGGCATTGCAAACGGCTTCGACCGCTGATGAAGCATCGGCCAGAGCTTCGGAATAGTTTTTGCTTTGACCCATGATATCCATTTCGATAACGATGAAATCGGGTTTTGCGGAGATATTGCCGACTCCGCGGACGGTAATGGTTCTTTCCATAAACTTTCCTTTTCCGTGACTGAAAATATCACAACAAACCATAAACTGAATTTACGACCCGAGCAGCCGTATTAAAGCTGCGGCACATATAAAAGCTTTCAAGCAGCACACCGCACAACGGCACTGCATCGGACGGATTCGTTCTGCTGAAAACCTTGCAACAGGCTTAAAAACAGCGTTTGTTTTATCGGTGTTCCATAGTTTACCACGAATGCGCAGATTTTTCAACGTGTTTTCATAGAATTGTCGAAATTTTATGCGCCTAAGTGCTTGACAACCGATTTTTGCGGATTTATAAGCCGAATGCTTCGCGGACAGCGAAAGCACTTCGGGCAAACCTGAACCGAAGAGCTTTCGGGTTTTACATGCCTGCGGATGCGGTTTTTGCAAAATCCGGCATATGGGGAATAAAACAGAAATGGAAGAAAAGGCATCCTTTCGGAATAAAGCTCAAAACAAAGCACACCGCATTTGTGAGCATACGGTGCAGAACCGGCAAATTCAAAATAATTCCGTAAAAAACACAAAATAAATTTTCTCTTGCTGCGGAACCGACGTGACATGCGAAAAAACACGACACATATATTATTTTTTGCAGGAAAAACATATTGCCAACCGATTGGAACGGCGGTATAATAAGGGCGGCAGGGGAGTCGGGTCTGTGGTTGAAAGTCGATGCCAGTCGCAGGCGAAACGATCCACATAAGCGGGGCAAAGTTCCCGTGAGCATGGTGCGGCTTAGATGTAAGTCCTGTCGTGCGGCATTCAAAATCGAATGCGGTGCGAGAGTGGCAGTAGTGGGCGGCGTAAAGCTCAGTAGCGAACCCACCGACAGGCGAGTGTGGGGGCAAAAACCAGGTCAGCCGACTCCATGTGCCAAAATACAAAAAGGGGTATTATACCAAATGTTTGAAGACAAAGTACTGGTTTGCAAGGATTGCGGCCAAGAATTCACTTTCACCGCAGGTGAACAGGAATTCTATGCAGAAAAGGGTTTTGACAACGCACCCGCTCGCTGCAAAGCGTGCAGAAGGAACCGCAAGCCCGCAGCCCGCGGCGAGTCCGGCCGCGTAATGTACGACGCAATCTGCGCAGAATGCGGCAGACCCACCAAAGTTCCGTTCGAACCCAAGACCGACAAGCCCATCTATTGCAGCGACTGCTTCGCAAGGCGCAGGGGCTGAGGACAGCCGAAAAGCATCAACCTTTTTGAAAAGGGTGTTTGCAGGCTGCCGTTTCTCTGTTAATTAGTCCGATTCCGCCTGCTTTTCATGCAAATGGCGGCAGAACTTCATTATTAATAGATTTCTGAACAACATGGCCGACGGATTGCGTCGCAGGAAAAGCTCCTGCGGCGCAGTTTTTTTGCCGAAAAGGTGTGTTGAAGTCTCTTTAAACAGGGCAGACCCGGAAAACCCCGCCTTATTACAACTCCGGGCTTGACTTTTCCTTCGAAGGGAGTATAATCACAGATAAAAGATGAATTATTGTTTCATTTCGATTTAGAAAGGGAAATCTCTCCCGATGTGTTGCCGAATTGGCTTTTGGCAGCCGTTTTTTTACGCTCGGGAAGAGATTGCAGCCATGTGTTGCAGCCATGTGTTGCAGCCGTGTGTTGCAGCCATATGATTGAAGTGAAACGGTTGCAGGAGGAACAGGAAATTGATATTCGGGAAACACATCAATCGCTACTACCTTAAAAATGCACCCGTGCTGATTTTGGGCGTACTTGCACTTATCCTGGTTGATTACTTCCAGCTCAGGATACCGGAGCTTTATCGTATGCTTATTAACGGCATGAACGGTGAGCTCATACTTGTGAACGGGGAATATGTGCCGTTTAACCTTGATTTTCTTCTGGATAATATTTGTCTTCCGATAATCACTATCATTGTTGTAATGGTCATCGGCAGATTCCTTTGGCGTGTCTGCTTCTACGGCTCGGCGATCCGCGTCGAAACGGATCTTCGCAACAAAATGTTCAATCACTGCAAGGATCTTTCCCAGCAGTATTATCAGGTGAACAAAGTCGGCAATCTCATGAGCCTTTTCACCAACGATCTTGACACGATTCAGGAATGTTTCGGCGACGGTATCCTGATGTTCCTTGATGCTGCATTCCTCGGCATTCTTGCACTCGTTAAAATGTGGCGCATGGACAAGCTTTTGACGGGACTTTCAATGATTCCCATGGTTCTGCTGCTTATAATCGGCACGATCGTCGGAAGAGCCATGACGCGCAAATGGGAGATCCGCCAGCAGGCCTTTTCGGATCTGTCGGATTTTGCACAGGAGAGCTTTTCGGGCTTTGCCGTTATAAAGGCATTTGTAAAGGAGCTTAAGGAGCTTGCCGCGTTCCGCAAACTGAATGTGTTAAACGAGAATGTCAACGTTGATTATACGAAAATTTCCGTAACGCTGAACATTCTTATCTCACTGCTTGTGGAATCCGTTATCTGCGTTATCTTGGGCTACGGCGGATACCTTGTTTATCAAAAGAAATTCGATGCCGGACAGCTTGTTGAATACATCGGATATTTCAGCTCCATAGTCTGGCCGATCATGGCGGTTTCGATGCTTATCGAAAAAACTTCGCGCGGCAAAGCCTCTCTCAACCGTGTAAGAGAGCTGCTCGATGCCGAAATAAACGTTAGTGATGCTCCGGGCGCGGTTGATATCGGTTCGGTGAAGGGCAAAATTGAAATGCGGAACCTGAATTTTCGCTATCCGGACGGTGAATTCGATGTGCTTCGGAATGTTTCGTTCACGATCGAACCCGGCGAAAACGTCGGCATAGTGGGAAAGACCGGTGCGGGAAAGACAACGCTGGTTGACCTTATCCTGCGCATATACAATGTTCCGGACGGAACGCTCTTTGTTGACGGACACGATGTAAACAGCGTTACGCTGCATTCCCTTCGCGAAAACTGTTCGTATGTTCCGCAGGACAATTTCCTTTTCTCGGACACGATCGCAAACAATATCGCCTTTGCATTCGATGAAACGGACAAAGCCGCCGTTAAACGGGCGGCGGAGCTTGCGGATGTTGACGATAACATTGTTGAGTTTAAAGACGGATACGACACCGTCCTCGGCGAACGCGGCGTGACTGTATCGGGCGGGCAGAAACAGCGAATTTCCATTGCACGCGCACTGCTTAAGAATGCACCGATACTGATTCTTGACGATTCCGTGTCCGCTGTTGATACGAGCACCGAGCAGGTGATACTTAAAAACCTGCGTGAAACACGTGCGGGGAAAACGACAATACTTATTGCACACCGAATCTCAACGATTCAGGATATGGACAAGATTATCTTTATGGATGACGGGCGCATTGTCGCTGTCGGAAAGCACGATGAGCTGCTCGAACGCTGTGAAGAATACCGCAAAACCGTTGAGCTGCAAAAGCTTGAGGATGAGTTCGGAGGTAAGTGATTATGCATGAATACTATCCCCTGCTGCTTGCGGGCGGCATTATCGGACTGATTTCGGTTGTTCTTATAATTGCATATGCAACCGTAAAAGATAAAAAACAAACCATGGGGTTTGAACGTCATATGAATGACGGAGAGATTACCCGCCGCCTTATGGCATACGCAAAACCCTATGCGCTGAGATTTGTTTTCGTGGGCATCGTTATGCTGTTCACGATTGCATTCGACATTGTATCTCCGCTCATCATCGGCGGCATTGAGGATATGATCGTTACCGATTTCAAGCTGAACAAACTGTTCATAATGGTCGGAATGTATGCAGGAATACTGATTGTTTCCATGGTCGGCGCATATGTTCAGGCTATTGTGCTGCAAAAGACAGGTCAGCGAATCATCTCCCATCTGCGCGAGGATCTTTTTACCCATATCGAGAGCCTTTCGCACGAACAGATGAACGAGATTCCCATCGGAAAGCTTGTGACCCGCATCACAAACGACACGAACGCAATTTCACTGATGTTCACAACGCTGCTTGTGAATCTTGTGAAGAACTTTTTCGTGCTGACGGGCGTCCTTGTTGCAATGTTTTTCCTGAACTATGAATTGACACTGATGGTGCTGTGCATTGCGCCGTTCATAGTGCTTTTCACCGTTATCTTCCGCAAGTTCTCGCGCAGAGCATACCGAAAGATTAAAGACAGAACGACCGATATAAACACCTATCTTTCCGAAAATCTTTCCGGCATCAAAATCACTCAGATTTTCAACCGCGAGGAGGCGAAGGAACGTGAGTTCGACAAAAAGAGCAACCTTCTGGGCAGGGCGAAACAGGAGCAGATACTTGTGTTCGGCATATTCAGACCCCTTGTCTATATGCTTTACATAACAACCGTGATGTGCCTTTTCTACCTTGGCGGCAAGGGCTATCTGGACGGAACGACATTCCTCGGGCAGACGCTGACGGCAAGCACGATCGTTTCGTTCTATATGTACATTGCCACTTTCTTCAACCCCATTCAGAACCTTGCGGAGCAGTTCAACTGGCTTCAATCCGCATTTGCTTCCGCCGAAAAGGTGTTCACGATTATGGACATTAAACCGAAGCTTACGGATGCACCGGATGCGATTGAGCTTGACGAGGTTCGCGGCGAGATTGAATTCCGCGACGTTTGGTTCAGTTATGTACCCGGCGAATGGGTACTCAAGGGCGTTTCGTTCAAAGTCAATCCGAAGGACACGGTTGCGTTCGTCGGTTCGACCGGCTCGGGCAAAACAACGATTCTTTCGCTTATCTGCCGCAACTACGAGTTCCAGAAGGGCGAAATCCTGATTGACGGAATCGATATCCGAAAGATAAAGGCTGCATCGCTGCGCCGGCATTTCGGACAGATGCTTCAGGACGTTTTCCTTTTCTCGGGCACGATACGCAGCAATATTCTGCTGCGCGAAGAGGGAATTTCCGACGAGGAGGTCATGGAGGCCTGCCGTTACGTAAACGCGGATCACTTTATCAACAAGCTTGAACGCGGGCTGGATGAACCCGTGCGCGAACGCGGCAACAATTTCTCCGCCGGTCAGCGGCAGCTGCTCTCTTTCGCAAGGACGATAATCCACAAGCCCGCCGTCATGATACTCGACGAGGCGACCGCGAATATAGACACCGAAACCGAACAGCTGATTCAGAATTCGCTTGAAAAAATGATGAATATCGGCACGATGCTTATCGTTGCGCACAGACTTTCCACGATTCAGCATGCGGATAATATCATTGTTCTTTCAAACGGAAAAATCGTTGAACAGGGCAATCATCATGAGCTGCTTCAGAAACACGGCAGATACTATCAGCTTTACACACTGCAATACCATCGTGAACAGATGAAAAGTGCGGGTGCGTGAGATGAACCCTGAAGCGCAGAAAGCAAAAATCAAACGGTGAAACCGTTGCTGCAATTCAAAACCCGGGCATAAGCGAGAATGCCCGGGTTTTTGCATATAAACATTGTGCTTCCGAAACTTCGGTGCGGGAAATAAATCCGAACATGAATCGATAACCCTGCTCAGGCAGTCCTTTCAAAAAGGTACACTTTCACGGAAAAGCATTCGTTCACGGGCATTTTTCCGGAAACGATCCGAACAGCTTCGAAACCCATGTTTTCATACAAACATTTTGCGGGTTCATTGCCGACCAATGCCTCAATGCTGTGAATACCGGGAAAATTCTTGAGAGCGTATTCTGCAAGCTGCCTGCCTATGCCGCGGCGAAACAGAGAAACATCAACATACAGCCACGCAAGTTCATCTTCGGAACAGGCTGCAAAGCCGACAACGGAACCCTTTGCTTCTGCAACAAAAAGCCCGGGATATTCGAAAAGTCCTTCACGCTCCGCTGCGATCCTCAGGGGAAGAAATGCCTCCTCCAACCCTGCAAGCCGAAGCTCCGTGCGCCGTCCTGCATCGTGTATACGCTCAATTGCATCAAAATCGGGTTCCCGATAATTGCGAATGTTAATTTTCATGTTTTGCTCCCTGATTATGTATCGCTTCTTCACCGCTGCTTTTTTGGGGTTTTCTTCCGAGATAGCGGGAAACCGTTCGTTTATATTCAAGGTACGGTTCGCCGAAAGCTGCCGCCATGTACTTTTCTTCCTGCAAAATTTGCAGATGCAGCATGACAACGGCAAACACTGTGAAGAACGCCGTAAACGGATTGCAATACATGAATAGCACTCCGAAATACATAAAATCAAACCCGAGAAATGCGGGGTTGCGGCTCAAGGCGTATACCCCGCCCGTAACGAGAGCCGTTTTGTCGCTTTCGGGAATGCCTGCGCGCCAACTGTCCTTCATGAAAAGCACAGCCGCAAGAAAGATGCCGTCGCCCAGAAGCGCGAGAAGAAACCCGGTGAACCTTGCACTGTCGGGCAGACAGCTCAGCCCGAACAGAACGGAGGCAAGCTGCACGGGAACAATGCCGAAGGTTGCGGCGGACATCAGAACTTCGACAGTGTGAAGGGCTTTTTCTTTTCGCCGCCCGATTTGATGCGTGCGTATGCCGTGCTTTTTCTGCACAAGCATTTTGGCGAAATAAATTCCGTAAAACAGCGCAAGAACTGCAAGCGTGAGCCACGGAAACGGAAGGTTGTTTTCAAAGGCGGATTTAATCATAAGACATCTCCTCGTCATACTTTGCTTTCTACATTATACCGCTCGGCGGAAGCGGCAGTCAATGCCGGTGCGGCACAAATGAAAATCTTAAAACACTGCTAATCTATGTCATGTTTTTGCGAAAGTCGGCTATGGATATTCTAAATATCTGTTGCAAAGGCACGGAGGATATGATACAATAAAAATATACAGGCAACGGACTTTTTTGCATACGGCGGAGAAAAAACGAAAGTGAAGCGCATCACCGCAATTCAACGCGAAAAGCATTCGGCTGTTTTATTCGGAGGGAACACATGGCAATTCGTTTGTTCGGAAAACACAGAAACAAAACCGAAAAGAAAGCAGAAATGAAATATAACGAAGGCATGACTTTTATCGCCAACGGGTATTGGGATGAAGCGTTTGCGCCGATTTGCGAAGCTGCCAAGCTCGGGCACCGCGGAGCGACCGGGCAGCTTGCAATGATGTATTTTTTCGGTAAAGGCTGTGAATGTAATAAAAACGAAGGAATGCGCCTTTTGAAACTTTCGGCAGAAATGGGAAACCCGTATTCCTGCTATGCTTTTGCGGCGTTGTTTGATAACGGGGCTGCGGGCATAACGGCGGAGGAAGCGGAGACGATGTGCCGCATTGCCGCCGAAGCAGGCGTGGAAGAAGCGGAGGAAAGGCTGAAGCGCGGGTTCGGAAACCAAAGACAGATTGAAAAGGATTAAACGATGGTTTTTCAGCCTCGAGTTTTGCGGCCTGCTGTGCAAAACCATCCGAAAACGCGGGAGAAGCAGGAAAGAAATATAAACAGGAAATATAAATATGAAATTCAGGATAATTGAGGAAGCGTGGGGGATCAACCGAAAAACGGGGGAACGGAAAGTCCGCAGAACGGCGGAGCGGATTTTTACCCCGGAGGCGGGGCAGATAATCGAATTTCCGCTCGGCAGGCGGAGGTTCGGCATTGTTTCAGCCGATGAGGAGCGCGTTGTGCTTCGGGTGCAATGTGAAAATTCGGCCGATGAAAAAGAGTTTATTATTGAATGCGGCGCCGGCGGATTCTACAACCCGCGTTCATGTGACGGAGGTTATCGGTATCTGTTCGAGTTCGACACTGATGAACCGCAAGGCAAACCGGCCGCGGGGCGACGCAGGGGAAAGGAATGCAGGTATTCAATTGCAATCAAGGTCGAAAAGGCTGCGGGGGAGCATGATTACACGCAAAGCAAGTTCTTCGGCTCGCCGACAGTGCCGAACGAATGGGTCGAAAGATTCTATGACGACATAATTTTCCTTGCGCAGATAAGGCTTTCCGATATTGCCGAATATGACCCGGACAACATACTTCCGCACAGCGGCTATCTGTATTTCTTCCTTGATGCGGAGATGTATCCGTCAGATCAGCTCTATGTTTGGGTCGAATATTACGACGGAGAGCCGGATACGATTATTGATGATTTTAACGAGCTTTCACCGCTTCCGTGCGGACTTAACGAGGATTGGCTGATTTCGTTCGGTGCTGCGCCGCCCGATGCGGACGGGACAAAACTTCTGGGGCTGCCGTCCGGTGCGGCGGGAGAGGATGCAAGCCTTCCGAAGCTCCTGCTGCAATACGACCCGCTTGATTTTGAAGGAGTTCCCTATCTTGAGAACGTTGACGGGTATGCATATGTGCTGTTCGGCAGGAATGAAAAGGATTTTGACGGGGCTGTCTATAAGGTTGACAGAACATAACCGACCGAACAAAAATGCCGAAACGGCGGGAACTTCGATAAGAAAAAATACGTAAAGTTATAAAAAACTGCTGCTAAGGAGAGGGCGGATAAATGGCATACAGTGAAAAATCCGCGGCGCGTTTGGCTGCGCTGCACGGAGAAATTGAAGCGCGGAAGGAACATGAATTCGCTGCGCCGACATACAGGGATGCGGCGGCACTTGCCGAAATAAGGCAGACGGTGTTTAATCAGCTTGAATCGGAGCATGAACACGACAGGGACACTGTTGAGGACAGCATCGCGGTGCTGCGTTATCTTGCCGAGAACTATGAAAACATGGGTCGAACGGCCTGCGCGTTGCCTTTGCGGAAAAAGGTGCTTGAGCTTGATGCCGAACTTGCGGCACGGTTCGAAAACAGGGAAGGAATCGAATCGGATTATTATTGCGCATTAAAGGCGCGCAATCGCTACGGAAGGGACGAATGTGCCGACCTGCGGGAGATTGCGGCGGGGCTTCTGCCTTTGGATAAACAAATTCAAATCGAAAAAAACGTTTTTGAAAACTATCCGATGCTTGTGCGCGACAGAGTTGAACTATCGGAAGAGTATCTTGCGGTTATCGATGAGGTTGAGCGGCTGCTCGAAGAAGAATGCGGAGAAAATGCGCATCCGCTTGAAACAGCGCAGGCAAAAGCGAGGCTTTTGAGCGAACGCGGAATTCTTTGGCGGTCCGAAATGCAGTTGAATCCGGGAGTTCTGTTCGATTGAAAAGCAGAGAACCGATCCGGAAATGAACAAATGCCGAAAAGTCGGCAAAAACAAAACGAAAGCAGAAACCATAAAACAACAGAGCAAAGGGGTGCTGCCGTGAACATAAGCTATAACAAACTTTGGAAACTGCTTGTGGACAAAAAAATGAGCAAGGCGGATCTGCGTCGGGCAACGAAGCTTGCGCCGAACACAATGACAAACCTCCGTCGGGATAAATATGTTTCGCTGGAGGTGCTTGTTCGCATATGCGAAGTGCTCGATTGCGATATCGGCGATATTGTCGGCGTTTGCAGGGATGATGCAGCGGGGAATTTGCAGAAAAATCCGACAGAATAAATGAAGCTGCATGAACCGGGTTCGGCTTCCGAAAAAAAATAAATGTCGCCGTCGGAGCGACCTGCACGGACACGGGATATGGCATAATATGCTTGTCAGAGGACGGCAGGGAAAAGATTTGAAAGAAAGGAAGCTTTCGCGGCACGCGAAAACCATGGTCCCGAAAATGAAAACGAATCCGAACAAAAAACAGAAAAGAAAACGCAGAAACAAAAAATTGCGCAAACTTCTCAAAGCGGCGGGAATGGGCAAACACGCTGCACTGTACGACGTCGGCATACTGTTCCAAACGGGCAGAAAAATCTGCGGTGAACCGAACCTTGCGGCAGCGGCGGAGCTGATGAGAGATGCCGCCGCAGCGGGGGATAAACGCGCCGAAGAGTGGCTGAGGGATTATTATTTCGATGACGATGCCGCCGTTCAGGCGGAAGCATAGGAGGCGGGATATGCGCAGCGGAATCGCAACGAAACTTCATATAAAATGTCCCTATTGCGGAGGAACCGTCGAAACCGTCGGCGGAGAGGACGGTAATCCGTTCAACATCGGACGGAAAGCACGACTTGTTTGCAGCAGGTGCGGAAGGAGCGTTCCGAATACCGAACCCGATTGCTTTGGGGACGGAGACAATGAAGACGAAAACGGCGCATACGGGTTTGATATTCGTCCGCCGCATACCGGATGCCTTCCGGAACGCGGGAGAGGGAACAGGCTCGGAGGCGGAGCGGATTTGAAAAAGCCGAACGGAGGGCGAAAATGAAAGCTGAAACTGTTTTGAAGCTCAACGGAGGAGATATTGCGGCGGCAGAGGAACGCTGTGCGGAATGGATTAAAGCATACAGTGCCGTTGCGGAGGAACATCCCTCCGCAGAGGAGAAAGCCGCGAAGCTGATTGCGCGGGCAAAGAACGCTCTCGATGTGATAAAAACACGCGCGGAGGTAAGCGCGGAACCGCTTTACTGCAAGGACGAGGCCTATATGGAACAGGTGCTTGCCGAGGAAGAGCAGCGGGAAGCGGAGCTGGACGGGGAATTTCCGCTCGGCAGCGAATTCGATGCTTCGTTTGCAAACCCGTATTTCACTACAGAAAATCTTGCAAGGATTCAACTCGGGTATTTTAATGAAGTCCGAACGGGTGTTTATTACGAACATGCGGAGGACGTTCTTGTTCGGCAGGGCATACTGCATGAACTTAACGGCAGATGGAAAGAGGCGGAACGCTGTTATAACGGCGTTTCGTTGAGCGAGTCCGTGCTTGAACGGGAATATTACTGCCGCAAAAAAGCGGAATCCGAAGGGCAAAGGCTTTATGAAAAAGGGCTTGAACTTATCAAAAATCTCAATTGGAGCGCGGCGTGGTATCCGCTTTTTGCCGCAGCGGAGCTCGGGCATTCGGAAGCTATGGCGGAGCTTGGGCATATGACGGTTTACGGCCTCGGCTGCGGTGCGAGTGCGGATGAAGGGTTGGAATATCTGCGCCGTGCGGCTGAAGCAGGCAGCGACTATGCATGTCGGTTGATTTGGGAACTGCACGACGACGGCGCGGGCATTGTAAGCGGTGCGGAAGCCGAAAGGGTGTGCGAAGCAGCGGCCGAAAGAGGTTATGAGCGCGCAAAAATTCGTCTTGAGGAAGGGTTTGACACAAGAGCCTATATCGATATTTTGCAGGAAGACGTTGATGCGGGCAATGTTGATGCGTTGTGGCTCATGGCAAATGAGCTGTTGGAAAACGGTGAAGAGGATCGCGCGGTTGAATATATGGAACGCGCTTTTCAGGCGGGGCAGATTGATGCCTTGATGATGTACGGAAACATATACGCAAACCGAAACGACGAGTTATTTGACAGGGCAGCGGCGGCGGAATGCTATAAAAAGGCCGCCGAACAGGGCTGCGCGGAAGCCTGCAAGGCATTGGGCGACCTTGCGCTTGAAGAGGATGACGAACCGTTTTGGATGATTGAGCGGGTGCCTGAAAACGGCTCAAAAGAATTGCAGCTGCGGCATAGGGCACAGTTTGCGGGGTATCTCAGGGCGGCGGAACTCGGACTGATTTCGGCGGCGACGGCGGTTTCATCCGCATATCACGAGGGCCGGCCCGTTGAACGGAATGATGAAAAGGCGTTCCTTTGGGCTTCCCGTGCGGCGGATGAAAATGATCCGACGGCATTATACATGATGGGTTTTTTCAACGAAAACGGTTTGGGCTGTGAAAAAGACATTGCGGCGGCGCTGATGTTCTATACGGCAGCGGCGGACAAGGGTGTTGTTCAGGCGATGCTCAGGCTTGCGGACATATATAAAAACGGCATTGAAACCGAAGATGCCGACGGAAACAGGAGGATTCTTGTTGAGCCGAATGAAGAACGGGCGGCAAGGTATCTTTTCACGGCGGGAGTCGGCAGGGACTGAAAATGTTTTGTGATGCGCAAAAACGGTGCGAACGTGCGGAGCATTGATTCCCTTGCGCGAAGAAAAACGGAGACGGAGACAAAAGTGAAGATGTCAAATAAACGATGCTGCCCGAAATGCGGAAGCGAAAACATTGACTGCATGGACGGCGCGGGAATGATTACGGAGCACGGCGGCGGCATAATGCTCGATATTTCGCCGGAAATGTGGATTTGCGGCGACTGCGGAGAGGTTTTTCGCGTTGAGCTTTTTGAAGATCCCGAATAAGCCGCAAATGCGGAATGAACAGGTCGGCGAAAAACGGCATTCCCTTTTGAACATTCTTTATGAACAGCAAGGAGAGAACGGAATGAAACTTAGGATTATCGATGAGTTTTGGGCTGTGGGCAAAAAAACGCGGCGCGTGGGAAAAATGCTCAAGCCGCTCTGTGCAGGGCGCATAGAGGGGCAGCACGGATGTTTTTGGATGCTGTCCGACGTTCGGAAGGATTCGGCGCATGTTGCATACCACAGAGCCGACGGAACGCTTATCAGGGAATGGGATCTGAAAAAGGGCGAAAAAGTTCTGTATCGGCCGCGTTCGTTTGACGGCGGGCATCAGTACACGCTGGAGATCGTGCGTTTTTTCTGATGCAGAGCATAACGAAAACAAGATAACTTACGGAGGAATGCGAAGTGAGGGTCTATTACAAACAAAAATTCAGTGATTTCGTGCCTCCGGACATGGGGTGCGAACAGCCGCGGACGGAGGCGGAGGAAATCGCTTTTTCTGTCATGCGGGAGATGCTTTATTTTGATACGCGGTTTGAACGGAAGAATTACTGCGAAAGGTACACACGAGAGCTTGAAAGTGCGGCGGAAGCGGGCTGCGGCTATGCGTGGCTGCTGCTCGGCTGGTTCTTTTCCGAACAACCGTCGGCCTTTCGCTGCTCAACCGAAGTGCCGACTGCCGAGGAGTGCTTCAAAAAGGCGGAACTGTATTATAAAAAAGCTGTCGAAGCGGGCGAAAATGCCGCACGGACGCTTTTGGGCAAACTTTACATTTTCGGCTGCGGCGGCAGTGCGAGGGTGTATTCCGAAAATCGCGTTGAAGAAGGGTTGGAACAGCTCGAACTTGCGGCGGAGGGCGGCGATGCTTCCGCGGCGGAGCTGTTGGCGGCGGTGTACGGAAACGATGTTTACGATGAATCGCCTTTCGATGTGCAATGGATGCTTGAAATGGGCGTGCTGAAACCGGAATTCGTTACAGAGGGTGAGGACGGCAAACTGTACGTTGCGCCGGAAGGCCTCGGGCTTGTCAACCTTGAGTCTGTCGAAAACGAAGACCTTGCGCTGTACTGGCAAAAAAGAGCGGAAGCTCTCGGCAGGGAAAGAACGGAAAGCTGAGAGCCGCGCCCGACAGACTTTTACGGGCTTGTAGATTTATTGATTTGATTATTATTTAACTTATCTGTAAGGAAGGGTTAGTACTGTGACAAAAGCTATCGGAATCAAAGTAAAAAAAGCGGAGGGCGAACACGACCTCGGTGCGAGTAAATTTTTCGGCACACCGACGCTGCCTTCCGGTATGGCGGAGGCTTTCAAGGATACGGAAATTTTCTTCTGCCAGATACGCTGCCGCGACATTGCGGAAGCGGGACTTATCGCAGAGAACGACGAGCGTATTCCGCACAGCGGGTATCTTTACGTTTTTCTTGACACGGCGGAATATCCGTACAGGGCGCGTGTGCTGCATTGCGTGGAGGAGCCTGCAATTGCAATGGATGATTTTAATGCGGAAGTTGCGGGTGCGGAACACCTGACGGATGACTGGCTGATGGAATTCAGCCCTGCGGAGGAGACGGCGGAAGGCATTCGCCTTTTGGGTCTGCCCACGGATTGGCCGTATGCGGAGGAACCACCGCGTGTGTTCATGCAGTTTGATCCGCTTGCATCGGAAATGGGTTTCCGCGACAGCATCGACGGATATTGCCTGCTGCTTTTCGGCAGGGATGATTACGATGTTCGAAACATTAGCTATACGGAAGAAAGAAGCTGAGACATGGCAAAAAAAGAGACAACGGCGGCGGCCGCGCTTGAGATCATTGTTTCACGGTACGGCATTGACACGTTTCGCGACAGACGGCGTGCATTTGCATTGCTGACCGACCTTGCGCCCGGTGACGCAAACGCTAAGGACAGACGGCGCATCAGACAGGCACTGGACAGCGGTGCGGCGGAGATTTTGCTTAAGGCCGCCGAGAGCGGTACGGGCGGGGAACTGCATATCAACGAATCCGTTTCACGGCTTATGGAGCATACGGATATGGCGGAAGAATTCGCAAAGCAAACCATTCAAATGCTTGCGAATGCTTTCGGCGTTTCGGCGGAGGACGTTTCGGATGACGACGGAGGCAGCGATGACGGAATCAGCATTATCGGTGCTTTGCGCAGCGGCAGCCGAAAAGCGGAAACCTCCCGCAGGCATTCCGAAGGCGCAAACATCGGGAAAATCATCGGCATTATCGCAATTGCACTTGCAGCGGCGGGAATTGTCGGCGGGTTCATTGCGGGGCTTTTGCTGCTTGCCCCGGTTCCGAAACAGTGGCTGATCGCGGCGGGCTGCGGCATTGCATTGACGGCGGGCACCGTCGGGCTTTCGTTCGCGGTTGAGAATTGGACATACAACGAAAAATGTCAAACAATAACTTTTGCGATCCCCGTGCTGGTTGCGGGCAACATTGTTCTTCGTGCCGTATTCGGAGAAAGCTATGCGCTGATTTCAAGGATTCTTTTCGGTTTTCTTGCGGCGGGAAGCATTGCAAACATTGTTCTGACGCGCACGGAAAGCGAAGAGGGATACACTCTTCCGAACGTGATTTTTGCGGCGGTGAGCGCACTGCTCGTGCTGACGTGGCCGGGGGACTGGCACTGGCTGTCAAACTGGAAAGTTTGGCAATGGGTCATCGGCATCGGCGGCGGACTTGTGCTGAGCGCATTTGTTGCTTTTTTGGCGTTTGTGCTTGATGATACGGGGCCGGAAGCAAAGCATACGCTGACGGTTTCGATTTTGATTTTCACGATCGTGAATTTGATACTTGTTGTTGTTATCGGCAAGGAAAAATACGATATCATTGCAAAGTGCATATTCGCATTCCTTGCGGTGGGTTCACTTATTACAACATTCATAGCGTTTAACGATATGTCACCGATACTCGGTTGGCTTAACCTTGTGCTGACGGTGCTGAACGGGGGAGCGTTTTTGTTCCTCATCCTCGGTTCATACGAAGTGCTGATGAACTTTATAAATCCCGTGCTTGAGTTTTTCAAAAAAGGGAAACAGACGGCATAAACCCGGTTCCCGGCGGACGGGCAGAGCCGCTGCAGATAAATGAAAAAATAAGGAGAAATACTGATGGCAGAATATAAAAAAGGGCAAAGGATACCGCTTGCGAACGGTTCAAACGCCGAAATTATCGGCAAGCTCGGTGAAGGCGGGCAGGGTACGGTTTACCGCGTCAAACTCGGAGGGAAGGAATATGCACTCAAATGGTACCACGACGGCGCAATTCAAAACCCGAAGAAGTTTTATCAGAATCTTGAAAGCAATATCGCAAAGGGTGCGCCGACGAAAACGTTCCTTTGGCCGCTGTACATAACAAAGCCTTTTGAAGACAGCTTTGGCTATATAATGGATTTAAGACCGGGCAATTACCGCGAGTTTTCGGAATTTCTGCTTGCAAAGGTGCATTTTGAATCGCTGTCCGCAGCGGTAAATGCAGCGTTGAACATTACAAACGGCTTCCGTGAACTGCACCGAAACGGCTTTTCGTATCAGGATTTGAACGACGGCAATTTCTTCATTGACCCGTCCGACGGGGATGTGCTTATCTGCGATAACGATAACGTTGCACCCTACGGTGAAAGCCTCGGCATTGCAGGCAAAGCGCGCTATATGGCTCCGGAGGTCGTTCGCAACATGACCCGCCCAAACGTAATGACGGACAGATTCTCCCTTGCGGTGGTGCTTTTCCGCCTGCTTTTTCTCGATCATCCGCTGGAAGGCAAAAGGGTCGTTTCCGCACCCTGCCTCACGGAGGAGCTTGAACTTAAGTTTTACGGACAGGAACCGATTTTTATTTACGATCCGACGGATGACTGCAACCGCCCCGTGCGCGGAGTGCATTCAAATGCAATACGCTTCTGGACAATGTATCCGGAATTCATCCGCCGCAAATTCGTTGAATCGTTCACAAAGGAGGCAATGGCGGGCAAAACTCCGCGCATGACGGACAACGACTGGCAGCTTGCGTTCACAAGGCTGCGCGGAACCGTCATCACCTGCCCCTGCGGCGGGCAGACTTTCATCAATGTTGCCGGTGACGCAAACTGCATAAACTGCGGCAAGCGCATACCGAAACCCCGTGTTTTGAACTGCCATAACCGCAAATACGGCGTTGCGCTCTTCCCCGGAATGAAGATTTATCGCTGTCATATTGATAAGAGCAGTGACGACTTTTCGGAGGTCGTGGGTGAGGTCGCACGGAACCCGAACAATCCCGCAATGTGGGGTCTGCGCAACCTCGGCGATATTGCTTGGAATGTTGAAACGGCGGACGGCGCATTCAAAACGATTGAAAAGGGGCAGATAGCTCCCATTGCGGCGATAAAAACGATCCACTTCCCGAACGGAACGGCGGTTGTTGAAGGCTGAGTGCCGGCGGCTGAACCGAACGGAAATAATACGGTTGAAACGTAAATATTACATAAGCTTAATCGGAGGAAATAAACATGAATAACATTTACGAAAATGCAGTTGAAGTTGCACGCAGAACGATGACGCTGTTCTTTGTTGTTGACACATCGGGCAGCATGGGCGGAAGCAAAATCGGAACTTTGAACTCCGCAATTGAGGAGGTCATCCCCGAAATCCGCAAAATATCGGGAGAAAATGCCGATGCCGCAATTAAAATTGCCGTGCTGGATTTTTCAAGCGGCGCGCACTGGATAACCCCCGCACCCATCGATGCGGAAAGCTTTTGCTGGAACTACCTCGATGCGGACGGGCTTACCGATTTCGGCGAAATGTGCAAAATGCTGAACGAAAAGCTGTCCCGCAATGCGTTTATGCGCGATGTTGCGGGCTCGTTTGCGCCTGCAATCTTCCTGCTTTCGGACGGCGAACCGACTGACGAATATAAAAAAGAGCTCGGAAGGCTCAAGGAAAACAATTGGTTCAAAAAGGCTATCAAGGTTGCTGTTGCAATCGGCGAGGACGCAAACCGCGACGTGCTTGCGGAGTTTACGGGCAGCAAGGAAGCCGTTGTTGCGGTTCACACACCTGAGGCACTCGTGAAAATGATTCGTTTCGTTTCCGTAACCGCTTCGCAGATAGGTTCGCAGTCCAGCGGTGTCGGCAAGGGCGGGGTTGACAGGGCGGTCAGCAAACAGAGCGAGGTTCTCGACAAGGTCAAATCCGCCGTTGAAAATGATACAACGGGTGCGGTGGAAATGGAAAACACCTCTGTCTCGTCCACGGATCAGGAAAGCTGGGCATGGTAAAGGCAGATGTATCAAAGCTTTCATTTCACAAGCATCGGTGCTTCCCATATTAAAAAGGGGACGGTGTGCCAAGATTTTTCCGCGAGCGTCGAAACGGAAAAATACAAGCTCGCGGTCGTTTCCGACGGGCACGGCGGAGCGGATTATTTCAGATCGGACAGGGGCAGCAGGTTTGCGGCGGAAGCGTTCTGCGCATGTGTGAGAGAAGCCTTTTACGGTGCGGAGAGTGGTGAAGCAAAAAATCAGAACGCCGAACAGGACGTATACTGCGGGAGTGAAGCGGAAAGCGGTGAAAATGCGTATGCGGCGGAAAACGATGAAGCCTTAGCCCAAAATCAGCCTTTTCTGCAAAACAGAGCGAAAAATTTTGCGGATGCGCTCAATGCCTGCAAAACAGAAAAACAAACAGAGGAGCAGATGCTCTGGTTCATTCGCAGCGTTATTGCGCGCTGGAATGCGCTTGCGGAGGAGGATGCCGCCGCCGAACCTTTCCGCCGAGAGGAACTTGCGGCTGTTTCGGACAAGGCAAGAGCATATTACGAAAAGGGAGAAAAGATTCAGTCCGCTTACGGCGCAACGCTTATAGGTGTTGTTGCTGCGGAGGATTTCTGGTTCGGAGTGCAGATCGGGGACGGCAAATGCGTTGCTTTCGGCAGGGACGGCGAGGAGTGTGAACCAATACCGTGGGACGACAAATGCTTTTTGAATATCACAACTTCGATTTGCGACTTCAATGCCGGCAGCGAATTTCGTTATTATTTCGGCAGGGAGATGCCGGCGGCAGTGTTCGCGGGGAGCGACGGCATTGACGACAGCTTTAAAAACGAAAGGCATCTGCACAATTTTTATCGAGTCGTGCTCACAAGCTTTGCGGCAAAATCCGCAAGCTTTGCCGCGCGGGAGCTTGAACAGTATCTTCCGAACCTTTCGGCGCGGGGAAGTGCGGATGATATGTCCGTCGGCTGCGTGCTTGATGTTGAATACATAAAAGCGAACGCACAGCTTTTTGAAAAAAGAAAGGAACCGTATCTGAAGCTTTTTCGCATCGGCAATCTTGGGGCGGCCGATGCTTCGGATGACTACGTGCAGAAGAAGGAAATCGAAGCGGAGGAGGGCGTATTTTCTTTCTCGACCCTCGGCTGCGGCGGCTTCGGAAAGGGTTCCGATGTGTTTGAAATTCTTGCCGTCGGCGAGAATTCGGCACGTCTCAGAATTGATAAAACGGAATATAATGTGTCACCTTCCGAACGGATTGTGATTGAAAAACAGAAACAGAACGGCGATGTGTGCGAATATGACACATTGATTATTCAATGCATTTTGAAATGACGGGGTGCGCAATGGACATAACTGAAAAAGAGATGAATCGCAACGCGGTCAAAAATGCGGTCAAAACGGATATTACGGACGAGGAAAGGCTTGCGGACTTGTTCGGTGACTGCATTACGGACAGTGAAAAGCTTAAAAAAGTGCGTGATGTGCTTTGGGAGATTAACAACAGCGGCTACTGCGACAGCATGGCGTGGGAACTTTCAACGGACAGCCCGAGTGCTCAGGCGCGTTATTGGCAAATGAATGCGGAAAGGCGGGATGTGCTTGAACGCGAATTCGATCGCCTTACGCAAATTGTAGAGACATATATCGGCGAAAAGGATGAAGACAATCTGCCGCACGGCCGCGGAACAAAATACTTTCAGAACGGAGGACGTTACGAAGGCGAATGGCGGCACGGCGTTCGCTGCGGGGTCGGAACGCTGTATCGCGCAAACGGCGAAATGGTTTACAGCGGCGAGTGGCAGAACGACAGATATTGGGGAAAGGGTGTTCTCGTTGATTATCGCGGCATACGCGAGGAGGGGACATTTGCGTTCGGGAACCTTGATTCGAACTGCGATGCCGTTGTGCTGTTTCCGGACGGACGGAGGCTTGAACGCGTTTTAGAAGCGAAAAAGAATTGCCGCCGGCAGGGCAGCTGGCTGTGCCGTTATCCAAACGGGGACACACTGCTCTGCGACTGGTACGGCCTGCATTATCCCGAAGGCAGGGGCGTTTACACCTTTGCTGAAGGCGGAACGCTTGAAGGATACTGGGAAAAAGGCTGCAAAAACGGCGTTTTTGAATATACTGCGCCGGACGGAACGAAGGCGAAACGCTGCTATCGGGACGACAAGGAATCGAGCTTTTCATAAAAGTGAAAAGAAACGGGGAAAGAGAATTGAAACGCGGGCTTAATATTAATGCCGAAGAGAGGAGTTATCTTATAACTGCTGTCGTTGTTGCCTGTGCAATAGCGGCGCGGGTAATCTCAAAGGCGGGTATTGCTGCGGATACAATGGGCTTGATACGCTCCATGCTTTATATCGGGCTTTATTTTGTTTGGGGAATTTCAATCAAAAAGCGTGTGATGCAGGCACAGGTTCAACGGTACCTGACGGCTATTGTCGGAATGATGATATTTTGGTTCATTGTGCGCACAATGAAATATTTTTTTGTCACGGACATTGATGCAAAGAGACAGCTGTGGTATCTTTACTATTTTCCGATGCTGTTCATTCCGCTCCTGTCCTTCTTTGTTGCATTATCACTCGGAAAAACAGAGAAGTACAGGCTTCCCCGAAGGGCATTGCTGCTCTGCATTCCCACGGTGTGCCTGCTGCTGTTTGTGCTCACAAACGATTTTCACGAGTGGATTTTTCGTTTTCCCGAAGGGCAGCCGCGTTCGGATGCAAACGGAGTGTATTCGATCGGGTTTCTGTTTGTTGCCGGCTGGGAAATTATCTGCGCGGTTGCGGCACTGGTGCTGCTGCTTGCAAAAAGCAGGTTTTCGTCGAAAAGAAAATACCTGCCTGCAATAATACTGACATGTTCGGTTGTGTATGCGGCAGTGTATGCAAACGGTACACGCTGGATGCAGGTCGTCGGAGGCGATCTGACGGCAGTACAATGCCTTTTTGTGGCGACATTGCTTGAAACATGTATCGCCTGCGGGTTGATCCCGACAAATACAGGTTACGGTGCGCTGTTTTCGGCAGCGACCATGCGTGTTCAGATTGCGGATGAAAAATACAATGTTTGCTATGCTTCCGCAAATGCGCCCGAGCTGCCTGCCGAACTGATGCGGCTTGCAGAGGTGGGCGATGTTGACACCGGAGACGGCTTTTTGCTGCGGAGCAGCAGGATTCCGGGCGGACATGTGCTTTGGATGGAAGATATATCAGCGATTAACGAATTGCTGGAGGAGCTTGAGTCGAACCGTGCCGAGATTGCGGAGAGTAACAATCTTGAACGTGAAAATTATAACACAAAATTAAGAATCAATGCACTGCGCGAAAAAAACAGACTGTACGACCTGCTTCAGGAACAAACGGCGCGCGGCATAGATTTGCTGGATGATATTTTCGGGCAATACGAAGATTCCGCGGAACCGAAGGAACGGCGTAAGCTGCTTGCAAAGGCAGCGGTCGTCGGTGCATATATAAAAAGACGCGGCAACCTGATGTTCATCGGAGAGAAAAGCAACGTGACCGATACTGCCGAACTCGGGCTTTGCCTTAACGAATCGTTTGCGAATATTGAACTTTTCGGTGCAGAATGCGCACTGTCCGTACCCGTGCGTGTGCGGATACGAACGGAAGACGCAATTAGCACCTATGATTTTTTTGAAGAAATAATCGAAGCTGCAATGGATGACCTGCGTTCGGTTTGGCTGAAAGCACACACTGTTGAAGAGAGGGTAGTATTCTGCATCGAGGTTGAAACCTCTGCCGACCTGAGCGGGAATACCAAAGTTTACAGCGGTGGAAAAACGGAAGAAGACGTTTGGCGGTTCACATTTGCAGTGGGAAAGGAGGGAGCAAAAGAATGAAGATCTTCTGTTCGATTTCGACAGCCGGGCGTTCGCTGCTGCCTGCCGCATTGTTCGGAGCGGTGCTTATTTCACTTGCTGCCGCCGTTCTCGTCTTTCAAATGCGAAGGGAAAAATGGCTGCAGGCGTTGAACACGACCGCCTTTTTGCTTCTGTTCGTGTTGCTGAACGTGGTTTTTTCGAAAATCGACAGGCAGGGTGATGCGCATGGTTCGATTGATTTGCTGACAGGATTGCTGTGGATAATCATTTGCACCGCTGCGGTTACGGGAATGCTTGAGATACTGCTGCTCCGCAAACAAACGGGAAAAACTATCGGAAGGAATTCCGTGAAGCAGGCGATAGATTCGCTGCCTTCCGCAATTTGCTGGTTTACGGAGGAAGGCACGGTAAAGCTTTGCAATCTGCAAATGTACAGGCTTTTTCGAATGCTTGCGGGCAGAGATCTTCAGATGTATGCGGAGATTTGCACAGCTTTGGAGGACTGCCCGGAAGGGAATACGAACAGCAGACAAATCGGGGTGATACGCCTTTCCGGGGAAAGACAGACTTATCTGTTTCCCGACGGGAGTGTGTGGAAGTATTCACGAAAGGAAATTGCCGCAAGCAACGGAAGACGCTATATTGAGGCAATGTTTTCAAACGTTACGGGTTTGTATGAGAAGAATCTTGAGCTTCGGCGGCAAACGGAGCAGTTGAAGCTTATTTCGCGCGAATTGAAAAAACTTTCGGAGCATGTGCTTGAATTGACAAGGGAGAGCGAGATACTTGCGGCAAAAACCCGCCTGCACGACAGAATAGGCGCGGGCTTGATTGCGATTCGGCAGACTCTTTTGGGAACGCAGACAGCGGAGGAGGGCGCAAAAGCACTGCAAGCGTTCCGCAATGCCGTGCGCATGATAAAATCCGATAATGAATCCGTTTCCGAAAAAGGAGAACTCGCGGAGCTCATGCAGGATGCAGAGGCGATAGGCATGCGCATTGAGCTTTTCGGTGAACTGCCGGAAGATACGGATTTGCGGAAAGTTTTCCTTATTGCAATACGTGAATGCCTCACAAACGGTGTTCGCCATGCGGATGCAACGCTTATACATGCGGAAATTGTGCGGAAGAACAAAAGTGTATTATTATATATAACGAACAACGGAAAGCCCCCGGAAGGCGTTGTTGTGCCGAAAGGCGGGCTGTTGAACCTTTTGCGTTATGTTGCGGATTGCGGAGGAAAAATGAAAATCGAATCGCTGCCGCAGTATGTGCTGTCGATTGAACTGCCGTCGAAAAACGGGGAAATTGAGAAGGAATGACAGAAAAAAGATAAAAACGGTGAAAACAGGGGCTCGAAAAATGAAAAAAATACTGATAGTCGAGGATCAAAGAATGCCGCGGGAGAATATGGAGCGCATGATCGCGGAAAGCGGACGATATGAATCTGCGGGCAGCATCAGCGACGCCGGACTTGCGCTTGCGCGCTGCTGCCGCATTCCTGTTGACTTGATATTGATGGATGTCTGCACGGCGGGCAATCGGGACGGCATAGAGGCTGCGGCAGAGATTAAAGCAAAGTTTCCGAATATCAAAATCATTATTGTAACATCAATGGCCGAAGTCGGATTTTTGGACAGGGCAAAAGCGGCAGGTGCGGACAGTTTCTGGTACAAGGATATAAGTCGTGAAAAACTCATTGATATTATTGACAGAACCATGGCGGGGGAAAAAATTTTTCCGGATGCAACGCCGACGGTTCGGCTTGGCCTTGCGGAAAGCACGGAACTGACCGCGCGCGAAATAAATGTGCTTAGGCTTGTGTGCGACGGGCTTGAATACGGGGAGGTTGCGGAGCAGCTGAATATTTCGGAACGCACGGTCAAATACCATGTTTCCAACATATTGTCAAAAACGGGTTATGCGAACAAAACCCGCCTTGCAATTGCCGTTACGAACAAAAAATTTATCATCCCGAGGATTCCGGAGGATTCGAGCGACTTGCAATAAACAATCGGAACAACCGAAAAAACATCGAGAGGCTGCATTTCCGCGAATGCGGCTTTTTTGTCGGTCGGGAATGCCGAAAAGCTGCGTATACGGTGAATTCGATAGTATTCCGTATGTTTTTGCAAATTGCACTTTCGGACAGTGCGAAGCGGCGGTAAATAATGTATAATCACACCAACCCACGGAGCGGGTTTGCGGCGGGACTAAGCCGAACGGCGGGCAATATGCGGCGGACGGCAGCGAAAACATTATCAGATGCGAGGACAAAACTCGGGCGAAAATCGAAAGAAAAACGGAGGCGAGCGAATGCGGCGAATAGTTGTTGATATGCAGAATGCATTATTTACGGATGCAATTGCAGCGGCATTGCGGAATTTTGACTCCGATTTCGAGGTTTTTGAAAGCGAGCTGCCGCAAAAAACGGCCGAGTTGTGCGGAGATGTGCGTGCGGATGTGCTGATTGCAGAGGTCACAAGCTGTACGCCGTGGACGTTTGAGGACCGCATGAAAACCCGAAGCGAGCTGAAAAAAATCTGCCGAAGGTGCAAAATTGTGCTCACCGTGGACGAAAACAACGAAAAGAACGCTGCGGACAGGGTGCGCCGTGCAAAAAAAGACGGACTGATTGACGGGTTCCTTTACGGTTCGGTTTCATCCGCATATCTTGCAGCTTTTATTGATACGCTGTAAAGCCGTGCACAGAAATTGGAAACAGAGTATGCGGCGGCCGCACGGGACAGGAAATCAGCCGAAAAAAATGTTATAATAAAATGCGATTGCGCGTTTAAATGCCCGAAACAGTTTTATAAGGCAAACTGAAAGGGCAAAACCGGAGTGCCGGATTTGGAACAAAAAATGCGCAGCCGAAAAGTATAAATGATTTGACGAACGATCGAAAGGAGCAAGAACCATGGGACTTATTAAGGCAGGAATCGGAGCGTTGGGAGGAACTCTGGCAGACCAGTGGAAAGAGTTTTTCTATTGTGATGCGCTTCCCAATGATGTCCTTATGAGAAGGGGACAGAAACAGATAACCGGACGCTCTTCCAACACAAAAGGAAACGACAACATCATTTCAAACGGATCGGGCATTGCCGTTGCGGACGGACAGTGCATGATAATCGTTGACCAAGGCAAAATCGTGGAAGTTTGCGCCGAACCGGGCGAATACACCTTCGATACATCCTCCGAACCCAGTATATTCAGCGGAAAATTCGGAGAAAGCCTGAAGGAAAGCTTCAGAACACTTTGGAAACGCTTTACCTACGGCGGCGATACGGGCAAGGATCAGAGAGTCTATTACTTCAACACCAAGGAGATCCTGAACAACAAATTCGGCACTGCCAACCCCATCATGTTTGAGGTTGTGAATAAGCGGATCGGCATGAGCAGAACGGTGCAGGTTCGCTGCAACGGTGTTTATACCTATGTTATTTCCGATCCGTTGGTCTTCTACTCAAGGCTTTGCGGCAATGTCGCAACGGAGTTCACGCGCGATGAGATAGACGCTCAGCTCAAGGTCGAATTTGTCGATGCGCTTCAGCCCGCGCTCGGTGCGCTTGCCGAACAGGAGCTGCGCCCGGCACAGATTCCCGCAAAGGCAAACGAGCTTAAGGCGGCAATGAACGACGCATTGAAACAGGAATGGATCGAGAACCGCGGCATTTCCGTTGCGAAAATCGCGCTCAATCCCATCACACTGACCGATGCGGACATGAAGAAGATCAACGAAATCGAGGACGCGGTGAACATCGGCTCCAACCCCTTTGCAATGGCGGGAAGGATGACGAACGCAACCGCCGATGCAATGCAGACCGCCGCGGGCAACTCTGCCGGCGCAATGACGGGCTTCATGGGCATGGGCATGGTCGGCATGGGCGGCCAAGGCGGTTTCGGCGCGGCACAGAACCTTTACAACATGGGGCAGCAGATGCAGCAGCCTCAGCAAATGCAGCAGCCCGCACAGAACGGTTGGAAATGCAGCTGCGGTGCAACGGCAACGGGCAAATTCTGCCCCGAGTGCGGCGCAAAGAAACCCGAACCCAAGCCCGCCGGCGAAAGCTGGAAATGCAGCTGCGGCGCAGTGGCAACGGGCAAATTCTGTCCGGAGTGCGGCGCAAAGAAACCCGAACCTGCACAGGACGGCTGGACCTGCACCTGCGGAAAGGTCAACAAAGGTAAATTCTGTTCAAACTGCGGTGCAAAAAAGCCTGCGGACGCACCTCTGTACCGCTGCGACAAATGCGGCTGGGAACCCGCAGATCCTGCGCACCCGCCGAAATTCTGCCCCGAATGCGGAGACGTGTTCGACGAAAAAGACGTTAAGTAAAATAAGAGACTCCTTACACTGAACTTTCAGTGCGGCGGCGGAGAATGCGGACAGCATTCTTTGCTGCCGGCCGTGAAATGCGACCGCATGACGAACTGAAAGCAAATGTTTCGGCGATTTGAAAAGCTTTCCGAATTCGGAAAGCTCGCATCGTTTTAATAATAAGGAACTGATTTAACGGAAAAAATTTTTCCACAACGGTTTTGCAGGGAGAGATTTATGCAGAATTTACAGGAATATAAATGCCCGTGCTGCGGAGGCGCGATCGCCTTCGACAGCACTGCGCAAAAACTGAAATGCCCGTATTGCGATACGGAATTTGAAATTGAAACATTAAAAGGCTATGAAGAGGAGCTGGAAGGCGACTCGGCTGACAACATGGAATGGCAGACCGATGCGGGAAGTGAATGGCAGCAGGGCGAGGCGGACGGCCTTTGCAATTACAGCTGCAATTCCTGCGGCGGCGAAATAGTTGCGGATGAGACAACGGCGGCAACAAAATGCCCGTTCTGCGATAATCCGGTCATTATGAAGGGCAGACTTTCCGGAATGCTCAAACCGGATTATGTGATTCCGTTCAAGCTGGACAAAAAGGCGGCAAAGGCAGCTTATATGCGGCATATTGAAGGCAAACGCCTTTTGCCGAAGCTGTTCCGCGATCAAAATCACATCGATGAAATAAAGGGAATTTATGTGCCCTTCTGGCTGTTCGATGCGGATGCGGATGCAAACGTGCGCTACCACGCAGAGATTGTTCATACATACGAGGACAGCGAGAACAACTATACCGAAACGAGTCACTACATGGTTCAGCGCGGCGGCAGCATCGGGTTCGAGAATGTTCCGGTTGACGGTTCCGAAAAAATGGCGGATGACCTTATGGAGTCCATCGAGCCTTTCGATTTTTCGGAAGCGGTGGATTTTCAAACGGCATACCTTGCGGGTTATCTGGCGGATAAATACGATGTTGATGCGGATCACAGCATCGACCGTGCAAACGAGCGAGTCAAACGTTCCGTTGAGGAAGCTTTTGCTTCAACCGTTGAAGGCTACACAACGAAGCGGACGGAAGCAAGCAGCGTTCAGCTGCATAACGGCAAAGCAAAATATGCGCTTTATCCCGTTTGGCTTTTGAACACAACGTGGAATGGACAAAGATACACCTTTGCGATGAACGGGCAGACGGGCAAATTCGTCGGCGATCTGCCGGTGGATAAATCCGCCGCAGCGAAGTGGACGCTCGGATTGACCGTCGGCTGCGGAGCCGTTATTTACGGCATATGCTGGCTGCTGCGGCTTCTCAGAATCCTGTAAGGAGGAACGCAAAAATGAAAAAGAACACTCTTTCCCCCAAAAGCATCATTGCGATTCTTATTGCCGCAATTATCGCCCTGACGGCATTTGTGCCCGTGAGCGCGTACGGCGGCAGAGTATATGTTGCGGATGAGACGGATTCAATACCCGCGAAAGAGCTTGCGGAGCTCAACGAATATGCGGAACATGCATCGGAAACCTGCGGAACGGATATTTTGTTCCTGCTGGCGGAGGATGAAGCAGCGGCGGGCGACAGCATTGTTGATTACATGGCAAACTATCCCAATATGGGAAACGGTGAGAACAGAATCTTTTTTGCGATCGGTCCGGATTCGTCGTGGCACATACTGTGCGGCGGCAATATGCAGAACATGCTGACGAAAGAACAGGAAGATGCGCTGCGCGATGCATATAACGGACCCGAAACCTATTTTGGCGGCATCAAGGCATATATCGACCTTGCCGAAAGCTATGTTTTTGAAATTTATCCCAACGATACTCCCGTTGATGAGGGGCTTGAGGGGCTCGAAAGGCTTCCGGAAGAGATAAGATCAATGGATGAGTTCACATGCGTTCTGGACGGTGCCGGTATGATCGAACCGGAACAGCGTGCCGAACTTATGAAAAAACTGGGTGAGCTCAGCAGCAAGTACGGAATGGACTATGTTGTCTGCACGGTGAAAAGCCTTAACGGCTCAACTGCGGAGGCTTGTGCGGATGACATTTTCGACTACTGCGGATTCGGTCGCGGCGAGGATCGAAGCGGCGTGCTGCTGCTTATCAGCACGGGCGACAGGAAGTGGCATATTTCAACAAGGGGATACGGAATCACCGTGTTTACCGATGCGGGAATCCAATACATCGGTGAGGAGCTTAAAGAGAAGATGAAATCGGCAGATTACGCAGGCACATTTTTCGGGTTTGCGGATCTCTGCGACAGGTTCACCGATCAGGCAAAAAAAGGCAGACCGTACGATACTTCCAACCTTCCGATAAAACCCCTTTCGTTCAAATATATCCCTATTTCACTCGGCATAGGTCTTGTTATCGCACTTATTGCCGTCAGTGTTATGAAATCGAAACTTAAGACCGTTCGATACAAAGCGGAGGCAAACAGCTATGTTCGCCCGGGCAGCATGAATATCACGGTAAGCCGCGATTTGTTCATTCACCGCACGGTTGCAGTTTCTCCAAAGCCGAAAAGCAACGGCGATTCGGACGGCGGAAGCAGCACGCACACATCCTCCTCGGGTTCCACCCACGGTGGGGGCGGCGGAAGCTTTTAAATAAAATGCACGCAGATTGTTAAGTTTAAACTGATTCAACAGTTCCGACCTCCATAAGCATTTCGGCGCATCCCTGCTTCAGCCCGGTTAACCGGCGCGGCAGGTGGATCGGACAGGGATGCGGCGAGATGCGGCGGCATTGCATGAGAAAAAGAAATTCTATTGAAAGGAAACAGATAAAAATGAGTATTTTTGACAGACTTAAAAACGTAGCGGAAAAGACGGCGAAGGATGCGGCACGTTCCGTAGGCAATACAATCGGAACGAAGAGGGAAACATTCACTTTCTCCGCTCTTCCCGAAAGCCTTGCCGAAATGCAGGCTCTGCCCGAGGCAAAGCTGGACACGCCGTTCGCAACGGCTGCCCTGACAGTGCTTGCGCTCTGCGCATATGCAGCGGACAGGTCCACAGGAACGGAAATGCTGAATTGGCTGCGCGGCCCGCGCCCGCTCAACGGTCAGGATATTTCTTTTCTTAATGACAGGTTCCGCGACGGAAAGACTTATCTCCCGTTCACCTATTTTGCAGGCTCAACTCCGGACAACAACTACACTCCGGCACAACCTTACAAAGTCACAATCGAAAGCAATCATGTTTCGGCTGAGGAACAGGGGTATATGAAACTGTTCATTCCCTGCGGCGGTGCCGATTCACCCCGACCCATTAAACTGCGCCAGAGGGGCAGCGACGGCAAATGGTTCCTTTGGGAACAATATCTGCTTACAGGCGTAAAGACTCCGAAGGAAGCCGATCCGTGGGCATAAAACCCGAAAAATGCTGTTTTTCGATCCGGCAAGGTATTCTTATTCGAAAAGGAGAATAAAATGGACATTATCGGCAAATGGAAGGTTAAACAACTCAATATTCCGACACTTGACGGCGTTATTCAGTGCACCCCGGACAATATGCCCGAAGGAGAAATATTTGAAGAGTTTGCGCCGATGGCGAATGCGATCTTCGAGTTCACTCCGGAAGGAAGTCTGGATATGCTCTTAAGCTTTTCGGCGGAAGAACTTGAAGACGCAGCAAAGCACGGCGAAAGGGTTCGCGACGGATACTTTGTTGCGGAATCCAAACCGTGGAAGGAAGTCGACGGGAAATTCTACTATCTTGAGGATATTGAGGGCGAAATAATGGGCAGCGAGATCGACCCCTATTTTGAAATCAAGGTTCAGCCCGACGGCAGCCTGATGTACTGCATGGATATGCTGCTTCTTGAAAGGGTGTAATCATTTAAAGTTTTTTCAGCATTGCCGAGGTACGGCGCATTACGACTTTTCGGCAGGCGCAAACACCGGTTTTTGCCCGAAAGGGACAAATTCATAAATCAAAGAAGAAAGAGAGAACGGGTTATCATCGGCGGCGTCGGCGCACTGATTGCAAAATTCGCCGGTGCTTCAACACTTGGTTTTGCATTCTATCTGGGTCTTGCAACTACGCTTGTCGGCGGCATCATTCAGCTTATTGCAGGCATCAACGGTGTTAAGCATTGCAACAAGCCCGAAAATGCAAAGAAATGCATCACATGGGGTATCATTGTTATCGCTCTTGCCGTTATCAGCAACGTGCTTGAAGTGATTGGCGGCGGCAAATTTAACGTGCTGAGCTTTGTGATCGGGCTGATCGTTCCCGGACTGTACATTTACGGTGCATTCCTTAACCACAAAGAAAACGCTCGGTAAATTTGCAGAATGAGTTCGCCGCAGAAACGGATGCGGCACAGCATTACGATAATATCAAAATAACGGCATAATTACGAACACGGGGGCACCGAACGGTGTGCCCGTGTTTTTTTCGCGGAAGTAATATGCATAATCTGCATAAGCGAATTGAATCGTTAGGCTTATGCCCGAAAGAGTTATTTGCACAATTCCCCAAAAAGCGAAATCATTTTTTTTGCAAAACTATTTTGATAAAATTGAGATATTTTCCCGCACCGGCATCCATTGAACGCCTGTCGCCGACAGCATACTCGTTATCCTGTGCAAGCCAGTCCGCCCAAACTTCTTCGTTGCTCTGCATTTGTTCAACGGTCAGCACTTTTGCGCCGCGGCATTTTGAAACCATATCCGTCCAATACGATACATCGTGCATATAGTCAAGCTGTTCCGGTGTCCACGAGAGAAGCAGCTCGGAAGGAAGGCTGTCGTGGCAATCCCGAACCATGCCGGGAATTGCAATGTAAACATATCCGCCGCACTTGACAAACGGAAGAAGCTTTTCGTCAAGATAAGTCTCGTCGCGGCCGAAATAATTGTAGGAGTCCGTGCTCACAACGGCATCGAAAAATCCCTTTCACGGCGGAAAGAGTGTGCGCATAGTATGACAGCAAACGAACATACGGGGGTATTGGGTCCGATGCATGGAAAGGGATGGAAGAAAAGCGGAGGTAAAGAGTATAACGGAGACAATGAGCCGACTGCTGAGTTTATAATGACATTGGATAAACTTGAACCGGGGCAGGCGGGGGTCATCCTTGAACTGAACACAGGCGGCGGCATGCGCAGGAGGCTGATGGATCTGGGCTTTTCGGCGGGGGAGCATGTTGAATGCGTGCTTAAAAGCCCTCCCGGAGATCCGCGCGCATACCTTGTGCGCGGAACCGTGACGGCTTTGCGGGGAAAGGATGCGGCGGAAATTAAGGTTCGTGCGGAGGACGGAGCCTGCAATATGTGTTTCGCTGCCCGCTGCAACAGCGGCGCGGAAAATAAAGAGGGGTGATGAAATGGGACTTACGAATTCATCTGTCGGGCGCAGTGCGTCGCAAGGCGGGTTTGAAGCAACGAATCTTCCCGTCATTGCGCTTGCGGGCAATCCGAACGTCGGCAAAAGCACCGTGTTCAATGCGCTTACTGGATTGAAACAGCATACGGGGAATTGGGCGGGCAAAACAATAGAACTTTGCAGCGGCAAATGCAAAAAGGAGCCGTGGCAGCTTGTGGATCTTCCCGGCTGCTACTCGCTGAGCCCGCGTTCGCGGGAGGAAGCGGTTGCACGGGATTTTCTTAAAGAGCGGAAACCGGATGCGGCGGCGGTTGTACTTGATGCAACCTGCCTTGAGCGGAGCCTTGCGCTTGCGCTTCAGATTATCGAAATCACGGAGAAGGTCGTCATATGCATAAACCTTATTGATGAAGCACGAAAATGCGGAATACATATTGACGCGGAGCGGCTTGAAATGCGGCTTGGCGTCCCGGTCGTGCTCTGTTCGGCGCGGAGCGGAGAGGGGCTTTGCGAATTGCTTGAGGCCGTGAAACGCGTGATGGCAAACCCGCCCGAAAATGTTTACCGCATTCAATACCCCAAAAGCGTAACGGAGCACCTGCAAAACAGCGGGAGAATGCCATTCGGCTGTTCGAATAAATCCGACAAAAACGAAGACGGTGAACAGGAAAACCCGCCGCCGGAGGCTGAGGTATCGCTTGAGGATGCGGTTTCAAAGAGCATTCTTGATGCCTGTCGTGAACTTTGCTGCGGAGTTGTGACGGTTGTGCCGCCGGAAAGCTGCGGGAGAGAGCGCCTGAGTCGAAAAAAATGCGCGGGCTGCATGAAATGCGGCTGCAAAGCCTGCAAACACTGCGGCGAATGCGGCGAGGTCGGCGATGTACGGCGGATGACACGGCGCATAGATAAAATACTGACGGGAAAATTTACCGCATTGCCGTTGATGCTGCTGATGCTTTTCGGCGTGTTTTATCTCACGATACGCGGGGCAAACTACCCTTCCGAACTGTTGTCGCGCGGGCTGTTTGCGCTTGAAGCTCTGCTGCGGAAGCTGTTCGACGCAATTCGAATGCCGAATATGATAACTGACGCGCTGCTTTCGGGCATGTATCGCACAACGGCATGGGTCGTGGCGGTCATGCTGCCGCCGATGGCGATTTTTTTCCCGCTTTTCACGCTGTTGGAGGACCTCGGAGTGCTTCCGCGGATTGCGTTTAACCTTGATAAGGGGTTTGCGCGCTGCAATGCCTGCGGCAAACAGGCTTTGACAATGTGCATGGGCTTCGGCTGCAATGCGGCGGGTGTTGTCGGGTGCAGAATCATTTCGGGGAAAAGGGAAAGGTTGATTGCGATCCTGACGAATTCGTTTGTGCCCTGCAACGGAAGGTTTCCGATGCTTATCGCGTTGATTTCGCTTTTTCTTGCAGGCCATGGCGGCGGATCCGCAGCAGGTTCGCTCACGGCGGCGGGTGTGCTTGCGCTTGTTGTTGTTTTTTCGGCTGCGGCAACGCTTGCGGTGTCGTTCATCCTTTCAAAAACCCTGCTTCGCGGCGAAAGCTCCGCATTTACGCTTGAACTGCCGCCTTACCGCGTGCCGCGAATAGGGCAGGTCATTGTGCGGAGCGTGCTGGACAGAACACTGCATGTTCTCGGGCGCGCGGCAGCCGTTGCGGCTCCGTGGGGACTTGCGGTGTATGCGCTTGCAAATATCAGCGCGGGCGGGGAAACGCTGCTTTCGTGGTTTTGCTCATGGCTTGATCCCGCGGCAAGGCTTATCGGGCTGGACGGGGTGATACTTGCGGCATTCATTTTGGGGCTGCCCGCAAACGAGCTTGTGATCCCGATAATGCTGATGGCATACACCTCAGGGAGCTGCCTTACGGAAATAAGCTCATATGCCGCCCTTTCGGAAGTGCTTTCGGGCAACGGTTGGACGGCGATGACGGCTGTTTCCGCCGTGCTGTTCACTTTGATGCACTCGCCGTGCAGCACAACACTGCTGACGATAAAGAAGGAAACGGGGAGTATCGGCTGGACTGCGGCGGCGGCGGTCATACCGACGGCAGCGGGAATCGGGCTGCTTGCGGTGCTGAACTGCATTTTCGGATGAGGATGCCTGCACAATTCGAAATGCTCCGAATGATGCTGATTTTGTAAAAAAAGCCGAAAAACTGTTATTCCCGGAAAACTGTCTTTAAACGGTGCTTTCCGGGAAAACATTTTTAAGTGCGAACCGCCGAGGGGAGAATGTTTATTATATTCGGTATTTGAATTCTGCTGCGGAATAAGGTATAATGAATTCAAGAAGACTCCGATTGAAGGCTGTTTCGGCGAAAAAACACCGTAGATTCAACTTTTTTACCGAAAGCGAATTGCCCGGAGCGTTCCCGAATGCAGCTGAAAAACATCGACGGTGCTTCGGAAGCTGTTTCTGCGGAAAACCGAAAGGAGTGCGCAAATGAAATGGGATAAAATCGCCGGTGTGCGGCGGGAATTGAAGAAGATGGCCAGGGAAGCGATGGAAAGGGAGTATATTTTCAGCGTGACTTTTGCCTGCATGATGAACCTGATCCCGTGGGTGATTCACAAATCTCTGGGCAGCCATTGGGCGGTCGGCATTATTTCTTCAACGATACGCCGCTGCGGGTTTGCGGGGCTGTCGATTCCTCTGCTGTGCTTTTCGCTGCGGATAATTCTTCGAAACATGCTCATAGTGCTGCCGATAAGCATATTTGTTCAGCAGAATATGAGAGTGGGTGCGCAGGACAGTCTGTATCAGATTTTTTGGGCCGAAGAGATAAGGCCGCTCGATTTTATCAGGTTCGGATTTCGGAGATATTGGCATAACTTCAGCGGAATGATGATGGTGAATATTCGCGTTTTTCTCTGGTCGCTGCTTTTCATCGTTCCGGGAATCATAAAGCATTACGAATATTGGCTCACGCCGTACCTGCTGGTGGAAAATCCCGAGCTCACGCCGAAGGACGCAATGGAGTTTTCCGCCCGCTTGACCAAAGGCTATAAATGGGATCTGTTTTTGTTCGATTTAAGCTTCTGGTACTGGCATCTTTTGGGGCTGCTGACTTTCGGCATTGCGCGGGTGCTGTTCGTGCAGCCGTATTATTACCTTGCAAAATCCGGTTGGCATATTTATCTTTTCAGAATGGCGGACGAGCTTTCGGATGCCGATATCAACGCATACAGGGCGCAAAATGCCGAACGGAACGGCAAACGGTAAACAACTCCGAATTTCGAATGCGGAACAAAGCATGAGAATGCGGACGGTGATAATGCCACCCGATTGTCCCGAGAATATCAGAGGACGGCCGGACTGTATATTTCATGTATGCGGCTTGACTGCAATGCATTGACATGATAAAATATTCAATCAGAACCGAATACTGCAATCAGCGAATGAGGGAGTAGTTTCACGGGACGCAGGTTCCGCGGCACGCATCAACAACACTGACGCAGCGCACAGAAGTGCAGCCGCGTTTGGTGCGGGCGTTACCCCGATGACGGGAATTTCAAAGGCTTCGGCTGACATGAATATTTCGTTTAACGTCACATAACAAGCAAGACTCATGCAGCACCGAAAGACCACAGGTTTGTTTTCGTGTGCGGCAGGGAGTCTGTTTTTTATGGATTTGCGTAACTCAAAGGTTTTTCGCTTTGCGGACGGTTGAACGCCGTATAAAAAAGGCAGAATAACAAAACAGGCGAACGGTGTGGAAAGGGAATTGAAACAAATAATGAGGTACTACTACGAAGACAAAGAGCACGTTTTGCAGTCACTCGACTCGTGCGGGCAGGGGCTTTCCGATGCGGAAGCGGCAGCAAGGCTTGAACGGAACGGCAGAAACAAGCTGAAAGAAGCAAAGAAGGAATCCCTGCTTTCGCGTTTTTTCAATCAGCTCAAGGACCCGATGATAATAATTCTTATCGCGGCGGCAATTGTTTCCGGCGTTGTTTCGGTTGTTGAAAAGGAAAGTTTTTCGGACACGATAATAATTATTGCGGTCGTTTTGCTGAACGCTGTACTCGGTGTTTATCAGGAGAGCAAAGCGGAAAAAGCGATCGAGGCATTGCAGGCGATGTCCTCGGCAACAAGCAGAGTTCTGCGCGGGGGCATGGTTCGCCTTGTCAAGAGCGAAGAACTTGTTGTCGGAGATGTTGTGCTGCTTGAAGCGGGCGACGCGGTGCCGGCGGATGCGAGAGTTATCGAATGCGCAAGCCTGCAGGCGGAGGAAGCCGCATTGACGGGAGAAAGCGTTCCCGTCAACAAACAGGTTGAAACCATTGAGGATCTGACCGGCAAAGAATGTCCGCTCGGAGATCGCGTGAACATGGTCTACATGGGCTCAACCATCGTGTACGGCAGGGGCTATGCCGTTATCACCGCAACGGGCATGGATACCGAAATGGGCAAGATCGCGGATGCACTCACAAAAGCGGAGAGCGGACAAACGCCTCTGCAGATTAAACTCGGCCAGCTCAGCCGAATTTTGACGTATATTGTCATCGGCATATGCATCTTTATGTTCGGCTTCAGCCTTTTGACGGCAAAAAGCGGCATCACGCCCGAACTTGTTCTGAACACATTCATGGTTGCGGTCAGCCTTGCGGTTGCCGCAATTCCGGAAGGGCTTGCAACCGTTGTTACAATTTCGCTTTCGATCGGCGTTACGAAAATGAGCAGGCGCAATGCCGTCATAAGGAAGCTTACAGCCGTTGAAACTCTCGGCTGTGCGCAGGTTATCTGCTCCGACAAAACAGGCACGCTGACCCAGAACCGAATGACGGTTGTGCGCACTGCGGGCCGTGACGAAAAGCTGCTTGCAACGGCGATGTCGCTCTGTTCCGATGCGGAACCCGACGAAACGGAGAAAGCGGTCGGCGAACCGACGGAATGTGCGCTTGTGAATTTTGCAACCGCACTCGGGTTGAAAAAACCTGCTTTGAAGGCGGAATACCCCCGCATTGCGGAAGCTCCGTTCGACAGCATGAGAAAGCTTATGACCACCGTTCACAACCATAACGGGGAAATAATCCAATTTACAAAGGGTGCGCCGGATGAATTGCTCAAACGCTGCACGGGTTATTTCGACGGCAGCAAAGTCGTGCCGATGACGGATGCGCTGCGCCGCGAAATACTTGCGGAGAACAAATCCATGGCGGATGATGCACTGCGTGCACTCGCTGCGGCAATGCGGACATGGGACGAAAAGCCCGCGATCACAACGCCGGAGTATCTCGAACAAAATCTTACATACATCGGAATTACCGGCATGATAGACCCGGTTCGCCCGGAAGCGATAGCGGCCGTCAAAGAATGCCGCGAGGCGGGGATCCGTCCCATCATGATAACCGGTGACCACCGTGATACGGCGGTTGCAATTGCAAAACAGCTCGGAATCATTTCCGATGCCTCCGAATCGCTGACGGGCGCGGAGCTGAACGAAATGTCCGATGATGAGCTTTACAATAATATTGACAAGTATTCGGTGTATGCCCGCGTGCAGCCCGAACACAAGGTGCGCATTGTCAAGGCGTGGCAGCGCAGAGGCAAAGTTACCGCAATGACCGGCGACGGCGTGAACGATGCAGCTTCCATCAAAACAGCCGATATCGGCGTGGGCATGGGCATCACGGGCACGGATGTTACAAAAAATGTTGCCGATATGGTGCTTGCGGACGACAATTTTGCAACCATCGTTTCCGCCGTTGAAGAGGGCAGGCGCATTTACGACAACATCCGCAAGGCGATTCAGTTCCTGCTTGCTTCCAATGCGAGTGAGGTGCTGAGCATCTTTACGGCAACGCTCTTGGGCTTCACGATACTTGAACCCGTGCATCTGCTTTGGATAAACCTTATCACGGACTGCTTCCCTGCGCTTTCGCTTGCAATGGAACGTGAGGATGATGACATTATGCGGCGTCCTCCCCGCAATCCGAAAGAAGGCATATTCGCAAACGGCATGGGGTTTGAAGTTGCCTATCAGGGCGTTATGCTGGCTGCAATAACCGTTGCGGCATACTGCATCGGGCATTTCCGTGACCTCGGCACATGGAACGTTATCGGCAGCGCGGCAAGTCCGCACGGCATGACCATGGCGTTTTTAACGATGAATCTTGCGGAGATTTTCCACAGCTTCAACATGCGTACCCAACACGGCAGCATATTTGCCAAAAAGGGACAGAACATGTGGCTTTGGGGCTCGTTTGCGCTTGCGCTGCTGCTCACGAGTGCGGTTGTTTTCATCGATCCGATAGCGGAAGTGTTCAGCCTTGCAACGGACTTCGGCTTTGATGAATTCGTTATCGCGTTCGCACTTGCATTGTCAACAATCGTAATTGTTGAGATCGTAAAGTGCTTCCAGCGCATGTATTATAAAAACAAAAGATAAACATAAATACGGAGCGCACTCCGCATGACGGAGGTGCGCAGAACGAAGAGCCCGATCCGCACGGATGGGGCTCTTTCTAATTGACGGCATGAGCGGCACGGCACCTCCGCTTTAGCATACACCGCCGTTCGGTGCAATACCGTATTAATGACACAAAATTACAGTATTGACGAAAACCGGGCGGGAATCGCTCCGCCGCGAAACCGTTCGGAGGTGCAGCAAACGAACTTTTTTGAAAAAAGACGAAAAAATGCTGTGCATATAATATCAAAAAAGAAAGATATATTCCTGAAAAATTAAGCCGATAAAGGTTTTTTTGAAAAAAGCAGGAATAAAAAAAGTTTTAGAAAAACACTTGCGATAAGGCGGTTAAGATGATATAATAAATGCGTCAGACTAAAGTGCACGGGCATATACTACCCCGAATCACGGGGTTCTTAATTGCGGCGCACGTATCTGCATCATTTAATTCGGTTTTTGCGCCTTGTGCGTGAAAATAAAAAAATTTAGGAAGGACGACATCCGATGAAAAACCTAAAAAGAGTACTGTGTGCTCTTCTCGCACTCGTCATGGTTCTCGGCTTTGTAGGCTGCAAGAACAACGGCGATGACAAGACCACACCCGCACCCAACAACACCAACAAGCCGGCAGAGTCCGAGGTTCCCGAAACCCCGGTTCCCAACACTCCGCTCCCCACCGGCGACTACAATGCAATGTCTGCTGCTATCTATGATGCACAGCTCGGCGCATTCAACACCCTTTACCAGGCTGCAAAAGAAGAGACTAACGTTTCCAAGCGTTATGCTCTCATGGCACAGGCTGAGGCAAAGCTTCTTGAAGCTGCTGTTCTCATCCCCGGCACCACCAACGGCGGCAACTACGGTCTGAGCCGTGTTGCAAAGCGTTCCGCTTCCACCGTTCTTTGGGGCAATGACTCCGACCGTTTCCACAATGTTCTCGTCACCACCGAGCTCATCGCCGCAGAGGATCAGACTCACCTCAAGGAAATGTGGAATGAGGTTCGCGGAACCGGCACCTACACCCAGAAGGCAATCGATTACCTGACCGAAAAGGGCTATACCCTTAAGAACACCTACAACATGGGTTACGCCAGCGACCCCCAGACCTGGGACGCTTTCGCAACCTCCCGTTCCGCAGACTCCGAAGCTATCGTTAACACCTACGACGGTCTCGTAGAATACGATAACGAGAACGAAATCAAGCCTGCTCTCGCAGAGTCCTGGGAAGTTTCCGAAGACGGCAAAACCTACACCTTCCACATCCGTCAGGGTGCAAAGTGGGTTGACGCACAGGGCCGTGAAGTTGCAGACGTTAAGGCAGACGACTTTGTTGCAGGTATGCAGCATATGCTCGATGCAGGCGGCGGTCTCGAATACCTCGTTGAAAACATCATCGTTAACGCTCTCGAGTACAACACCGGCGACGTTACCGATTTTGCAGAAGTAGGCGTTAAAGCAACCGACGACAACACCGTTGTTTACACCCTCTGCCAGCCCACCAGCTACTTCATCACCATGCTTGGCTACAACGTATTCGCTCCCATGAGCCGTACCTACTTTGAGTCCAAGGGCGGCGTATTCGGCAAGGACGACTACAAGGCAGCTGTTGACGCAGGCACCATGAAGTACGGTCAGACTGTTAACGACATCGCTTACTGCGGTCCTTACACCGTAACCAACCACACCGCCGAAAACACCATCGTTTTCGAGGCGAACCCCACCTACTGGAACAAGGACAACATCACCATCAAGACCCTCACCTGGAAATACAACGACGGTCAGGATCCCACCAAGGCATACGAAGACACCAAGGCAGGCACTCTTGACGGCTGCGGTCTCTCCTCCGCTTCCCTCGAAGCCTGCAAGACAGACGGCAACTTCGAAAAGTACTGCACCGTTTCCGATACCGATGCTACTTCCTTCGTTCTGTTCCTCAACCTTAACCGTAATGCGTATGCAAACGTCAACGATACAACCAAGGCTGTTTCCACTATGACCGACGAGCAGAAGGCGAGAACCAACGTTGCAATGCTCAACGTTCACTTCCGCCGCGCAATCGGCATGGGTCTTGACATCGCTACCTACAACGGACAGGTTGTCGGCGAAGAGCTCAAGCTCAACTCCGTACGTAACTCCTACACCCCCGGTAACTTCATCGCTCTTGAAGAAGATGTAACCATCGAAATCAACGGCGAATCCAAGACCTTTGCAAAGGGCACCTACTACGGTGAGATCATGCAGGCTCAGATCGACGCTGACGGCGTTAAGATCAAGGTATGGGATGCAGAAAACCAGACCAGCGACGGTTTCGCAGGTTGGCACAATCCTGCTAACGCATACGAAGAGCTCCAGATGGCAATCGAAGAACTTAAGGAATTCGACATTGAGATTTCCAAGGATAATCCCATCGTTCTCGACCTTCCCTATTTCTCCGGCAACGACATCTACACCAACCGCGCTCAGACCCTCAAGCAGTCTGTTGAAGAAGCTCTCCAGGGCTGCGTTGTTGTAAACCTCGTCAGCTGTGAAAAACCTGCGGACTGGTACTGGGCAGGTTACTACACCGAAACCGGCAAGGATGCTAACTACAACCTGTACGACGTATCCGGTTGGGGTCCTGACTACGGTGATCCCGCAACCTACCTCGACACCATGCTCGGTGACGGCGCAGGTTACATGGCTAAGTGCCTCGGTCTCTTCTAATACCGCATTCGCACAATAACTTAGCTTTATAGAACACTAACGGACAATGGGGGAAGACCTCGTATCTTCCCCCGTTGTAATCTTTATAAGGAGTAGGGGCTGAATATGACGAAATATCTATTAAAGCGATTGCTGACCGGTGTGCTTTCGGCATGTGCTGCAACGATAATCGTTATGATCATGATTTTTTCTTTGCTTGATCGTAACCTTGTTTTTGCAAAGGACTCCGTGTACAGTCATCAGATAAATAATGCTCGAGAAGCCTATAAGTACCGCAAATGGAGAGAATACGGCTATCTTGATTATGTTACCTATGCTGACTATGTAAACAGCTTGGTAAAGAACGGCGAGGTTGATGAAGAAACCGCAAAGACCGCCGTTAAACTCGGCAGAACTGCCGAAAAAGATTCTGAAGAAGCTCAAGCTTACATCAAAAAATTCACCGAATACTATGAGGGTAAAGGCTACAAAGTCGTGAGACTTGATGCCGTTCTCAAACCCAGCGGACGCGGCCTTGCCGAGGGCGGTTCACCTCAGCTTTTTGCGCATCGTGACATCCCCCTCATTTCTCGCGTGCTTAAATACTTCGGGAGCATTTTCACTATTGATAATATCCACAAGGCAAGCGGCGTTGCCGATGCCGATCGCGGATTGACATTCACTTTCTATGATCCCGTCTATAACCCCGTCGGTTCCGAGAAAAAAGTTTTCTCCCCGGCTATCATGGGCAACGGTACAACTCACAAGTATCTGCTCTATTTCAACAACAAATTCCCTTATGTTCATCAGAACCTTCTGACCATTTCCCTCGGTACTTCCTTTTCTGTTAACCAGGGCGTCGATGTGTTCACAACGATGAATAAATCTCAGGGTTCCTTTGTCAAGAGGACGATGACCTTCCCCACCGGTTTCGTTGAGGAAAGTGCGGACGATCTTCACACAGCGACTTATGCGGCAGGTTCGAGGGATTCTTCCCCTGTTACCGCAGCGCGTTTCACCGATGACTACACAAACGTTCAGACTGTCAACAAGACTTATTCCAAGGTTGGCTTCTCGTTCATCCTCGGTATTCTGTCCAGTCTTCTTGCATACCTCATCGGTATTCCCGCGGGCATCTCCATGGCACGCAAAAAAGACAAGCTGGGCGACAAGATCGGCACGATTTATATCGTTTTCAGTCTCGCCGTTCCCTCCCTTGCGTACATCTTCATGGTTAAGGCTCTCGGCCGACTCATCGGTATGCCCACAACCTTCGACCTTGATAAAGGTACATGGCTGATGTATGTTTTGCCCATTATCTCCCTCGCACTTCCCTCCATCGGTAACCTGATGAAGTGGCTGCGCCGCTACATGATCGACCAGATGAACTCCGACTACGTCAAGTTCGCTCGTTCAGGCGGTCTTTCCGAGAGTGAGATTTTCAGCAAGCATATCTTCAAGAATGCTGCAATCCCCATCATTCACGGTATCCCGGGCACGGTTCTGTTCGCACTTGTCGGCGCGATCATCACCGAACGCGTTTACGTTGTTCCCGGCGCAGGTAACCTGCTCACCACGGCTATCAACATGTACGATAACAATGTTATTGTTGGTTTGACTCTGTTCTACGCGCTGCTGTCGATTGTTGCCATCATTCTGGGCGACCTCCTCATGACGCTCGTTGACCCGAGAATCTCCTTCGTACAGAAAGCGAGGTAATAGAAATGGCTTCTGAATTGGTAAATGTCAGCGATCTCGGTATGAAAGAGGAAGAGTTGTTTTCCCGCTGTGACAGCAACATCGACTCCGAAAAGATTACCGCGCCGCGTTACTCCTATTGGCATTCGGTTTTCCGTGTGTTCTTCAAGAAAAAGATAAACATCGTTGTTCTTGCCATTCTGGCGTTCATCATTATCTTTTCCTACATTTATCCGATTTTCTCCGGATATGATGCATACGCAAACCTGCTCGACTCAACCGCAAAGCATTTGAGTCCCGCAAAGGCGATCGACAAATGGGGCTTCAGCCTGCATACCATTCTCGGTACCGGCGGTGCCGGCCAGTCCACCTTTGATGCGATTTGGCACGGTGCGGAGATTTCCCTCTCCCTTGCATTTGTCTGCGCACTTATCAACATGACTATCGGCGTCACCATCGGCGCACTTTGGGGTTTCTCCAAAAAAGTCGATGCCGTCATGATGGTTGTCTACAACATTATCGGCAATGTTCCGTACATTTTGCTGATTTCCGTTCTTGTTATGTTGTTCACCGCGAGCTTCTGGTCCATGGTTTTCGCAATGACGATCACAGGCTGGATAGGTATCGCATACTTCATCAGAACGCAGGTTGTCATCATCCGCGACCGCGAATATAACCTTGCATCGAAGTGCCTCGGTACTTCCACCGTTCGCATTGCAATGAAAAACATCCTCCCGTTCATGACCTCCGTCATCGTTACAATTGCAGCTACCGAGATTCCTTCTTACATCTCTTACGAAGTCTTCCTGTCCTACCTCGGCATGGGTCTTTCCGAGATGTCCCTTGGTAAGCTGATCCAAGCTGCACAGAGCGCAATGGTCACCCCGGGTTGGGAAGTCGAGTTCTGGAGCCCCGTTCTGTTGGCATCCATTATCACGATTATCCTGTATGTTGTCGGTCAGAACCTGGGCGATGCATCCGACCCGAGAACGCACAGATAAGAGGACACCGCTATGGAAGAAAAGAAAGTATTGTTATCCGTTAAGGATCTTGAAGTCGAATTCCGCGTTCGCGGCAGAATTCTGACAGCTATCCGCGGCATCTCTCTGGATATTTACGAAAACGAATCGATCGCAATCGTCGGCGAATCCGCTGCGGGTAAATCCGTATTCACGAAAACCTTCGCAGGTATGCTCGATGATAACGGCTATGTCAGCAACGGTTCCATCGTTTTCAATGATCCCGAACTTGCCGAAACAACCGTTCCCAACACCCCCGAGGTTAAGGCGCGCATTAAGTCCATTCATGCAAAGCTGAATGCAGCATCCCGCTATGAAAACGGTGCCGCAATCTACCGCCGCATCAATGAGCTTAAGCAGGACAGGATCCGCAGGTCCAGCCTCAGCGAGGCAGAGGCTGAACAGCTCGATACCCGCATTGAGGATCTGAGATTCCGCAGAGCCGAGACTTATAACCTCAAGCTCACAATTGACCCATCCAAGGAGAAAGATCGCCTTAAGGAGCTTTCTCACAGCATCAAAAAAATGGACGAGGAACTGAAGCAGCTTGAAGATGAGCGCAAAAAGACCATTGCCGCACATAAGCAGGCAATGCAAAACGACGCTGCGTACAACACCCGGTTCAAGACCGAAATGGCTCAGCTTACCGCTCAGTACAGAGAGGCATGTGCTCAGCCCGTTTCCGCAGACAAAATTGCGCGCAACGAGATTATCGCAAAAGAAATTTATCTGTCCGTCGGCAGATACAATGTTGCAAAACGCATCAAGGCGATAAACGACCTTGTAAAGGTTGTTCGCAACGCAATGAAAAACGGTCTCGACCTTAACGATGACGCAACAAGAACCGATGTATTCGATGATGTCGCTTTCCGCGTCAGGTTCCTTGACGAGAACGAAGAACGCATCCACGGTACCTGCGTTATCAACCTTGCAAAGCTTAAATATGCAAAGGACTGGACCCGTATCCGCGGCAGAAGAATCGCAACTGTTTTCCAGGATCCTATGACATCGCTCAACCCGATCATCACCATCGGCAAGCAGATTTCCTCCATCATTATGAAGCATCAGGACTGCTCCGAGGTTGAAGCACGTGCGCGTGCAATCGAGATGATGCGTAAGGTCGGCATCCCCAATGCTGAAAACCGTTACGACGATTATCCCTTCCAGTACTCCGGCGGTATGCGTCAGCGTATTGTTATCGCAATTGCGCTTTCCTGCCAGCCGAAGATCCTCATCTGCGACGAGCCCACCACTGCGCTTGACGTTACCATTCAGGCACAGATTCTCAAGCTCATAAAAGATTTGCAGAAAGAATTCAATTACACGATCGTTTTCATCACGCATGACCTCGGTGTTGTTGCAAATGTTGCCGACCGCGTTGCAGTTCTTTATGCAGGACAGATTGTTGAAGTCGGCACGACCGAAGAGGTCTTCTATGACCCGCGTCATCCGTACACATGGGCACTGCTCTCCTCATTGCCGCAGCTTGCACAGCGCGACACCGAGCTGTTCTCAATCACCGGTACGCCGCCTTCTCTCTACAATAAGATTGCGGGCGATCCCTTCGCACCGAGAAATCCTTATTGTTTGAAAATCGATGTCGTCAAAGCTCCGCCGATGTTCAAGATCACGGAAACTCACTATGCAAAGACTTGGCTGCTTGATCCCAGAGCGCCCAAGATTGACAAGCCTGCCGCGATCGACAACATCCACGACAAGATGATTAAAGCGTTCAATATTTAATGGGAGGGTAGAACTGTGGAACATAAAGAAAAAATTACCGCAAAAGAGGGTAGGGTTTCCCATCTGCCCGAAAAAGCTCCTGTTGATGCAAGCGGCAAGGAAGTTCTCCTTTCGTTGAAAAATGTTGACATCACCTTCGGCAAAGGCGACAATGCCGTGCGTGCAGTCAAAAACGCTTCTTTCGACATTTACAAGGGTGAAACGTTCTCTCTCGTCGGCGAGTCCGGTTCCGGTAAAACCACGATCGGCCGTGCCGTAATTCGTGTCAACCCCTGCGCCGCCGGTGAAATTTATTACAAGGGCGTTCGCATCTCCGGCAAGATTCCCCATTCACTGGACCGCGAAGTTATCCGCAACATCCAGATGGTTTTCCAGGATCCCGCCGCATCTCAGAACGAGCGCGCAACCGTTGACTACATTATCTCCGAAGGTCTCTATAACTTCCACCTCTTTGAAAATGAGGCGGATCGCGTGAGGAAAGTCGAGAATATCATTCAGGAAGTCGGTCTGCTCCCCGAGCATTTGACCCGCTATCCGCATGAGTTCTCCGGCGGACAGCGTCAGAGAATCGGTCTTGCAAGGGCAATGGTCATGGATCCCGAGCTTGTTGTTGCAGACGAACCTATCTCCGCACTGGACGTTTCCATCCGTGCACAGGTTTTGAACCTGCTCAAAAAGTTCCAGCGTGAGCGCGGAACGACCTATCTGTTCATCGCTCATGACCTTTCGATCGTTCGCTTTATCTCCGATCGTATCGGCGTTATCTACAAGGGCGACATCGTTGAAGTCGCAACCGCAGAAGAACTGTTTGACTTCCCGATGCATCCCTACACCCGCTCTCTGATTTCCGCGATCCCGATTCCGGATCCGAATCTTGAGAAGCACAAAGTGCTGTTCAGCTATGATCCTTCACAGCATGATTACAGCGAGGATAAGCCCGAGCTTACCGATATCGGCCATGGCCACTTCGTTTTCGGCAACAAGAAAGAAATCGAAGAGTATAAGCGTCTCCGTGAGGAGGGAACTCCCATCAAGAGCGTTACCATTGCCGGCGTTAATGCTCCTGCGGATGCAAAAACTGCCGAAAAGCAGCTTGAAGAGAAAAAAATCGAGGGTTCAATCCTTGATACACCGCTGCACGATACCGGCAGCTTCTGGCTTGCGTTCCTTTCCTTCTTCCTTGCCATCCCCGGCTTGATTGCGGGTGCGATTTTCAAAAAGCACAACTATATCCGCAATTACAAGAAGTGCAAGAAGGGCGCGATTGCCGGCCTTATCACAACGGCAGCAATTATTGTCCTGTTCGGACTTATGCTGATAATTTCTATCCTGTAATCGGACTTTAAAAAAGGACGGCGGACTGAATTCAGTATGAGGCGAACAGCAAAAGAAAAAAGTCTTCCGAGGCCAAAGCCGGTACAACGCATTGAAGTGTCGGACAAACATACCGCGTTGCGAATTGTGTGTTTCGTGATTTGCATTCTGTTTGCGGTTGTTGCGATGTCATATGCGGTGTACCGGCTTGTTACAAGGCCGAGCGGATGGACAACGATCAAAGCGGCTGTTACCGGTGAGGATAACTGCACCGATGAACTGCTGCTTCAGTATGATATAGGCCTGCGCGACGATATTTCCACAACGACTGAATATAAACAATTGGCGGAAATGTATTCAAATTTGTGCAGCGAGGCCTACCGCATATTTCAATCAGACGAGGAATATTTCGGCGCGGATGATGCACCGGCAGCAAACCTCGCTTATTTGAATAAACACCCGAACGAGGTTGTGACGGTTGATTCCGCGTTGTATTCGGCATTTGAGCTGATTCGAGATAACGGCAGCAGATATCCGTATCTTGCGCCCGTTTATACGGAATACAAAGGGCTCTTCTCCTGCGAAAACGACAGTGAGGCCGAGGAATTTGACCCGATGCTTAATTCGGAAGTACGCGGGTTTGTTGATGAAACGCTGACGTATGTAAATAATCCCGATGCAATCGACATTGAGCTCCTGGGTGAGAATAAACTTCGACTCAATGTTTCGGACGAATACGCCGACTTTGCATCCCAAAACGATATCGGAGAATATCTGGATTTCTTCTGGCTGAAAAATGCATTTATCGTTGATTACATTGCAGAACATTTGGCCGAAAACAGCTATATTCACGGAACAATAACGACGTATGACGGTTATACGCGGCATCTCGGCGGAGCGGGCATGGCCCTGTCAATGAATTTTTACGACGAGACCGACGGACGCGGAATCCCTGCGGCGCAGCTGGATTTTAAGACGGCGCGCAATGCTGTTTATTTCAGGAATTATGAAAATTCCGATATGGACACGATGCATTTTTACACCTATTCGAACGGTGAAGTCCGCAATCCGTTTGTTGATCCTAAGGACGGACTTTGTAAGGCGTCAAAAAGTGATCTGCTGATGTATTCGGACGAACTCGGTTGTGCGGAAATTGCGCTTGCGGCCTACGGATTGTATTCGTCGGATTCTTTTGACACCGAAGCGGTGCTTTCGACTGCAAAGCGCGGGGTGAATGCCCTTTACTGCGAGGGAACCGAGGTTTGCTTTACGGAGGCTGAGGCAACTCTTTCGCATTTGTACCAAAATGACGGACTCAGCTATTCAGCGAAACATGTTTCCTGATGGAATTCTAATCGGATTTCAACTGCAATACGAAATATACGGATTATCAAGGCTTGCCGCAAGGCAGGCCTTTTGATTATTGCCTGAAAGGAAACGGAGGAGATGAACGGGAAATGAAAAATGAAAAAAGCGCAGCGAACTGAATTCACTGCGCTGGTGACCGGTAGGGGAGTCGAACCCCTGCTGCCGCCGTGAGAGGGCGGTGTCCTAGGCCACTAGACGAACCGGCCAAACTTGATTGCGTTGCTTATTATACCAAAGCAATCAAGAAAATGCAACCCCGAAGAAGCTTGAAATGAAGATATATTTAACGAACCAAATCAAACACGGATTGAAAATTTCAGGCATGAAGCAGCCGTCGGAAAGTATTTCGCGGGAAATAACGTCCGAATCAGCGTTAGGAATATTTCCCGGGAAATTAGCTGCAGCGGGAGAAAGCCGACTTTTATCTGTCGAGCTCAAGATAAATATGCAAGTTCCGACTTAAAGCTCAATATGCTTTTTCACTGTTCAAATGCGGCAATTTATGGTATAATCAAGTCAAATACCGGTAAAAACGCAGCTGAGATAAAAATATGCGGATCCGGCCGCCGCTCACTGCTGCAGTTTTTGTCCGGCATGTTTCCGAAAGCGTAAGAATTTGACTCGGCTGCGCTTTAACTGCGGGAAATTCCCTCAGACGGAAAAATCATTATATAAAGGAAGGTATGTTAATGGGAAACATCATTTCCGTGCTGTACATCCTTGCGTTTGCAGGCTGCGGCATACTCACTGCACGTCCGATTTTTGCATCGGATCGCCCGCTGAAGAGGATTCTGTTCGGATTAACTTTCGGACTTGTAATGCTTCTTTGGCTTCCGGTGTTGTTTGCGTTTATTCTCGATTTCACACTTGCTGCGCAGATTCTTGCGCTTGCCGCAGCGGTGTTCATTGCGGGCGTATCAACATTCTTTGCCGTTAAAAAGCAAAAAAACGGCAAAATCAAGTATAAAGCCGCTTCAAAGCGCGACCTTGTTCCGCTGCTGGTCACGATAGTGCCGTTGGTTGCAGTCGGCTGGATACTTCATGCGAATCACACGATAACAAATGCATCGGACGGTTCGCTGCACGTAGGGCAATGCACTTTCGGCGATTTGTGTATGCATTTAAGCTTTATCACAAGCATCAGTGTGCAAAAAACGTTCCCGCCGAATTATTCGCTTCTGCCGGGAACCCCGTTGGGCTATCCTTTCCTGTGCGACAGTGTCAGTTCGACTTTTTATACACTCGGAGCGTCGCTTCGAATTGCGGCAATGCTTCCCGCACTGTACGCTTTTCTTGTTGTTGTGCTGGGTGTGTATTGTTTCTTTGATGAATGGTTCAAAAACACACGCGTCTCCGTGCTTGCGACATATCTTTTCTTTATCGGCGGAGGCTTAGGGTTCGCTTACCTTTTCAACAACAAACAGCTGCTTGCGGGCGAGGGCATAAACCGTTGGCAGGAAATGCTTGAAGGTTTTTACAAAACACCCACCAATCTGCCTGCCGAGGGACTTCGCTGGGTCAATTCAATTGCTGATATGCTTATTCCGCAGCGTGCAACTTTGTTTGGCTGGGCGCTGCTTTTCCCCGCACTTCAGCTTTTGCACAGGGCGGTCATGCAGCGCGAATACAAATGCATAGTTCCGCTCGGTATCATTGCGGGATGCATGCCGCTTGTTCATACGCACAGTTTCCTTGCGATCGGAATTATTTCCGCGTTCCTTTTCGTTGCCGCTCTCGGAAAAATGCTGATGAGCGGTGTTTCCGAAAAACACGAGAAGCTTGCTGTCCGCAATCTCGGACTGTTCGTTTGCTCGGCAATTGTCGGTGCATTGCGAATGTTGAATATTCGTGTTGTTACCGAAGGTTTGGATGACAGGTTCACGATCATTGCGGGCACGCTGACTGTTGTTGTTTCCGTTGTTATGCTGGCTCTTGCTCTGCCCAAAAAGAACGCCAAAGGTGAGCGGAAGGGATCCGATGACGGCCTTGAAACCGAGCTTGCGACGGAGCTTATGCCAATGTCCAAAGTCACCGAACGCAAATACGTATCAGCAGTCGGAATTGCATCGGCGGTTGGTCTTGCGATTTCATCAATGCTGCAGGAAAAAGCATCCGCGCTCGGTTTCGTGCTGCCCGTGTTTATGATTGCAGCAACGATTCTGCTCATCGTTTCCAACGGCAGAAAGGCCGGAAGGAAGCCCGCTTCCGATGAGGTGAAGCATGTGCGTTGGTTTGCTCTGTTCGGCGTGATTGCGGTCGTGCTTGCCGCACCGCAGCTTTTCGGATTCACGTTTAAACAGTCCGTGAACAACGACTCGTTCCTGCGTTGGGGATTTAATTGGTGCAATGTCAGTGACAGCTGGCTTTGGTTCTATATCAAGAATCTCGGACTCATTTTCATTCTGATGCCTGTTGCGCTGCTTTCCGAAAAAAAGCAGAACAGACTGTTCTATTACGGAACACTCGTTATATGGCTGCTGTGCGAAGTGTTGATTTTCCAACCCAACCCGTACGACAACAACAAGCTGCTTTTCGTTTGGTTCGCATTTACCTGCGGCATAGTTGCGAATTATCTCATAACAACATTTGCACGGCCCGTTACAAGACTGGAGCGCGGGAAACGCCGCGTGCTGCGCGGCAAGACCGCCGGTCGCTATCTGCTGCTTGCAATGATGCTTATTGCAATGCTGCTTTCCGGCAGCTTGACGCTGGTGCGCGAATACATCTCGGGCGATCACATTGCATTCGCTGCGGATGCGGACGGGAAGAGGAGCCTGCAATACATTGAAAGCGGCTACGAGGTTGTGCCGGCGGCGCAGGTTGAGCTTGCGGAATGGATAAACACAAATACCGACGAACCCATTGCGGCGGATGCAACCTTCCTGACCGAAAGCAACCATAATAATGCAGTTGCAATGCTCACGGGACGCAACATTTTCTGCGGCTCGGGCTCGTTCCTTGAATACCACGGCGTTAACTATCGCCCGCGCAAAGAGCTTATAAAGCCCATGTATGAACAGCCCGAAACTTGCCTGCTTCGGTATGCGGCGGAATACGATATTGACTATGTGCTTGTGGGAACACGGGAGCGCGGAAGCTATGCGGTTGATACGGAATGGTTCAATGCAAATCTTCGGGTCGTGTACCGCAATGCGCAGCTGACGGTCTACAAGACTGCGAAATAACAAGGCAAAGGTCCCGTGTTGAGCTTTTTCGATGCGGGATGAAAGGAAAACAATAAAAAGAAAACCGTGCGGCAGCGAAATGATTCAAGCCGCACGGTTTTTAAGTTCGGATTCTTTTAAATTCAGATTATTATACCTATGCTGCTCCGTTTCGGCATTGATGACGTGAGCAAAAAAGTGCCGAAGGGGCAAAATGGCAAAAGGGTTTTAAATCAATGCCCGTCAACCATTCTCAGGAAAAAGTAGATGCGTCCGCCGAGGTTGGATTCCCAATGCTGATCGGCGCAGGTGAGAACGGTCAGAAAACGGTCGTTCGGAGTGACATGAACCGAATAATCAAGCTCGGTTCGCGCCTGCTGATAGGTTATCCATTCGGAAATCTGTTCGGATGTCATGCTCTCCATGGTTTGCGGATAATTGCAGTTATAGTACTGGGAAGATTGCTCGGCAGAAGCGGGCTTTTCTTCGTACATTGCAAAAACTTCCCAAGTATGCGTTTCGCCGAAAAGGTTGAGCGTCCATAATCTGTTTTTGAATTCACCGTAAGTCGGTGCGTACTCATCCTGAATCTTGTGCAATTGATGCAGCATGATGCCCGCGCGGCGCAGATTATGGCCGGAAATCACCATGTTTTGCGAGGGATAGCCGTAATAAAGATAAATTGATCCGCGCGAGGATGAGTTGCCGCGTGCATCATGGTAATGATAATAAAAATTCGGACCGAACATCACGGGTGCGTCAATATTCGTGCCTTCAAGTTTTATGTAGCCGACGGTATCGGCATTTGTTCGCTCCGCATTTGCGGTCTGTTCGGAATAGCGGAAACTTTTTGCATATTGATCGATTACGGTGTAATTCGAAAGATGACAGCGAAGCTGTTCGACATCTGCCGCATCAACGGAATTCGGCTTTGCGGCATCGCGCAGTATATTTGCCGCCTGAAGCTGAACGGGATCGAGCTGAACATTGCCGCTGAGGTAAGCGGCGAGAAGATCTGCATCGGCGGCGGTTATGCTCCCGTCCATGTTTATATCGCCGAGGATGACCGCTGTGCCGCGGTTTCCGTTTTCAAGCGTATATTCATCACCCGTACGAATTAAAGGATTCGCATCCGGTGCAAGCCCGAGTACAAAACCGCCGTCCGCAAGATAAGGGCGCAGCCGCCATGAAGCGGTTTCATCTTCGCAAAAGTCGTTGCTTCCGAATGCGTGTACCGTGCCGTCATCCGACAGCACGAGCGCGTGCCCGAAAGCACAGGAAAAATCCACAACGTTTGCATCATCTTCCGTGAAGGCCTCGGATATGCGCCTTCCGTCCGTGTCGGCAAGTTCACAATCCGTATGCAGCCGTCCCGCATAGTCAACGTAGGCAAAACAATTATTGCCCGCAAAGGCATATTTGCAGTCTGCCGCACCAAAAAGCACCGAAGTCGAGGCATCTGCCGCATTGCTTGCGCAAAGAAACAGCCCGCCCTCCGTCCGCGCGGCAAGATTACTGCCGCATGCAGCAATTGATGTCAGGCTGTGCCCGGAAAAGACAGAAAGCTCGGGCGTATTGCCGCGGGAATGAATCTTTCCGCTTGCTTCAACTGCAATGAAAAAATCGCTGCCCGCTGCGATAAGGCGGATATTATTCAAATCACCGGTGTTGAGCATTTCGCTGTAGAGCTGAGCTTCGGCATCGGATGCCGCTGCGGATTCGGTTCGCGCACCGATGGCAATGACTCTTCCGTCACCGGAAAGTGCATACACAATTTCGCTGCTGCAGCAAACGGCGGTTATGTCGTTAAGCTTTGCCGATTCCTGCCGAAGCGCATCACTTCCGGAACAGAGCAATCGGCCTTCTTTTGTCAGTCCGACGGTAAAGGAAGGCGCGGCGGCAATTGCCTTGACATCGCGCCAATCATAGCAATAAGCCTGTCCGTTATTGTAACCGATATATGACATGAGCCCGACGGAGGACAGCCCGAACGAAAGGCCGTCTCCTGCCGCGACTGCACCGCACGGTACGGACGGAAGCTCGCTCGGCACGGGAAGAGGTGCGGGTGTTTCGGGCGTCGCCGAAGGTGTTTCGGAGGCGGGCACAGCAGGGGGCTCGAGCGGGACGGGGTTCGACTCTTTTTTTAAAGACAGGCAGACGATAAGCCCGGCGGCAAGAAGAATTGCGCCTGCCGCAATCAATATGCCGCGTCGTCCGATTTTTTTCACAAACCCACCTGCGGGGACAATGTTTCGATGATTCGTATCTTTTTTTATTTTTTTCATGTAAGTTCCTCAGTTTTTATTGGATTGCACCCAAACTCAAATTGTTCAAAACCAATCCCAAATCGTGCGGGACGGCATCAAAAATGCGAACTGCGCTTTTTTTCGACTGCTGCGGCATACCGCACGGCATCGCGCACGGCATCGAAAGGCGAGTCGGCTGCCGCAAATATCTCATCGTGTAAAGACAAAAAGAGTTCAGAATCATTTGCGGCAAAGGCAATTGCTTCTGCGGTCAGTTTTCCGTTGCCGGTAAAATTCCGCCCGACAAGGCTTCGTGCCTGCGCAGCATCGCCGGTGATGAGCCGTTTGAGATTAAAAACATCGTTCAAATTGATTTCGTCACCGTTTGCCGCACGAAAACTCTCCGTATCGGCGGGCGGAATTTTCGCGTTGCGCGGGCAGGCATATTGGCAAATTTCACATCCGATAAAAGTTTTCTGCATGGCGCGAACGCTGTCCGGATGCTGCGCGGTTTCCATTTGCAGCCGCATACAGCGTTCGGTCGTCAATCCGTTTTCGGATATTGCACCGGTGGGGCACGCTTTCATGCAGAGGGAGCAATTGCCGCATTCGCTTTGCCGAGTGTTCAACGAGGGAAGGACGGTCAGCAATTCGGAAAGTGTTTCGGGCGGAATTTCCCGAACCGCAAACGTAAGAAGAACGATCCGTGTTCCGAATTCGGGCAGTGCAATCAATGAGTTGCGGCATTTAATGCCGATGCCTTCCGCTTCAAGCTGCATTTTGACGGGAATATCGGTTTTTTCGACGTGAATTCCCGCAGCGGTCAGGGCTTCCGCCAGTTTTTTTGCACTGTGATAAGCGCGGTTGGATGCAATGTAGTATGCAGGTATACGTTCGTCAGCCGTAAACGGCGCATAGGGGTACACGAGCACCGCAATGCTGTTTGCCCATGGATATGCTGTCGGAGCATCGGCGGTAAGATTGAATCGGTTGCGGCCGAGGTCAAATTTGCGCGGCGTTGTAAAAAACACCTGTAAGAATCCGTAATCGGCGGCTGTCGTTCGGAAAACAGTCCGTAAATCACAGGGGGAAACAGCGCGGGGAGTGGGTGCTGACTGCATACGGTGCGCTCCTTTCTGTTCGATTTAATCCGTTTTGCGGTCGGTTCAATATGCGGACGGATTCCTCTTTCGTCCGTAAATTGCAGCAGCCAAACGCGCAGACGGGCGGATGAAGAATATATGTCAATTGTACCATACGATACCAATATCGGCAAGAGGGAACGGAAAACGAAGAATGAAACAGAAAGCGAAACCTGTTCAAATTGAACATAATAATATATTTAACGGAAAACGGCAAAAGCGCGGGATAATCGGGTCATTTCACGATAACACAAGTGAAAGAAAAAATAAGGAGATACAACCATGGACACGAAAGAAATCAATGCAGCCGTTAAATGCGCAGTGGAAACAACGCAGCAGCCGCCCTCTTTTTTCATTCACGGTTCATCCGTGTTTGCACTGGAAACCGAGGCAGTTAAAACCGCAGAGACGCTGAAAAGATGCGAAAACATGTTTTTTCGCGGAATCGTTAAGTATTTTTCAATCAAAATGCCCTATTTTTCGGATATGGCAGGTTCGGAAAAATTCCTTGCGCGGCTTGACGAGAGCATGAACACAGCGGCGGACTTTTACAGCGAGTTCAAAGGTGTTGTGATAATTGAACTTTCGGAGGAATGGGCAAAGAAAGGCATCAACGATGCGTTCTCATGCCTGCCGGGCTATATCGGAATGCATAAATGCATTTCGTACATTGTCATTATTGAAGCGGAAAAAGAGTCGGCATCGATTGACGATATGAGGAGAGCTTTGGACGGAAGCACGATTTGGATCGATATACGCATGAAAACGGCGGAAATAGGGCAGTGCATAAATCTTTTCTTCAAAACGGCGAAGGAAGTCGGAATGACCGTTTCGGATGCCGCTTCAAAAGAGCTTAAAAAAACACTTGAAAATGCCGATGTTTCCGTTTTGCCGCTTGATCAGGTTGTTCTTCGAACGGTGCAGCAAATAAAGCTGAACAAACAAGTCAAGAACGCCAACCCTGTTATTGAAGCGGGCGATTTGGATATAATGCCTCAAAAAAGGACGTGTGAAAGGCGAGGCCGCATCGGATTTTCTGCAAAGGAATAAGGAGGAACACAATATGCTGAGTGATGGATTGAAGTATCAGGATTCAAGGATGGCGACTTGCGAAGAGATGAAGCAGGATCTTGCGCCGTTCGCATTGCATGATGCGGCTGCAAAGTCCAAGGGCGGGCCGGTGCTGCTGCGCGACGGCGACACGGTTTATACGGATCCGAGTGATTCGCATTCGCTGATAGTCGGGGATACGGGTTCAATGAAGACGCTGCGATTCGTGCTTCCTCTCATTTATTCCTGTGCGGCGGCGGATGAATCAATGGTTATTGTTGACCCGAAGGGCGAGCTTGCGCGGAAATCCGAAAGTTTTCTTTCCGCGAAGGGTTATAAAACAGTTATCATCAACATGAGGGATCCGCAGCGTTCACCCGACACATGGAACCCGATGGGGCTTATAGAGAGGGAGTACAAAAGCGGGGAAGAGGGGCAGCAAAAGGCCGTTTTGCAGCTTAATGATATGCTGAACGACATTTTCTTTCGAAGAGTCGATACAAAGGATCCCTATTGGAACGAGTCCGCAGGGCAGCTTGCTCTGGGCATATGCCTGCTGCTTCTTGCATTGGGCGAAAAGTTGAACATGAAGAATCTGCTGAAATGGCGATATGAAAAGCTTGCCGACGGAACGCTTGATAAATGCTTCCGAAATCTGCCGACGGACGGCGAGATCTACCAAAACCTTGCGGGTTATTTGGGTATGACGGCCGAGAACACAAAGTCCTGCATAAGGTCAACCTTTGATCAGCTTGTGCGCGTGTTCAAGTCCGCACCTGCACTGACTGAGATGCTGAATGATACGTCATTTGATATTGAACGGATTGGGGAGGCAAAAGCGGCGGTTTTTGTCGTCATCCCTGATGAAAAAACAACCTTTCATTTTCTGGCGACGCTCTTTATCAGCCAGTGTTACACAACCTTGCTTGAAACAGCGGAAAGGCACGGCGGGTCGCTGCCGCGAAGGACGAATATCATACTTGAGGAGTTTTGCAACCTGCCCGCGCTCGGCGATATCGTTCCGATGATCACGGCGGCAAGGAGCCGCAATATCCGGCTGCACATGGTCATTCAGTCGTACGGACAGCTTGTTGAAAAGTACGGCGAAAACGTGAGCCGCGCCATTCTCGACAACTGCGGAAACATGATCTATCTGCATACGCGTGAAATGGATTTTTTGACGTATATAAGCAGACTTGCGGGGAACAACGAGTACGGAAGACCGCTGATTTCAACATCACGTCTGCAAAGGCTGCAAAAAAACGAAACCATTATCTTCCACGGCAGATGCTGCCCGTATCTTGCAGAGGATGTTCCGCTGATTTTTGATTATCCGATAAAATTGGGGACGGAGCTGCGCTCTGCGCCGCAAAAACCGAAGAAAGAAAAAAAGCGCAGGCGAATCGGGGATGAATTGAAGCCGCCCGAACTGAGCGGAGATACCGATGCATGGGACTGGTCGTAAAAGCGGTGCAGCGGATATGAAAATATATTAACCGTTGCTGCCGGGAAAAAGCAATTTTTCCCGATAAATAAGGTGTAAGGGAAAAACGAATGCACATGCGTTTGATGCGCGGGCGGCTGACGCCGAAGTGTGCAGCGCATGAGCGTTTGAAACACTCCCGAACGGATAAGCAGGTTTTCTTCCCGCGGGCGATGAAAATATATCATTGAAAACCGCGGGGAAAAAACAAAAAAGCCCGATAAAGTGAATGAAGAGTGAGCAGAACTGAAAACTCACTAAAAACACAGAAACCGAAAGGAGAAAACTAAAATGGCAAGAACAGGACAACCTTATTCAACAGCAATTGCGGACAGCATCAACGCCTTTCTTAAAGAAGATGACTGGAAATTCAGCTTTGACAGCGAGCGCGGCAGGTTCATTTTCAACCTCGGCCTGAGCTGCAAGCTCAAATCGGTTCGGTACATTGTTGATGTGCGCGAGAAAGACTATCTTATCTACGTTTTTTCACCTCTGGGCCCGGATAAAGGCGATGCCGCAACGATGAAGCGCACGGCGGAGTTCCTGACACGAGCGAACTACGGACTTGTTTTCGGCAACTTCGAAATGGACATGCACGACGGCGAAATTCGCTACAAAACCTTCGTTCCGTGCGGCGGAGAAGCCCCTTGCGCCGATGTTATTCGCCGCAGCATATATGTGCCGGCAATGATGCTTGACAGGTACGGCGACGGCTTGCTGAAGGTGCTGTATTCGGACATTGACCCCGAAAAAGCTTGCAGCATATGTGAAAATGACCTGAGGGACAGCGCGGACGACGACACCGAAGAATCGGGCAGCACGAACGACAGTACGGCAGACATCCTGTCGAGGCTTTCGGCACATTTTTCAAGCGATACAAGCGATACAGAGGATGAATAATCCGTTTCGAACAGAACCTTTATCAGCGTCGCCTTAAAATGATGCCTGCAATGATACCGAGCAGCGCAATGCCGGCGCAGATAAGCACAAGCGTCCCGAAACTTGTCGTTTTGGCGGAGCTTGCTCCTTCCGCAAATGCCGCTGCACAGCACAGCGCGGAAATGACGGCCGCAAAGCAGCCGATGAATGAAAAGAAATTGCGTTTCCTCATGTTTGTTTCTCTCCTTGTACTCCCAACCCGCATGTTCAACTTCATTCATCGTCTGCGAGCGGCAATTAACGGATTCAGCTTTGCTGAAAGCAGAACCCGAGCTTAAACAGCTTCATATGCATTATAACACTTAACCGACACATAATCCACAGCAAGTTTAATAAACACTTCAAACAGCATACCGATTCAAAGTTCATATCAGCCGATGCCCCCTTGCCGAATGCGCAGGGGGTATTTTTATGTAATCGTCCGGCAGAAAAGAGTTGTTGACAGGAAATGCGCCCGCGTATTATATATTTATTTGATTTGTTGAACAGCGGTTGACTTTTTAATAAAATTTTTATATTATTGACCTGCACATGCAGCGCGCGGGTTCGATACGCGCTGATGAATGTGTGGGGGAATTTCATAAAACAGACTGCATCTTTTTGCGGTCGGTATGTGCCGACTGCAAATCAGGTGTTTTTTGTGTATCGAATTATGAAATATGAAAGGGACTTGCGGGACTCCGTAAGTCAACGGTTCTTAATGTCATGAACGAATTTGTCCTCACTTGCTGTTCAACTGCAGACCTTCCCAAGGAACGATTCGAACAGCTCAAAGTTTCCTATGTTTGCTTCAACTACACGATTGACGGAGTTACGTATCCGGATGATCTCGGGCAGAGCATCCCGTTCGATGAGTTCTACCGCCGCATGGCGGAAGGCGCAATGACGTCCACTTCGCAGGTGAACATGGATCAGTATTTGCAATTTTTTGAACCCTTCCTTGCAGAAGGAAAGGATGTTTTGCATGTTACTCTGTCCTCCGGAATTTCGGGTTCGTTTAATTCCGCATGCGCGGCAGCACAGGTTTTGCGCGAAAAATATCCCGAAAGAAAGCTTTATATCGTCGATTCTCTCGGTGCATCATCGGGGTACGGACTTATAATCGATAAGATGGCGGAGCTTCGCGATTCCGGCATGAATATAGACGCGCTTCATGACTGGGTGGAGGAACACAAGCTTAACATGCATCATTGGTTCTTCTCGACCGACTTGACATATTATGTGCGCGGGGGAAGAATTTCGAAATCTGCCGGGTTTATCGGCTCGATTCTGCATATTTGCCCGCTGCTGAACTGCGATGATTTGGGCAGGCTTACTCCGCGCGCCAAGATACGCACGAAAAAGCGCGCAATTAACGAAATCGTTCAAAAAATGGTCGAGAATGCGGAGAACGGACTTGATTATTCCGAAAAATGCTTCATTTGCAATTCAGCTTGCTATGACGATGCACGTGCGGTTGCGGATCTTGTTGAAGCGACTTTCCCGAAGCTTAACGGCAAGGTGCTGATAACTTCGATCGGAACAACCATCGGAAGCCATACGGGGCCCGGAACCGTTGCGCTTTTCTTCTGGGGAAAGAAGCGCATTGACTGAATTTGATAACGGCTTTTAAAACAAAACGCATTGCCGCAAAGAGGGGCAATGCGTTTTATCTTTTTCGTCAATAATTTTATGCAGCAAAAAAATGCGTTATGCGCAAAGGCTTCGGTTTTTATGACAGGAGCAGCTCCTTCACGCGAACTGCGGCTGCCACGTTGAATTCACATCTTGTGTCCACCTGGTAATCAACGCATGCGCTTCGGATTATTTCGGGCGCTGCGTCAACGTTTTCGGCAGCAAGCAAAGCCGTTACAATACGAACGAATTCGTTAAGCTGCAAAACGGGCAGATCAACGACTACTTCAAAAAGACTCGGGAGCACGGGTGATTTTGAACAGGCCGCAAGCAAAACATTCATCGGCAGCAAAGGTTCTGTCACCGTTTCGCATGTATCCTCCCGCAGCTCATCGCAGAGGAGCATGAATTTGAGCGGCTGACAACGCAATTTTGCAAGCAAATCAATGCAATTCAGGCTGCCGTTGAGTGTGTAAACAAGGCGGAGCTGGGGCAATTCGTCCGTCAGCTCAAGCATCATGGTCGTTTTGCCCATTCCCTGCTGCCCGCAAAGAAGCATCGGATGTGCGCTTTCGTCCCGCATAAATGCAATCGCATTGTTCAACAGTATACGGTATTCCGCGTCCATCAGCGGAACAAAATCACCCGCCCGCAGCTCGTGAAGCGGTTTCAGCGCACCGTCAAAGATGAAGTTTCGGTATTTGAGGAAGATTCCGCTTCCGTACGAAGAGTGAAAATTCCAAAGGTCGTTCACAAGCTCGGACCAATCATCAGACTCGAGAAAACGCCGATACATGCCTTCAAGAGCAACGTCCGCATAATAACTGTCGCGAATGCCGAACTCACCGTATTGCCACACGGGCGGCGGGAATACGGTTTTTGCAGGCGGCTGTTTGGGTTTGAATTCACGGGGCATGGGTGCAACGGGGGCGCCGCCCCACGCAGCGGAGGCAATCACGGAGGCGGCATCCTTTGAATTCTTTTTTTGCTTTTGTTCCGTGCAATTGCAGATTATGGAGTGCAAAACGTTTTCATCTGCCTCCGAAAGAGTTTTCAGCGCGGAAAGCTCAAGCTGCATTGCGTGAATGACGGCATCGTCCGCCTTTCCGGAAGCAGCGGCACATGAAAACACGTTGTCGGTCAGCAACACCGTATCAAGAATGTAATCGTGCCAGATATTGCCGCTTACTCTGCGTGCGCCGCAGCAAACAAGCTCCGAAGTCAAAGCGGAAAGTGCGTCCGCAGCGTTTTGCACGTTGCCGATATCGGCAAAGCGAAGAAGCTCGGAAAGTTTTCCGAGGGGACGAGTGAGCAGTTCGTTTCGGAAAATTGCAAGCCGGGCAATTGCAGCGGACAGCGTGCGAATGTTTTCTTCAGTTTGTGTGCAATCCATTTTTTGCTGCCTTTCTGTAAAAAATGAAGCGTTTGCGCCGCAGACTTACCAAGCGATAAGGTGCAGAATATTTTGATCAAGCACGATGAAAGCTCCGAGAATCGCCGTGTAAATCGCAAAACCCCAGAGTGAATGCTTTGTGATGAGTTTTATCATGAAACGCACCGCAAAATAGCCCGAAACGGCGGCAGCGGCAACGCCGAGCACGACCGAAAGCCAGTTTATGTTTGCTGCGCCTGCGCTGACCGCACCGGGAATTTCAAGCACCGCACCGCCGAGAATTGCAGGAATTGAAAGCAGAAAACTGAACTCCGCAGCGTCTTCTTTTTTCATGCTGCAAAGCGTTGCGCCCGTGATGGTTGAACCCGATCTTGAAATGCCGGGCAGAATGGCAACGCCTTGAACAAAACCGATAAACACCGCATGATACCACTTCATTGAAGGAACGGTAAGTTTGCATTCGACTTTCTGACGTATAAAATCGCAGAGCACAAGCAGCGCCGCCGTGAAAAGGAAACAGAAGCCGAGCAGACCGCCTTCGTTCGCCGCATCAATGACATCTTTAAATACGAGTGCCATAACCGCGGTTACGAGTGTCGCAACGATCATCCAGATCCAATACTTTGCCTGCTTTACCGGGTGGAGCAGCATTTCAATGATGCGTTTGCGGTAAACAACAAGCACCGCTGCCAAAGTGCCGAGATGCAGCATGACGGTGAAGAAAAGTCCGCCGTCCGATATGCCGAAGATTTTTTGAAGCAGCAGGAGATGACCGCTGCTTGAAATCGGAAGAAATTCGCAAAGTCCCTGAACAAGGCCCAGGATAATTGCAATAAAAGCGTTCATTTTTTGTTCGCCTCCGAACAGCGGAGGCTCTCCCTTCAACTTTGTTTGCAGACCCGCGAAACCTGTCGAATCACCGAATCGGAAAAAACGGCTTGATCAACACAGGCTGCATTGAAATTATATTTGTTTTTTTCGAAACGATTCGATTTACTGCGAAAAAAGCTTGAATCTTCATCCTCTTTCGCGAAAATAAGCTTAAACCGGCGTTTTCTTCGGAAGGCTGTCAATCTGACAGGAACTCCCGATTTTTATGTTTGACGGTTGAAAACCGTGAAATCAATAATAGCGGAGTCCGGAATTCCATGCGTTGTCAAACGCGTTGTCGAACGCAAGAATAAGACCGGCGTACGTTAAAATCATAAGAAGGGTCAGAACTGCACCGATTACAATTCCCGCAATTGCAAGGCCGCGTCCTTTTTCCGAACGTTTATTGCATTGACAAAGTCCGATAATGGATAGAATAAGTCCCACGATGCCGGGCAGGCCGAAAAAGAAGTTAAAAATAATTGCAGCGCAGGAAAGCGAGAAGCCTGCAATGCTGAGTCCGTTATAATTTGCGGAAGGCGCGCACGGCGTGCAGTCCTGCTGCGGCGGGGTGTAGTTGAATTGATTGTACCACGACTGCTGCGAATCCTGCTGCGAATTCTGCTGTGAGTCCTGCTGCGAGTCCTGCTGAAAATCCTGCTGCGAATTCTGCTGAAAATCCTGTTGTGAATCCTGCTGCGAATTCTGCTGTGAATCCTGCTGAAAATCCTGCTGAGCAGAACTTTGATCATTGCCTTGGGTGAAGCTGTTCAACTGAGCACCGCAGTTGGGGCAGAACGATGCGTTTGCATCAAGGATGTGGTTTCCGCAATTTGGGCAAAACATTTTTTGTTCCTCCGTGTTTGAATTGAATTCGAGTCACATGCAATGTGATTTAAATTCAATAATATTATACAGCACACACAGGGGATTTTCAAGGGGGCGGGGCATTTGTGCAAATGAAAGGGGCTTTTAAACGAACCCCGTTTCGATGCAGCCTCTTGACAACCGTATATTACGGATTTAGAATATCCCTGCGGGGTAACCGCAGTTTCCGAAATCGCAATTTTTCGGACAAAAGGAACATCGGCTTCTGCTTTTGCTGACAAAATTTTTGGGAGGATTTTGCGGTATCGCGGCGGCATTGCTGCTGACGGGAAAAGCAGAGCGGCGGAGCAAAGGCAAACGCTCTTAGAGCGGGAATCAATCCGACGATGGGCAATCAATCTGTCGGCGGAGACAATTCGGAACATTCGGTATCGTTCGGCTTTACCGCATTGAGAAGGGCTTTTGCTTTTTTATACTTTGCCCGCCGTGCGGCAAGCTGCTCCGCATCGATTTCGGAACAGCCCGCATAACGTGTTTCGTCCGAATTATGCGCAATGTCCGCAAGTTTGACGCGGACTGCTGTCGGATTGCTGCGGATTGCCCGGATGTAATCGAAATAGTCAATGCCGTCTTTATGCGTCAGCAGTTTTAACACATCGATAACAGCCGACGGAAATTCGGATTCAAGTTCAGAGAGTGTTATGTCCGTGTCCTCTGCAACGTCGTGAAGAAGTGCGGCGCAGACCGAAATTTCATCGGGCATTTGTTCCGCAAGATGAATGGGGTGAAAAATATAAGGCACGCCGCATTTGTCAACCTGCCCGGCATGGGCAGCGTATGCAGTACGCATTGCCTTATTGGTGAGGAGGGTGTAAATCACGGTTCGAACGATCCTTTCGGATTTCAGTGTAAATCAGCATATTCAAGCTGAAAATGAGTGCAAAAACACAAAAAACTCTCGAAACCTTCGAGAGTTTGGAGCGGGAAACGGGGCTCGAACCCGCCACCTCCGCCTTGGCAAGGCGGCGCTCTACCAAATGAGCTATTCCCGCATATGTGATTGAAATTCAGAAAAATGGAGCGGGTAATGGGACTCGAACCCACTATCTCAGCTTGGAAGGCTAATGTGTTACCATTACACTATACCCGCATCCTTTGCCGCAACTCCGAAAGGTTGGAGCGGGAAACGGGGCTCGAACCCGCCACCTCCGCCTTGGCAAGGCGGCGCTCTACCAAATGAGCTATTCCCGCATATTAAAATCAACCTTAAAGTGGTGCGGGCGAAGAGACTCGAACTCATACACCCTGCGGCACCGGAACCTAAATCCGGCGCGTCTGCCAATTCCGCCACGCCCGCTGATGCCCTCTGCAATGCAATGTCTCATTTAAATTGATAAATGAAACAAAAACCGAATGCAAAGATTGGTGACCCGTCGGAGATTCGAACTCCGGACACCTTGATTAAAAGTCAAGTGCTCTACCGACTGAGCTAACGGGTCAAATCTGGCTGGGGTGGCAGGATTTGAACCTACGGTGCGGGAGTCAAAGTCCCGTGCCTTAACCTCTTGGCGACACCCCAATGATAATCCCAGGGGTTTTGATGAAAATGGGGTGAGTGGTGGGGCTCGAACCCACGACCTCCAGAGCCACAATCTGGCGCTCTAGCCAACTGAACTACACCCACCATATTAGCTTGTCAAACAACGCCGCCAAAAAGAAGATTGGCGCGCCTGCAGGGATTCGAACCCGGGACCTACGGCTTAGAAGGCCGTTGCTCTATCCTGCTGAGCTACAGGCGCATACCGTGTATCCTGCCCGCTGACGTTTAAATATTCTATCAACTTTTCTTCCGCTTGTCAACACTTCGGAGGCGTGTTTTTTGCCAAAAGCTAAAATATATTTAAAAATTGTCTCAAATTCACTCGTTCGGCGATTGTAATCCGCCGCCGAAACGATTACAATATATTCACACCGCGCTTAATTGACGGCTTTCGAGCGATAAAGGCGAGGACAATAAAAGTGAAAGGAATTGAACAGGATGAATGTTGCTGTTGAGGGAAAAAACATAGATATTACAGCAGGCGAAAGCATTCTTTGTGCACTTCGCCGAGCGGGAACGGACTTTTCAAACCCGGCGGAAAAACCTGTTGCGGCTATGATAGGGGGAGAGGTCTTCAATCTGAATTACACACCCAAGCGCGAATGCAGCATACGGCTGCTGCGATATGGCGATGATGAGGGGCGCCGCGTTTATGAACGCACGCTGCAATTCGTTCTTATTATTGCCGTTCGAAAACTCTTTCCGGGCGCAAGGCTTGTGACTCGTTACTCGGCGGGCGACGGACTTTACATTACTGTAGAGAAGGCGGGGACGGGTGCGCCGCTGAACGAGGCGGATACCGATTTGCTTCGCAGCGAAATGAAACGGATAACAGCGGCGGCATATCCGTTTGTTCGGCGAAGGCTTGATGTCCGCGATGCGATCGAGTTTTACACAAAGGACGGACAGCAGGATAAGGCAGAGCTGCTTCGCTGCCGGCGGTTCAGCTATTTTGATGTGTATTCCTGCCCGGATTACAGCGATTACATGGATTATTTTTACGGCGAGATGGCTCCGTCAACGGATTATGTTCATGTTTTTGAACTGCATACGCTTCCGGAGGCAATTGTCATGCTGCTTCCTTCAAAAGACGATCCCGCCGTTCCCGCAAAATATGAAAACAGTCCGAAATTGCTTGCGGTTTTCGCCGAGAGCGACCGCTGGGGGCGGCTTATGCATGTTGCAAATGCGGTTGACCTTAACCGGCGTGTTGAAAACGGAACCATTCGCGAGTTGATTCGGGTTAATGAAGCTTTGCATGAAAAGACTTATGCGCGGGTTGCGGATGAGATTATTGCCCGCCGTGCAAAAGCCGTTATGCTTGCCGGACCGTCGTCTTCGGGAAAAACGACTTCCGCAAACAGGATCGCAACCCAACTGCGCGCCGACGGACTGGATCCGGTCATGCTGTCGCTGGATGATTACTATATCGACCGCGACAGAATTCCGCGCGATACAAACGGTGAAATGGATCTTGAGCACATCAACACTTTGGATATTCCGCGCTTCAACGGGGATCTTGCGCTTCTGCTTGACGGCTGCGAGGCGGAAATTCCGCTGTTTAATTTCAAAACAGGCAAGCGTGAGAAACAAGGCAAGGTGCTGAAGCTTCATCGCGATCAACCGCTCATAATAGAAGGCATCCACGCCCTCAATCCGCTCATGCTCGGCAGCTGCGATCCGAATTCCGTTTTTAGAATATATGTTTCTGCGCTTACAACGCTGAACCTTGACGATCATAACCGCATCCGCACGACGGATCTGCGCCTGCTTCGCCGCCTTGTCCGCGATTATGAAACGCGCAATGCAAGCATGGAACACACACTCGGAATGTGGGCAAGCGTTCGCCGCGGCGAAGCACGCTGGATTTTCCCTTATCAGGAAAACGCCGACAGGATATTGAACACAACTCTTCATTATGAAGTTGCCGTCCTGAAACGATTCGTTTACCCGCTGCTGGAGGCCGTTCCGCCGGACAGTGTGCATTACTGTGCCGCGAGGAGCATCGTTAAGTTCCTCAATTACTTTGCCGAAGCGGAAGTTGATGATGAAATACCCCCGACTTCAATACTGAGGGAGTTCATCGGCGGAAATACTTTCTATAAATAAGCGGGAAACAGTCGGCAAATTAAAGGGATTGGCATCGACGCCGAAAGTTGCCGCAGAAATGCCCGCATCGACCGAAAAGGAGTTATTTCTGCGGCTGCCGACTGTGCCGAATTTGCAAAAAAAACGGAAATTGCGAATATACTTTTTAATATAATGAACGAACAGAGGGCAAAAAGGGGTTATAAATGTCGAAAGGGAATTGCAGCATTCCAGGATGGGTATGAACAACACGGAAGGCAATGCGGCGTAAAAAGGGACGGAAAGAAAAATGGAAAAAGGTGTTGACAAAAGCTTGCGGGGGAGGTATAATAG
>ENA-UOJE01000210-UOJE01000210.1-human-gut-metagenome-genome-assembly--contig:-C23-NODE-210-length-72992-cov-77.773750_pt1 | contig 72992 bp, 71 predicted proteins | sample MGYA00242341_ERZ723888 | MGnify/ENA metagenome assembly ERZ723888 | reverse complement strand
GGTAGAGCGCATCCTTGGTAAGGATGAGGTCGGCGGTTCGAATCCGCCCAGCAGCTCCAAAACGGAAACCACCCGGCAGGGTGGTTTTTTGTTTTGGCAAGCTGCGTTGCGGAGTCGAAGGTTATCCCCGTAGGGGGAAATCCGCCCAGCAGCTCCAACATTTTCCGCCTAAACCGAAAGGTTTGGGCGGATTTTGTTATTCCCGTCCGGCAGGAAAAAGTTGCGGCGGGCGGCGTTTTATGCTATATATTAAAATGTGTCTGCGGATACAGCCTGAAGAAAGCGAGGGCCTTGCCTCTTGAAAGGAACCACCAAGCATCTGCTGCCGACGGTCTTCGTATGTACGGTAATCGCCATAGCCTATGCCTGCCGGATGCTGGCAAAATTTGACATCGGCGGCCCCGCCGTGAACCATATCCGGACAGCGCTCTATCTGCTGCTTTTCGCCCTGTGGGGCTTTTCACTCGACCGGCGCATTATCCAGCGGCAGACGCTGCACTGCCTGCGGCTGACGGCGGCGCTGATGCTGCTGTGGCTCATACTGCGGACGCTGAAATACAGCGTTGTCACCGGCCCGGCGGCGGGGCGATACATATGGTATCTCTACTATCTTCCGATGCTGTTCCTCCCGCTGCTGGGGGTGTACATCGCCCTGTCCATGGGAAAGTCAGAGGACTACCGCCTGAGCCGAGGGACCGGTATGCTGTCGATCATCCCTGCGGCACTGTTTCTGCTGGTGATCACCAACGACCTGCATCAGCAGGTATTTGCCTTCAAAAGCGGCGTCCCCGGCTTGCCGGTTTCCGGCACATATTCCTACCGCCCGCTGTATTTTATCTGCCTTGGCTGGATGGTGGTCTGTATGGCTTTTTCCCTTGTCTGCCTGTTCCGGAAGAGCCGTATCCCAAGTGGTGACGGAAAGCGGATAACGCCGTTTGTGCTGGGCTGTGCGATGCTCCTGTACGGTATTCTCTATCTGTCGGGTATTCCGGCTGTTCGGTGGTGGTTCGGCGATATGAACGTGATGTTCTGCCTGCTGTATGCCGCCATCTATGAAAGCTGTATCCGCTGCCGTATGATACCGTCCAACACGGGCTATGTGGAACTGTTTGAGGCCTCAACGCTGGCGGCCTGTATTGCGGATCGCAGCGGCCGGATCGTCCTGCGCTCCCGTGCCGCAGGTAAGGATATGACCTGCCCGCAGGAGGGGCAGCGGATCGTTCGACCCGATGGCATGCGTATTTCCTCGGCGCCCATCAGCGGCGGCTACGCCGTTTGGCAGGACAATGTGCGCCAGCTGGCGGAGCTGCGTACCCGGCTGAATGCGAACAAGGAGGAAATGGAGCGCAACAAGAAGAAGCTGAAGGACGCCTATCTTGTTCAGAAAAGTCTGCATGAGCTGACTGAAAAGAACCGCATATACAATGAACTAGAGGCAAAGCACAGCAGACAGACAGCCCAGATGCGGCAGATGCTTGCCCGATGTGAGAAATCCGAACCCGCCAAGAGGCGAAGCCTGCTGAAGAAGGTGCTGCTGCTGGGCACCTACATCAAGCGCAGCGCCAATTTGTACTTCCTCAGCAGCGAGTACCAGTGGCTGCCGCAGCAGGAGCTGCGGCTGACGGTCGACGAAGCCGTGCGAGCCTTGACCGCCTGCGGCACGGAGTGCGGCGTGATCTATCGCACAACGGAACCAATGCGCGCCTCTGAGGTCGTGCGTCTGTTCGATCTGCTGGAAATCGTCGCGGAGACCACGGTAGACGATCTGCGCTCACTGTTTATCTCCGTTTCCGACAGCGCGATGGATCTGTCGGTGGAGTGCGCCGCCGATCTGTCGGCGATCGCCTCCCCGGAGGTGACGGTGCGGCAGGAGGACGGCCTGTGGCTGATCCGCACAGGGATAAGGGGGCGGGAGGATGCATAAGCTGAGACGCTTCGGGTTTAACGCCATCAAGGAGAGCTTTGACCGGCTGCCCACCGCCGTATGCTTTTTTGACCGCTCGGGCGGCATCGTGCTGTGCAACCGGCAGATGTATCGGCTGAGCCAGTATCTGCTGAACAGCGATATGCAGTATCTGGAGGAGCTTCAAAAGGCACTGGCCTCTCCTCCAAAGGGCATAACGCCCATTGCCAGCACGGAGAATACCTACCGCTTTCCGGACGGGCTGGTATGGAAATTTGAGAAGGCGGCCGTGACCGACCGATATGGGGAGACGTATATACAGCTGACCGCCGCAGATGTTACGGCGCTGCACCGGGCGCTGGAGCAGCTGGCCGAGGATAACCGAAGGCTTGAACAGGACGCGGAAAAGCTGCGGCGTCTCTCGGAAAACGTGGCGGCGGTGGCGCGGGAGAGGGAACAGCTTGCCGCCAAATCCGCCATGCACGATAGCCTTGCCGCCTGTATTACCGTCACGAAGCAATATCTGGCCGGAGACCTTGGCGGCATCAACGCAGACGTTGTGCTGCGGGAATGGGAAAAAAGCATTGTCTTTCGTGACGCAGAACGCTTGCCGGCAAGGGAGGCGCTGTATGAAAGCGCGGATAGCAGCGGCGTGGCCATCAGAATAAGAGGTACAGAGCCGGCGGGAGGCGCGGCGGATCTGATGTATGCCGCCATGCAGGTCTGCCTGAGCAACGCCATACAGTACGCGCAGGCAACCGAACTGATCGCCAACATCTGGGAGGACGGCGACAGATATACCGTCCTGATCCGAAATAACGGAAAGCCGCCGGAAAAGACCATCACAGAGGGCGGCGGTCTGTCCAATCTGCGCCGCAGGATCGAAAGGATCGGCGGAACCATGACGGTGCAGAGTCTGCCGGAGTTCGCGCTGGTGATAGGAATACCAAATCGGGAGAATTTGGAGGAGGGGAACGAATGGCTGTCAGAGACATATTGATCGTTGAGGATCAGGCGCTTGCCAGAATGTATCTATGCTCCTGCGTGGAAAAATGCGCAGACTGCCGGGTGGCGGGCACGCTGAATCGTGCTGATGCGGCGCTCCGGCGGTGCGGCGACAGTCATATCGACCTGATTTTAATGGATATCTGCACCGAAAACGACTCGGACGGCTTAACCGCCGCTGAGGAGATCAAGAAGATCTATCCCCGGATCAAAATTGTGATGGTGACCTCCATGCTGGAGGGGCGGTTTCTGGCGCGGGCAAGAAAAATCGGCGCCGACAGCTTCTGGTATAAGGATTCCCCCTCCGGCGATCTTGTTGGCGTGATCGAGGGGACGCTTTCCGGAAAGAGCTATTGGCCGGACAGCACGCCGGCAGTGCAGCTGGGGAACACCCTTTCCTGCGGCCTGTCCGATCAGGAACTGGAGACGCTGCGCCTGCTCTGTGAGGGGCAGACCAACGCCGAGATCGCTGCGGGGATGAACGTGGCGGAATCCACAGTGCGTACCTATATCAACCGGATGCTGGAGAAAACCGGATATCCCAACCGCAACCGGCTGATGGTTGCCGCTGTCAGCAAGCGGCTGGTGGTGCCGGGGAGCCTGTTCGGCACGGCGGAAGAAAACTGAACAGGAATACGTGTATTCACAGCATTATCCGCAATCAGCGGCCCTATCTGTCCTCACTTTTGTGGACAGACAGGGCCGCTTTTCCGTGCTACAATAGCGGCATAGAATGGGACGCGGTAAACCCGTCGGATATACAGGAAAGGGAAGAGGGATGGCTCAATGCGTAAAATTGTGATCGATATGCAGAATTATCTGTTTGCCGACGCTGTGGCGACCGCTTTCAAAAGCTCTGACTACGATATCGAGGTGATCCGTGCAGAGTCCCCAAGGGACACCGTGGAGCTGTGCCAGATATACGAGCCCTTTGTGCTTGTGATGGAGGTGACAGGGTATGCCCCGTGGAAGCTCGGTGAAAGACTGAGACTACGCGACGAGGTAAAGGCGCTGTGTCCCAACTGCAAGATCGCGCTGATGGTGGACTCCAACACCGAACGGCAGACGGCAAAGGACATCCGGGACGCCAAGAAGGACGGGCTGATCGATCAGTTTTTCTACGGCTCCATGCCTGCCGAGTACCTGATGGATCAGATCTATGCTATGTGAAGGAAAGATCCCGCAACGGGATATTTCATAAGCAGCTAAGCTGCTTTGTCAGTGCCGGGGTGCTTTCCATACGCCCGCCGCAAGACTTTTGCAGGATGAAGCGGAGGCGGCAGCCGCCGCCTCCGCAGTCCCCGGACGCAGGAAATATGTGAAGGGCGAGGACAGGAAAATGGGCTTTTCCCGCCCCCGCGAAAGGGTGAGACGCTAACATGAAAAAAAGAATCGTTTTGTGCCTGCTGGTGCTGGCGCTTTTGTCGGTGACAGGATGTACGCAGAAAAAGGACGCGGAGCCGCTGACCGTAACGCTGTGGCATGTCTATGGCGGCGAGGTGGATTCCCCGCTGAACGGCCTGATCGAGCGGTTCAACAGCACCGTGGGCGCAAAGCAGAACATCCGCGTGAAGGTGGAGCTGGTCAGCAACAGCGGCAGTATTCATAAAAGCGTGCTGGCCGCCGCCAACAGCGATCCGGGCGCACCGTCGCTGCCGGATATGTTCGTTTCCTATCCCAAGACGGTGCTGGCTCTGCCGGATCAGAGCATATTGGTGGACTACCGGGACTATTTCAGCGAGGAGGAGCTGGCGGCGTTTATCCCTGCCTTTCGTGAGGAGGGGATGATCGGCGGGCGGCAGGCGATCCTGCCCCTTGCCAAATCCACGGAGGTACTGTTTGTCAACCGGACGCTGTTTGACCGGTGGGCAGCCCAGTCCGGCGCCAGCTATGACGATTTGACTACATGGGAGGGCGTTTACGCGCTGGCAGAGCAGTACGCCGCGGATACCGGCAAATGCTTCTTTGCCCACGATTACCACTTCAATTACTTTCAGGTGGGCGTGGAATCGTTGGGCGAGGACTTTTTCCAGAATGACGGCGTCAGGTTTGGCTCCGGATTCGAACGAGCCTGGGAGCCGTATGCCCGGGCGGGACTGACGGGCGGCCTGTGGCTGCACGACGGGTATGCCACGGAACCGCTTCGCACCGGAGATGTGGTGGTGTCTGTGGCATCTTCGGCCAGTGTGCTCTACTATTCCGACACGGTGACGTATCCGGACAACACCTCGGAAAAGGTGACGATCACCTCCATGCCCTGCCCGGTGTTTGAAGGGGGCGACAAGCTGGTGATGCAGCGCGGTGTGGGAATGTGCACCGTAAAGTCCACCCCGGAACGGGAGAGGGCGTGCATTACGTTCCTGAAGTGGCTGACCGAGCCGGTATGCAACGTGGAATTCGTCACCAGCCTGGGCTATATGCCGGTGACGCAGGAGGCATTTGAGAACTATCTGCCTGACGCTGTGGAAAAACTGAGCGACCCGATGTATGTGTCGCTGTACGAGACATATCTGCAAACGCAGGAGTCATATACCTTCTACTACCCGCCTCAGATGGAGAATTATCTGGATCTGGAGACGCGGTTTGAAAATCTGGCGCGGCTGAAGCTGACGGCGGGCCGGACACAGTATCTGGAGGGTGGCAACACACTGGACGCCCTGATCCGGGAGACTTTGGACAGTTTTAAGCTGGATTACGGCACATGAAAGAGGAAAGCACATGCGATCAATTCGGAATGCGATTCACAATCCATATGCAGCCAGACACAGTATGGGTGTGCGGCTGCTGCTGTATTGGTTCACAATGGCGCTGCTGCTGGTGGCGACCATCCTGTCGATCCTGATGGCTATGGGTGTGCTGTCCCACCCTGCGCGGCAGCTGGCCAGCGCCCTGGACATTCAGCAGAGAAATACATATGCAGCCTTGGATGCGCAGATGGATGAGCTGACGGCGCATGGCGTGGGCATGTCGGAAAAGCTGGGCCGGGAGCTGGACGCTTTTCTCGCGGCCAAGGGCATTCCTTTTGACGCGCTCAACGACGATCCGAAAACCATCGCGGAATTGGAAACGAGACTATACACGCCGCTGAGCACTACGCTGAGCGCCGCCTCGTGCAGCGGAATCTTCTTCTGCCTGAACGTGACCGCCAACACGGCGCTGCCCAATGCGGACGCACTCAGGGCGGGACTGTATCTGCGCTATTCCGGGCTTCAGCCCACGGTGGCGTCGGAGCAGGATGTGATCTGCTTCCGCGGCGCAGCGGAGGCGGCGCGGGGATTACAGATTCAGATGCATAACCGCTGGAATCCGGAACTGAATACCGCTCTGATTCCCGGCAGCAATAAGGTTGCCACCAGTCAGGTTGAGCGTCTGGCAGAGGGCAGCCTGTGGACAAAACGCACAGAGCTGCTGGATACATGGGAGCATGTGATGCTGCTGTGCGTACCGATTCTGGACGGCAGCGGCACTGTACGCGGGCTTTGCGGTATGGAGATCAGCGACCTCTATTTCAGCCTTTCCCACGGCACTGTGTCCAGCAGCTATGGCAATATGCTGACCCTGCTGGCGCCGATCGACGGCGACAAGCTCAATCTGTCGGGGACTGTGCTGGGCGCTACCAACGGCTCGCGCCTGACGGCCGAGGGTACGCTGCACATCAAGCCGGAGAAATACTATACCATCTATACCGATGGCAAGGAGTCCTATCTGGGGCGGCACCGGCTGCTGGACGCCGCCACCTCGGACGGCATTCCGCTTGCCGCGGTGACGCTTGTAACAGCCAACACCTTCCGCAGCTATGAGCGCGGGTCGCAGATCGCGTGGTTTTTGGGCTCGGTGCTCTTTTTGCTGGCGATGCTGGTCGCGGCAACCGTGCTGTCCCGCCGCTTTGTCAAACCGATCAACGACAGCCTTGCGGCGGTCAGAGGCGGCACAACGGAGGTGGTGGCCTCCGGTATTTCGGAGATCGACGAGCTGCTGACCATGATCCGTACCCGGCCGGCGGGCGCGCTGCCGCCCGATGTGGAGGCGCGGCTGTGCGGCTTTGCGGAGAGGGCAGGTACGCTGACCGGCATGGAACGTACCATTCTGCAATACTATATGGACGGCTATACCGTCAAGGATATTCCTGAGCTGGCACATATCAGCGCCAGCACGGTAAAGACTCATAACCGCAATCTGTACCGAAAGATGGGGGTAGATTCGTTCGATGAGCTGAAGGTGTATATTGAGCTGTTCGCCAGCTGCGGCCGCAGTGGTGAGCTGCTGAAAAGATAAGAAAGACGATAGCAGAGTGCACAATCCAAGCCACATTGGATTGTGCACTTTGTCTACGCCTAAGGGCGATTTTCACGTTTACCGGCAAAATTCACCCTTGGGGTAATAGAAATTATTCGTAAAACCACATATAAGTGTGTATATAGCTGAGCGTGAGTACGGGAAAGAACTGCGACGTAAGCAAGGAGGGACTGGAATGCGCCGCATCATTAAAGCATCCATGGAGGACAGATCCTCTATGGAAAGATTTCAGTTTTCATTGCGCTGTGCGGTATGCGGCTTCCTTTGGGAAAGTCAGCCGGTGCGCTTCTCCAAGGCGGGGATGCAGCCGGAGAGCGAAGGAAAGCGCGTGATTTTTCAGGCGCTGTACCGGCGGGAGCGAGAGGAAGCCTTCGAGTGGGCCGTCACAGAGGCGCTGGAGCATTTCAGTCTGTGTCCCATTTGCAAACGGCTGGTTTGTGACCGGTGTTTCCTGCTGGGCGAGGATATTGACCTGTGTACGGACTGTGCGGCGTTCTTACAGGAGAGCGGCGAGCCGGTAGAGAGCTCATTCACAAAACACGGCTGAAGCGGAGGAACCACCTATGAAATGGAAGGGCTGGATAGGAGGTGTGCTGCTGGTCATGATGCTTTTCGGAACGCTGGGCTGCCTGCCGGGCGGAAAACGAGGGCAGCTTCTGCACCGGCTGCGGCTTGGCGAAGCCGCTGACCTGCGAAGCCTGCGGCTGGCAGCCCAAGCCGGGCGCTTCGACCCCGGCATACTGCCCGGAATGCGGCAACCGTCTCAAATGAGACGTGCCGATATATGCACATTCAGATAGGAAGAAACAATAGGAGAAAACAGTAAAAACAGGAGGAACTGTGATGAAAAGCATGAAAAAGCTGGCGGCTCTGCTTCTGGCGCTGGTGATGGCGCTGACGCTGGCGGCCTGCGGAGGCGGCAAGGGCAGCTCCAAGACCAACCCCGTGGTGGGCAAGTACATCGGCGAGACGGTTCTGTCCTTCGACGAGTGGGTGCCCATGGACGAGGTGTATGATCTGGGGGACAACTACATTGAGCTGAAAGAGGACGGTACGGGCTGCTTTATGCTGGACGGCGACCCGACGACCATCGCGTGGAAGCTGGATAAGGACGGCGCCCTGACGCTGGACAGAGACGGATCCATCTGCAACTGCACGCTGGAGGACGGCCTGATCACGGTGAATGACTACTTCGGCTTTGATCTGCAGCTGACCTTCCGGAAGAGCACCGCTGGCGGCAGCAGCGGCGGCTCCGGCACTGCGGAGCTGTCTCTTGACGACTTTGCGTCCGTCTATGGCGGCGACTGGCACGGCATGGCCGGCCTCTCGGACGCCACCGGCGACCTTGAGGCGCTGAACGACACCGCCCACGAGATTCTGGCGCGTCTGGTCTTTGACGGCAACGGCGGCTGCCAGGTCTGGCTGGCCATGTATCTGGAGGGCGAGAACGACTTCAACTTCGCCAACACCTATGCCCGCGTGGTACCCGATGACGACACCGGTCTGGAGCTGCGGGGCGAGTTCATGGGCGGCGAGATGCAGGACGGTATCCTGTCCGTGGATGAGACCGGCGCCCTGTATGTGAGCTGCGAGGTGGACTCCGATCTGGTGGACGGCTCTATCAGCCTGCTGGCCAACCTGCGGCATCTGGACGATGAGAACTGGACGGACGATGACTTTATGCCCCTGCCGGCGGACGCCGTGGCGTATTACCGCGGCAAGACCTTTATGGAGATCGCCAATACCTACGAGATCGACACCGGTCTGATCCCCGATGACGGCAGCGGCAGCACCGCTGCCATCCCCGACGGCGGCGACAACGGCGGCCTGCCGGAGAACTATCCCTTCGAGCGCACCACCTCCAACGGTGAGGGCGAGTACGGCAAGTCCAATCCCGACGCCACCGGCCGGGCGGATCTGCCCACCATGCAGAAGGTACGTCAGGAGCTGTGGGATATGAGCTCCGCCAAGTCCTCGAAGCTGACCTATGACGACATCAAGGCCATGCTGGGCGGCGAGGACGGCATCCCCCATACCGGTATGGATGAGAGGAGCTGGAACAGTGAAAAGCACGCCTACGGCTGGTTCAACGGCGAGGGTGACTACTACGTGCTGTACTTCGTGCCGCGTGACGGCGACGAGTTCTACACGGCCGCCACCTTCTCCAGCAGCGTGAGAGGCGACAGCTGACGAACGGTACGGAAATCAGAGAAAGGAAGGACGAGATATGCAAGTAACACTGAATATGCTGCCCGCTTCGCTGGCAGAATTCCGGAACCTGTCCCTGAACACCCCAGACGAGGTGGTGGCGGGCTTCCTGTGCGCATTGAACCTGTATGTAAAAAATCCCAACGAGGGCGTGGAGGCCATGAACATCCTGCGGGGTCCCCGCCCCATGACTCCCTATGACAGCCAGTTCCTGCGAGACCGTCTGCGGGGCAAGGAGTATCTGCCTCTGGCGTACTTTGCCGGAGCCACGCCCCAGAACAGCTACGTTCCCACCCAGCCCTATGTGCTGAACGTACTGGCCGACCCCCGTCCGCAGGACATTGAACCGGGCTATCTGCGGGTATTTATCGCCACACCCGGCGCGGACTCTCCCCGCCCCATCAAGCTGCGGCAAAAGCCCTCCACCGGCGAATGGTTCCTGTGGGAGTATTCCAGTCCGCTCAGCGGTATCCGTACCCCGGCGGCGCAGGATCCCTGGGCGTGAGCCGTGAAACGGCGGTGGTATCCGCTGGCGCTGCTTCTGGCGCTGGCGCTGACCCTGACAGCCTGTCAGGTGGAGTTCATCCCCCACGGGCAGCCGGAGAACAACGGCGGCACCACGATAGACACACCGCCCCTGCCCGGCGGCGACAGTGATCCGGTAGATGTGACCGACCCGGTTGGCGGCGATGAGGAGCCTTCCGTCGGCAACACGGACTACACCATGGAAAAGTACCGGCGGTATCTGAGTGGCGAGTGGATCGCCGTCGAGGGCGAGATCGAGGGAGACCGGTGCAGGATGGAAGAAGAAGGAATTACCGTGACGCTGGAATTCCAGGAGGCTGACGGCGTGACCGGCTTTATGGGCGAGGGCACATGGAGCATGGGCGCATGGTACGAATATACCAACAAATATGGCGACCACGAAAAGCTGGACGGGCTGCGCGTGAAGTTCCTCGAGGGTCCCATGTACTACGGCTGCGGTAATGACGAGTGGTACGCGGAGCTGGTGGGTGGCCCGGAGAACGTAGAGTACACCGTGACCGTCATTGACAATAACTATCTGGAGCTGTACCGCTATGTGAAGGATTCAGCCATGGTGTGGCTCATCAGGTGCGAGCGGTCGGACGGTCGGTGGATCGAGGATTAACAACGGTATTCCACTATAGGTATAGGCAGAAATAAATACAGAGAAAAGGAGATCACAAATTATGGGACTTATTAAAGCGGCACTGGGCAGCATCGGCGGCGTGATGGCGGATCAGTGGAAGGAATACTTCTACTGCGAGGCCATTCCCGAAAACGTACTGGCGGTAAAGGGTCAGAAAAAGACCACCAAGCGCTCCAGCAACACCAAGGGCGACGAGAACATCATCACCAACGGCTCTGTCATCGCGGTGGCGGACGGTCAGTGCATGCTCATCGTGGATCAGGGCAAGATCGTGGACATGTGCGCCGCCTCCGGCGAGTACACCTATGACCAGTCCACCGAGCCGTCCCTGTTCGTGGGCGACCTGGGCGACGGTATCAAAAACGTATTCAACAACATGGCCAACCGCTTCACCTTCGGCGGCGAAGCGCCCAAGGATCAGCGCATCTACTACTTCAACACCAAGGAGCTGATCGGCAACAAGTACGGCACGCCGTCCCCCGTGCCCTTCCGGGTGGTGGATCAGCGCGCCGGTATCGACATCGATGTGGGCATCCGCTGCTTCGGTGAGTACAGCTACCGCATCAGCAACCCCATGCTGTTCTACACCAACGTGTGCGGCAACGTGGGCGAGGCTTACACCCGCGACCGGCTGGACAGCCAGCTGAAAACCGAGCTGCTGACCGCCCTCCAGCCCGCCTTCGCCAAGATCGGTGAAAACGGCATCCGCTACTCCCAGCTGCCCGGCCACACGCTGGAGCTGGCCGACGCACTGAACGAGGTGCTCAGCAAGAAGTGGCGCGACCTACGGGGTATCGAGATCGTCTCCTTCGGCGTGTCCAGCGTCACCGCCGACGAGGAAGACGAGAAGATGCTCAAGGAGCTGCAGCGCAACGCGGCGTTCATGGATCCCACCCGTGCGGCGGCGCATCTGGTGGGCAGCCAGGGCGACGCCATGAAGATGGCGGCCTCCAACACAGCTGCCGGCCCCGCTATGGCCTTTATGGGCATGGGAATGGCCGGTCAGGCCGGCGGAATGAACGCCCAGAACCTGTTCGCCATGGGGCAGCAGCAGGCGGCGGCGCAGCCCGCCGCACCCGCCGCTCCCGCCGGATGGACGTGTGCCTGCGGTCATGCCGGCAACACCGGCAAGTTCTGTGCCGAGTGCGGCCAGCCCAAGCCCGCGCCCGCAGGCGAGTGGAAGTGTGCCTGCGGCGCGGTGAACACCGGCAAATTCTGCGCTGAATGCGGCCAACCCAAACCCGCCAGCGACGAGTGGACGTGTGCGTGCGGGACGGTCAACAAGGGCAAGTTCTGCGCCAACTGCGGCACGCCTCGCCCCTAAAGCCATGAAGAAGATGATCGTCATTCTTATCGCGGGTGTTGTGGTGGGTATCACGATCTCAGGTCTTTATAAGCATTTTGTCACCGACCGGATAACGGACGGTGACGGCATGGTGAACGAGTTTGCCAACGTCTTTCAGGACGCTGACACGCTGAAGAGCATCCACTGGACGCAGAGCGGCTCAAGCTACGACCACGGGTTTTGCTTCGATTTGGAGGAGACGGACGGCGCGTATACCATCTCCGGCTGGTGCATTGACACCGGGGGAAGCGGGGAGAAGGTGGAGCGCACAGACGCGCCCCTGACGGCGGAGCAGTGGGCGGAGGTGGAGCAGTGCCTGCGGGACAACTGGCACCAGCCGCCCAAGGTGCTGCCGGAGGGTCTGTCCGTCCTCGACGGGATGGAGAGCCACCTCAGCATCACCAGCGCGAGAGAAGGCGAAACGCTTACGGCGGAATACAACGGCGAGTACGAGCACGCCCTTGAGGGGCTCCTGCGGGAGCTTCTCATGGGTGCCTCCGCGGAGTATGCGCCGCCGGAGGCGTAAACAAAAACAAGACGAAATAGGGACATTGTGGAGAAAGAAAGGAGCAACACATGAGCAAGGGACAGAAATTTTTGAAGGTGACCTCGATTCTGATGATCGTTGGCGGCGCGCTGGCGGGCGTGTCGTGCCTTCTGGGTATTGCGGGCGTGGCGATGCTGGCGTCCTTGGCGGACGGCCATGCAGCGGCACTGATGCTCTATCTGGCACTGGCACTGGCTCTGGCGGCGGCGGTGGCGGAGTTTATCGCCGGACTGAAGGGACTGAAGACCTGCAAGACCGGCGGCGACGCCCACAAGTGCGTGGTCTGGGGCGCAGTGGTGGCAGGCATCACGGTGGTCTCCTCCGTGATGAACGTGGCGGGCGGCGGCAGCATCGACGCCATGAGCATCCTGCTGAGTCTGGTGGTGCCGGGTCTGTATATCTACGGTGCCATGCAGGTGCAGAAGGGTGACTGGCAGCCTCAGCAGCCCAAGACCGCACAGGCAGTCCAGCAGCCCCGCCAGCCCAGCAGCCCCTACTCTCAGGTTCCCCAGCAGCCCCAGCAGGCTCCGTATGCCGCGGCTCCTCAGCAGCCGATCCAGCCGGAGCAGCCCGCCGCCGCTCCCGCCTTTTGCCCGTCCTGCGGCGTCAAAAGCTCCGGCGAGAAGTTCTGCCAGAACTGCGGCGCACCCCTGCGCTGACCATTTCCCTGACCGCCCCTGCGGGCGGAAAACAAATCATTATGTAAACAAAGAAAGGAACTCTACCATGAAAAAATCGATCACGCTTGTATTGGCCGCATTGATGATGCTCTCCCTCACTGCCTGCGGCGGCGGTGGCAAGGATAAGGGCGGCGCTCTGCCCGGCATTGATATGAAATCCACGGACACACAGACCGTGACCTCTGACAGAGCAACACTGGAAGTGCTGAATGAGACATTCTTCACCTATCTGGGCGGCCTGAACTACTTCACCGACAGCGATCCCCAGGCGAAGCTGACCTATGCGGATCTCAAGGAGCACATCGGCGTGGACTGCTCCGAGTACCAGTACCAGGAGGAGTACCAGCGCGGTGTATACACCTGGTACGCCGCCGAGGATGAGGCGTGCTGCCTGACCCTGTTCTTCGGCGACAACGGCAAGCTGGTGGCTGCCGGTGCGTACAACCTCAGCCTTTGATCGACCCTGACTGACCGTATTCCTATCTGAACGCCATTTTCCACGGGAGCGGCTCAAGGCCGCTCCCGCAGCGGAAAGGAGAGAGAACAATGGCATCCCAAATCACCAACTATAAATGCCCGGCATGTACCGGCCCCCTGCACTTTGTAGGCGCCTCCGGTATGCTGGAATGTGATTTCTGCGGCGCGAAATATGACGTGGCGCAGATCGAAGCTCTGTACGCAGAGAAAGAGGCCAAATCCGTGGAGGCCACGGAAAAGGCCAACGCCAAAGCGGAGGAGAACCGCCAGAAAATAGCGGAGATGGAGGCACAGGGGTGGGATACCTCCAGTCTCAACAGCGACTGGGGCGCGGAGGCCGACGGCATGAAGGCCTACAACTGCCCCAGCTGCGGCGCGGAGCTGATCTGCGACGCCTCCACCGCCGCCACCTCCTGCCCCTATTGCGGCAACCCCACGGTGGTGCCGGGGCAGTTCAGCGGCGCACTGAAGCCGGACTTCGTGATCCCCTTCAAGCTCAGCAAGGAGGACGCGGTGGCAGCCCTGAAGAACCACTATAAGGGCAAGCCCCTGCTGCCAAAAGCGTTCACCAATGGCAATCACATTGAGGAGATCCAGGGCGTGTACGTCCCCTTCTGGATGTTCGACGGTCAGGCGGAGGGCTCTGTGGACTATGAGGGTCTGATCATCCATGTCTACGAGAGCGGCGACTACGAGATCACCGAGACGGAGCACTACGACGTGCACCGCGGCGGCTCCATCTCCTTTGAAAAGGTGCCGGTGGACGCCTCCAGCAAGATGCCCGACGACCACATGGACTCCATCGAGCCGTATGACTATGCCGGTCTGAAGCCCTTTTCCACCGCCTATCTGCCGGGCTTTCTGGCGGATAAGTACGACGTGACGGTGGAGGAGAGCCACGACCGGGCAGACGGACGGTGCTCCGCGTCTCTGGAGGGCGCGCTGCGCCGCACCACCACGGCGTATGACAGCTGCGTTCCCCTGCGGCAGGACATTCGCCTGCGGCGCGGCAAGGTGCACTATGCGCTGCTGCCGGTGTGGATGCTGCATACCAAGTGGAACGGCAAGGACTTCCTCTTTGCCATGAACGGGCAGACCGGCAAGCTGGTGGGCGACCTGCCCACGGATATGGGCAAGTTCTGGGCGATCTTCGCCGCCGTCGCCGCGCCGGTGACGGCCATCGCGGCACTGATCATGATGCTGTTTTAAGGAGGGCGGCCGAGATGAAAAAAAGAATTTTTACATGCCTGCTGGCGCTGCTGGCGGTGCTGACGATGATCGTTCCCGCGTGGGCGGAGCAGACGGAGGACGACCTGTTCGTGTACGATACGGAAAACCTGCTGACCGAGGACGAATGGCTGGAGCTGGAGCTGCTGGCCGACGAGATCTCCTGGCGGTACGATTGCGCCGTCTACATCGTCACCATCTACGACTACGAGGACTATGACAGCGACATCCACTACGCGGCGGTGAACATCTACGACAGCAACAGCTTCGGCATCGGTGAGAACCGCGAGGGCATCATGCTGATGCTGAGCACATACGACCGCGACTACGACCTGTACGTCCGCGACGGCGGCACCGCCGAGTACGCAGTCAACAAGTATGGCCGCCACCAGATGACGGAGGAGTTCCTCGACAACTTTGCCGACGACGACTGGGCGGGCGGCTTCAGGGACTATCTGAACGCCTGCGCCGAGTATCTGAGCCTTGCCGAGCAGGGGCACCCCGTCAGAAAGCCGCTGATCAAGGTGCTGCCTATGGCGCTGGGTATCGGCATCATTCTGGCTCTGGCCGTATGCCTGTTCCTGAAGGCCAAGATGAAGTCCGTCCGTCAGGGCGCGGAGGCGGATATCTACGTGACGGCCGAGGGTCTGAACCTTACGGAGCAGTACGACAACTATACCCACACCACTGAGACCCGCCGCAAGATCTCCCAGGACAGCGACAGCGGCAGCAGTGACCATTCCGGCGGCGGAGGCTCCAGCACAAGCGGTAAGTACTGAGCGGGGAAAGGAGGATCCGATGAAAAAAAATCCCATCCTCTGTCTGCTGCTGGCGCTGGCGATGATGCTGACGCTGACAGCCTGCCAGATAGATATCCCCGGCGTCGGGACCGTCCGCATCAACGACGGCAGCAAAAACAGCCATGATGCGGATGGCTCCCCTGCGGGGAACAGCTATGACACCTCCCTTACCCAGCTGCGTGAGGAGGCGATGGACTTGCCCTCCTACCTCTTCGCAGCGGCGTATATCGGCAGCTCGGCGGGCGGCCCCGACGATCTGGAGCTTCCCCTGCAGGAGTGGGTGCGCACGGCGGCGCCGGAGCTGTGTGCCCAGTATCCCTTCGTCCAGAATATCCCCCGTGAACGGGTGGTGGGCAACGGCGGCAGCCTGTTCTGCGTGGTGCCCCGCGACCCCGACGCCACCCTTGCGGTGAACCGCATCCGGTGGAACCCCCAGAACGAGGACTACGACAATCTGGAGGTGCTCTACCGCAGCGAGAGCGGCGACCCGATCCTGCTGTATGCCTGCGCCGATATGGGCGAAAGCCCCTATCCCGACACGGAGGTCATCGTGACGGACCGCACCGGCAAAACCGTCACGTGGTACCCCATCTACGGCATCACGGCGCTGCCCTACGACTATGAATATGACCTGCCTCTGGGCTACAGCTTCACCGTCTGCGACGAGGACTACGGCGGCGACATGATCGAAGAGTCCATGTGGACGACCCCTACGGCGGAGCAGCTGGCCAGGTACGTCTGGACGTGGCAGGGCGATCTTGCGGAGCAGCCCGCCATGGCCACCATGTCCCTGACACAGGGCAGCGGCGCGGAGCCGGGGCAGATCACCTTTACATGGTGGTATACCAAGGACTACGGCGATCCGCAGGAGATCTATGAGGGCAGCTGGTCCCTGACGGACAGCGGAGAGCATATAGATCTGACCATGACCCGCAGCGGCGGCCGGCAGTATACGAAGGGCGAGGCGCCCACCACGGTGTCGGGCATGTTCCCTGTGCAGGTACCCGCGGCCTTCGATGTCTTCCCGGTGCTGAACGTGACCGGCGGAGGCGGCGCCTACGGGTTCCCCATCCAGCAGATCCCCAACGAGCTTCTCATGTTTGAGCCCGCTCAGGGGTAAATGACGGTAAAATACAGAAAGGAGGTGCCCATGCACAACAACAAAAAAAAGCTGATCAGGTCGCTTGCGGCGATGCTGTTGGCCTTGGCCATGGCGCTGCCGCTGACGGCCTGTCAGGTGGAGATCCCCGGCATGGGAACCATCAACATCAACGACGGTGCATCGGACGGTGACACCGCCAAAACCAACGGCGGCGAGCCGGGAGCCTATGACGACTCTCTGGATCTGCTGCGGCAGGAGCTGGACGAGCGTCAGCAGGACGAGCGCCTCGCGGTGGCCTACATCGGCGATATCAACGGCAGCCTGAGTGATCTGGCGGTTCCGCTGCAGGACTGGATCAACGATACGGCGCCGGGGCTGTGCGCCCAGTATACCTTTGTTCGGAATATCCCGCAGGAGCGGGTGGTGGGCGACAGCGGAAGCCTGTTCTGCGTGGTGCCCCGTGACCCCAACGCCACCGTGGCGGTGAACCGCGCCCGGTGGAACGAGGCGAAGGGCGGCTACGAGACCCTTGATGTGCTCTACCGCAGCGAGAGCGGCGATCCGATCCTGCTGTTCGTCTCCAACGATCTGGGAACTGTCCCCACCGATACCACGGAGCTACTCTTGACCGACAGCCACCCCGATACCCTGAGCTGGTATCCCATTCCCGGAATCGTGGCGCTGCCCTACGACTCCGAGAACGAACGGCGGCTGGCCTACGACTTCACCTTTTACTCACAGGAGGGGAACGACGGCTTCGGCAGCGACATCGGCTGGACGTGTCCCTCCGGCTCCCAGCTGACGCAGGAGATATGGGCGTGGCAGGGTCATACGGATAAGCCCGCTCTGGCCACTCTGGAGCTGCACGCCAACAGCAGTCAGGAGGACTATTGGGGCGCGGCGACCTTCACCTGGTGGTACGAAAGCGACTTCGTCACACCGGAGGAGGTCTATACAGGCGACTGGGGGCTGACCGCCAACGGGGAATACTCCGGCGTGATAATGCTGGATCTGACCCGCACCGGCGGCAAGAGATACACGCCCGGCGAGACGGAACGGATCATCCACGACGGCTTCATCGTGCAGGTTCCCATGGCCTTCGAGGACTACACCTATCTGTCCGTTGACAAGGGACAGCACGGCTCCTATCTGCCCATTCAGTTGGAGCCGGACACGGTGATCTACTTCTATCCCCAGTGAACGGAGTAAGCGTGTGTGAACACGGAAAGGAGACAACGCCATGCGTAAATGCTGGAAAGGGCTGGCGGTGATCCTTGGGATCGCGCTGGCGGCAAGCTTGATCATCAAGCGCAAGAACGGCTGATTGACCGATACGCGGTTCGTCTGAGATCAATTTGCAAACACCTCATCTAAAATAGCCATAAGGCGGCGGACATCACCTGTCCGCCGCCTTATGGCGCGTATTCCTCCTTGCGGGGAAACCTTCGTTTGTCAGCCTATATCGGCGGAGAGCGCCTTGTCGATCTGGGCTTGCAGTGCCTCCGCCTGCTTCTTTTCCGTAATAGCGCCCACGATGGGGTCGCCCACGATGTTGCCGTTCCTGTCAACCACATAGGTGGTGGGATAGGCAAAGATATTGGTGGTGAACTTTCCCGCCTCACCGTTGGAAGCGAAATACACATTCTGATAGGTCGCGCCCTTCTTGGCCAGTACATCCTTTGCCTCAGAGATGGCCGTCTCGTCGCCGTCCAGCGTGAAGGTGTTGACGCCGATGAGGGCGCCGCCCTTCTCCGCAAGCTCCTTGTTCAGCGCATCCAACTCACCAAGCTCTCCTACGCAGGGGTTGCAGGTGGTGAACCAGAAATTCACCACGGTGACGGCGTTTTTGGCGAACAGCTCGCTGCTCTTCACCGTGTTACCGTCCAGATCCTTGCCCTCAAAGGCGGGAAACTTCTGCATACTGCCATCGTCAGGCGGCGTGGTCTTATCGCTGCCCGCCGGTACGCTCATGCTGCCATCCTCTGCGGGCGTCTCGGATAAGCTGGGGAATTTTTCCTCCAATGCGGCCAGCCGGTCCTCGATATTTTTGATTTCCGTGGCTTTTTCCTTCAGCAGCTCGTACTCCTCGTCGGTGAACTGCTCCTTGGCGGCTTCAATGGTGCTCAGCAGAAATTCGCCGTAGTTTTTGCCGTCCTCCATCATGCCCATGCCCTTGTCGGCGGACAGAAAGACCTTCTCCCACAGCTCGGTGTTCTCTGCCTGGATGGCGTTCTCCTGTGCCACCAGCTGATCGTACAGAGTTTTTGCCTCCTCGAGGGTCTGGGGCTCGCCGTCGCCGCCCCCGTTCTCCGCGGGCTTCGTGCCGCAGGCGGCCAGAGACAGCACCAGCACAGCGGCCAGCAGCAGTGTGATGATTTTCTTTGCGTTCATTTTGTTTCCTCCGTTTTTAATTCATTTGCAGGTTCTTTTTTGCCGTCTCCAAAGCCGTAGCGGAAGCTGACGGCGTTGGTGGGGCAGGCGCGGACGCACATCCCGCAGCGGATGCACTCGGCATGGTTGGGCGTCTTTGTCACGTCCACATCCATTTTGCAGGCCTTGGCGCATTTCCCGCAGGAGACGCATTTATTCTTATCCACCTTCATCTGGAAGAGGGACACCCTGTTGAACAGCGCGTAGAACGCGCCCAGCGGGCAGAGCCACTTGCAGAAGGGGCGGTAAAATACGATACTCAGCGCGATCACCGACAGCAGGATGCTGAATTTCCATGTAAACAGCTTGCCCAGCGCCGCCCGGATGCCGGAATTGGCAAGGGACAGCGGGATGGCTCCCTCCAGCACGCCTTGGGGGCAGAGGTATTTGCAGAAGAAGGGGTCGCCCATGCCCACGTCGTTCACAAGGAATGCCGGCAGCAGAAAGACCATCACCAGCAGAACGGCGTACTTCAGGTATGTCAGAGGCTTCAGCTTCTTTGTGGAGAGCTTCTTCGTGGGGATCTTATGCAGCAGCTCCTGAAACCAGCCGAAGGGACACAGAAAGCCGCAGATAAAGCGCCCCAGCAGCACGCCCAGCAGAATGAGGAAGCCTGTGATATAATAGGAGAAGCTGAACTTGGAAGATCCCACCACCGCCTGAAACGCTCCGATGGGACAGGCGCCGGAGGCCGCCGGGCAGGAATAGCAGTTCAGTCCCGGCACGCAGACGGTCTTCCCCGCCCCCTGATACAGTCCGCCCTTGAGGAAATTCGGCAGGTGCAGGTTGGTCAATAGGGCTGCCCCCGCCTGTATCCAGCCCCGAAGGCGGGACAGAGCCTGTGATACATTTGAAAACTTCTTACCCAATGCCCACACACTCCAGACATAATTTGATTGCTTTGCTCAGCACCGTTGCCGCCTCGCCCCGCCAGACGCCGAAGCACAGCATGGCGGCTCCCGCCAGCAGCAGCGTGACTTGCGCCGCGGCCTTCTTCCTGTGACTCATTTTGATCATCCTTTCCTGTTTCTGCGGCCTATCATAGCACAGGCGGGTTAAAATCCCTGTTAAGAACGAAAATTTAACACAAATCTTATCTGCTTCTGCTATAATAAGGGCGAAGAAATGAAAAGGAGGGCGTTTATGCATCTTTTAGTTGTAGAGGACGAACGCGCCCTGTGCGAGACCATCGTCCGCAGCCTGCGGCGGCTGGCCTACAGCGTGGACTACTGCTACGACGGGGAGAAGGCTCTGGAGTTGCTGGGCGTGGAGCGCTACGATCTGGTACTTCTTGATCTGAATCTGCCGAAAAAGGACGGCATGACGGTGCTGCGCACCCTGCGGCAGACCGACCGGGAGACGCGGGTGCTGATCCTCTCCGCCCGCAGCGAGGTGGAGGACAAGGTGCAGGGGCTGGACGCCGGGGCAAACGACTATCTGGCAAAGCCCTTCCACTTGGCGGAGCTGGAGGCCCGCATCCGCAGCCTGACATTGCGGCAGTTCACCCAGCAGGATGTGCTGCTAAGCTGCGGAGGCCTGACCTTTGACACCCGCTCCCGTACCGCTACCGTCAACGGGCAGACGCTGACGCTCACCCGGAAGGAAACGGGAATCCTGGAATACCTGATGGTGCATCAAGGAAGGCCGGTAAGTCAGGAGGAGCTGATGGATCACGTTTGGGACAATAGCGTGGACAGCTTCAGCAATTCCATTCGCGTCCACATCTCCGCCCTGCGCAAAAAGCTCCGCGCCGCGCTGGGCTATGACCCCATCCGCAACCGCATCGGCGAAGGCTATCTGATGGGAGGCGCTGAAGAATGAAGCGGATCTCTTTACAATGGCGCATCACTCTGATGACCGTTCTGCTCATCGGCGTCACCTGCGTGGCCATGAATCTGCTGCTCTGCTCCTCCGGTGTGTACTATATGGACACCATTGCGGACAGCTTACAGGGCGGCGGCACGGTGATCCTGAATGATGGCGGAGCGGCGAGCTTTGACCCGCAGCTCATAGCGCCCAACGAGGAGTTGACCATCGTCGTCGATGGGGTGCAGGGGCGCTTCCGCACCACCAACTGGTACATCACGGCGGCGGTAACGCTGCTCAGCGGCATCCTCGCCTATTTCGTCAGCGGACGCGCCCTCAAGCCCCTGCGCAGCTTTGCCTCGCAGGTGGAGCAGGTGCAGCTGAACAATCTTGCCGATATGAGGATCGATGAAGACGCCATTTCGGAGTTCCGGCAGCTGAGCCGCTCGTTCAACCAGATGCTGGAGCGGCTGAACAACGCCTTTTCCGCCCAGCGGCAGTTCACCGGCAACGCCGCCCACGAGCTGCGCACGCCACTGGCACTCATGCAGGCGCAGTTGGAGCTGTTTTCCGCGGAGCATCCTGATGTGCGACCGGAGACGGCGGAGTTCCTCACGCTTTTGCGTGAGCAGACGGAACGGCTGATACAAATGACCAGGACACTGCTGGAGATGAGCAATCTGCGGCAGGTGGCGCGGAACGAGCGGATCCAGCTCGCCCCCATGATCGAGGAGATCTTCACAGATCTCGCGCCGCTCTCAGATAAGCGCGGCGTCACACTGACGGCGGAGGGCAACGGCATTATGACCGGCAGCGACGCGCTGATCTACCGCTTGATCTTCAACCTGACGGAGAACGCCGTCAAGTACAACCGGCAGGGCGGCTCTGTGCGGGTTTCTGTCACACAGAAGCCGGAAAAGCTCTTGCTCCGCGTCTCCGACACCGGCTGCGGCATCCCAAAGGAGTATCAGTGCAGTATTTTCCAGCCCTTCTTCCGGGTGGACAAGTCCCGCAACCGCGAGTACGGCGGTGCGGGGCTGGGGCTTTCTCTGGTGTGGGAGATCGCCAACCTCCACGGTGGCTCCGTTTGGGTGGAGGAAAGTTCGGACAAGGGCACGACCATCGCGGTGGAGCTGCCGATACAGTGATATTGCACGCAAAATCTCCGGTAAGCGGAATGTAGAATCTGTATCTCGCTACAAATAAATAAACTGTGCACCGGGAGCGACTTTCAGGTCGCTCCCGGCTTTTAAAGAACAGTCACGATCACGCATAAAACCGATTGTGCCAGCAGCGCTCCGGCATTATGAGCCGGAGCGCTGATCTTTTGCGTGCCTTGCCGCGTTCCCAGCACCATGCCGGAGATAACCAAGCTCCGCAAGGAGCATATCTCCGGTGTGCTGGGGTTTTAAGGGTCAGAATAAGGGTCAAACCCGTTTTGAGGCAGCAAAAACCCTTGAAACCATGTGGTTTCAAGGGTTTCGGGTGGTGCGCGGTACAGGACTCGAACCTGTGACCCCATGCACGTCAAGCATGTGCTCTACCAGCTGAGCTAACCGCGCAGACAACGATGATATATTACCCCATCGCCTCGGATTTGTCAACACTTTTCTTGCCTTTCCTGCGGAAATTTGCTATACTGGGGCAGAGACTGTGTGAAAAGGGGATGATCCCATGGATAAGATCGCGCTGGTGACAGGCTCCTCCCGGGGTATCGGCCGCGCTGTGGCGCGCCGTCTGGCCGCCGAGGGCTACGCCGTGTGCGTCAACTACCGGGTGCGGCAGGACTGCGCCATGTCGCTGGTGTCGGAGATCACTGCCGCCGGTGGCCGCGCCATGGCGGTGCAGGCGGACGTGGCGCACCGGGTACAGGTAAACGAGATGGTGCGGCGGGTGGAGGGCGAATTCGGCCCCGTGTCCCTGCTGGTGAACAACGCAGGCGTGGCGGGGCAGGCGCTGTTTCAGGACATCACCGACGCCCTGTGGCACCGGTACTTCTCCGTCAACGTGGACGGCGCGTTCCACGCGATACAGGCCGTTCTGCCCCACATGCTCCACGAGCACGCCGGGTGCATCGTCAGCATCTCCTCCATATGGGGGCTACGTGGCGCCAGCTGCGAGGTGACGTACTCCGCCACCAAGGGTGCGCTGATCGCGCTGACCCGTTCGCTGGCGTCGGAGCTGGCGCCCACGGGCATCCGGGTCAACTGCGTGGCGCCGGGCGTCATCAAAACCGACATGCTGGACGCTCTGCCGCCGGAGGTGCTGCCCCAGCTGGCGCAGGAGACGCCGCTGGGTCGGCTGGGCACGCCGGAGGACATCGCCGCCGCCGTCAGCTTTCTGGCGGACGACAGGGCGTCGTTCATCACCGGCCAGGTGCTCACCTGCGACGGGGGATTTATACTGTAATGCAGCCAGCAGCCCGCCTCGTTCGAGGCGGGCTTCAGCTTATCTCCGGCACCTGCCCCTTTGCCAGCAGCCACGCGCCGGCGGCCAGCAGCAGCGTCTCCGGCGGCAGCCGGCTCCAGTGCAGGGACAGGGGGATATCCTGTGGCTCGATGACCGTGCCGTCCAGCGCCGTCAGCGCCCGCTGCACGCACAGCACCGGCCGGGGCGACAGGCCGGACAGCGTAAGGCTGCACCGGGGCGACAGGCCGCAGCCCACCACCTGCCGCGCCCGCAGCCACGCGCCGGCGGCCTCCTGGTGCATCAGCACCGTGCGGCACAGGGGCGCCCGTCCCAGCGCCGCCAGCCGTGCCGCGCCGCCGCTGTCCAGCACCAGCAGCTCCCAGCAGCGGCGCACCAGCACCGCCTCGTCCGCAGAGCCGATCTCCGGTGGCAGCCACCGCCTGTATCCGCCGCCGCGGAAAAACGCCATGTTGCCCATGTATCCTCACCTCCCGCGTAGTGTACCGCAAAATGCGCCGGCCTATGCCGGAAATTTCCCTGTCCTTTTTCCCGGAGATGTGGTATACTGTTCGGGAATTCATTGCAGGAGGTGGCGACATGCCCTTTCGCGCCCATTTACACACGGTGAACCGCCACCGCCGCATGGTGCGGCACTACTGCTTCCGGCTGGGGCTGGTGTGGCAGGGTCTGACCCACGATCTGAGCAAATACAGCCCCACGGAGTTCTGGCGGGGCGTGAAATACTACCAGGGCTGGCGCAGCCCCAACGACCAGGAGCGGCTGGAAAACGGCGTCAGTCTGGCGTGGCTGCACCACAAGGGGCGCAACCGCCACCACTTCGAGTACTGGATCGACTACTGCCGCCGGGAGGACGGCACCATCTACATAGGCGGCTGCAAGATGCCCAAAAAGTATGTGGCGGAGATGTTCTGCGACCGCATTGCCGCCTGCCGGGTCTATCAGGGCGACCAGTATACCGACGCGTCCCCCTACGAATACTACCAGCGCAGCAAGGACATGCGGCGCACGGACGCCAGCCGCTTCATGCATCCGGACACGGCGGCGCTGCTGGATCGCTGGCTCCTGCTGCTGAAGGAGCAGGGGGAGGACGCGGCGCTTGCCTCCATACGGCGAGAGCTGAGAGACGATGCCTACTGACATTGTTAAGAGAAAAACAGGCGATTTTCACAGGTTTTCCTTGCTTTCCGCCCTTTTCTGATATACAATGTTTTGGTACATTTTGATGCGAGGTTATCAACAACATGACCCATCCCTATAAAACGCGGGAGGGCGGCGCTACGGTCACGGTCTTTGTGCCCTACGACTGCCAGAACAACTGTCCCTTCTGCATCAACAAAAAAGAATATGCCGACTGCTCCGGCTTCTCGCTGGACAAAATTCTGGACAGCATCCGGGTGATGGACTCCATCACGCCCCGGTGCGATTTCGTGTTCACCGGCGGCGAGCCGCTGGCCAACCTGAACGCCCTGCAAAGGATGCTGGACACCATCCCCGCCACCCACAAGATCTATATCAACACCACCTTCCCCGCCCAGGCCGCCACCACCTTTGAGGAGATGCTGGCCTTTACGGATAGGAACAAGGATAAGATCACCTGCATGAACATCTCCCGCCATCTGCAGCACTATGTGGAGGAGAGTCCGGACGAGGTGCTGGGAAAAATCGCCTGCCCCACCCGTATCAACTGCGTGCTGTACAAGAACTATCCGGCGGCGAAGCTGGTGGACTATGTGGAGCGCTTCCTGCCCTACCGCATCCCTATCCAGTTCCGGTACGACTACACCGAGACGACGCCGGAGAACCTGTATGAGGAGGACAACGACCGGATACTGCAGGATCTCAAGCGCCTGTTTACCTACAAGGGGCTGGACGGCTGCCGCATGCGCAACGGCTTCCACTTCGAGTATAAGGGCCTGCACATGACCTATCACAAGACGCTGCCCTACTCCACCATCGTGGAAAAGGGCGACGACGGCGTGACCTACGACATTCTGTACGACATTCTCATCAAGCAGAATGGCGAGATACACAGCGACTGGACGGGCGTGAAGATGGACGTGGACGCCTACCGCAAGGTGGTGTTCGAGCCCTACGACCTGAAGGTGCTGGACGGAACCATCGATTTCTGAATATAAAAAGGAGACGGCTCAGGCCGTCTCCTTTTTGCCGCCCGCCGGCGGAACCTTTGCCCCTCCGCCGCCGTCATAACAGGCGGGGGAAATTTTATGAGTTCTTAAGCTTTTCCCTCTTTTACTTCCGGCGGGTTTGTATTATAATAATGAACTGAGCCGGCATGCGGCCGGTTGGCCAAACAGTTTTGAGTGAAAGTAATAAGGAGCGATTCTATGAAACGTATTATCACGCTGCTGCTGGCGGTTATGACCGCTGTCTCTCTGGTCGCCTGCGGCGACAAGGCGTCCGCCACCGTGGATGCGGCGGGGCTGGGCAAGGCGCTGGCTGAGCGCGTACAGTTCGACACGGCTCTGTCCGCCATCGACGCCGGCGATTATCTGGAGCTGCCGGAAAAGTGCGAGGCAAGCGCCTACATGTCCGACGGCAGCACGGTGGAGGAGATCTTCGTGGTGCAGTGCAGCGACAAGACCGATGCCTCCGCGGTGAAGGTGTCCATGCAGAGCCTGCTGGACAGCCAGAAGCAGGAGATGGAGCGCTATAAGCCTGAGGAGGTCGCCCGTCTGGACAACGCCATTTTTGCCACCTACGGCACCTGCGTGGTGCTGTGCGTCACCAATGACACCGACACGGCCAACGCGGTCATCAAGGAGTTCGTGGGATGAGCTCCCGGTATGAGCGGCGGCGCGGAAGCGCCGGCGGCGCCGTGCTGCTGCTGATCGCGGCGGCGGCGCTGGTGGTGGCGATACTGGCCATCTGCACCGATGTGTTCAGCGGCAAGAAGGCCCCGGACAAGGACACCGATGATCCGCCCATCACCCAGACGGACGGAGAGAATACCGGCGACGGCACCCAGAGCGGCGACGGGCAGGACCCGGAGGGCGGCGATCAGACCGATGCCGATAAGAGCGGCGAGGATAAGGCAGGCGTGACCACCACGAAGCCGGCGTCCTCCAATGTGATCACCACCAGCGACAAGCCCTATCAGTCCGGCGGCGTGTATGTGGTGGGCAGCGCCGGATATGAAATGTACAACTATGTGGGCTCGCTGGCGGAGAAGTACCAGTCCACGGTCAACGCCGTGGCGGACAGTCTCAGCGGCGTGAGCCAGGTGTACGCCATGGCCATCCCCCTGTCCAGCGGCATCACGCTGCCGGATGAGCTGTTCAGCGACATACCCGGCAGCGACCAGGCGCAGGCCGAGAAGGATATTTTAGCGGGAATGGGGCAGAATGTAAAAGCGATCCCCCTGCACGACGTGATGATGTCCCACCGGACGGAGTACATCTATTTCCGCACCGACCACCACTGGACGGCGCTGGGCGCGTATTACGCCTATGTGCAGTTCTGCACGGCCAAGGGCATCACGCCCCACAACCTCAGCGACTATGAGGTGAGCCAGTTTCCGGGCTTCCTCGGCTCGTTCTACAACGACGGCGGCAAGCCGGATGCCATGAAGAACGATCCGGACACGGTGAACGCCTACCATCCCGTCAGCGCCACCGCCTCCATGAAGTACGGCGACAACGAGAACAGCACCCTCACCGGCGGTCAGGTTATCTTTGACGAGTCCACCGCCTCGGCCAGCCTGAAGTACGGTACGTTCATCATGGGCGACAACCCCTTCACGGTGATCGAGAACCCGGAAGTCAGCAACGGCGAGAGCTGCATCGTGGTGAAGGAGTCCTTCGGCAACGCCTTTGTGCCGTTCCTGGTGGATCACTACCAGACGGTGTATGTGGTGGACTACCGGTATTACAGCGGCAGCGTCACCCAGCTGGCCAGGGACAAGGGCGTGAAGGACGTTCTGTTCGTCAACAATCTGTCCGCCATCCGCGGCAGCTACCAGATGGGCAAGCTGGCGGGTGTGAAGTAACGTATTGGAAACGGATTGCCACGCCAGTGTGTACCCCAAGGGCACTTGCTTCACGGTGCGCACTGGCTCGCAATGACAGACTTTTTCGACAGTCTGAGGGGCGGGCTTGCCCGCCCCTTTCGTTTTGAGATCAACTGCAAAGGAGAACCGCTATGGTATTCAGCAGCACCACCTTCCTGCTGGCGTTCCTGCCGCTGGTGGCTATTCTGTATTATATCTGCCCGCGGAAGCTGCGCAACGGCCTGCTTCTGGTGTTCAGCCTGCTGTTTTACGGCTGGGGCGAGCCGAAGTACATTCTTATCATGCTGTTCTCCACCGTGTTCGACTACTGCAACGGTCTGGCCATCGGCTGGTTCCGCCGGAGGCAGCGGGAGAAGGGCGCCAAGGGCGTGCTGATCCTGTCGGTGGTGGGAAATCTGGCCATTCTGGGGTTCTTCAAGTACACGGATTTCGCCATCAACAACATCAACGGGCTGCTGGGCACGGCGATACCGGCGCTGGGGCTGCTGCTGCCCATCGGCATCTCCTTCTACACCTTCCAGACCATGAGCTACACCATCGACGTGTACCGGGGACTGGTGCCGCCTCAGCGGAATATCATCGACTTCGGCGCGTATGTGACGCTGTTCCCCCAGCTGATCGCCGGGCCCATCGTGCAGTACAAGACGGTGGCCTACGATCTGGAGCACCGGCGGGAGAATCTGGCGGAGGCCAGCGAGGGCTTGCAGCGGCTGGTGATCGGCCTTGGCAAGAAGGTGCTCATCGCCAACCAGATGGGCGCCATCTGGGAGGAGATCGCCGCCATGTCCGACCCCACGGCGGCCACGGCGTGGCTGGGCGCCATCGCCTACACGTTCCAGATCTACTTCGACTTCTCCGGCTATTCGGATATGGCCATCGGTCTGGGACACTTCTTTGGGTTCCACTTTCTGGAGAACTTCAACTACCCCTACGAGTCCCGCTCCGTCACCGAATTCTGGCGGCGGTGGCACATCAGCCTGTCCACATGGTTCCGGGAGTACGTCTATATCCCGCTGGGCGGCAACCGCAAGGGCAAGGGGCGGCAGCTGGTCAACATCGCCATCGTCTGGCTGCTGACCGGCCTGTGGCACGGCGCCAGCTGGAACTTCGTCCTATGGGGCGTGTACTACGCCGTGCTGCTGCTGCTGGAAAAGACGTTCCTGCTGAAGTGGCTGGATAAAGCGCCCCGGTTTGTGGGGCACGTCTACACCTGCCTGTGCTTCGTGCTGGGCTGGGTGCTGTTCGCCATTACGGATTTCAGCGCCCTGGGCGCGTATTTAGGGCACATGTTCTCCGGCGCCTTTGCCGACGGCACCACCGCCTATCTGCTGCGGTGCGACTGGCTGGTGCTGGCGCTGGCGGTGGTGGGCTGCACGTCCCTGCCCCGGCGGCTGTGGGAGAAGCGGGAGCGCGCCATGACACCGGCGCTGTCCGACGGACTGCGAACGGTGTGGGTGGCGGTCGTGCTGCTGGTGTCCATCGCCTTTCTGGTGGGCGACAGCTACAACCCGTTCCTGTATTTCCGGTTTTAAGGAGGCGGCGAAATGAAAAACACAAAGGGCCTCGCGCCGCTGATCGCCATCAGCGCCATTCTTCTGGCGCTGTCTGTGGGGAGCTTTTTCCTGACGCCGGACAGGGCGTTCTCCGAGAACGAGAACCGCTATTTGCAGCTGACGCCCAAGCTCAGCTGGGACAACATCCTGTCCGGAAAATTCATGAAGGACACAGAAAACTACACCAGCGACCAGATCATCTTCCGGGACTTCTGGACAGCCAGCCGCTCTGTTTTGCAGCGGGCGGAGGGCAAGGAGGACATCAGCGGCGCCTATCTGGGCGCGGATGGCCGCTATTTCACCAAGGTCACGGACGACAGCTTCGACTGGGCGGGGCTGAATAAGAACGCCGGGTATATCCGCTCGCTGTTCGACGCCAACGGCGGCAAGAGCTGCACGGCGCTGATCGTACCCAGCCCGGCGGGGGTGCTGCGGGATAAGCTGCCCGCCAACGCGCCCTATTACGATGAGGCTGCGGCCTTCGCGCAGCTGGGTGACGCGCTGGGCGGCACGCTGCTGGACAGCCGGGAGACGCTGGCGGCGGTGGACGACCCCTACTACCACACCGACCACCACTGGACGACCATGGGCGCGCAGGCGGCCTACGACCTGTGGGCGCAGGCCACGGGGCATACGGCGCGGGCATACGGCCTGACAGAGGCCACGGATACCTTCCGGGGCACGCTGTACTCCAAGGTGCTGCTGCCCGACAGCGTGTATGACAAGGTGTATTACGCGCCGGAGATCACGGTGGACAGCGTGGTGTGCGACGGGGAGGACGGCGCGCTGTACGACCTGAGCGCTCTGGAGCGGAAGGACAAATATGAGCTGTTTCTGGGCGGCAACTACGGTCAGTGCGTCATCACCACCGGCACGGAGAACGGAAAGCACCTGCTGCTGGTGAAGGACTCCTTCGCCAACTCCTTCGTGCCGTTCCTGACCGGGGATTATGAGACGATCACCATGCTGGATCTGCGGTATTTCCGGGGCAGCGTGCAGGAGCTGGCGGCGGAAGCCGACGACATTCTGGTGCTGACGGAGATCACCAACCTGGCCGCATCAGGGGAGTATTTCAAGCTGGGGAAATAAGAGGACATACCTATGACAGAGAAAGAAAACGAGCATACCGCCCCCTCCCGGCTGTTTGGCGGAGGGGCACATCCCGCGCCGCTGCACTGGCTGTTTTTCCCGGCGGCGGTACTGTATCACGAGCTGCTGCTGCGGGCGTTCGACGCACAGTCGGTGTTTTTTGACGGGGCACTGGCGCTGATCTTACTGTTCGCCGTGGGCACGGGGCTGTTCTGGAGCCTGATCGTCAACCTGCTGCGCCGTCCCAGGGCGGCCTTCATCGTCTCCGTCACCGTTACCGCCCTGTGGTCGGTGCTGGTCTGCGTGGAGTACTGCTGCCGCAGCTATTTCAAATCCTACTTCTTTCTGCGCTTCATCGGCAACATGAGCGAGAACGTAGTCACAGGCTTCGGCTCCGCCATCCCGGAGGTGGTGCTGCCCCGTCTGCCCTTCATCCTGCTGGCCATGCTACCGGTGGTGGGCTGCGTTCTGCTGCGCCGCCGTATTGCGCCGCCCCAGCGCATGGGGTGGAAGCCCCTTCTGGTGCTGCTGGCGCTGAGTCTGGCCTTTGGCGGCACGGGCAGCTTGCTGGCGCATGGCGGCATGTACAAGACTTCGTATACCTACGGCTTCAACGCCGACGCCGGCGTGACCCACTTCGGGCTGAACGCCACCGTCCGGCTGGAGATGACCTACGCCCTCTTCGGCCAGCCCGCCCCCGACATACAGGTGCCGAAGGACGACGGCGGGGACGACACCGCCGTCACCGCGCCGGTGGTATACGGCAAAAACGCCATGGACATCGACTTCGACGCGCTGGCGGAAAGCGCCTCCAGCTCCGCCGTGGCCAACATGTCCCGCTACTTCGGCCGCCTGACGCCCTCCTCCCAGAACGAGTACACCGGCATGTTCAAGGGCAAGAACCTGATCCTGTTCACCGCCGAGGCGTTCTCCCCGTGGTTCATCAGCGAGGAGCTGACGCCCGCCCTGTACCGCCTGACCCACGAGGGCTTTGTGTGCAGCAATTTCTATCAGCCCGGCTGGGGACAGTCCACCACCGGCGGCGAGTTCGCGGTGATGACCGGCCTGATCCCCACGTGGGTCAACGGCAACGTCAGCTTTTACGCCACCGCCCGCAACAGCATGCCCTTTGCGCTGGGCAACCAGTTCCGGGCGCTGGGCTATACCACCGCCGCCTACCACGACAACATCTACAACTACTACAACCGCGACAAGACCCACCCCAATCTGGGCTACGACTATCAGGGGCAGGGCAGCGGCCTGAAGCTCACCGAGGACGGCAGCTGGCCCTATTCCGATCTGGAGATGCTCCAGAACACCATCGACCCGTACATCGACGCCTATGTGAAGGACGGCACGCCCTTCCACACCTACTACATGACCGTCAGCGGCCACGGCGGCTACGGCTGGGGACATGCCATGGCCGCCAAGAACCGCCAGAAGGCGCAGGCCGCCTATCCCAACGCCTCCACGCAGGTGCAGGCGTATGTGGCCGCTAATCTGGAGCTGGAAAGCGCGCTGGCCTATCTGCTGGAGGAGCTGGAGACAGCGGGTATCGCCGACGACACGGTGATCTGTCTGGCCGCCGACCACTATCCCTATCTGCTGTCCGACACGGACACCGATTATTACAACGAGCTGCGGGGCGTCACCGACTCCGAGCGGGACACCTCCCGCTACCGCAACGCGCTGATCCTCTGGTGCGGCTCCATGGACGAGCCGGTGCAGGTGGACGAGCCGTGCAGTGCCGTGGACATCGTGCCCACGCTCAGCAATCTGTTCGGCCTGACCTACGACTCCCGGCTCCTGTCCGGGCGGGACATTCTGGACAAGAGCTACAACGCTTCCGCCGCCGCCGGCAGTATCCCGCTGGTGATCCTGCCCACCGCCGGCGGCAACAGCTGGGCCACCGCCGCCGGCATCTATGAGGCCTCCACCCGCACCTTCACCGCCAACCCCGGCATCACCGTGGGGGAGGATTACGTCAGCGCCATCAACGACCGCGTATCGCTGCAATACCACTACGCCCAGCTGCTGGTGACATACGACTACTACGCCATCGCCCTGCCGCAGGAGGGACACACGCCCAACGCGCCGCAGCTCGCTCCGCCCGCCCCGGCAGAGCCGGAGAACGGCGAGAACGACGAGGACGGCTCCGCGCCGGAGGACACCCCGCCGGACGTCTCCGACGGCACCGCGCCGGAGGACGGATACGTCCCGCCGGACGAGACACAGCCCGAATAATGCAAAAAAAGAAGCACCCACGGTGCTTCTTTTTTTTGCATATTGGTGTCAGTGCCGCCCAATGCGGCCCCAGTCGGTGTCGCTCTCATACAGCAGGTGGATGTCCTCCATATACTGGGAATCCATGGGGTTGCTGATGGACACCGCCTCTTTGTATCGCTCCAGGGCGCGCCGGGACTTCTCCGGCGGCTGCACGGTGCCCGCGCCGGCGATGCACCCGCCGGGGCAGGCCATACCCTCCAGCAGATACCCGTCGTACTTGCCCGCCCGGGCCTTGCGCAGCATCTGGCGGCACTGGTTCAGTCCCTCCGCCGCCACGGTCTTGACCTTCACCTCCGGGTGCAGCCGGTGGATCACGTCCTCCACCGCCTTGGCCACGCCGCCGCCGGCGGCGAAGCCCACGCCCGGCGCGCTGGCCTCGTAGTGGGAGGGCAGGTCGGGGATCTGGGAGAAGTCAATGTTCTTGGCCTCAAACATGCCCCGCAGCTCCTCGAAGGTGATGACGAAGTCCACGTCGCTGCGGACGCTGCGGCGGCTGGCCTCCAGCTTCTTGGCGGCGCAGGGGCCGATGAACACGACGCGGCAGCCGGGACGCCGCCGCTTTTGCAGCCGCGCCGTCAGCACCATGGGCGTCATGGTCATGGAGATATACGGCGCGAAGCCGGGGAACTCCTTCTTGGCCATCACCGACCACGCCGGGCAGCAGGAGGTGGCCATGAACGGCTGCTTCTCCGGCACCATCCGCAGGAATTCCTCCGCCTCCTCCACCGCGCACAGGTCGGCGCCCACGGCTACCTCCTCCAGCGCGGCGAAGCCCAGCTGCTTCATGGCGGCCTTGATCTGTCCCGGCGTCACGTTGTCGCCGAACTGACCCCAGAAGGCCGGCGCGATCACCGCCACCACCTCGTCGCCTTGGCGGATGGCGTGGATCAGCTGGAACAGCTGTCCCTTGTCCACGATGGCGCCGAAGGGGCAGTTCACCAGGCACATGCCGCAGCTGACGCACTTGTCGTAGTCGATGCAGGCGTGGCCGTATTCATCCTGCCCGATGGCGTTCATGCCGCAGGCCTCCTGACAGGGGCGGGTGAACTTGATGATGGCTTGATAGGAGCAGGCGTCCTTGCACTTGCCGCACTTGATGCACTTGCTCTGGTCGATGCAGGCGTGGCCGCTGCGGTCGATGTCGATAGCGTCCTTGGGACAGGCGTTCTGGCAGTGCCGCGACAGGCAGCCCTGGCAGGCGTTCGTCACCTCGTAATGGGTGGGCTTACAGCCGTTGCAGGCGTATTTGATGATGTTCACCAGCGGGGGATCGTAGTACTTCTCCGCCACGGCGCTCTCCTCGATGCCGTCGCTGAGCAGGCTGTGCTCCGCCACCGGACGCAGGGGCAGTCCCATGGCCAGCCGGATACGCTCGCCCACGATGGCGCGCTCCAGAAAAATGGACGACCGCTGGTTGCCCACCTCGCCGGGCACGATCTCGTAGGGCAGCTTCTCCATCCGCCGGTAATCGCCGCCTTCATAAGCCAATCGCGCCACCTCGGCAAACACGCGTTTACGCAGATCGGCGATATAGCACTTGAAGTTTCTCATGAGTAGATATTTCCTCCCACATTAGTCGCTTCTTGTCAACTATTATAACAATCTTGGGTGGGAATACAATGTCAGATTGCGAGAATTTTTATCACTGCGCAGATAATTTCTCATGCAACTTAGACAACCGCCTTACATCCGCTCCCGCAGCGCCTCCTCCAGCTTGCCCAGTGCCTTCTTCTCAAGGCGGGACACGTAGCGACTCGCCTATTGTAAACGATTTGCCCTAAGAAATTGCTTCCAGTTCACGGAAGCGGAATTTGACGATGATTTGCTTGTCTTCCGTTAATTCCACTCGCTCAATCAGGCTCACCAGCAGCTCCCGGCTGGCGCAGGCAGTATTCAAGAAGCGCTGCACCAACTCTTTCGCTCTGTCCTCATGGCTGACGGGACTTTTCTGCTGTTGCTCCAGGTCTCGGATGCGTTCTTCCAATCGTCCTCGTTCCTCTTTGATGCGGGTAAAGATACGCTGAAAGTCCGTCTCCGGCAGAAGCCCGGAAAGCCGGTCGGTATACATCCGGTCAAGATTTTCCGTCAGGCTTGTGATCTTGCCTTGCAGGGCAGCGATCTCCGCCGCAGCTTTCTCCTCTTGCGACGCTTCCTTGACTGCTCTCTCCGCCACAGGCAATAGTGCCTGTGGTCTCAGATATTCTTTGCAAACCTCACGCACCTTGTCCAGTACCGCCTCCGTCAGTCTTGCTTCCTTTATGGAATGGCAGGAACAAACGCCTGCCTTGGTAAAGCGCTGATATGTCCGGCACACAAAATATAGCGCATCTTCACCTTTGGCATTGGGGCGATTGATTACCGCCAGCGGATAGCCGCACTCATGGCAAAACACCAAACCTTTCAGCAGAAAATCATAGGTACGGCTTCTGGTGTGTTTTCGGCTGTTCACCAGCATACGCACTTTGCGGAAGCTTTCAGCATCAATCAACGGCTCATGGGTATTTTCTACCACTACCCAATTCTCTCGTTCCTGATGCAGGCACTTCTTGGACTTATAGCTGATCTTCACCTGTCGCCCCTGTACCATATTGCCGATATAGGTTTCATTCTGCAGCATCTCTGAGATACGCTCGCTGCTCCACAGTCCTGCATAAGGGCCTTTGCGCCCCATGTTCCAGCCGCAATAAGCCGCAGGTGTGGGAACGTGTTCCTCATTCAGCGTGGCGGCAATTTTACGGCAGCTCATACCGTCCAGCGCCATGGCAAATATCCGCCGCACCACAGGCGCAACTTCTTCGTCAACGATAATTTTGTTCTTCTCTGTGGGGTGCATCTTGTAGCCGTACATCGGCTTTCCACCGATAAACTGTCCCTTGCGCTGCTTATCCCGCTTGACGGATTTGATCTTCTTGGAGATGTCCTTGGCGTACATATCATTCATGATGGCGCGGAACGGCGTAATATCATTGGCACTGGATTCCACACCGGTGTCGATACCATCTAAAAGTGAAATATACCGTACCCGATGCTCAGGAAAGTATCGCTCCATATAGTGGCCTGTCATAATGTAATCACGCCCTAAACGGGAGAGGTCTTTCGTGATGACCATGTTGACTTTTTTTGCCTCGATGTCCGCCACCATGCGCTGAAACGCAGGACGATCAAAGTTTGTGCCGCTCCAGCCATCGTCAATGTAGGTATCGTAGACCTGTAAGCGGTGCTTTTGTGTAAATTCCTCTAATAGTGACTTCTGGTTCGTGACACTCTGCGAAGGGCCTTCGCTCTCATCCTCCTTTGATAATCTGATGTATAATGCCACATGATAATCCATGGGGTTGCTTATCTCGTTGTACATATCTTTAACCTCCTGAGATAAGCGGCCATTCATCCCGTCTATCATACAGGATGCTCCTGTGCGGGCGCAAATTTTCCAAGCTCCCGCTTGAGGAAGGCAGCGAAGGATGAATATAGCAAGTCCCGTATGGACTCCCCATCATTATCGTAAAAACAGCTGATTACCAGTTCCTGTGCTTTCATGGCACACCTCCTTCATCAAAAGCTATGTAATTGCCTGATGAAAAAGCACAGCCACCTCGTTGAGTTTACGAAGTGGCTGTGCTTTTCCTATCAATTTAGCTCCTAAGCGGATGCTCTTAGGTTCGATTACACGAAATGGTGCCATAATTTTGATAGAATTCTTCCTCAAACCGTTCCGTAGTCTTACGGCGATTTGCATCCAGTATGTGACCATAGATCTCCGTTATCATATCTGCTTGAGAGTGGCCTGAATCACCCTGGACTGCTTTAATGTCCCCGCCTGTCAGAACCAGCTTATAGGTGATACTGCTATGACGTAAACTGTGGAAGGTCACTTTCGGGAGATTGCACTTCGCCAGAAGTTTTTGAAAATGATTCGTAAGAACACCGCCTTGCAGTGGCCGGTTATCTTCATAAGTGAAAATCAACCTTGGCAATTCACCGATGGCTGATTTTTTCTGCTCATTTTGCCATTCAAACAGGGAGCGCTTTAACGATGGTGGAAAATAGACGATGCGATTGCTTGATTCTGTTTTAGGCGATTTTAGAACGAGTACTGTTCTGCTGCACGTGTCAGTCGGGAATATGCATAAAACATCTCGCGCATCTAACATCAGCATCGCGTCCTTACTGACCCTGCACAATGTCTTGCTGATCTGCAATGAATTCTGTTCCCAGTTAATATCGTCCCATCTCAACGCCAACAATTCACCTCTGCGAAGTGTGCACACGAAAGACAGTTCAATCGCTAACCGCAGCCACGACACGCTGCAATGACGCAAAAGGAGTTGGATCTGCTCTGGGGATAGGAATACCGATGGTGCTGATTTGGTTTTAGGGAGCGCTCCTTTATGAAAGGGGTTGCGATCCACATATTCCCACAGGACAGCTTGTTCAAAAGCGCTATGTAGCAGTTTATGTACGCTTTTTAACGTACTGGCAGAGACAGTCTGTCCCTCATATTTGTGATATGCCCCGCAGTATCGTGGTTCGTTTTGAAATTTCATATAAAGTTTGGATACCAGTCGTGGTGTCAGCTCCTCTAGGCGAATGCTGCCAAAGTAGGGATTGATATAATTCCGAATCAATCCCTGGGTGGATGTGTACATGGACAGTGACCATTTTGCTCTGCCATATAACCAGACATATTCCTGAATGAGCTGTCCTACTGTCTGCGGGCGATGTGCCAGTTCCTTCTTTACCTGCTGGTACTGCTCGACCATATATTTCCGGTGCAGCGCATCTTTTTCCGTGCGAAAACTCTCCCACTTCTGTTTTCGGATACCGTTTTCCTTTGTGTAGTAAACCACGCTGTGACTGCCGCCTCGCTGAACAATTGATGCCATAGTGATTCCTCCTTTGTTTTTGGTGTGCGAAATAAGAATAACATCACTCAAATCACGGTAAATCATGATTGATGAAATGAGTGATGTTTGATATAATAATATAGACAAGTTTTTACATGAGGTGTCAGGATGCGGAACAAAAAACCTCCTTTTGAAATCACAAATGCGATGATCGACCATGTTGCTGAGATTGCAGTGCTGGTTGGGCGGCTGCCCTCTACGAATCAGCTTTCAGCCAACCCTACTTTGCGGCGCACCAATCGCATCCGGACAATTCATGGCTCCCTGGCCATCGAGCAGAACACGCTGTCTTTGGGGCAGGTTACCGCCGTTCTCAACGGCAAGCAGGTTCTGGCTCCGCCTAAAGATATTGCAGAGGTCAAAAACGCTTATGAGATCTATGAGCGATTGGAGGAGCTTGATCCCTACTCTGTGGATGATCTGCTGACCGCCCATAGCATCATGACACGCGGTCTGGTGGATGAGTCCGGTGTGTTCCGTTCCAAGCCCGTTGGCGTTGTAGATCAGGAAGGGCATGTCCTGCATTTCGCACTCTGCCGCAGTATGTCCCGGATCTGGTCATGGAGCTGCTGGACTGGATGAAAAACAGCGATGTGCATATGCTGATCCGCAGCTGTGTGTTCCATTATGAGTTTGAGTTGATCCATCCCTTTGCCGATGGAAACGGACGCGTTGGCCGTCTGTGGCATACGCTGTTGCTTTCCAAATGGAACCCTGCCTTTGCTTGGCTACCAGTAGAGTCCATCATTCGTAATCGCCAGCAGGAGTATTACGAAGCCATCAACACCTCCAATGATGCCGGAGAGTCCACAATGTTTATAGAGTTTATGCTTTCGGCCATTAAAGCATCACTCATCGATGCGATCTATACGAGTGATGAAATGAGCGATGGGCCAATGGATAAAGCAGCAATGCGCTGGCGGCAGATTGAGAAGTTCCTGGAGACACATCCGTATATCATGAATGCAGATGTCCGTGCGCTTTGTAATGTATCGGCTGCGACGGCAAATCGGATTCTGGCAAGTTTAGCATCCGAGCGAAAACTTGTAAAGTATCACGGAGGCGGACATTGGGTGTATAAGCTAACCTATATAAATTAAAAAAAGGAGGCTATTTCAATGCAATTTGAACCTATGATAAAGGCTCGGATTAATTCATTTAAGACCCATCACGCTTTGTCGAATATCCCTGAAGACAAGCTGTTTGAGCTTTTTGTCAACGATGTCGTTCTGCGTAGTCATCAACCTGATGTTGGAATCTCTGAGGAAGTAATTTTAGACGAATGCTCTGTAGGCGGCGCCGATGATATGGGTATTGATGGTCTTGCAATTAAAGTAAATGGGATATTTGTATCTACTAAGCAAGATATAGACGAACTGGTTGAATTGAATAAGCAAATCTCTATTGAATTTTTATTTATCCAGTCGAAAAACAAAGATAAACTCGACTCTGGTGAGTACGGAAAATTTGCTGATGGTATTATTGATTTTTTAGCTGATGAACATCACGAACCTCACAACGAAAAAATCGAAGCCATTTTACAGTTAAAAGACTACCTCTTTTCTGATGATATAATCCTGCGTTGGAAAAGAAATCCAATTGTTAGAATATATTATATTATTTTTGGACAATGGCGAGACAATAAGCACTTCGAAGCCAAGACCAATAAACTTAAACAAGATATTATCGCTCTCCAAAGTTATAGTGATGCTTTTTTCAAATTTATTGACAACACAGAACTAAAAAAGATGTGCGGGGAAAATGAAAATTCATTCTCCGCCGTTATGACGGTTATTGATGACTTTAGTCTCACTGAAGTTTCTGGTGTAAATAACTCTCTGGTTGTTCTGTTAGCTGCTCCAGAACTTATCAAAATGGTTACCACAGATGAGCAGATGCTTAGACAATCTTTATTCACAGACAATGTGCGCGACTATCAGGGAAACACAGATATTAACGCAGACATAATGAATACCATCCAAAACTCGCCCAGCAACTTCGCCCTTTTAAATAATGGTATCACAATTGTATGTACCAGTGTGCGTACTGGCAATCGAAAAATCACCCTATCAAATCCACAAATTGTAAACGGATGTCAAACATGTAATGTCTTGTTTGACGCATATATGCAAGGCTTGGATCTTTCTAAAGTAACTCTTCTGGCAAAAATAATTGCTACCGAAAAAGATGAAGTTACAAGCGCAATTATTAGAGGCACAAATAGCCAAAATGTTGTTTATAACGAAGCGTTTGAAACAACACGAGACTTCCATAAAAATCTTGAGGAGTTTTTCACAGTTATTCAAACTGATGGTACGCCTAATAGAATTTATTATGAGCGACGTTCTCGACAATATGCTCGAGACAACAAAATTCCCTCCACTCGAATTATTGGCTTAAAAACCCTTACTCAAAGCTTTGTTAGTGTGTTTATGCAATCTCCTCATTTTGGCACTTCTCACGAAGCAATTCTCCTCAAAAAGTATAAGAACAGTATCTATGTGGATGGTCAATCTTTGCATCCATATTATACCGCTGCACTAATGTGTTTAAATTTTGAAAAGCTAAAACGCGACGAAAAAATTGTTCGAGATTTGGATAACTATAAGCACCACTTACTTCTTATCGTCAGTGAATTGATTGCTGGAGTTTGTCCAAGTATTAACGATAGTAAAAAGATAGATGCTTACTGTAACAAAATATTAGAAATCGTTTCTGACGACACTACATACACAGCGGCCATTCAAGAAAGCTCTTCCAAATTGCAAAAAGCAATTGCAGAATGGGTAAGGAAACGTGGACAGCAATATCGACACGGTATAAAAGATAACCCCGCCTTTACAAAATTCTTATTGACATTTATTCGAGGAGGCAATTTAGACAAAATTGAATATGATAATCCTCAACCTTTGGTGCTCAGAGGGCGTGTAGTAAAAGCGAGACGTGATCGAAATGGTTATAACTATGGTTTTATCCAACATAGTCCTGAAGATGTGTTTTTCCACGAAAGAGATAATGAAAAACTGGATTTTTCAAGTATTTACGGAAAAACTGTGTTATATGAAATTTTCCCAGATTCCCTCAATGGTGAAGATCGAGCAGAAATTCTTGAAGTACTCGCCGATGAATCTTATTTAATATAACTATTTTACTTGATGAACGGCCGCTTACCTTAATTCTCAGCCCCGCTTACAATAATGGCGGCGCTACCCTAACACGCCCGATGCCCGGACAAGCCTGTGTTTTCAAGGCTTTCCGGGCATCGCTTACATTAGTTCCGACGCGATACATAGCTGCGACTGATGCCGTAGTGCGCCGCCACCTGCCGCTGGGTCTGGGGCAGCCGCCCGTCCAGCCCGTACCGCCGCCGCAGGATGTCCGCCTCCCGCTTTGTCAGCTTTTCCGCGATCAGCCGGCGCAGCAGCGCCCGATTCTCTTTGTCCTGCAGCTCCTCCAGCATGGTGTCCTCCTCGCCCACCACGTCGCTGAGATACAGGGCATCCCCCTCGGTGCCCGTCTCCAGCGCGTCGCTGAGCGACACCTCCCCCTGCACCTTCCGCTGCGCCCGAAAATGCATGAGGATTTCATTTTCAATACACCTGCTGGCGTAGGTTGCCAGCTTGATGCCCCGGTCGGGGCGGAAGGTGTTCACCGCCTTGATGAGCCCTATGGTGCCGATGGAGATCAGATCCTCCTGATCGGCCGACTGGGTGTAGTATTTTTTGATAATATGCGCCACGAGGCGCAGGTTGTGCTCCACCAGCAGATTGCGGGCCTCCAGATCGCCGGCGGCGCACCGCTCCAGGCACTCCCGCTCCTTTTCCGGGGGCAGGGGCTTGGGGAACGAGCCGGCGGAGCCGGACAGGTGCAGGGACAGAAACAGGCTGTTGCACAGCAGCAGCAGAGCCGCAGACAGCATATACATCGCTCCTTTCACCTCACCCTATGCCCGCCGGGACTGTCCCTATACGCAAAAAGCAGGAGCCGCTGCCGCGGCTCCTGCTATTCCTCCGTATGGGGTTCCCCCTCCTCGCCGTCGCCGAAGGCGATGGCGCTCCTTCCGTACTTGCGGCGGATGGCGTCCATGGCGCCCTCCAGCTGCTCCTGCCGCCGATCCTGCCTGCGCTTCGCGCCGCCCAGCAGATCCATCTGCTCGAAGGAGTCCCCCTCCTCCGTCACATACAACGCCGTTACTGTCAGCGCCCGCACCGGCGTGGGCGGCTTCCATATCTGGCCGGTCAGCTTCAGCGCCGTGCGGTAGATGTCCCGCATCAGGTGGGTGGGCGCGGTCAGCCGCGTCTGGCGGCTGGCCGTCCGGAACTCCGCGTCCTTCACCGCTACGCTGACGCCGCCGGCGTACAGCCCCTGCTGCCGCAGACGGGTGGCCACGCTGTCGCACAGGGGCAGCAGCCCCGCCCGTATCTGCTCCCACTTGACCAGATTCTGCGGGAACGTGGTGCCGTTGCCCACGGACTTCACCGGCTCGGCCAGATACCGTGGCCGTACAGGGCTGGCATCCAGCCCGTTGGCGTACTCCCACAGCTGGCGTCCCATCTTGCCCAGCAGCTGCTCCGGCAGCGCCCGGTCGCAGGCCGCCAGCTGGCCGATGGTCTCCACGCCGTACTTCTTCAGCGTCTCGGTGGCGGCGCGCCCGGCAAACAGCATATCCCCCAGCGGCAGCGGCCACACAATGCTCTCCCAACCGCTGCGGGGGATCACCGTGGTGGCATCCGGCTTTTTCAGGTCGCTGCCCAGCTTGGCAAACACCTTGTTGAACGACACGCCCACGCTGAGCGTCAATCCCGTCTCCGCCCGCACCGTGGCGCGGATGCGATCCGCCAGCGCTCTGGCGTCGCCGCCGAACAGGTGCAGACTGCCGGTCACGTCCAGCCAGCTCTCGTCAATGCCGAAGGGCTCCACCAGATCGGTGAACCGGTCGTATATTTCGTTGACGCGCCGGGAATATTCCCGGTACAGCTCGTGGTGGGGCGGCAGCAGCACCAGTCCCGGACACTTCTTCCGCGCCTGCCAGATCGTCTCCGCCGTTTTGACGCCCCGGCGCTTGGCCGGTTCGTTCTTGGCCAAGATGATGCCGTGGCGGGACTTGGGGTCGCCGCACACCGCCACCGGCACCTCCCACAGCGCCGGTTTGTCCAGCAGCTCCACCGACGCGAAAAAGCAGTTCAGGTCACAGTGCAGGATCACCCGATCGCCCACGGTCATCACCTCCCGCCGTCAGGTATGCCCTCTCAGTAGCCGATTTTCCGATCCACCAGGCGCAGGGGCTTTTCGCCCCGGCCGTACCGCTCCAGATCTTCGCAGAACAGCTCCACGTTCCGGTCGCGGGTGTAGCCCAGGCTCATCTGCCCGGAGATATGGGGCGTGATGAGCAGGTTCCTCGCCGTCCACGCCGGGTCGCCCGCCGGGATCGGCTCCTGCGCAAACACGTCCAGCGCAGCGCCGGCCAGCTGTCCGCCGTTGAGCGCGTCGATGAGCGCCGCCTGATCGATGGCGCTGCCGCGCCCCACGTTCACCACATAGGCGCTGGCGGGCAGCAGGGCGATGCGCTCCGCCGACAGGATGCCCTTCGTCTCGCCGGTGGCGGGCAGCGCCAGCACCAGAATGTCGGTGTCGGGCAGCAGGCCGTCCAGCTCGTCGTTGGTGTGTATCTCGTCAAAGGCGGGGTCGGCGGCCTTTTTCGTCCGGCGCACGCCCCGGATGCTCTTAGCGCCCAGCGCCTTGGCGCGGCGGGCGAACTCCGTGCCGATGTCGCCGGTGCCCACCACGGTGATGGTACTGCCAATGATGGAGCGCATGGGCATCACCTCACCCCAGCGGCCGGCGGCCTGCTCCGCGCAGTATGCCGGCGCGTGGCGCAGCAGCATCAGCGTCACCATGACGATGTGCTCCGCGATGGTCACGCCGTAAGCGCCGGAGGAGTTGGACAGCATCACCGCCGGGGAGGGATACAATCTCTCGTCCAGATAGGCGTCCACACCGGCAAAGCTGCCGCAGAACCATTTCAGATTGGTAAAGTCCTTCAGCTCGCCGGGCTTGGGCATGCCGTAGATGACCTCGTATTCGCCGCGCCTCTCCTCCGGCACCGACTGGGGCGCCGGGTAGTAATCCACGGCAAAGCCGTACCGGGCGGCGGTGCCGTCGATCTGCCGCCGGTGCTTCGGCTCGGTGAAGTTGTCATATACCGCGATCTTTCTCATTTGCAAACCTCCAAAAGTTTCTCGGCGCACCGCATCCCGTCGGCGGCGGCGGACAGGATGCCTCCGGCATAGCCCGCGCCCTCGCCGCAGGGGTAGATGCCCCGTATATTGGCTTCGTAACGGTCGTCCCGCACCAGCCGCACCGGGGAGGAGGAGCGTGTCTCCACGCCGGTCAGCAGCGCGTCCGGGTCATCGTAGCCCTTCAATTTTTTGCCCAGCACCGGCAGCGCCAGCCGCAGCGTCTCCGTGATGAACGGCGGCAGACACCGCGCCATGTCCGTATACACCACGCCGGGGCGGTAGCTGGGCGTCACCCGCCCCGCGCCCGTGGAGGGCACGCCCCGCAGGAAGTCCTCCACCCGCTGGCAGGGCGCCCGATAGTCGCCGCCGCCCAGCGCAAAGGCCGCCTCCTCCACCTGCCGCTGGAGGGCGATGCCCGCCAGCGGGTGCGGAGAGGGGAAGTCCTCCGCGGTGACGTTCACCAGCAGCGCGCCGTTGATGTTCTCGCCGTTCCGGGCGTACTCGCTCATGCCGTTGGTGACGGTGCGTCCCGTCTCCGATGCGGCGGCCACCACCTGCCCGCCGGGGCACACGCAGAAGCTGAAGGCGCTGCGCCCGTTGGGGAGATGGCACGACAGCTTGTAGGTGCTGGGCGGCAGGGCGGGGTGCCCCGCCAGCGTCCGGTACTGCGCCGCGTCCACGTCCGCCTGCCGGTGCTCGATGCGCACGCCCATAGCGAAGGGCTTCTGCTCCATGGCAAGCCCCGCGCGATACAGCATCTCGAAGGTATCCCTCGCGCTGTGTCCCAGCGCCAGCACCACCTGCCGGGCAGGCAGATCGTATACCGCACCGTCCTGCCGCACCGTCACGCCGCACACCGCGCCGTCCTTCGTGCGGAGGCTCTCCAGCCGCGCGCCGAAGCGGATGTCCGCCCCGGCCGCCGTCAGCTCCTGCCGCAGCTTCCGCAGGGCGATGTGCAGCATATCGGTGCCCACATGGGGCCTGGCGTCCGCGAGGATGCTCTCCGGCGCGCCGCAGCGCACCAGCGTCTCCATAATGAACCGGTGGCGCACGTCACGGGTGCCGGTGTTCAGCTTCCCGTCGGAAAACGCACCGGCGCCGCCCTCGCCGAACTGGACGTTGCTCTCGGTGTCCAGCGCGCCGCCGCTCCAGAAGCGCTCCACGTCCGCCTGCCGCTGTTCTACCGGGCGGCCTCGCTCTAATACAATAGGCCGTGCGCCGCAGCGAGCCAGCACCAGCGCGGCGAACAGACCCGCCGGGCCTGCACCCACCACGATGGGCGGTATCTCCGGCGCGGTCACGGCGGCGGGCAGGGCGTATGCTTCGGGCGCGTAACGGGACACGCGCTTGTCCCGGCAGCGCCGCAGCACGGTGTCCTCCCGCTTTACCTCCACCGCCGCCGTATACACCAGCGTCAGCCCCTCGCGGGCGTCGATGGCGCGGCGCAGCACGGCGCAGGACACAATGTCCTCCGCCGGCAGGCGCAGTATTCTGGCGCACTTACCCGGCAGCAGCGCTTCGCTGTCGCCGGGCAGGAGCCTGATCTGATCTATCCGCAGCACTTTTGTGCCCTCCGTTCAAAAAAAGTTCACTTTTTTGCCTGAAAACTTAAAGGTAGAATTAAGAAAAGCGAGTATTCTATAAAACAGAAAGAGCGATACGGCTCCTCCGAGGCAGATGGTTCTCTTCCTGTCTGCTTCCTCCATCATACCACGCTTTCCCCCTTGCGGCAAGACGGGAACGCGATCCTTATACGAAACTGCACCACAGGAGGTAACGACCATGTATAACGACGAATTCAACAACAACGATATGTACCGCTTCACCAACCGGGATATGCCCCGCGACGATTACGCGCCCGCGCCCCAGCAGGAAAACACCCCCGCGGTCCCGGCGCAGAAGGCCGGCTTCTTCCACCGCACATGGGTGAAGATCACCGCGCTGGTGCTGGCCTGCGTTGTGGCAGGCGGCGCAGCGGGCTACGGCGGCGCGGCGCTGGCAAAGGGCGGCTCCGGCAGCGGCACCGCCATCAGCGAGAGCGACCGCACCGTCACCGCCGTGGAGGTCAAGAAGGTGGACGGCAAGACCAAGATGCAGCCCGCCGAGGTCTATGCCTCCACGGTGAACTCCACCGTGTCCATCAACTGCTCCTCCCAGAGCACCAACATCTTCGGCCAGACCACCCAGTCCGCCTCCAGCGGCAGCGGCTTTATCATCAGCGAGGACGGCTATATCGTCACCAACTACCATGTGATCAACGGCGCTTCCTCCGTGAAGGTGACGCTGTATAACGGCAACACCTACGACGCCACCGTCATCGGCGGCGACAGCGACTACGATGTGGCGGTGCTGAAGATCAACGCCACCGGCCTGACCCCCGTGACATTGGGCAACAGCGCCGACGTGAACGTGGGCGACTCCGTGCTGGCCATCGGCAATCCTCTGGGCGAGCTGACGTTCTCCATGAGCGGCGGCTATGTGTCCAGCTGCAACCGCGCCATCAACGTGGACGGCACCCCCTTCAACATGATCCAGGTGGACTGCTCCATCAACCCCGGCAACTCCGGCGGCCCCCTGATGAACCTGTACGGCGAGGTGGTTGGCATCGTGTCCGCCAAGTACTCCACCTACTCCACCACCACGGTGGAGGGTCTGGGCTTCGCCATTCCCATTGACGATGTGAAGTCCATCATCACCGACATCATGGAGAACGGCGCCGTCACCGGCAAGGCATACATGGCCGTGACCGTTGGCACCATGAACTCCCAGATGGCCGCTCAGTACAGCATCGACATCGATCAGGGCGTGTTCGTCTACTCCGTCGTCAAGGGCGGCGCCGGTGACAAGGCCGGCCTGCGGCTGGGCGACGTGATCACCAAGATGGGCGACACCGCCCTCACCAGCCGGCAGGATCTGTCCGCGGCGCTGAAGAGCTACCGCGCCGGCGACACCGCCACCCTGACCGTGTTCCGCGACGGCAGCTACATCACCACCGACATCACCTTCGACCAGCAGCCCCAGATCACCGGCACCGACACGGAGGAGGACACCCCCCAGAGCGGCGGCAATAACGGCGGCTACAGCGGGCAGATCCCCGAAAACTGGCAGGATTTCTACAACTACTTCTTCGGCAACCGCGGCTGAGCCGCACCGGAGCGCTCCGCGGCGCACCTGACCACTGCGCCGCCGGCATGACCCCCATCTTCTTCTGACACACCCTCCATTCCTTTTGAAACGTCCCCGCCGATTTCTCGGCGGGGACGCAGTCTGTCAAAAAACCTGCCCGGTTACAAGTATCGGAGGGAAGGATAGTGTGAAAGGGAACCGTCAGGGTTCCCTTTCGCGTTCCATCACCCGCCGCAGTGACCAAAATCGCAAAATAAAATACTGTTTTTTATTTTGCGATTTTGCTGGCAGCTTGTCAAAAAAGTCCGAACGGGCTTTTTTGACAAGCTGCTGTCCCCGCCGAGAGTTCGGCGGGGACAGCCTTTTCCGCGAAAAAATCCCTCTTGTACTCCGGCGGAAACTGGTATATAATAACCTATATTATTATGTAGTATTGTGCCTATTCCGCAGAAAGGAAGTTCGCTATGATAAAAGTTCCCACCGAAAACGGCGAGATCACCATCAGCGATGCCGTGTTCACCACCATCACCGGCGCGGCTGCCACCAACTGCTTCGGCGTCAAGGGTATGGCGCAGCGCAGCATGACCGACGGTCTGGTGCATCTCCTGCGCCCCGAGTCCATGAGCAAGGGCGTGAAGGTCACTTATAACGACGACGGCACCGTGTCCATTGAGCTGCACATCGTCGTGGAAAACGGCGTCAACATCGCCACAGTCTGCCGCTCCATTATGGGCGAGGTCAAATATGTGGTCAACCTCAACACCGGCGTCACCGTCAAGGCGGTGAACGTCTGCGTGGATTCCGTCACCGTGTGACGCGCCCGGAAGGAGAAAAGACATGACAGATAGGATCAGCGGCGGCGCCTTCAAGCAGATGGTCGCCTTCGGCGCCGCCTGCATCACCGCCCAGAAGCAGGCCATCAACGACCTGAACGTTTTCCCGGTGCCCGACGGCGACACCGGCACCAATATGTCCCTGACCATCCAGACCGCCGTGACCGAGCTGCGGCGGGTGGAGCCGTCCACGCTGGAGGAGGCCGCCAAGATCACGGCCTCCGGATTGCTGCGGGGCGCCCGCGGCAACTCCGGCGTTATCCTGTCCCTGCTGTTCCGGGGCATGAGCAAGGTATTCAAGGGGCTGGCCGAGGCAGACGGCGCGCAGCTGGCCGCCGCCATGCAGGAGGGCGTCACCACCGCCTACGGCGCGGTGATGAAGCCCGCCGAGGGCACGGTGCTTACCGTCTCCCGTCTGGCCGCCCAGCGCGCGCTGGAGGCGGCGGGCGAGCAGAACTCCGCCGAGTACGTGCTGGACGAGGCCATCAAGACCGGCTACTCCACGCTGGCGGAGACCATCGAGATGAACCCCGTCCTGAAGAAGGCCGGCGTGGTGGATGCCGGCGGCAAGGGCTACCTCATCATTCTGGAGGGCATGCTCCGCTCCCTGCGGGGCGAGCCTGTGCCCGAGGTGGAGGACACCGCCGAGGACAAGGCGGACTTCGCCGCCATCGGCGACGAGGACATCACCTTCGCCTTCGACACCGTGTTCATCGTCCGGAAGACCTCCGACAAGCCGCTGGACGGTCTGCGCGCCTATCTGGGCAGCATCGGCGACAGTCTGGTGATCGGCGAGGATGACGAGTCCTTCAAGGTACACGTCCACACCGACACCCCCGGCGACGCGCTGAACGAGGCGCAGAAATACGGCACGCTGGAGCTGGCCAAGATCGAGAACATGCGCACCCAGGCCGCCGATCTGGCAGCGGGGCGCAAGGCGCAGAGCACCGACGATCTGGACGCCATCGAGGAGGAGCTGGAGAAGGGCGAGGCGGCGGTGGCCGCGCCGGAAAAGCGCTACGGCTTTCTGGCTGTCTGCGCCGGCGAGGGTCTGGCCGCGGTGTTCCGCGACCTGACCGTGGATCGCATCGTCTCCGGCGGACAGACCATGAACCCCTCCACCGAGGCCATTTTGCAGGAGGTGAACCGCACCCCCAGCGAGGTGGTGTTCATCCTGCCCAACAACAAGAACATCATCATGGCCGCCCAGCAGTGCGTGGGTCTGACCGAAAAGCAGGTCATCGTGGTGCCCACCGCCACTGTGCCCCAGGGCATCTCCGCCATGATGGCCGTGGATCCCGACAACGACGATCCCCAGGCGATCCTGGCGGCCATGACCGAGGCCGCGTCCCACGTCACCACCGCCCAGATCACCTACGCCGCCCGCAACTCCGACTTTGACGGCTTCGCCATCAATGAGGGCGACTATCTGGCGCTGTGCGACGGCAAGCTGCTGGGCACCGACCGCGACCTGAACGTCCTGCTGGAGAAGCTGGCGCAGGTGGCTGTGGATAAGGACGCCGAGTTCATCACCGTCTACGCCGGCGAGGGCGTGACGGAGGAGGAGTCCGACCGCACCGCGCAGCTGTTCGCTGCCGCCTGCCCCGATGCGGAGGTAGCGGCGCTCCCTGGCGGTCAGCCCGTGTACTACTACATCATCGCCATTGAATAAGAGCGCAAAAAGACCGGCGTAGGCCGGTCTTTTTTTCTGCGGGGCGGGACGTCGCACCCCAAGGGCACTTGTTCCGCTGCGCTCCACTGCGGGGACGCCGTCCCCTACAGAACGACAGCAATCCCCGCTTAGACAGACACAGGCTCCGGCTTTCGCCGGAGCCTGTGCTTTTTGTGAGGAGAAAATGATATCAGGGAAGAAACGGTGCCGTCTGCTTGCGCAGGGGCGGACGCTCCTGATAAGCGATTTACTTCGCGGCCTGGGCAGCCTTCTTGTTGCGGCCCAGAGCGCGGATGCCCTCTACCACCAGGTCGATGGCCAGGATCACCAGCAGGACGCCGATGATGCCGCGGATGTAGCACCACGCCACACCCTCGCCGCCGGCCATGATGCCGGTGATCTGCGCCTTGATGGTGAAGGCGAGGGAGGTCAGGGTGACGATCAGCATGAAGAACATGGGGAAGTAGAACATCTTGTTGTTGCGGCCGATTTTGCCCAGCCAGCAGCACACAGCCAGCAGACCCAGAGCAGCCAGCAGCTGGTTGGCAGCGCCGAACAGAGCCCAGATCTTGGCATAGCCGGTCAGACCCAGAGCCACGCCAGCCACCACGGTGATGCCGGTGGCCACATAGGGATTGGTGATGACGCGCTTCCAGCCGGTCAGATCCTCGCGGGTCTTGCCGGGCTCCACGAAGAACTCAGCGAACATGTAGCGAGCCAGACGGGTGGCGGTATCCACGGAGGTCAGGCAGAAGGCGGACACGGCCAGGATCAGCATGGAGTACACCACGTTGTAGCAGCCGGAGCCGAACACCTTGGAGAACATGGAGGCCAGACCGGTGGCGAACACGACGGTAGGAGTCGTGGTGGTGCCGTCAGCATACTGCGCCCAGATGTAACCGACAGCGCAGACGGAGATCAGAGCCAGAGCGCACTCGATCAGCATGCCGCCGTAAGCGATGGGCTTGGCATCCTTCTCCTGATCCAGCTGCTTGGAGGTGGTGCCGGAGCCAACCAGAGAGTGGAAGCCGGACACAGCACCGCAGGCGATGGTCACGAACAGAGCGGGGAACATATAGCCCAGAGAGGTGCCGCTGGGAGCCAGGGTATCATAGAAGCCGGTGAAGGCGGGCATGTCCACAGTGGGAGCGCAGCCGACGATACCAACCACAGCCAGAACCATCATGCCGTACAGCAGGAAGGAGCTCAGGTAGTCACGGGGCTGCAGCAGGATCCACACGGGAGTGACGGAGGCCACGCCGATGTACAGACCCACAATGATCATCCACACGGTGTAGTTCAGGTAGATGGGGTGCCAGTTCAGGCCGATGACCATGCAGACCACGATGCCGATGACGCCGATGATCGTGGAAATGCCCAGAGGCGCGTTGCGGCGATAGACAAAGAAGCCGAACAGAATGGCCATCAGGATGAACATGATGGAGATGATTGCGGTGGAAGCGTTGGCGGAGGAAGCGGCATAGTCGATAGCGCCGTCAGCGGTGTAGGTGGCCTTGAAGGTGTTGGCCACGATGGAGGCAAAGGCCGCCACCACCAGGATCAGGGTCAGGTAAGCGAAGGTGATGAACAGCTTCTTGGCCTTGGCGCCGATAGCGTCGCCGATGACCTCGCCGATGGACTCGCCCTTATGACGAATGGAGGCGAACAGGGCGCCGAAATCGTGGACGCCGCCGAAGAAGATGCCGCCGATGAGCACCCACAGCATCACGGGCACCCAGCCGAACACAGCGGCCTGAATGGGGCCGTTGATGGGGCCGGCACCGGCGATGGAGGAGAAATGGTGGCCCATCAGCACAGGAGCCTTGGCAGGGCAGTAGTCCTTGCCGTCTTCCATGGTGTGAGCGGGAGTCGGACGGGAGTTATCCACGCCCCACTTCTTGGCCAGCCAGCCGCCGTAGAAGATATAACCTACGATCAGGACAGCGCAGCCGATAATAAGGAACAACGCAGCATTCATATAGCTCTCTCCTTTCTGAATAACGATCTCTTTTGCTTATGAAACAGGCCTCTTTCGAAAACCTGTGCTGCACAATGGCCGCTGGCGTTGGTGCTGATCTTTTCCTCCGGCAGCACCACCAGCCCGGTGTGGAAATCCATCCAGCCCCAATAGGACATCTTGAAGCTCTTGTACAGCCGGCACTTTTTCAGCGCCTTACGGGCGTCCTCGTCGCAGCTGTCGCAGACGAACAGCGCCGTAATATAGGTGTACATGTGCTTGGGGTTGGGGGAGATGCGCGCCATGCCCTGCTCGTAGGCCAGCTTTTCGCACTTCTCGTAGATCTCCTTCGTCAGATGGGGAACGTTGAACAGGTACACATACTCGAAGCTGTTGGCCTCCCAGAGCTTGGCCTTTTTGGAGAGCACGTACTTTTCTGCGGTGGCGTAGAAGTCCATGGTGGCGGCGAGGGAATGTTCGTTCTCGTCGCAGCGGGTCACATCGTAGCTGCCGGCATACACGTCGCACAGACGATCGACAGCCTCCTGTCTGGTCATAACAAGCGCCTCCTGTTCCCTAACGGTTTCTTAACACCCGGCGCGCAGAAGCGCGCGTCTTTCGCAATTAAAATCGTGAAAGAAGCGCATGGAAATAGTTGCATTTCCATATATTTACGCCATGAAATGACGTTCCGGATGACAAACATAAATATACGCCGCCATTTTTCAACTTTCAAGACGTAAAAATGAACAATTTTTGACCATTAAGTTTATGTAAATTATTAGTTGATTTGCGTAAAGGAATATGATACTATGATAACGTTACCGCTCTGCGCGGGATTTCGTTTACTTCTTATTTGTGCAGCACAGGCGGACGTGACGCCCGGTTGACGTTCGCGGGACGTAAACAGTGCACAAAATGTGCCCGTTTGCCGCGTCCGGTTTCCTATAAAGTCAGCAAAAAGCACCACTCTGACGAGTGGTGCTTCGGCTTTTTGAAGGGTCTTTACCCCAGATGGCGCTTGAAGTTGCCGCCGGCGTGGACGCCCTCCTGCACGATGTAGAAGGCGTCGGGATCCACCTGCTGCATCACCTGGCGCAGGGTGTCGATCTCGTACTTGGACAGGCAGACGCACAGCACCTGCACATCGTCCCCCGTCCAGCCGCCCTTGGCCGCCCAGCTGGTAACGCCGCGATCCAGCTGCTCCATGATGTACCGGGGCAGCTGCGGGTCGTTCTTCTTGGTGAAGATCAGCAGCTGCACGGTGACGTTCTGGCGGTGGAGCCGATCCAGAAACAGGTTGCTGAGCACATTATATATAGCGGAGTAGATGGCGGTGGTGGCGTCGAACAGGAAGAAGCACAGGGTGTACAGTCCGGCGTTGAAGGTGATGGAGAACCGCCCCACGGTGAAGCGGCTGCCCTTTTTGCTGAGATACAGTCCCAGAATGTCCAGCCCGCCGGTGGAGCAGCCGCAGCTGAGCACCAGTCCGCCGGAAAAGCCCACCAGAATGCCGCCCACCATGCAGCTGGTGAGCATGTCCGGGATCACCGGCACGGCAGGGGAGGGGATGATGGCCAGAAACAGGGAGTTGGCGGCGGTACAGATGGCGGCCTTCAGGAAGAATTCCCGTCCCAGCGCGCGGAAGGCCAGCATAAACAGCGGGATATTCACGCAGAAATACAGCACGCCCGCCAGATCGAAGGGCAGCTCCAGATCCAGCGCCCGCAGCACCAGGGTACGGATCACCTGGCAAAGACCGTAGGCGCCGCCGCCGTACAGCCCCTGGGGAACGATGAACACGTTGATGGCGGCGGCCAGCAGCAGGGAGCCCAGCAGTCCGCCCAGCAGACGCAGCCCTTTTGTGTGAAGCAGCTTTTGGTACATGGAGCAGTCACTCCTTTTCTTTGGTGTGGTCGGGTTCTGATATAGTATGCGACGGAGGCGGAAAAGTCAAGTCCCCGCCCTTCGGCACCGTCTGATAAAAAGGGCAAGGCACACGACCAGCAGGACGCAGACCGTGCCCCACATGGCGGCCACCATGTAATAGCCCGTAAAGTCAAACCGCTCCGTGCCCGCCAGCAGGTAGGGCTGCCCGTGGGCTTTATATAAGGCAGCAGCACAGGCCGCGCCGCTGTACAGGCAGAGCGCGCCCGCCGCCGCGCATACAAGCATCCGCAGGACACGCCTTTTCATTTTCAGGAACATAATGCCAGCTCCGTTCTGACCCCGTCACGGAGGCAGAAGATATTCCCCGCCCGGGAAAAATCTCTGTCCGTTTCCACGCAGTCGAATTCGCAAAGGGCTTTTTCCACCCGTTCCGGCGTGTAGACAAGGGTCTGCGTTTTCAGGGCGAAGTCCTCCTCCACCACCGCGTTCCACAGGCGGAGCGACCAGCGGCTGCAATTCCCGCCCAGCGTCCAGCCGTCCTCCCGGTCGATGTACGCTTCGATCGTCCGCAGCTGCTCCTCCCCGATGTTCGCGCTCAGGGAGCGTCTGCCCACATACCGGCCATAGTCCCGGATATAGCCCGGCTCCATGTTGAAAAGCAGCCCCGAAAGCCCGCGAACCGCCCAGACGGAGAGCGTGATCTGCTCGCCGTCCCTGATCTCGCAGCCCTTCAGATATACCGGGTGACCGGAGCGGTTGTCAAGGGATATCCATGTATGGCCGAAGCATTTGACAAGGGGCGTGGATTCACTCTCGCCGTCAAAGGTCGTGATGGAGAGGATCAGGCCGCTTTCCTCGCAGGGGAGCGTCCGGGAGCCGTTTTCGTAGACGTTGCCATCGAGCCACAGGCCGAAAGCCGCCGCCAGCGCCAGAACCAGCGCAAGAAGCGTGACGGTTCGTTTTTTCAGCCTTCATCCCTCCCGACACAGCGTGATACTGCGGCGCGGTGTGCCCGCACCGACAGTATAACGGAAAATGCCCGGCGGCACAAGTGCTTTGCGCAAAATCGGGCTGTTTTCGCTACAGACTGTATTCCAGGCAGCGGCGCAGCCGCTGGAACGTGCGCCGCAGGGAGCGGGAGACGGTGGATTTGTTGATGCGCAGCTGCTGGGCGATCTGGGACATGGTCATACCCCGGTCTATGTACAGCGCCAGTTTCTCCCGCTGGCGGGGCGTCAGCTCCGCCGCCACCGCCCGGGGCAGGTTCCGCAGCAGTCGCTGGCGGCGCTGGCTGTTGTCGCCGGACTGGGCGCGGAGCCACGCCTGAAGCCCCGCCCTGTCCGCAAAATCATAACCGGTATTCGTCATAGCCGTAAAAGTCCCGGTCGTAGTACCGCGCCGTCAGGCAGGACAGCTTGCGGCACTGGGTGAGCATGGGCTTCAGCTCCGCCATGCGGCGGCGCAGGCGGCGGGATTCGTCCTCGCTGCCGCAGACGCGCAGAGCGCTGCGCAGCTCCGCCAGCCGCCCGGAGATCAGCAGGGCGCTGTCGTCGTACAGCGCGGACATTTCCATCAGTGTCATTGGTGTGATTCCCCCTCTTATGTACGTTTGTGGATGTTGCATAGCTTTAAAGCGATAAATTTTCTACTTTCGTGCGAAGTTTGTAGTTGACAATTCAGAAAACCTCTGTTATAATACGGTTCGCTGGTGAGATGCTGGTGTAGCTCAGCTGGTAGAGCAGCTGATTTGTAATCAGCAGGTCGGGGGTTCGAATCCGTCCACCAGCTCCAATTCCATATTGTATATGGGGGATTTCCCGAGTGGCCAAAGGGGACAGACTGTAAATCTGCTGGCAACGCCTTCGGTGGTTCGAATCCACCATCCCCCACCAGAAAACAGCACTTGCTTTGCGAGTGCTGTTTTCCTTTTTGCCGCCTTTGCGTAGAACGTCTGTAGGGGCGAGCGACTCTGTCCGCCCGGACGGATAATGCGCATTCCTCGGCGGGACACACGGGTCCCGCCCTACGGATGAGCGCGGCGAGCCGTCTGTAGGGGACGGCGTCCTCGCAGTCCCGTTTTATACGCCGCCGCGCCGGGCGTCCGGAACTGGCCGGGCACCCACCTGCTGGGGGACGATGTGGAGATCACCGACCCGTTGGATGCGTGATATGCCATGTGACGGCCTCTGCCGCCGCGCCTGTGCGCGGCGGCATTTTTGCGCAGACTGCCAACAAATTTCTTGTGAATAACCCGTGCAGAAAACAAGAAACTTGTTTGTGAAGCTACTGTATCACAAGATTCTTGTGATGTCAAGGCTAAAATCACAAGAATCTTGTGATTTGCCATTGACAAAACCAAAAATTCAGAGTAGTATACAGTCATCGAATGTCGAAATCTGCCGAAAACCGGCGAGGAGGTGGCCTGCGTGTCCTTTGGTGAGCAGATGCGGCGGCGGCGCGAGGAGCTGGGGATGACCCGGCAGCAGCTGGCGCAGCGGCTGGGCGTGTCCGTGTCCGCGGTGGGCAACTATGAAACGGGCGTCAGCGCCCCCAAGGAGGAGGTGTTGCTGCGCCTGTTCACCGCGCTGGAGGCCGAGCCGAACTATCTCTACCGGGGCAGCTTCCGGGGCGGGGAGGACAGCCACAGCGACGAGGAGCGCCGCCTGCTGGCCAAATACCGCGACCTGCCGCTGTCCGGGCGGCAGACCGTCCACTCGCTGGTGGACGCGCTGACGGTGATGACCGGCGAGCTGCGCGCTGCCGCGCCCGCCGCCGAGGTGCGCACCATCCCGCTGTATACCTCCCCCGCCGCCGCGGGCTTTGCCGCGCCGGTGTTCGGAGAGGATTACGAGCTGATACAGGTCAGCGGCGACGTGCCGCCGGGCGCGGAGCTGGCCGTGCGCATCCAGGGGGATTCCATGTCGCCGGTGATCGAGGACGGGTCGGTGGTGTATGTGAACCACGACCCGGTGCAGAGCGGCGACGTGGGCATCTTCTGCGTGGACGGCGACATGCTGTGCAAGCAGTATTACCGGGACGGCTTCGGCATGGTGTATCTGTTCTCGCTGAACAGAAAGCGCGCGAACATGGACGTGGTCTTCCACCGGGGCAGCGGGCGGAGCCTGACCTGCTTCGGGCGGGTGATGCTCCACAGCCAGCCCCTGCCGGAGGGACATATATAAAAAGAGACGGCGTATAAGCCGTCTCTTTTTCTAATTGGAAGAGCCTGCCATTGCAAGCGCCTGCAGCGGGACGTCGGGGACGCCGTCCCCTACTGCTTCTTCTCCAGCTTTTCCAGCATGCGGGTGAATTCCTCCGGCAGGGGGCAGTGCAGCTCCACCGGCTCCCCGGTGCGGGGATGGAGGAACCGCAGCCCCGTGGCGTGGAGGCACTGGCCGGTCAGCCCCGGCACGGGCTTTTTTGCGCCGTAGACCGTGTCGCCCAGAATGGGGTGGCCGATGTACGCCAGATGGACGCGGATCTGGTGGGTGCGCCCCGTCTCCAGCCGGCAGCGCAGGTGGGTCACGCCGGGATACCGCGCCACCACCTCCCAATGGGTCACGGCGCGGCGGCCGCCGGGCACCACAGCCATCTTCTTCCGGTCGGCGCTGCTGCGTCCGATGGGTGCATCCACCGTGCCGCTGTCCTGCTTCATGTTGCCGCTGACCAGACACTCATAGGTGCGCGCCAGCGTATGGTCGCTGAGCTGGGCGCTGAGGGCGGCGTGGGCGGCGTCGTTCTTGGCGGCGATGATCAGGCCGCTGGTGTCCCGGTCGATGCGGTGGACGATGCCGGGGCGCTTTTCGCCGCCGATGCCGGAGAGACTGTCGCCGCAGTGGTGCAGCAGGGCGTTGACCAGCGTGCCGTCCGGATGACCGGGAGCGGGGTGCACCACAAGGCCGGTGGGCTTGTTGACCACGATCACGTCCCCGTCCTCATACACCACGTCCAGCGGAATGTCCTGGGCTTCCACGGCGGTGTCCTTCACCTCAGGGATGTCCACCGTCACCTGCTGACCCTCCGCCACGCGGCAGCTCTTGGCCGCCGGGCGGCCGTCCACGGCGACGCGCCCCTCCTCGATGAGCCGCGCCGCCTGCGACCGGGACAGCTGTCCGTCCGCGGAGAGAAAGGCGTCCAGCCGGACGCCGGCGTGTTCACTTGTGGCTGTCAGCTGCCGTATCATCGCCCGGCTCCTTCCCGCTGCGCTTGTCGTATTTGTCGTAGAACCACAGGTAGTACACAGCGCCCAGAATGACGCCCATCACCACGAAGATGTCCGCCAGATTGAAAATGGGGTAGTCCATGAATTGCAGGTCGAACATATCCACCACATAGCCGCGGAAAATGCGGTCGATCATGTTGCCGATGCCGCCGCCCAGCACAAGCATGGCGGCGCTGAGCCCCAGCGGGTGCCGGACGATCTTTTTTACTACCAGATACACCACGGCGGCCAGCAGCACCACCGTCACCGCCGCCAGCAGGCCGGTCTTGCCGGAGAAGCTGCTCCACGCCGCGCCGGTGTTGTGCAGGCGGGTGAGCTGCACCACGCCCGGCAGCAGCGGCGCCGACTGTCCCACCTCTAAATAGGACGTGACCCACCATTTCAAAAGCTGGTCAAGGCCGATGGCACCCGCCAGCAGGATCGCATACCACATAATTTCAGTTCCTCCCGGAGTATAAGTGGCTCTATCATAGCCCATTTTCGCGGGGATTGCAACTTTATCTTGGCGGGGCGGGAGCGCCCCGCCTTTGTCAATTTGCACGGAGCCGCCCACCTGCCCGGTAGGCGTTGCATGTATATTCACCAAATTCCCATAAACAGCGGATAAATATGCAAAATCGTCTTGACATTTCCAGTTGCCGGTGGTAAAGTATGCACCATCAACGAGAGAGACTCAGCCGAGCGTTCCCACACCGGGCGCGGCAAGGCACATCACCGGAAAGGCGGTATACCCATGATAAGCCATTGTAATACAAGGGTGGGCGCCCCGCTTATACTGCGGCGACGACAGAGCCAGCGACGACATCACGCCGCCTAACGCAGATGGATGCAATATGCATATACATGAATAAATATACATCTCCCTATACAGGGTATACAGAAGGGATATACGACCATGAAAAAGTTTTTTGCACTGATGCTGGCGCTGGTTATGGCGCTTTCTCTGGTGGCCTGCGGCGGCAAGGCCGATACGACAGCCGATGACAAGACCGATGACCCCGCCGCAGCAGAGCCGGCCAACGCGCTGGAAAAGATCAAGGCCGACGGCGTGCTGACCGTGGCTCTCAGCCCCGACTTCTCCCCCATGGAGTTTGTGGACTCCTCCAAGACCGGTCAGGACCAGTACGTGGGCTTTGATATCACGCTGGCCAAGTACATCGCCGAGAATCTGGGCGTGGAGCTGGTCATCGAGCCCATGGGCTTCGACGCCAGCCAGACCGCCGTGTACACCGGCTCCGTCCCCATGAGCATCTCCGGCTACTCCTGGACGGAGGACAGAGCCGAGAACTATGAGCTCAGCGATTACTACTACGCCGGCGAGAACGAGACGAGACAGGCTCTGCTCATCAAGAAGGAAAACGCGGATAAGTACACCTCCCCTGAGGATCTGGCCGGTCAGGACGTGGGCGCGCAGAACGCCTCCCTGCAGATGCAGCTGGTGACGGAGCAGCTGGCGGACGCCAATCCCATCTCCATCGGCGACATCACCGTGGGCGTCATGGAGCTCAAGAGCGGCAACATCGAGGCGCTGGCCGTGGCCTACGGCAATGCGGAGATGATCGTGGACGCCAACCCCGATCTGGCCATCTGCACCTGGGAGTTCGACGTAAAGGCCGAGTACTCCGCCAACGTTATCATGATGCAGAAGGGCGAGACGGAGCTGCTGGACGCAGTGAACGCCATTCTGGCGCAGGCCAAGGAGGCCAACCTCTACGACGGCTGGTACAAGGACGCCGTGGAGCTGGGCAAGAGTGAGAACGCGCAGGAGCTGACTCTGGGCTGATGCCGGTACACCTTCCGGCGGCGGGTACGGACACCGTGCCCGCCGCCATCAAAGATAAGGGAGACACCCCATGAAATTCATCGACTTTGAAAAGCTGGCCGCCCTGTTCCTGAAATACTGGGACAAGTTCCTCATCGACGGCGTGGAGTACACGCTGGCGCTGGCGGCCATCACCGTGGCCTTCGGCGCGGTGTTCGCGTCGGTACTGGCGCTGATGAAGATGTCCAAAATACCGCCGCTGCGGTGGCTGTCCACCATCTATATCGAGATCATCCGCGGCACGCCCATGCTGCTGCAACTGTACTTCTTCTATTTCGGCCTGCCGATGCTGATTCCGGCGCTGAACAAGCAGAAGTTTCTGTGCATCGCCATCGCCCTGATCTGCAACAGCGCGGCCTATGTGTCCGAGGTCATCCGCTCCGGCATTCAGGCCGTGGATCCCGGTCAGCGGGAGGCGGCGCTGAGCCTGGGCTTCAGCGAGAGCAAGGCCATGTGGTTCGTGGTGGTGCCCCAGGCGGTGAAGAACATCCTGCCGGCGCTGGGCAACGAGTTCATCATGATCATCAAGGACACGTCCCTTGGCTCCACGTTCTTCATCGGCGACCTGATGACCCAGTATCTGGTGGTCAAGGGCGCCACATACCTGCCCATCGAGCCGCTGGTGATCGTGGGCGTCATCTACTTCCTGATGACGTTCATCCTCAGCAAGGTGTTCGGCCACTTCGAAAAGAAGATGCAGAAGGCCGACCGGCACAGCGGCTATGAGCGCAAGCGGAAGCAGCAGCGGGAGGTGCATGTCTGATGGCACAGAAGCTGATCGAGGTACACGACCTGAAAAAGTATTACAACGGCGGCGATGTGAAGGCGCTGGACGGCGTAACGGCGGACGTGTACAAGGGCGACGTCATCGCGGTGATCGGGCCCTCCGGCGGCGGCAAGAGCACGTTCCTGCGGAGCCTGAACCTGCTGGAAACGCCCACCTCCGGCTCCATCCTGTTCAACGGGGTGGACATCACCGGCAAGAAGGTGGATCTCCCCCTGCACCGGCAGAAGATGGGCATGGTGTTCCAGCACTTCAACCTGTTTCCCAACAAGACCGTGCTGGAGAATCTGACCATGGCGCCCATCAAGATCAAAAAGACGCCCAAGGCCGAGGCGGAGGCCAAGGCCATGGCGCTGCTGCAAAGAGTGGGGCTGGCGGACAGAGCCAACGACTATCCCGCCCAGCTATCCGGCGGGCAGAAGCAGCGGGTGGCCATCGTCCGGGCGCTGGCCATGGAGCCGGAGGTCATGCTGTTTGACGAGCCTACCAGCGCTCTCGACCCGGAAATGGTGGGCGAGGTGCTGGAGGTCATGAAGGAGCTGGCGCAGAGCGGCATGACCATGGTGGTCGTCACCCACGAGATGGGCTTTGCCCGGGAGGTGGGCAGCCGGGTGCTGTTCATGGATGCCGGCAGGATCGCCGAGCAGGGCAGCCCGGAGGACATATTTTCGCACCCCCAGAGTGCCCGCCTGCAGGACTTCCTGAGAAAAGTTCTGTAATAGCGGCGCTGAAAGCATACATCAGCCGTTTACTTCCTTCCTTTTTGGTGCTCCCCGTCCCTTCGCGGGGCGGGGAGCGTCGCATTTCAAGACAGGAGATCTATTATGAACACAGAAAAGCAGGCGGCGCTGGCCGCCATTGATGAGAAGAAAGAACTGGTGGCGCAGGTGGCGGACGCCATCTGGGACTACGCCGAGCTGTCCATGCAGGAGGTGAAGTCCGCCGCCCTGTTCGTCAAGGTGCTGAAGGACGAGGGCTTTCAGGTGGAAGAGGGTATATGCGGCATCCCCACCGCCTTCTCCGCCTCCTTCGGCAGCGGCAAACCGGTCATCGGTCTGCTGGCGGAGTACGATGCGCTGTCCGGCCTTTCGCAGGAGGCGGGCAGCACCGTGTACCACGAGCTGGTAAGGGGCGGCAGCGGCCACGGCTGCGGCCACAATCTGCTGGGCGCGGGAGCCATGGCTGCCGCCATCGGCCTGAAGCACTATCTGACCCAGACCGGCAAAAGCGGCACCGTCATCCTGTACGGCTGCCCCGGCGAGGAGGGCGTGGCGTCCAAGGCCTATATGGCGCGGGAGGGTCTGTGGTACGGGCTGGACGCGGCGCTGACGTGGCACCCCGGCGACAGCAGCGAGGTGACCACCGGCTCCACCAACTCCTGCATCCAGATGATCTACACGTTCCACGGGCTGGCGTCCCAGGCATCTACCGCGCCGGAGCGGGGACGCAGCGCGCTGGACGCAGTGGAGCTGATGAATGTAGGCGTGCAGTTCCTGCGGGAGCACATGCCCCGCGACGCACGGGTACACTACTCCATTCTGGACGCAGGCGGCGTAAGCCCCAACGTGGTGCAGCACCAGGCCAGCGTCCTGTACATGATCCGCTCCAACTTCGTTAAGGACTGCATGGCTCTGCACCAGCGGGTGGACAAGATCGCACAGGGCGCGGCGCTGATGACGGACACCTCCATCGAGCGCCGCTTCGTGGACGGCCTGTCCGACACCGTGTGCAACCATGCGTTGGAGCAGGTGCTGTACGACAACTTCTTCCAGTTGGGCGTACCGCCCTGCACGGCGGAGGAGCACGCCTTCATGGAGGCGCTGTCCGCCACCTACCAGGGGCGGGACGTCCCCGGCGGCGTGGGCGCGGAGAACGACCCCGCCTTCGCCGAAAAGGTGAAGGCCATGCAGACCAGCCACTTCAACGACTTCCTGATGCCGCTGTACCAGGGTCCCGCCTTCAACGCCGGCTCCACCGACGTGGGCGATGTCAGCTATCAGTGCCCTACGGCGCAGATCCATGTGGCTCTGTGGCCCAACCACGTCCCCTGCCACAGCTGGCAGGTGGTGTCCTGCAACAAGACGCCCATGGCGCACAAGGCCACCGTCCACGCCGGCAAGGTGCTGTGCGCCGCCGCCATCGACCTGCTGGAGCAGCCCGCGCTGCTGGAGGCCGCCAAGGCCGAGTTCCGGCAGCGGACGGCGGGCGGGTACACCTGCCCCATCCCGCCGGACGCCGTGCCGGCGCCCCTGGAGCTGTAAAAAAGCCAGACCGCTTCCCGCGCGGAGCCGCCGATCAGACAGTCGGTCTGTCCGCCGTGCATTCTGCCGGAAAATGTGCTATAATGGCGGCAAAACGCGAAAGGAGCACATCGCCATGAAGGGAACGGTCATCTATCACGCGCCTGTGGGCGACCTGCAGGTGGACTGGGAGGACGGCGCGATAACGGCGCTGAAGCGCGCCGGCGCGGACGCAAAGGAGGCGGGCGCGCCCAACGGGCTGACGGAGCTGGTGTTCCGGCAGCTGGACGAGTATTTCGCCGGGACGCGCAGGCGCTTCGATTTCCCGCACCGGCTGCACGGAACGCCCTTTCAGGAAAAGGTCTGGGCTGCCCTGCGGGACATTCCCTACGGCGAGACGCGCAGCTACAAGGACATTGCGGAGGCCATCGGCCACCCGAAGGCGTTCCGCGCGGTGGGCATGGCCAACCATGCGAACCCGATATGCATCGCCGTGCCCTGCCACCGCGTCATCGGCGCGGGCGGCGCTCTCGTCGGCTACGGCGGCGGGCTGGACATGAAAACGGCGCTGCTGGCGCTGGAAAAGGCGCACCGCCGGTGAGAAACGCCCCGCCCGTCCCCCTGTTCACAGAAAATTTTCCCTTTCCGCCGCTTTTCGGATGGCATCTTGGCGGGAATCATGGTAATATAGTAGGTACTATTACCGAGAGGCGGGATGGATTTGGAGCTGAACAAGAGAAACATCAAGCGCATCATGCTGCTGATCGCGTTCGCGGCGCTGCTGTACTGGGGACTGAACAACCTGTCGTGGCTGAGCGGCATTCTAAGCGGGCTGTTGAACCTGCTGTCGCCGCTGCTGCTCGGTATATGCATCGCCTTTGTGCTGAACCTGATGATGGCGGCGCTGGAGCGGCTGTGGGATCGGGCGCTGGCCAAGCGGAGCAGCCCGTGGCGCGGCAAGCTGAAACGCCCGGTGTGCCTGACGCTGACCATGGTTCTCTTTGTGGGCATCATCTTCGCCATCTTCTTCATCCTCATCCCCCGGCTGGAGGAGGCCGCCACCACCATGGTGGCCAACATCCCCACCTACGTCAGCCAGATCCAGAGCTGGTGGGAAAACCTCAGCGGTTTCGCCGCCGAGCACGGCGTGACGCTGCCGGAGCTGTCCCTCAGCGCCGATCAGGTGAAGGAGACGATCACCGGCTTTTTGCAGGAGAAGGGCGACAGCGTGGTGAACACCACCCTGAACATCACCACGTCCATCGTGGGCGCGCTGGTGAATTTCCTGCTGGCGCTGGTGTTCTCCCTGTATCTGCTGGCGCAGAAGGAGACCCTGCTGGCGCAGTCCCGCCGCCTGCTGCGGCGCATCCTGCCTCAAAAGGCCGCCGACCGGCTCATGCACCTGCTGAGCCTGGCCAACAACGCCTTTTCCAGCTTCGTCACCGGGCAGGTGACGGAGGCGTTCATTCTGGGCACGCTGTGCTGCATCGGTATGCTGATCCTGCGGCTGCCCTATGCGCTGCCGGTGTCGGTGATCATCGCATCCCTGTCGCTGATCCCCATTTTCGGCGCATGGATCGGCGCGGCCACCGGCGCGTTCCTTATCGTGTTCCAGAGTCCCATCAAGGCGCTGACGTTCCTGATCTTCCTGCTGATTTTGCAGCAGGTGGAGGGCAACCTGATCTACCCCAAGGTGGTGGGCAAATCCGTTGGCCTGCCGGGTCTGTGGGTGCTGGCAGCCGTGACCGTCGGCGGCGGCGCCTTCGGCGTGCTGGGCATGCTGCTGGGCGTGCCGGTATGCTCGGTGGTATACGCGCTGGTGCAGGACTTCATCCGCTCCGACAAGCCGGTCAGAACGCCGCCGGAGGAATAATGGTGATATGACTGAAGCCGCCCGAAAGGGCGGCTTCAGTCTGTCAAAAAACCTGCCCGGTTACAAGTATCGGAGGGAAGGATAGTGTGAAAGGGAACCGTCAGGGTTCCCTTTCGCGTTCAATCACCCGCCGCAGCGACCAAAATTGCAAAATAAAATACTGTTTTTTATTTTGCGATTTTGCCTCAGCTTGTCAAAAAAGTCCGTTCGGACTTTTTTGACAAGCTGAGCCTCCCTTTCGGGTGGCTTTTCACATGTTCACAAATAATTAAAACCCCGGCTATTGACAACCGGGACGCCGGGTGGTACACTTCGTTTAGCACTCGAAGATACGGAGTGCTAAACGAGGAAGATATTATGGCACTGAGCAGACGAAAAAAGCAAATAATGAAGATCGTGGTGGACAGCTACATCAACACCGCCGAGCCGGTGGGCTCCAAGGCCATCGCGGATCAGCTGCCGGAGAAGGTCAGCTCCGCCACCGTGCGGAAGGATCTGGCCGACCTGTCGGACATGGGCTATCTGGAGCAGCCCCACACCTCGGCGGGTCGTATCCCGTCCGCCAAGGGCTACCGGCTATATGTCAACGAGCTGATGGATCGCAAGCCCCTGTCGGCAGAAGAGGAGGCCAGCATCAACACGGCGCTGGCCAAGCCGCTGCAGCAGGTGGAGCAGGTCATCGACCAGGCGGGGCAGATGGTGTCCAGCTTCGTGGGCTACCCCACCTACACCGTGGCGGATCACCGGACGGCGGCCACAGTGCAGCGGTTCGAGCTGATCGCCGTGGACGCGGGCAGCTTCATCGCTGTGGTGATGCTGTCGGATAATCGGGTGAAAAGCCAGCTGATGCGCACATCGCTGCCGGTGGAGGCAGAGATGCTGCCCCAGCTGAGCCACCTGCTGAACACCCATTTCACCGGCGTTTCCGCCGAGGAGATGAACGCCACGCTGATGCGCCTGAGCGAGCAGGTGTCCGGGCAGTGGTTCCTGATCCTGAATCAGGTGACGGAATACGCCGGATCGCTGCTGGAGGAATCCAGCCACCAGCAGGTGTACACCAGCGGCGCCAGCCAGCTGCTGAAATTCCCGGAGTTCCGGGACATCGACAAGGCTCACGACCTGATGAGCTTCATGGTGGACAACAAGCAGGAGCTGCCTGTGCCCGCCGGAGACGCGCGCATGCAGATACTCATCGGCCCGGAAAACGTCAACGACGCTCTGAAGGAGAGCAGCGTGGTGATCGCCAGCTACGACATCGGCGACAACATGCGCGGGCTGGTGGGCGTTGTGGGCCCCACAAGAATGGATTATGCCGCAGTCGCGGCGCGGCTGAGCTACTTTGCCGAGAGCCTGAGCCGCATGTTTGGTAAAAAACAGCTACCGGAGGATACAACGGAATGAGCGAAAAGGATAAAAAGAGCAAGCAGACCCCGGAGGAAAACGCCGCGGCGGAGCAGCCGGTGAACGAAACGCCGGAGGCAGCCGCCGAAGCCGCACCGGAGACGTACACCGTCACAAAGGAGCAGATGCAGCAGATGGAGGAGCTGGCCAAGACGCTGGCGGATGCCAATGACAAGTATCTGCGGCTGGCGGCGGAGTACGACAACTACCGCAAGCGGACGGCGCGGGAGAAGGAGCATCTGTACGGCGACGCCAAGATCGACACCATCAAGCCGTTTCTGGCGGTGCTGGACAACCTGGAGCGGGGCGTAAGCCAGTTCGAGGAGGGCGACGGACACCGGCAGGGCATGGAGCTGATCTGCAAGCAGTTCAGCGAGGTGCTGACCAAGCTGGGCGTCACTGAGATACCGGCGCTGGGCGAGAAATTCGACCCGGAGAAGCACAACGCCGTCATGCACACAGAGGACGACACCGCGGAGGAAAACACCGTGGTGGAGGTGTTCCAGAAGGGCTACACACTGGGCGACAAGGTTCTGCGGTTCGCCATGGTGAAGGTAGCCAACTGAGAGGGAGGAAGCTATTATGGAAGGTAAGAAGCTGTACAAGAGCAGCACGGACAAGAAGATCGCCGGTGTATGCGGCGGCATCGCGGAGTATTTCAACATCGACTCCACGCTGGTGCGTCTGGGCTGGGTAGTGTTCTGTGCGCTGGGCGGCAGCGGCCTGCTGGCGTATATCATCGCGGCGCTGATCATGCCCGACAGACCTTATTAAACAGGATCTTCTAATACAAATAGTAAATAACATTTATCTATATACAGGAGGCAATCATTATGTCTAAAGTTATCGGTATCGATCTTGGTACGACCAATTCCTGCGTAGCCGTTATGGAAGGCGGCGAGGCAGTCGTTATCCCCAACGCGGAGGGCAACCGCACCACCCCGTCCGTGGTGGCCTTCAGCAAAACCGGCGAGCGCATGGTGGGTCAGGTGGCAAAGCGTCAGGCCATCACCAACCCCGAGCGCACCATCTCCTCCATCAAGCGTGAGATGGGCACCGACCACCGCGTGACCATCGACGGCAAGAGCTACACCCCGCAGGAGATCAGCGCCATGATCCTGCAGAAGCTGAAGAGCGACGCCGAGGCCTATCTGGGTCAGCCCGTCACCGAGGCGGTCATCACCGTGCCCGCCTACTTCACCGACTCCCAGCGTCAGGCCACCAAGGACGCCGGCAAGATCGCCGGTCTGGACGTGAAGCGTATCATTAACGAGCCTACCGCCGCGGCTCTGGCCTACGGCGTGGACAAGGAGCAGGCGCAGAAGATCATGGTCTACGACCTGGGCGGCGGCACCTTCGATGTGTCCATCCTGGAGATCGACGACGGCGTGATCGAGGTGCTGGCCACCGCCGGCAACAACCGTCTGGGCGGCGATGACTTCGACCAGTGCATCATGAAGTATCTGGTGTCCGAGTTCAAGAAGAGCGACGGCATCGACCTCAGCGGCGACAAGGTAGCCATGCAGCGCCTGAAGGAGGCCGCAGAGAAGGCCAAGATCGAGCTGTCCGGCGTGACCACCAGCAACATCAACCTGCCCTATATCACCGCCGACGCCACCGGCCCCAAGCACCTGGACGTCACCCTGACCCGCGCCAAGTTCAACGAGCTGACCGGTCATCTGGTGGAGGCCACCATGGGTCCCGTGCGTCAGGCCATGAGCGACGCCGGTCTGAAGCCCAGCGATCTGGCCAAGGTGCTGATGGTAGGCGGCTCCAGCCGTATCCCCGCCGTGGTGGAGGCCGTGAAGAACTTCACCGGCAGCGAGCCCTTCAAGGGCATCAACCCCGATGAATGCGTGGCCATGGGCGCCGCTTTGCAGGCGGGCGTTCTCACCGGCGACGTGAAGGGTCTGCTGCTGCTGGACGTGACCCCCCTGTCCCTGGGCATCGAGACTATGGGCGGCGTGTGCACCCGTCTGATCGAGCGCAACACCACCATCCCCGTCAAGAAGAGCCAGATCTTCTCCACCGCCGCCGACAACCAGACCTCCGTGGAGGTCAACGTGCTGCAGGGCGAGCGTGAGATGGCCGCTGCCAACAAGAGCCTGGGTCGCTTCCATCTGGACGGCATCGCTCCGGCACGCCGCGGCGTACCTCAGATCGAGGTGACGTTCGACATCGACGCCAACGGCATCGTCAACGTCAGCGCCAAGGATCTGGGCACCGGCAACGCCCAGCACATCACCATCACGTCCTCCTCCAACATGAGCAAGGAGGACATCGAGAAGGCCGTGAAGGACGCGGAGCAGTATGCCGCCGAGGACGCCAAGATCAAGGAGAAGGTGGAGATCCGCAACCAGGCCGACCAGATGGTCTATCAGGCGGAAAAGACCCTGAACGAGGTGGGCGACAAGGTACCCGAAAGCGAGAAGGAGTCCATCCGCGCCGGCGTGGAGAAGCTGAAGGAGACGCTGAAGGGCGAGGACACCGACGCGATCAAGGCGGCCACCGAGGAGCTGACCCAGCTGTTCTACAAGATGAGCGAGAAGCTGTATCAGCAGCAGGCGCCCCAGGGCGACCCCAACATGGGCGGTCAGCAGCCCGGCGGCGACCCCAACGGCGGCCAGCAGTACTACGACGCCGACTACAAGGTAGTCGATGACGACGATCAGAACAAGTAAGGCAAATATATCCCGCAATAAGGGGCAGGAAGTACCTGTCCCTTGTTGTGGTGTTTAGGAGATAACGCCCATGGCACAGGAAAAGCGAGATTATTATGAGGTTCTCGGCGTCAGCAAGGGCGCATCGGAGGACGAGATCAAAAAAGCATACAAAAAGCTGGCGCGGAAGTACCACCCGGACATGAACCCCGGCGACAAGGAGGCCGAGGAGAAGTTCAAGGAGGTCAACGAGGCCAACGAGGTGCTCAGCGATCCGGAGAAGAAGGCGCGGTACGACCAGTTTGGCTTCGCGGGCGTTGACCCCAGCTACGGGGCGGGCGCAGGCGGCGCAGGCGGCGCATACGGCGGCGCGGGCGGCTTCGACTTCGGCGATCTGGGCGACATCTTCGGCAGCTTCTTCGGCGGCGGATTCGGCGGCCAGCAGCGGCGGAACCCCAACGCGCCCCAGCGGGGCGAGAGCATCCGCGCCAGCGTGTCCGTCACGTTCAAGGAGGCGGCCTTCGGCTGCGAAAAGGACGTGACCGTGGAGCGCAGCGAGCAGTGCGCCACCTGCAAGGGCAGCGGCTGTCAGCCGGGCACCACGCCGGAGATATGCCCCGACTGCCACGGCAGCGGACAGGTGCAGGTGCAGCAGCGGACGCCCATGGGCGTGTTCGCCAGCAGCCGCCCCTGCCAGAAGTGCCGGGGCACCGGCCGCATCATCCACCAGCCCTGCACCGACTGCGGCGGGCAGGGGCGCGTGCGCAAACGCAAGACCATCAAGGTCACCATTCCCGCCGGTATCGACCACGGCCAGACCATCTCCCTGCGGGGACAGGGCAACGCCGGCAAGAACGGCGGCAGCGCCGGCGATCTGCTGATCACCGTGATGGTGCAGCCGGACGAGGTGTTCCGCCGGGAGGGTGTGGACGTGTTCTGCGAAGCGCCCATCACCTTTGCACAGGCCACGCTGGGCGCCACGCTGGAGATCCCCACCATCGACGGAAAGGTGAAATACGACCTGCCGGAGGGCACCCAGACGGGCAGCGTGTTCCGTCTGCGGGGCAAGGGCATCCCGGTGCTCAACGGCCGGGGGCGGGGCGACCAGTACGTCACCGTCAACGTGGAGACGCCCCGCAACCTGACGCGGGAGCAGAAGGAAGCGCTACGGACGTTCAGCGACATGCTGGGCGAGAGCAACTACGAGAAGCGCAAGAGCTTTTTCAAGAAGAAATGAGCAGGTGAACCATGTATCTGGCGGATTATCACACCCATTCCGCCGCGTCGCCGGACGGCTCGCTGACGGTGAACCAGCTGGCGGAGGCGGCGGTGCGCGCCGGGCTGGACGAGATATGCGTCACCGACCACGTGGACACGGTGCTGTGGGGCAGTCACGCGCCCCGGGAGCACTTTGACTGGTCGGGTCTGCTGGCGCAGGTGCCGCAGGCGCGGGAGCAGTACGCCGGGCGGCTGACCATCCGGCTGGGCGCGGAGCTGGGCGAAGCGCCCATGGGCTTCGACCGGGCAGAGAGATTGCTCGAAGAATCGCCCGGATTGGACTTTGTCATCGGCTCTGTACACATGGCTGGAGAAAAATTCCATCATTTCGACCTGTACTACATTGAAAAAAAGGACGAAACGTATTATCATAGCGTTATAGACAGCTATCTGGAGGACGTGCTGCGCCTGGCGCGGTGGGGCAAGTTCAGCGTGCTGGGGCACCTGACGCTGCCTCTGCGGTATATCAACGAGAATCTGGGCGAGGAGTTGACCTTTGACGGGCACTTCGACCAGTGCCGGGAGATATTCCGGGCGCTGATCGAAAGCGGCTGCGGCATCGAGTGCAACACCAACCGGGGGCACCAGCCCCTGCCGGACGCGCCGCTGCTGAAGCTCTACCGGGAGCAGGGCGGCGAGATCATCACCCTTGGCTCGGACGCGCACTCGGCAGAGTATGTGGGCTGCTGCATCCGGGAGCGGCAGGAGCTGCTGCGGCAGTGCGGATTCCGCTATTTCACCACGTTCGAGGGAGGCAAGCCCCGGTTCCGGAAGCTGTAAACGTACAAAAAGGAGAATACCACCATGAAAATTGCCATCGCCTGTGACCACGGCGGCTACCTGCTGAAGCAGGACATCCTCATCTGGCTGGAGGAGCACGGCATCGACTACGAGGACTTCGGCTGCTATTCCACCGAGAGCGTGGACTATCCCGTGTTCGCGGAGAAGGCCGCCCGCGCCGTGGCCGACGGCGCCTGTGACAAGGGCATCGTGATCTGCACCACCGGCATCGGCGTCAGCATCGCCGCCAACAAGGTGAAGGGCATCCGTTGCGCCCTGTGTACCGACAGTCTGCAGGCGGAGATGACCCGCCGCCACAACGACGCCAACATGATGGCGCTGGGCGCCGGCATCACCGGCGGCAACTTGGCCAAGCGGATGGTGGAGATCTTCCTGAGCACTGAGTTCGAGGGCGGACGCCACGCCCGGCGCGTGGCGCTGCTGGACGCCATCCAGTGAGGACACACATTTTTCCAGTGAGGTAAAGGCCTATGGCAACGAAAGGGTACAACAGCTACCACGGGCGCATGTCCGGCGGAAAGATCGCGCTGATCGTCGCGCTGGTGCTGGTGCTGGTGGGCGCAGTGGCGTATCTGACGCTGCAAAATTATGTGGTATACGACGAGGCGGGCAACGCCAGGCTTGAGCTGCCGTTCCTCCACCGCAAGGACAAGGAGGAGCCGGACGACACGCCCTCCGCCGGCGACCGGGACGACATCGTGGACACCGTGGAGCCGGAGCATCCCCATGTGAAGGTGACGGCGCTGCACGGCGTGCGGCTGCCGGACGACTGCCTGTGGTGGGGCGCGGACTACATCATGAACACGCTGGCGCCGGAGGACATGGTGCTGGCGGTGAAGCGCACCACCGGCGGCATCACCTACGGCACGTCCGTGGAGACGCCGTCGGGCGTGGTGGTGGAGACGGGACGTCCCATCGACTGTCTGAAGACCCTGCTGGCCAGCGGGCGGTATACCGTGGGCAGCGTGGTGTGCTTCCGCGACAGCGCCTACAGCCGCTCCGTGCCGGAGACGGCGCTGGTGCGGGAGGACGGCAGCCTGTGGTACGACAACGGCGGGCAGGCATGGCTTGACCCCACCAACCCGCAGGTGCTGCAATACATCACCGCGCTGGTGAAGGAGTGCGGCGAGCTGGGCTTCAAGGAGGTCGTGCTGGATCAGTTCTGCTATCCGGAGAACGCGGAGGGCGTCAGCAACCTCCCTGCGGACAGAGCGCAGGTGCTGACGGACTTCGCCGAAAGGCTGCGGGCGGCGCTGCCGGAGGGCGTGGCGCTGTCGGTGACGGTGCGGGGCACGGAGAGCCTGAGCATCGCGCAGATGGCGGAGCTGTTCGACCGGCTGTATGTACCGGCGGAGGGCGATGCCGCCGCGGTGAAGGCGGCGCTGCCGGAGGGCTATGACCCGGAGACACGGGTGGTGCTCACCACAGCAGAGGTTGCCGCCAGCGGGAGCTATATGATCGTAAAATAACAAAAAATATCCCCCGGCTTCGCCGGGGGATATTTTTATGCGCTTGTTTACTCGATGACCGGCAGCTTGCTGACCACGGCGGCGCAGCGGGGGCACAGGTCGGGGTGCGCGGCGTCGCTGCCCACGGTGGGAAGCACCTTCCAGCAGCGGGCGCACTTGGCGCCGCTGGCGGGACGGACAGCCACCTTCAGCTCGTCGCCCACGTCCACGCGCACCTGAGACACGATGAACAGATCGGCCAACGCCGCGGCGTCCATGTCCGCCAGGAACGCATCCTCGGCGGTGACGGTGAGATCCACCTCGGCCTCCAGACTCTTGCCGATGGTCTTGTCGGCACGCGCCGTCTCCAGCGCGCCGTTGACGGCGGTGCGCAGGGCGGCAATGCGCGTCCACTGTGCCATCTCGCCCTCGCTGAGGGCGTAGCCGTTGTAGGGCAGCACCATCTCGTTGAACAGCACGTTGCGCCCGTCATCGCAGGAGCGGTGGGGCATGGCCAGCCAGATCTCGTCGCAGGTGAAGGCCAGGATGGGCGCGAACAGGCGGGTCATGGCGTCCAGGATCAGGAACAGCGCGGTCTGGGCGCTGCGGCGGGACAGACCCTCCGCCTCGTCGCAGTACAGGCGATCCTTGAGAATATCGAAGTAGAAGGAGCTGAGATCCACCACGCAGAAGTCGTTGATCATGTGGGACACCACGTGGAACTCGTAGTTGTCGTAGGCGGTGTAGGCCTTGGTCAGCAGGTCGTTGAGACGGGTGACAGCCCACTTGTCCAGCGGCAGCATGTCGGCCGGCTCCACCAGATGATCGGCGTCGAAGCCCACCAGATTGTCCAGGCAGAACTTGGCGGTGTTGCGGAACTTCAGATAGTTCTGGCTCAGCTGCTTGAAGATCTCGTCGGAGCAGCGGACGTCCACATGGTAGTCGGAGCTGCCCGCCCACAGGCGCAGCAGGTCAGCGCCGTATTTGGCGAAGATCTCGGCAGGATCCATGCCGTTGCCCAGAGACTTGTGCATGGCCTTGCCCTCGCCGTCCACCGTCCAGCCGTGGGTCAGGCACTCCTTGAAGGGAGCGCCCCGTCCCAGCGCGCCCACAGCCACCAGCAGGGACGACTGGAACCAGCCGCGGTACTGGTCAAGCCCCTCGATATACATGGTGGCCGGCCAGAAGCCCTGATCCCGCTCCATGGCGGCGAAATGGGTGGAGCCGGAGTCGAACCAGCCGTCCAGCGTGTCCGTCTCCTTGTCGAAGCCGGCGGACTTGCCGCAGTGGGGGCAGGTAAAGCCCTTGGGCAGGATGTCGGCGGCGTCTCTGTCAAACCAGGCGTTGGAGCCTTCCTTTTCGAACAGCTCCGCTACGGCCTCGATGCTCTCCGGCGTGCAGACGGGCTTGCCGCAGTCCTTGCAGTAGAACACGGGGATGGGCAGACCCCAGCGGCGCTG
>ENA-UOJE01000208-UOJE01000208.1-human-gut-metagenome-genome-assembly--contig:-C23-NODE-208-length-73095-cov-23.889485_pt1 | contig 73095 bp, 64 predicted proteins | sample MGYA00242341_ERZ723888 | MGnify/ENA metagenome assembly ERZ723888 | reverse complement strand
AAAAATCACTATGGACTTTTCTCTTCAAGTGTCCAACTTGATTTTACAATCAACCAAAATAAAATAGCACTGAAAAGCACCGAAAAAAGCGGAGGCTTCTGCCTTGATATGTACCCCCTTTACTGGACACCCAGTAGAGGGGGTATTATTATGCGGTACACATATGAGTACAAAAGGAAATGTGTAGAACTGTATCGAGAAGGAAAATGGCCAGAAACGCCGGAAGGTGTTAGCGATAAATCCTTTCGGGATAAAGTGAGACTATGGGTAAGAGCAGAGGATAGCCGCGGTCCAGAAGCACTGAAACACAAAAATTTCAACAGGAACTGGACACCAGAAGAACGGCTGGAACTAGTATCCCAAGTAATGTCCGGAAAATCCTGTGTGTCAGTGGCAATCGAGGCCGGTATTCAAGATAGACTATTGTATCAATGGGTTCAAAACTATAAAACAAAGGGGTATAATGGCCTGGTAGAAATGAAAAAAGGTCGTCCAAGTAAAGGGGTACCCCAAATGAAAAAGGAAGAAGCAAGGCCACTGAATGAATCCGAACGAGAAGAATTGATCCGGCTTCGGGCAGAAAACGAGTATATAAAGGCGGAGAATGAAGTTATAAAAAAAGAGATCGCCTTGAGAGAAGAGAGGCACGCAGCGCAACTCAAGGCGAGAAAGCAGCGATCATCAAAGAGCTGCGTGAAAAAGGATACCAATTGAAATATCTGTTGAAATCTATGCAGATGGCACGGTCTACCTATTATTTTGAGTTGAGCAAGGCCGATCAAGTTGCTGTTCGAAACCATTGCTTGGCAGATGAAATCAAAGACATTTTCTCACAGCATAAAGGCCGCTACGGTGTGCGAAGAGTATATCAGGAACTGATAAAGCGCGGCCACAAGGTCAATCATAAGCGGGTACAACGGCTTATGCACACTATGGGGTTGGCAGGAAAGCGCCCAAAGGAAAAGTATCATTCCTACAAGGGCGAGGTCGGCAAGGTTGCTGAGAATATCCTTGACCGGGATTTCAGCACGACAGCTCCTATGCAAAAATGGACTACCGATGTATCTCAGTTCGGTTTTTCGTGGGGGAAGTGTTATCTCTCTCCCATACTCGACATGAACACAAACGAAATCATTTCTTATGATTTATCTCAAAGTGCCAATATGGAACAGATCCAGAGAATGTTGGCCGGCGCCTTTACGAAGTTTCCCTCTGTAGATGGCCTGATCTTTCACTCTGATCAAGGGTGGCAGTACCAGCACGTGTACTTCAGGCAGGCACTTAAAGATCACAAAATCATTCAATCCATGTCAAGGAAGGGCAACTGTTACGACAATTGCATCATGGAGACCTTCTTTGGACGGATGAAAAACGAGATGTTCTACGGGCATGAAAAAGAGTATTCCTCTTTTGAAACATTTGCCAAGGCTGTTGACGGCTACATAAATTACTACAACAACGAAAGAATCCAAGAGAAAACAAAATGGATGCCTCCTACAAAATTCAGAGAGGCATCCATGTGCACCTAATTCAATTTTTCATGTGTCCAGAATTCTGGGTACATATCACTGGGTGCCTTCGCTTTTTGCTTCAATTTTTTGTTATTCCGCTCTACCGCGCAGACGGTTGTTCCGGAACTGTATCCCTGATCGCAGTGGTTATACATGCCTGGCATCAGGAAAAGGAGACTTGACCGGTAAATGTCATGATCCCGAAAAACAGCAGAAACGCAGCCCACAAAAAGCAGTAAGCTCCGCCGAAAGCAGGCTTTCGGGGTCTGTTTTCAGTAATGCATTCAGGCTTAGCCGGGTCATAGTATCCGACCACCTGCCGCCCCAGATCTCGCTTGCCGGACAGCGATTGACGGCTCGAGTACCGATAGGTCGTGCCATTCACTGTGTACTCATAGGTCGGCAGATAGTACGTCTCCCGGCGCGGCCGATCACTGCCGTCCTCCTGGTGCTCCCACCTTTCAACGACCGATTCCTCAATCCATACCACCTTCATCATCGTGGTGCCTGTGTACCGCCGCACATCATCCTCGTATTCCTTCCGTGCGCCTTTCCGGCGGTGAATCCCGAGCCAGGCCGCCAGCACACCCCCGAGAAGAAAGCCGGTTCCTGCTGTGATATTCCGCGTATATTCTACGGGCCATGCCACAAGCGCTATCGCAAGAATGAAACCGATCACGATAACTTTAATACTCTTCATACGTCCTCCTTCCTGCCGCTATGGGCGGGGATCTCTTTTTACGATGCCGGCGGCTGGTTCTGTACCGCATCCACAAACAGAAGGGTCAGTCCGATATAAGCGGCGCAGGCTGCTGCCAGCAGGACGCAGAGGATGACGCAGACTGATTGAAGCGGTTTCCGCAAGTAACGGCGGGAGAGAAAAATCCCCGACAGCGACAGTACCAGCAGCGCCGCAGCGAGCCAAAGAGGCATACTGTCCACCTCCTTTATGCGCCGCGGAATGCTTCGATCATATCCGTAAACCACCGCAGTTCACGGGCAAAGCGCTCCCGCAGCTGCGCCGGATTTTCACGGCCCTTGTCGAGATCAAAAAAGCCGCGTCCGCTGTGAACCGCGATATACAGCCTGCCGTCCGAGTTAAGATTCACGGCGAATTTTCCGATGGAGGAATCCGCCAGCGCCAGAATCCGCTCCATCCGGCTGGGGGACAGGATGCGCAGAGCCGCCGCTTCATCGTCGCTGCTCAGATTGAAGCGCTTGTCGAAGCCCTCATTCCCTGTTTGGATGGTTTTGGAGCTGAACAGCTTATCCAGTCTGTCCCGCGGCCAGATGGTCAGCCATGTGGGAAATTCCCGGTTCAGCTGGCACAGCATCCACTGGCCGGTGTAGACCTCCTGCTCGTTCTTTTCCCACAGGCCGGTCTCCTCCCGCTGAAACTCGCTGACTTCCGTCAGCCGGACGGTACACAGCTCCGTGGTCAGGCCGCGATAAGTTCCGCGGATATACCCGCTGCCGCTGCAATGGGTGTGGCTGGGCAGGGGAATATTGGTGTCGTTTGCGTCCAAAAGGGGAGGAGCAGGGTTCATCTGTACGTTTTCAAAGGTGGTGCCCACGATGTCCGGAGCAATGGAGTCGAAGGTCTGCCGGCCTGCCTGCTCCTTGGACTTGCCCTGCACCATCTGCCCCAGGCCGAGAACCACGCCGCCGATGACAACCAGCACAAGGTTGCCGCCCAGGATCATACCTGCCACAGCGATCACCCCGCCCAGCAGCGAAAGAATCTTGCCGCCCAGCTTGCCGCCCTTGCTTTTGCGCAGCTCCTGCGCCAACTGTTCATCTGTCATGTTCGTTTTCTGTTCTGCCATATTCTTCCCCTTATTCCGTCCCGCCGGTCAAGGCGGGGCTTTCCGTTATCAGATCCAGCAGATTGCCCATACCGGTCAGCGAGGCAGTAAACCACTTGCGGATACCGTCGATGTCCCGCAGATCCAGCTCCTCTGGAACGCCCGCAAATACATACCGGGTGTTCAGGGCCAGCGTCAGATCGCCGTCACGGAGGATAAGACCGCACAGCTTGGAAGTTCTGGAAGATGCCTCCAGCTTCTGTACCAGGTCACGCAGCTGCGGTGTGACCTGATCGTCCGCCTCCCGGCCATCCGCCGTGTGAGCGGCAAAGTGCTTCCGGAAGGCGGCAGGGTCGGTGATGTCGTCCTTCTTCCGCTCCTGGAACATATCGTTCAGGGCAATGTCCAGCGTCGGGTCACAGATGTCCTTGCAGCGGACCACGATGCCGCGGAACAGCGTCTCGGTTCGGGTCATCCAGTTGTCGTTGTCGGGGCCGGACTTTTCCTCCACCGTGCGGCGCAGCTCCACGTTGGCCGCGGAGAACCGCAGCCCCTTGTACTCGCCCTCGTGGAAGTCCGTCAAGGTACACTCCGTAAAGGGGACCGCCGACAGCTTTGTCGCCGATAGGTAAGCCCAGTCGATGGGCAGCGTGGCCGGCTCCGGCTCCGGGCCGAAGGCTTTTGCCAGCTCCGTGCGGAAGAAGCTGCCCAGCTGCTGCTGCATCAGGGCTTTTTTCTTCGTTTGGGCGGGCTTTGCCACCAACAGGAACAGTGCCACGCCGGGGAACGCCAAAGCGCAGACAAAAAAGGGGTCACGCTGTATAAACATTGAAATGCACGCGGTGATCACCAGAATAACGCCCAGCGATATGCTGATGCTCTCCGTTCTCTGATAGCTTCCCAGTTTCTTTGACAGCTCGGCGTCCGTCATCCGCTCAACGCCCACCGCGTCAAAATCACTGCGTTTCTTTCGCATAGCTGTCCCTCCTTAGTAGCAAAGGCTGAAATACAGACTGCGGTAGGGGTCCACCGTGTCGATGTCCATGAGGGAGGCTTCGGGGGAAATGCTGTCCAGCTGCATGCGTTTGGCACTGTCTTTATAGTTATCCGGCTGCGCCTCGGCGGCAAAGACCAGCCCATCATAGTCCTCCGGGAGATAGACGGCGTAGCTCTTGGTCAGGACCTGCGCCCAGTCCCCCACGTTGTACTGCCAGTTGGTGGAGTAGGCGAATTCAATGAGATAGCTGTTCCCCTGCCAGCTGACGGTGTGGAGATAGTAGTTGTCGCCCCGCTGGCTGTTGCCGTAAGCCGTTGCGGTGGTGAGCCACATGCCGGTGTAGAAGTCATACAGCTCGCTGTCGGTATTGGTGATGTACTGTTGGTCGAAGTAGGGAATGGAGCCCTTGGGGATGTAGCAGATGGCGTCGAAGTGCAGCTCGCGGATGCCGTCATGGGTATAGTCGCCGTTCTTCGTGATCTCCCAATAGCAGTCATCGGTGTTGTAGCCATCGCCAAGTCCCGAATAGCTGCACACCCCGTCCTCCAGCAGGAAGGTCCCTCTCTCCACGGCGGCGTTGATCTCAAGGCCGTTTCTTGTAAAGTAGGGTTCGCTGGACTGGATGCCCTCCACAGGAAGGAGCGTGCCGCCGTTCACGCTGTCGATAAGGTCGCCGCTGACGGTGCGGTCCAGCTGCAGGGTGTCGCCGCTGCCGTCAAAGTGGAGCGTCACGCCGTTTTCGTCCACCCACAGCGTACCGTACTCGATGACGTCGTCCTGATCATTGACGAATTCCCAGGTGGCGTCCTCGCGGATGCGCAGCCAGAGGTTCTCCCCCTGATACTCCCAAAGCCCCACATAGGGGACAATCAGCTCCTCCGGCCCGGCCACCCCGGGCACATGGAAGCTGGAGTAATCCGGCTGATAGACATAGCGCTCCTGGGGGTCCCACAGCCAGAGCATGGTGGTATTGCTCATGTCCTCATGGCCGATCTCCACCAGTACGTCGCTCTCCTCGTCCCCGTTCTGATCGTCGAAGGAGATTTGGAAGGCGCTGCTGCTGACGTCCTCGATAGTCTCGGGAAAAGCCACGCTGTCAAACAGTACCTGCTCTTCCTGATCCCGGTAAAAGGCCGCGCTGTTGGGGTCTGCGGTCACCAGCACGTCTACGCTCTCGCCGTCGTGGGTGATAGTGCCGCTGCCGACTACCACGCCGGTGGTGCGCCAGTCCTCTCCCGCGACATCGTCAGAATTGCCGCAGGCGGCAAGGCTCAGGCAGAGCGCCATGGCCAGCACAGGGATCAAAATATGCTTCCATCGATTCTTCATGGTTCTCCTTCCTTTCCATCACTCCATCAGGTAGTAAACGCCCTCATCGCCCCAGACCAGAGAGTCCTCGTCAACCTCAAAGACCCGGTAAGAAACGCCGTCATACATGGTGGAGTCCGCATAATAGGTGCTCACCTCGTCCATGGAGTAGGTGAAAACTCCGCAGTCCATTTCCGCAGGCTCAGCGCCGGGAGCGCGCTGGTAATAGCCCCAGTTTCCATTACCGTCGATGACGATATAGGTCTCAGCCGAGAGATCGCCGTCATAGTACCAAATGCCCTTGAATTCCGAGACATTCCGCTGGCAGAGATTGGAATCCCAGCTCCAATAGGAGTTTGGGTCTCCGTCTAAACGGCCGTTCCAGTCGGGCACCTCGTCCTCCGAGGGATCGGGCTCGTCGTCCTCGGTGAGATGGCCGCCGTCCTCATACCAGAGGTACTCCATCCCTTCGCCGTAGTTAAAGTAGCCGTAAGCGGCGCTGTAGAGCTGGCCTTCCTCCATGGTGATGAGGCTGCCGGAATCGTCCGAGCTGCTGTAGGCATAGATAGCCTCCCACTCCGGCTCATAGCGGAGGTAGCCGTCATCCACCACTTCACCGCTGAGGTAGAGGGTCCAGTTGCCCTCGGCGTCAAACTCCATGGAGTCGTAGTCGTTGTCCGCTTCGCCCAGCCAGATACCCTCGAAGCCGCTGAAGTCGTTGACGGTGTCCTCGCTGAGGCCGCCTCCCAGGCCCTCGTTGGGGTCATCCTGCGGGGCGATTTGCCCCTCCGTATTGCCGCAGGCTGTGCACAGCAGGAAAAGCAGCAACACCAGTCCCGCCAGAAGATATGGCTTTTTTCTCTTCATGTGACATTCCTCCTCATTCTTCATCGCTCAAATACAACTGCGAAAAAATATTTTGATAGGTCTCACCCATATCCGCCGCAGCATCGTGGGGCGCGCAGAAGCCGTAAAGATAGGTACAAATGTCGGTGTCCATGACAAATACGGTCCATTCCCGGGTGTCTTCGTTCTCGCCGGCGGTATAGGTTACGATGTAAACCGGATAGCTTAAATTTTTGCTGTATTCCTCATGTTCTTCGGCGGACAACAGCTCATAGGTACCCGCATCACTTAAAGACAGGGCACAGGCTGTCAGATAATCGTCCAGCTCCTGTACATCCGGAACAAAGCGGCTTTGCTCCGCCGTATTGACCACAAGGAGCTGCCCATCCTCGGTGATGTCCTCATAGCGGTAGGTGCCGTCGTCATGGTTCTCGGAGAGCAGGTTCTGCATATTGGTAAAGGGCAGCGCGCCACCCATCAGAACCGGGATGTCGTCCCGTGAGATCACATCACCCCGGCCGTCGCCGTCCGCAGCATAGGACTCCACGATTTTCTGGTCATAGGCCTCCTTGTCATAAGCGGTGTCCAGGAAAAGGGCAACGCTGAGATCCGGCGGCGCGAAAATAAGAAAGTCGCCGTTGTCAAAAAACATGGGAGAGCTGGGATCATAGTCAGGGTTGATCGGCTCACCGTCCTCACCGTAAAACTGAAGGCTGAAGCCCTCGTTCAGCTGCCCTTCCGTGTATACCCCCAGGTCGATCTCGGTACTCTCGCCCTCCGCCAGTGTGGTCTCCAGGCGGTTCTCCCTCCAGTCCTCCTCCGAAGTGAGGCTGATGCGTATATCCGCAATGGGGTATGTGGTACGGTTTACAACGGTGATCTCCATGGGATACTGCTTCGCACCGCAGGCGGCAAGGCTCAGACAAAACAGCAGCGCTAAGGTGAACGTCAAAAAGGATCTTCGTTGTCTCATTTCATTTTCCTCCTTCTTCCGCGGGGCTTCAGATGTCCCAACTATCCATCCAGTTTGCGCCCCAGTCAACAGCGGGATCATATGGTTCTTCGGGAATCCAGCCTGCGGGATAGATGAGGCCGTCTTCGTCGTGGTAGGCAAGGCCGTCTTCGCCGATGGTGTAATCGTTGCCCAAAAGGTAACGGTTCACGCCGTCGTAGTACCAGATATAGAAGGTGGAGTATTCGTCTTCATAAAACTCCGCGTTTTCCATATCCGTGTAGGCGTAGAAGTCGGCATTGCGGTAAAAGACGCCGTCAAAATGCTGATCGTCCCCGTAGCGGCCGAAGCGTTCGGCGGAGAGGGTGAAGCTGTTGCCGTCGTCACCGGGGCAGAGGTAGGCGCGCGTCCCGTTGTCGTAAAGATAGAGGCCCATGCCCTCGCCCTCGTCGTCCATGGTGCCACTCATGGAATAGTCCGGCGAGCAGGCGATGTACTGCATGAGGGACGAGTTGATGACGATGGTCTCGCCCAGGGCATTTTGCCACATGCCGTTCCAGTTGCTTATGTCCCATTCGACGATCTCCGCCTCGTCGTCGCGCAGGAAGGTATTTCGATGGATGGTAAGTCCGCTGCCCTCGCCGTTCCGGTTTGGCAGCAGCACGCCGTCATCGCGCAGGAGGAAGTTGTAGAGAAGACCGTTGAAGAAAATCATCGGCCGACCGCTCGCCTCGGACATCTCGAATTCTCCGCGCCCGCCGAGTCCCCAGCGAGTGCGGTAGGCGTAAAAGCCCTCCGTACTGTCAAAGTATAACTTCGCGGTGCCGTCGATGCTCCACATCCCGTCGAGAAATTCCATATCCATGACGGTCTCATAGCCGCTTTGCGTATCGTCAGATTCGGTGTCGCCGCAGGCGGTCAAGCCCAGGCACAATGCCAGTGCCAAGAATAGGACAAGTTGCTTTTTCATCTCTCTCCTTCCCGCAGCCGCTATGCCATTTTTTGATAAAACTCGAACTCACTGCCCCAACGCAGCGTGTCATGGTCGAGGAGGGTAAATTCATAACCCACATCGTCGAACTGGGAGGAAACGGCGAGATACATCTCCTCGGAGCCATCAGGGGCCAACTCGACGGTGCCGCTGTCCACCGTGGTGGGGTCGCCGTCGCCGCCGGGACGCTCCAGCAGCTCCCAGCCGCCGTTTTCGTCAAACACAAGGATGCTGGGCGCATCCGCCTCGGCGTCCAGATACCAGGTGCCCGCCATCATCTCAAAATCGATGTCGCCGGTATTCTCGCCCGGCGCGTCGCCGGTCATCTGCGTAAAAGTGCCAAGCTCGGCCACATGCAGGGCGCCGACCTCGTCGAACCAGCTGCGGTAGGCCACGCCATCGTGCTCATTGTAGAAATAATCGTAGTCATAGTCCGGCACGAACTGGATGAAGCCGCTGGCAGTCAGCTCTTCGCCGGCGTCGTACAGCGCAAAGCGCACCTCGTCGCCATCGTCGTTGGTGTCGGAGATCAGCGTGCCGCCGTCCTCACCCTTCCACGCGCCGCCGTAGAGGTAGAGGTTCGACATCTGCTCGGAGTCTTTTACCAGCCCCTCAAAGGAATCTGGAACGCCATATAAATTGTAGTCGCTGCCGTCATCACCATAGTCTTCGTTGCTCTCGCCGCAGGCGGCAAGACTCAGGCACAGCACCAGCGCCAAAGCAAGAGACAGGTATTTATTTAAGTGTTTCATCATTTTATTCTCCTTTTTCAGATAAACGGAGTCAATGCTCCTGTTCCGCCATGGACAAGATCTCATCATGGCTCAGCTCCACATCGCCGAAGCGGACAAAAATGCCGTTGGTCACAGCGCTGTTCCATACCCTCGCATCTGCCAGCGGGCGAAACCGGATCTTGTCCAGATACGGCTTCATGTCCAGCAAAAGCCGGCTGCCGGACACAAAATCCACCTGCAAAACATGGTTGGGCAGCGGCGTGACGGCTGTAAGATACCTTCGGTTCAAGTGCGTACCCTCCTTTCCGCAAAAATAAAAATCCACCGTACAAATATTGTACGGTGGATCGTATAGGATAACCATTAACCAAAGGTTAGGTCTTTTGCCAGAATAGTCCGGCAAGCCGCTTCCGCTTGGTTCGGGTATCGCCCTCCATATGAAGCTTGGAATAGATCTGGTTCACATACTGCTTGACGCTCCCCTCGGAGAGGTAGAGCTTTTCCGCAATCTCGCGGTTGGAAAGCCGCTGCGCTATCAGCTCCACGATCTCAAATTCCCGCGGCGTCAGCGCGTCAAAGGCCGCTGGGTGGGCACTCGCCGCGTTTCGCGCCCCTGCCGCCTCGCCAAGCTCGGTGATCTTGGCAATCAGGTCAGTTTTCCGTTCCCGCGCCAGCAGGGGCTTCAAATGCGCATAATTTTCCACGAACGGCATCACAAGGCCGTCCGGTGCGGCGCCAGAGAGGGCCTTCCCCAGCCATACGCGGGCTTCCTCCCTCTTTCCCAGGTGTTCATAGACTGCCGCCGTCTGGATGCGGATGTGCAGGGCCACCAGTGCGTAATGCATGGCCTCGCACACCGCCAGCAGCTGTGCGCTGTGTCCGATGACCTTGGCATAAGCGTCCTGAGCAAGATAGACCTGATTTTCGATCATTTCCATCATGGGCTTGCCCGGCGCGAGCATATTGATATCGGAGAGGCGGTGCAGGGAGAAGATCTCCGGAATTTTGTCCGTTTCACCTCGCAGGGCATGGTAGTAGGCGCTGGTGGCGCTCCAGAGGTTGATCCACGAGGCGTCGTGATAGCGCAGCAGGTCCGCGTACCGCTCCTCAAAGGTGTACCGCTGCTCTACATCGGTATACAGCGAGAGCCGCCGCGACAAAAAATCGCAGCACAGCGCCATGTTGATCTGCCCGTTGTCCTTTACCTGCGCATAGGCCCGCTCCAGTTCAATGTGGGCATCCGTGAAGCGGCCCTGACAGAACAGCGCCTCAGCACGCATGATGGTCTCCGCACCCTGCCCGTGGTGATTCGTGACCTTGTAATAATGGGGCATGCACTCGTCCATCTCCGCAAGCTCGCTTTCCATCGCTCCCGGTGCACGGTGGAACATCATCAGAACGGACGGTGAGCCGAAGGTCCAGCCGCCGCTCGACTGGATGCTGATGGCGGGGCGGGACATCTGCGCGCTGGCGCTGCGGTGCAGGCGGCTCATGGCGCTGATGTCGTTGTAGCAGAGAAAGCTCAGAATGAGGTCGCATTCCCCCAGCAGATTGCCGCGCTCTTCTGCGGACAGTTCCGGATGTTCTCCGATGGCCGTCAGTAACAGCGCTTTCAGTTCCAGCATTTTCGGGATCTGCCGCCAGGTGAACATCCGGCGCATCAGCACCAGAATGGCAAAGGGGTAGGCCTTCAGCGTTTCGGCGGGGCAGTTATCCAGCGCCGTCAGCACATCCTCCGGCTTCAGCGACGCCAGCAGGATGCCCGCATCGCTGCGGATGACCCGCAGCAGCGCGTCGTAATTCTCACTCTTCCGGTAAGCGGCGAGGGCGTGGAGATACTGCCGGTGCTGCTCATACCACAGACCGAAGCGCTCCCAATAGCGCCGCTGCGTTTCCGCCGGCATCGCCAGAAAGCTGCGCTCGGCACACTCCTTCATCATGTGGTGAAAGCGATAGGTCACACCGTCCGGCAGGCGCGTGACAAAGGCGTTCTGCTCCGTCAGCGCAGAGAGGATCTGCCCCGCATCCCCATCGCCTGTGACATACTGCGCCATTTCAACGGTAAATTCATCGGCAAGCCCCATGACCGCCAGAAACGCCCGCTGCGGTTCCGGCAGCGGATCGATCATGGCGGCGGTAAAGGTGGCGTAGATGTCGGAATGGCGGCTGGGCAGTACGCCGCGCTCGGAGAGCGTGCGCAGATTCAGATAAACGGCGGAGAACCACCCCTCGCTGGAATAGAGAAGGCTCTCCACCTGCGCGTCGGAAAGCTCTGTGCCGCAGCGGTGGGCATAGATGGCCAGCTCGGTGTGGTTAAGGCGCAGCTGCTCCGTGCCGATCTGATACACTTTTGCCCCCAGCCGCACCGCCTCCGCGGCGGGCAGAAAACGGTCCCGGCTGGCAACGATCAGATGCACATTTGAAGGCAGCCGGTTTGCCAGCATACAGAGAAACAGCGAGGCGCGCTTGTCCGTGAGCAGGTGAAAATCGTCGATGAAGAGATAGCAGGGCGTCTCATCTGCCAGCGCATGGCAGAGATCGTCCACCAGCAGTCCGCCGCCCGCGGCGTCCGTGGGGCAGGGATAGTCCCGCAGAACGTCAAACCCGGCCCGGGCAAACGCCTCCTGCACGCTTTTCCAGAAGATGGCGAGGTTGCCGGAGTATACGCTGATGCGGATGATGCGCAGGGTCTCCGCTTTGGCGCGCTCACTCAGATACCAGTTCACCGCCGTGGTCTTTCCATATCCCATGGGGGCGACCACGGTGGTCATGGCGCAGCGGGAGATGGGCCGCAGGCTCTCCTGCAGCCGCTCGGATATGTAAACGATATTCAGATTCCATTTCGGTTTTGGCATGGTTCCGCCCTCCGATGCGCTTCAACAGGCTTCTTTGTCCATAACGGTTTCGGTTTGTATGTAATTATACCGATTTTATCCGCAAGTGTAAACATCATCCGTATTTTTCTGCCTTTTCCAGCCGTAAAATTACGGAGGGAACGCCTTTATCCGGCCTGTCAAACAGCCGAGGCCGGGCGAGACGGCCAGCACAGGGAACTGCGTTCCGGTGAGAGGACTGGGGGTTGCTTCACCCTTTGTGAGGGTGACGAGGCAGAAGCGGTCTGCGCCTGTTGCCCCCTCCACAGTCTCCGGAAAGTATGGGCTTTCTCCCACAAAAAATCCGACGCTTTTCAGCGTCGGATTTTTGCCGCTATAGGACAGTGAAACAGAAGAATGAAGAAGAAACCGGTTTGGGTACGCTCCGGTCCCTCAGTTGCCCGCGATGGTCTCTAACGGGAACGTCACGCTCCAATTTCCCTCCACAGGCCCAGCGGATGTGACGAACATCCCGTACAGCGCGTAAGTGTCAAGGGCGTCGGCCTCAATACCGGTGAACACATAATCCTCATAGCTGCCCGTCCCCGCATCATCGAAGAAGGCCGCCGAACCGTCACACTCAATTTGCTCACCGGTCTCCCGGTTTACCAGAGAAATAGAGCCGTGATTGTCCGTTTTGAGGATGTCCGCGTAGTACACCTGCACATGGAGCCGCCCGTCCACATAGCCGATCCCCGTCAGGGTCACGCCATCCACGGGAGATGCGATTGCGTCGCCCGGTTTCAGCACCGTCACGCTTTTTCCGCCGTCGGAGCCGAACAGGTCCCCGCTCAGACCCCGGGGTTGGACCGTCTGCGTGGCGGAGGTCAGGCTGCCGCCCAGATCCACGCCGTCAAGGGTACCCTCCCAGGTTTTCTTGCCGCTCAACAGCTTTTGGACTGAAAACGTCAGCTTCTCGCCCTCGATGCTCTGCCGGTCCCACTGTTCAAGGGTCACAAGAAATGTGGCGGTGTGGGTGTCCGGGTCATAGCTGGCCAACTGGCAGTGGCCCGTGCAGTCAAAGGGCGTGTGGAGCCGATAGCTGTCGAAAAGGTCCACCGTTTCATCGAAGCTCGTTCCTGTCAGGTCCTCCAGTGAGAGATAGATCTCGGCGGTATTCTCGTGGATGTAAGCCGCCGTCACCTCCATGCGGATGCCGTTGTCTTCGCAGGACCGCTGCACCGGCTTGAAGAACTGGGCCGTGGCAGGGGTGACGGCATACAGCAGCTCGTAAAACGACGGGCTGAAGGCTGCCATGGCAGGGATGGCCAGCCCGCAGATCAGGCAAAGGCAGGCCACTGCCGTCCCCCATTTTGCCCAGACTCTTTTCCGCTTGTTCGGCGCGGTGTCCGCCGCCTCAATATAGGCGGGGTCGATCCGTTCCAGTTTATCTAACAGTTCATTTCCTCTCATACTGTGTAACCCTCCTTGTTCAGATGCTCCCGCAGCCGGTTGCGGCAGCGGAACAGCGTTGTTTTCACCTTGCTTTCGGATATGCCATAGCGTTTGGCAATGTCGGCCACGGAGTCCAGAAACCAGTAACGGCGGACGAACATGTTCCGTTTTTCCTCATCCAGTCCGCCTAAAAAAGCGTTGAAGGCTGTTTCCAGCGACAGATCGTCCATACGGCATGCGGCGTTGTCAGGCGCCGGGATGCATTGCTCCATTTCCGCACTGAGCTCACTGATAAAAGCGCTGCGCTTCAGACGGTCACGGTCACGGCAGCAGTTCAGGGAAATGTGCCGGGTGATCCGGGCGAGGAATGCGTAGAAGTGATCGCTTGGCTCATGGGGTGGGATCGTGCGCCACGCCTCCATGTAGGTGTCATTTTCACATTCCTCGGCCGTCTGCAAGTCATTGACGATCCCGTAGGCCAGCGTGCGCAGACGGCTGCCGTATTTCTCGGCGGTCTGCCGGATGGCTGTCTCGTCACGCCGCAGGTACAGCGCGACGATGCTGCGGTCATCCATGGCGTTCATCTCCTTTCGTTCTGGATGGAAGGGCCTTCACCCATATAAGCACCCTTTGGGGCAATCAGGTTACACGGTTTCAAAAATTATAGCAAAAAATTATCCCCGTTTCGACAGCAAACGGGGATAACAGCGTGTCGAAAAAGCCTTTTCTCCCCGCTGAGCAAGTTTTCAGAACTTTATAAAAGTTCTGAAAACTTAAGATTTTAATGGCGCAGGGAAACAGGCGAAGCGCCACCGGTGGCGGATGAAGCAAGCCTGTTTCGAGGAAGGCTCCCAATCAGCGGATATGAAGTATCCGCTGATTGGCTTGAGCCGACGGTGTATCCCTTCTTGGGTTTCCCGCGCACACCCTTCCTTACCGTCGCGGAGAATTTGCCACTTTATTGACAGTCTCGGGGATAACAGAGTTATGTTTGTTTTTTACGATCATCTTTCCGTTTGATGAAAAGCATGATATAATTTCAACTACCCGATGTGTTGCTTGGGAACCTGCGGTTTTCTGAGGACCGGGGCAATTTGAAACACATCTGCCAACGCGGTTCAGTTGGCCGGTCAGAAAGGAAGTGAGGTCTCCATGCGCGGAAAACGGGAACTGCCCCGGAAGCGCCCGCCGATTCTGCTGTTTGTTCTGATTTTTGCCGCAGGCTTCCTCGCGGGGACGCTTTTCTGGCACTTCCACCCTTCTGGTACGTCCGTTCCGTCAGGGGGAACGGTCACTCTGCCGGACGGCCCTGCAGGAACGGACGTCTCCTCAGAACCGGAGATCCCCCCGGCCCCGCCGCAGATGGAGGAGCTGTCTGCCGAACCGACGCCCTTCGTCATCTCCTTTTTGGGGGACTGCACCCTGACCTCCAGTCACCACACCAACCACTTTGAAAAGCTGGTGGGGGACGACTACGCTTATCCCTTTTCCAACGTAGCGGAGCTTCTGCTGGCTGACGATCTGACGCTGGCCAATCTGGAATGTTCCTTTTCCCCCCGCCGTCTGGAGTCCGACTCGGAATACGCCTTCTGCGGCGATCCCAACTATGTGCAGGCTCTGGTGCTGGGCGGTGTGGAGGCTGTCACCCTGTCCAATAACCACACCCGCGATTTCGGTGACGCCGGCCTCCGGGACACTGAGGCCGCGCTGGCGGAATATGGCGTTGCCGGGATCCCCGGCAATCAGGGGCAGTGCTTCGAGCTGCGCCACGGCAATGGGGACACCCTGCGGCTGGGGGCCTACGTCCACCCCTTCAACGGCTCCGCCAAGCAGATGGAGGATGGCTGCAAACGGCTCAGGGATGAAGGGGTGGACATCATTGTGGCCTTCATGCACGCCGGGGCCGAAAAAACCTACGTCCCCACCAAGCGGCAGACGGCGCTGGCCCATGCCGCCGTGAAGGGCGGCGCGGATGTGGTGGTGGGGACCCACCCTCACGTTTTACAGCCCATAGAAGCCTATCAGGGCAGCGTGATCCTGTACAGCATCGGCAATTTCTGCTTCGGCGGCAACCGGAACCCTTCGGACAAGGACACGGTCATCGCCCAGCTCACTGTGTCCGGCACCGGCGAGGACCGTTCGTGGGAGATGTCCTATATCCCCTGCTGCGTCAGCAGCGTCTCCAACCGGAATGATTACCGGCCCACCCCTTACCCGCCGGATACGGCGGCCTACCGCCGCTGTTTTCAGAAGCTGGACGGCACCTTCCGTCCCCCGGTCCCCAAGTCTGAGGAGGAGACCGCCCCTCTGCCGCCGGAACCCACGCTCGATGCAGAACCCCTCTCCCCCCTGCCGGACGGCGGCGTGATCGGTGAACCCCCAGCCAAACCGGAAGAAGAATACGCAAAAAGAGCCGCTGACGCGGCTCTTTTTGTTGTGTCAGCTCAAGTTTGAATCATTGATTCCGGCGTTACTCCGCCGCGCTTTCCAGCTTCTTGGCCTCCACGATGAACTGCTCGATGGCGTTCTGCTCCTTCAGCTCCGCCAGAACGCCGTTGATGAACTCGGCCAGCTCCGTGTTCCCCTTCTTGACGGCGATGGAGTATCCGTCACTGTTGTCCGGGATGTTGAGATCCACAGCGGCCAGATCCTCCTTGGCGTCCGCATAGGACAGCACGGTCATGTAGTCCAGAAATACAACGTCCAGCTTTCCGGCCTCCAGCTCCATGACCAGATCCTGCACCTTGGCAAGGCCGACCGTGGTCTCCTCGCCGCAGTAGGTAACGCAGTTGTTATAGGGCTTGGAGCCGGTCTGCGCGCCGCCCTTGACCCCCTTCAGATCGTCAAGACTTGCGTACTTGTCCGCGTCCTCAGCCCGCACCAGAATCAGGTTTTTGGCTTCCAGATAGGGATCAGAGAAGTCGGTGGTCTTGCGCCGCTCCTCATCCGCAGACAGGCCGGCGATGACCAGATCGAACTCATCATTGGCAAGGCTCATCAGCAGATTGTCAAAGGACATATCTACAATTTTCAGGGATACCCCCAGTTTGTCGGCAATGGCCTGGGCGATCTCCATGTCAAAGCCCACGATGGTGTCTTTCCCGTCCACCTCCGTATGGAACTCATAGGGTGGGTAGTCCGCGGAGGTGCCGACCACCAGCTCCCCCTTCTGCTTGATCTGATCCAGTGCGGACGAGGCCGCATCCTCCTTGCCGGCGCAGGCCGTCAGGGACAGCAGCGTTACCAACGCCAGCAGCAAAGCAATCGCTTTTTTCATGCTATTCTCTCCTTTTTCGCTTTTCGACCGGGACGTTTATTCCCACAGGGGCTTGTCCCACAGCTTGACCTTGGTGCCAAGGCCCAGCTTGACCGCGTTCTGGTACAGAGCGTAGGCCACGGTGATGTCCAGCGCGCCCAGACCCAGAGAGCAGGCGTAAATGAACTGCTCGTCAGAGGTTCTGCAGGGCTTGCCCAGCACCAGATCGCTGGTTTCCAGCACTTCCTCCTTGGTGATCTCACCGGCATCGAACACCTGCGTGATGGCCTTGTTCTTGAAGGTGATGATCTGCTTCCAGTAATCCACCACATTCACGTCCGCAGCCTTTACTACGTCCGTCGTGGCCTCGTTGGAAACACAGACGATGGCGCTGTGGGGCTTCACCCAGTTCTTGTCGATGAAGGGCGTTCTGGCGGTGGTCTCGCCCACGATCAGCTGGGACTTTGCCGCTGCCGCCTTGCTGTCGGAGGTGGGGATGATGGTCACGCCGTACTTGCCCTCGGACTCCTTGGCCACCTGCTCTGCCTTTTCCAGATCCAGATCGCAGAGGTAAATGGTCTTGACGGTGGGGATCGCCTCGCAGATCGCCATGATCATGGTCCGGCCAATGACGCCCGCGCCGATCAGCGTCGCGGTATCCGTGTCGGAGGGGGCGCAGTATTTTGCCTGCAGGCCCGCCACAGCAGAGGTCCGCATGGCGGTGATGATAGTGCCGTCCTGAATACAGAAGGGCAGGACCGTGACGGGGTCGCTGAGGATGGAAATGTCGATGCCGTAAGGGATGCCGGGGGTAGTGGCGTTCTTCTTGGACTCGGCGGCCCACTTGATGCCGGCGATATTCAGATCGCCGCCGATATAGCTGGGCATGGTGTTGAAGAAGGATTCCCACTCTGTCCCCTCCGGGATGCCCAGATGGACCTTCGGGGGATTCTGGATCTGGCCCTGCCCCAGCATTTTATAGGTGTCCTCCGTGATTTTCAGGATCATCTTCATATCCAAAAGACCGGCCTTGATCTGGTCTTCCTGCTGCAGAAACAGAATTTCGGGATTGATCGTACCTAACATAATAAATTCCTCCAATTTTTTGTAAGCCACTTGATGCGGCTGTGTTGATTCAGATTACATGGATGACCTTGGACAGGAAGTCCTTGGTCCGTTCATTCTGGGGGTCCTCAAAGATCTGCTGGGGCGTGCCCTCCTCGGCGATCACGCCGCCGTCCATAAAGAGGATGCGGGTCCCCACCTTTTTGGCGAAGCCCATCTCGTGGGTGACCACAACCATGGTGACGCCCTCCTTTGCGAGGTCCTGAATGACCGAGAGCACCTCCCCCACCATTTCCGGGTCCAGCGCGGAGGTGGGCTCGTCAAAGAGCATCACGTCCGGCTCCATCGCCATAGCACGGACAATGGCGATCCGCTGCTTCTGTCCGCCGGACAGCTGAGCGGGATAGGCATCCGCCTTGTCCTCCAGACCGACGCGCCGCAGCAGCGCTCTGGCTTTTTCCTCTGCCGCCGGAGCCGGGACCTTCTTTACCTTTTTCAGGGAGATGGTCACATTCTCCAGGATCGTCAGGTTGTTGAACAGGTTGAACTGCTGGAACACCATCCCCACCTTTTCCCGGTGCTTATGGACGGCGTAGCCCTTGTCGGTGATGCAGCTGCCCTCAAAAATGATCTGGCCCTCCGTGGGGGTCTCCAGCAGGTTCAGGCATCGGATAAAGGTGGACTTTCCGGAACCGGAGGGCCCGATGACCACCACGACCTCCCCCTTTCGGATGGTGGTGTGGATACCCTTGAGGACCTCCAGATCGCCGAAATTCTTTTTCAGTCCCTTGATCTCAAACAGAACGTTGTCAGCGGTCACTGCACTTCATCCTCCTCTCAAAAAGATCCAGCCCCTTCCCCAGCACGATGTTCAGGGTCAGGTAGATGATCGCGGAAATATAGTAGCAAGGCAGCGGGTTGTAGGTGGCGGTGACGACGATGCCGTTGTTGTACATCAGGTCGCCGACGCCGAGGTACTGGATGATGGACGTCTCCTTGATCATGGTCACAAACTCATTGCCCAGCGCCGGCAGAATGTTCTTGACCGCCTGCGGCAGGATGATGTTCACCATCGCCTGTGTCCGGGTCATGCCGCAGGACAGCGCAGCCTCCGTCTGCCCGAAGTCCACCGCCTGAATACCGGAACGGATGACCTCCGCCACATAGGCGGTGGAGTTCATGGACAGGGCCAGGATACAGGGCATGACCCGCGCCAGCTCCACGCCCAGAATGGAACCCTCCGGCCACGGAATGAAGTGAAGCTGATAGTAAACGATGTACAGCTGCACCAGAAGCGGCGTTCCCCGGATGACGGTGATGTACAGCTTTGCAAACCCGGCGCACAGCCTGAATTTCGACAATCGCAGCAGCGCGATGAGACAGCCAAGGACCGTACCCAGCAGAACGGTGATCAGGGAAACGATGACGGTGGTCTGCGTTCCTCGGAGGAAGTATTGATAGTAGTTCAAAAATATCTCGGTAATGCCCATGGCGTTCTCCTCCTTCTCGCTTGCACCGTTTGTGTGCTTCGGATGAACGGATTGTATATTTTCTCACGCCGAAAGTCAATAGCAAATTTGCAAAAATTTGTATAATTATTCAATTATTGTAAATATATACGAGAATATGGCTGTATACACCGGAAATATTTGTGTTTCATGCGTATAAGCGCATCGCGGGTGTTATAAGCAAATATAAATACTATGCAGTATATTTGTATTTGTATACATATTATGTGTATATATCGGCCTATTGGGCATCAGCGAAGCGCCCCCACCGGTCTGCCCCAACGAAAGCGCAGCGGGAACGATGTGACAGCGGAGCCATGTGCGGTCCCCCCTCTCGTTCCGGGCTTTTGAAGAACGGTTAGCACGCACAACCGCAGGCGCTCCCATCTTGTTTTGGGAGCGCCCGCGATTGCGTATATCTTCTAATAAACAGAAGCAGGTCCGGGAGGTTTCTGTGCGTTTCATGGTAATTGGCGGCGAGCCCCCGAAAAAGATTGACATTCGGCAAAATGCCTGCTATTCTTTAAGCAAGTAAATTACTACTTGGCTAATTGGAGAAAGAACATGAAACCGATCGAACGTTTTCTGCGTGAGACAGACCGCGTGCCGCTCATGCCTATGCCAACGCCCCTGCACCCCATGCATTACCAGCCCTCAGGAAAGGATGTCAGCCTCTTTATCAAGCGGGATGACATGACCGGTGTCGGTCCGGGCGGAAATAAGATCCGCAGCCTTGAGTTCCTCTTGGGGGAAGCCAGATCCAAGGGGGCTTCCAAAATCCTGGCGGCGGGACCGGAGCAATCAAATCTATGCGCTCTGACCGCGGCGGCCTGTGCCAAGGCCGGGCTGGACTGCGAGCTTATCATCAACGCGGCGGAGCCAGTCCGCAAAGAGGGAAATCTCCTGCTGGAGGAGCTGCTGGGTACCAAAATACACTTCCTCGGCCCTTGTGACGGAGCGGTTCGGAACCGCCGCATGGAGGAGCTGGCCGCCGCTTACCAGTCCGCCGGCGAACAGGTCTACGTGGTCCGCAACGGCGCGACCACCGGTCGGGGCGCGTTGGGCTATACCGCCGCGGTGGTGGAAATGAAGCGGCAGTGCGAGGATCTTGGAATTGGCCGCATGACGATTTTCGCCCCCGGCGGAAACGGCGGCGTCGCAGCCGGGCTGATCTACGGAAATCAGCTGATGGGCCAGCCCTTCCGCATTGTGATCGTCAGCGTCGAGGATGACCGGGAAACGCTGACGGCGCATATCCGTTCCACCATCTCCGAAGCGGAGGAGATCACCGGACTCCCCATGGACGTGCCTGTGGAACAGGCGGCGGAGATCACAGACGCCTACCGTGGCGGCGGCTGGGGCAAAAACACGGTGGAAAGCCAACAGGCGGTCCTGTCCTTTGCCCGCAGCGAGGGGATCTTCATCGAAAACGTCTATACCAGCAAGGTCCTGGTGGGGATGATGGACTGGATCGAACAGGAAAAAGTGTCCGGCCCCGTCTGCTATTTGCATACAGGCGGGCTCGGCTCCTTATTTGCGCAGTATTGATCGAGAAAGGGGGGAAAACTTATGGATTACGGCTATTTGACTTTGGTTGCTCCGATTCTGACGCTGGCAGTGGCCATTGCAACGCGGAAGGTGCCGCTGGCCATGCTGGTGGGCATTTTTACCGGACAACTGATTATTTGCGGATGGAATCCGTTTACCGCTATCAACGAAAGCGTCAACGGCATTTTAAGTGTTTGCGCCGACACCGGAAATCTGAAAACCTTCCTGTTCACGGCGCTGATGGGCGCGTTTGTGATCCTGGTACGCATCTCCGGCGGCGTCAAGGGCTTTGTCAATTACCTGACCGAGCAGAGCAAGCGCGTGAAGAGCCCGCGGATGGCGATGCTCATCGCCTATGTGATCGGCATCATCATTTTTATCGACGGTCTGCTCAGCATCATGTTCACCGGCGTGGTGACCCGCCCGCTGATTGATAAATTCAAGGTCTCCCGTGAAAAGCTGGCCTACATCTGCGACGCGACTTCCGCGCCTGTCAACGCCATCATCCCCCTGAACTCCTGGGGTGCTATGCTGATGGGCCTGATCTCCGCGGAGATCGCCTCCGGATACATCCAGGGCGAGCCTATGAATCTGCTGATCCGGAGCCTTCCCTTCCAGTTTTACAGCATCCTCTCCCTGCTGTTCGTGCTGTTCTATATTGTCACTGGAAAAGACTGGGGCCCCATGAAAAAGGCAGAGCTGCGGGTGCGGAACACCGGCAAGCTGTATGATGACGGGGTAACGCCGCTGCTCAACGACAATGACGGCTTTGAAGAGCTGGTGGAGGAAGGCAAAGAGAACAAGTGGAACATGATGTTCCCGCTCATCACCCTGATCGGCGGTGCTTTCATCGGCCTGCTGGTCACCGGCGGAGGAAATCTGGCGGCGGGCGACGGAACCACGGCGATCCTCTACTCTGTTGTCATCACGCTGCTCATTATGTGCGTCATGTATACAAAGCAGGGGATCATGACCGCCAAGGAGTTCGGCGACAGCGTTATGAAGGGCGTCAGCAGCATGATGGGTCTGGTGATCCTTCTGGTGCTGTCCTTCTCCATCGGCGGGGTCATCAAGGGAATGGGAACCGGCCAGTTCCTTGCCAGCCTGCTGGGTGACAGCATTGACGGTGCCTTCTGCCCGGCCATCATCTTCCTGATGGGTGCGTTGATGGCCTTCTGCACGGGAACCAGCTGGGGCACGTTCTCCATCATGATGCCCATTGCGGTCCCCATGGCGGTGGCTATGAACGGCAACATTCTGCTGACCATCGGTGCGGTGGTGTCCGGCGGCATTTTCGGCGACCACTGCTCTCCCCTTTCCGATACCACGATCCTGTCCTCCATGTCCGTAGGCACCGATCTGTATTCTCACGTAAAAACGCAGCTCCCCTACGCGCTGGTAACTGCGGCGTGCACAGCGGCCCTCTATATCGCCTTTGGCCTGATTCTGTAACAGCGGGGTGCTTTCGTATCACCGTGCTTGACCGCTAAAATAAGCAGCCTACAAAATTACCCTGCCGGTTTCGGCAGGGTAATTTCGCGTATGGAAGAAAATTTTCCCCCTCCACGCCTGTTTTCCAAACCTTCTAAACGTATGGGCGCTCAAGCGCCTCCGTGGGGGCCGGTCCTTCAGTCCGGTACGTCTCATCGGCTCAACAGCGGCGCGCTTTTCAGCGTCCGAAACAGTCTCCGGGAGCACAGATGAAAAAAGAGACAGCTCATTTTTTACAAAGTTTTAACCGGCTCGTTCAGAATTTTAGCGCAATCAAACGAAATGTAAAAAAACTGTTGCCAACGCCGAAAAGCGGTGCTAATCTAATGCCAAAATTGAACGAGGATAGAGGCGCGGTGCGCAAGAGTACCTTTGGTATGTAACAGGCATATACCGAAGCGAAAGGGCAAACCGCCGAAGGGTCGCTGCTCTGGCCTGTATGAGGGCGATCACCTGGGCCGTCGGAGAACATCCGCCGGACTGCCACAATGTGGAGCGCTATCGAACGGTAAAGCAGGGAACGTGTTTCCCGGCTCATGTTTCAGCTATGATCTCCACAGGGATCATAGCTTTTTTATCCTTTTTCAATTTTCAATTACTGACCAAAGCTATTCTTCTTTTCTAATGCCAATCCAATCAATCTATCTGCTTGATCAGCCATGAACAAAGGGATGTTCAGTACATCATCATCCAGCTTCAGATTATCCAGAGAGAACCGCACACGGAGCTTGACTTGATCCGGGAACAGCTCCTTAAACTTCTTGAGGCTCTTGCTGGTGGTATTGGCCTCAGACTTGACCTCAACAGGGAAAATGTCATTTTCCCGTTGAATGAGGAAATCCACTTCATAAGGTGGATTATTCTGGCTCCAATAGCGGGGAACCACTTCAAACTGCGTGATCAGGGTCTGCAGCACAAAGTTTTCAGTCAAAGCGCCCTTGAACTCGGTGAACAGGCGGTTGCCCTCTCCAAAGGCCGTGGGAGCCAGCTGTGCCAGACGGCGGAGCAAACCCACATCCACCAGATAAATCTTAAATGCAGACAGGTCATCGTAGGCAGCCACCGGCAGGCCGGGAGCAGTGCTGCGGTAGATCTTATGCACCAGTCTTGCATCCACCAGCCACTGCAAAGCATCCTCGTATTCTCGGGCTCTTGCGCCTTCTTTGACAACTTTGTAGATAAACTTCTTATTCTCCCTTGCCAGCTGGGACGGTATAGACTTCCAGATCATAGAGATCTTTGGGAACTCACTGATATTGGGGTGCTTGGCAAAGTCACGTTCGTAGGCACCAATAATCCCAGACAGGGCTTCCTGCATGGCGGAGACATCCCGTGCCTCCGTCCACATGAGCACAGGTTCCGGCATGCCTCCGGTGACATAGTACATCTTCAGTTTTTCATATTGTCAAGCACAATCAGGTGAGGAAGATCGATCAGTTGGAACGAGTGGTCAAGTACGCCTTCAGCAATGTGGGCAACACCTTCTCGGCAAAATCCATTTCGGATTATCTGAAAGCGGAGCATCGTGCGTTGGATAACGAAACGGTTTACAGCTACTTGGAAAAATTGGAGAAAGCCTATTTGCTTCACCGCTGCTCCCGTTTTGATTTGCAGGGTAAGGAGATCCTGAAAACGCAGGAGAAATTCTATCTTGCAGACACCGCCCTGCGGTACAGCGTCCTTGGCTACAACGCTGACAGCGTGGCATCCAGCCTTGAGAATGTCGTGTACTTGGAGCTTTGCCGCAGAGGATACACCGTCCTTGTCGGAAAGTCCGGCAGTGGGGAGATCGACTTTGTGGCGGTTCGCCAGAACGAAAAGCTATATGTGCAGGTCACACAGGAGGCTCGTTCGGAAAAGACGGAGAAACGGGAGTATGAGCGTTTGTTGGAAATCCATGACAACTACCCCAAATATATTCTCACAACCGATGCGTTCGCAGGAGGAAATTACGAGGGCATCAAGACTATGCACATAGCGGACTTCCTGCTTAGCTCGGAATACTGATTTTATAGTATTTCCTTTTATTATCCCTTACCGCTCAGGCCGCCATCAAGGAGATATAATTCTCCCGCAAGGGCATCAACCAACCGTATAACGGCAAGCCTCCGGTCAATGACCGGAGGCTTGCCGTGTTTTTCTTTTATGCCCTCTATGCTTATACGTTTTCATTCCCAAAAAACGTGCAGATACACCGAAATAAGGACCGAGAGGGCCTTGCAATTGCATCTAGTTAATTCAATGCTCCAGCTGGTCCACGAACTGCCGGGCCGTCCGTCCGGAACGGCTGCCGCTGCGGACCTGCCATGTGGCGGCTGCGGCCCGGAGCTGTTCCGGTGAAAGGTCCGTCCCCGCCTTTTCTGAAAGTGCGGAGACGATCTGCTGGTATTCCTCGAAGGTGGGAGCCGGGTAGAAGATCTGCAGGCCGAAGCGGCTGGCCAGAGACAGCTTTTCCTCTACGGTGTCGGAGCGGTGAATGTCGCCGTTGTGCTCCATATCGCCACGGTCGCTCCACACCTCCCGCACCAGATGGCGGCGGTTGGAGGTGGCGCAGATCCGCACGTTTTCCGGCGGTGCCTCCGCCCCGCCCTCCATGACGGCCTTCAGATATTTATAGGAGGTCTCGTTTTCCTCAAAGGAAAGATCATCCAGAAACAGAAGGAAGCGATAATTGCGGCCCTTCACCTGCCGCAGAATGTCGGGGATCAGGTCATACTGCTCCTTGTAAAGCTCAATGAGCCGCAATCCCTGATCGGCGTATTCGTTGACGAGGGCCTGAATACTGGTGGATTTTCCGGTACCGGCATCGCCGTAGAGCAGCACGTTGTTGCTGCCCTTCCCCCGCAGAAAGGCTTCCGTATTGCGGATCAGCAGATCCTTTTGCTGCCGGTAGCCCACCAGATCCGCCAGACGCACCGGGGGACGGTCCTCCACGGGGACCAGCTCCGCGCCGTTCCCTGTCCTTCTGGCCCGGAACACCTGCCCTATGCCCAGCAGACCGACGCCCTGGGTCTGGTAGAACGCCGTCAGACGGTCCAGCAGCCCCTCCGGGGAACCGGCGGCGGCCAGTTTCCCGCTGAACGCCATAAACGAGGCGCAATCCGCGGTACGGCGGCTCTCGTGGCGGAAGTCCCGCAGCAGCGGCCACGCCCCGCCCTCCGGCGGCGCGCTCACCAGCTCAAAAAAGAGCTTCATATCTGCCAGCGCCAGCGCTTTCAGCGTGTCCTGTCCGCCGGAACGCCGCTCCCATACGAGGGAAAAAGGATTTTCACTTGACACCAGCTCCCGGGCGATGCAGCAGCGCCACAGGTCGCCCTGCCAGCCGTTTTCCACGGCCAGCGCCACCAGCTCCCCCTGAGCGGCCACGCGGACGGCTTCCTCCGTCGCCATGAGCCGCCGGAGAAGGCTGTCCGGCTTCTGCCGGAACAAAATCAGACGGTCTAATGCCTCAACTGTGTACATAAGCCCTGCCCTCATTGCAGAATAGCGCCCTTGTCGGCAGAGGACACCAGCTTGGCGTAGCGGGTCAGATAGCCGCTCTTGATCTTCGGCTCCGGGCAGACCCAGGTTTTCCGGCGCTCCGCCAGCTCCGCGTCCTCCACGCACAGGTGGATGGACCGGCCGGGAATGTCGATCTCAATGAGATCCCCCTCCTGCACCAGACCGATCACGCCGCCGGAGGCGGCCTCCGGGCTGACGTGGCCGATGGAGGCTCCCCGGGTCGCGCCGGAGAACCGGCCGTCGGTGATGAGGGCCACGTCCTTGTCCAGTCCCATACCGGCGATGGCGGAGGTGGGGTTCAGCATCTCCCGCATACCGGGGCCGCCCTTGGGACCCTCGTAGCGGATCACCACCACGTCGCCGGGATGAATGCCCCCGGCGTAGATGACGGCGATGGCCTCCTCCTCGCTGTTGAACACCCGGGCGGGACCCTTGTGCCGCAGCATTTCCGGGGCCACGGCGCTCTGCTTCACCACGCAGCCGTCCGGGGCCAGATTGCCGAACAGGGCGGCGATGCCGCCGGTCTTGGAATAAGGCTCCTCCAGCGGGCGGATGAGACTGGTGTCCAAATTCTCCGCCGTTTCCAGATTTTCCCCTACGGTCTTACCCGTCACGGTGGGCAGCGAGGTATCCAGCAGACCGGCCTTGGTCAGCTCCTTCATCACGGCCCAGACGCCGCCGGCCCGGTCCAGATCCTCGATATAAGTGTCACCGGCAGGGGCCAGATGGCAGAGGTTGGGGGTCTTGTCGCTGATGCCGTTGACCATGCGCAGATCCAGCTTCACCCCGGCCTCGTGAGCAATGGCGGGCAGGTGCAGCATGGTGTTGGTGGAGCAGCCCAGCGCCATGTCCACGGTCTCGGCGTTGTGGAAGGCGGCTTCCGTCATAATATCCCGTGGCCGGACGTTTTCCTCCACCAGCTCCATGATCTTCATGCCGGTCTGCTTGGCCAGCCGCAGCCGGGCGGAGTACACGGCGGGAATGGTGCCGTTGCCCCGGAGGGCCATGCCGATGGCCTCCGTCAGGCAGTTCATGGAGTTGGCGGTATACATCCCGGAGCAGGAGCCGCAGGTGGGACAGGCGTTTTCCGTGTAATCCGCCACCCCGGCCTCGTCCAGCTTTCCGGCGTGATACGCCCCCACCGCCTCAAACATATGGCTCAGGCAGGTGCGGCGGCCATCCTTGAGACGGCCCGCCAGCATGGGGCCGCCGGAACAGAAGATGGTAGGGATATTCAGCCGCGCCGCCGCCATCAGCAGGCCCGGCACGTTCTTGTCGCAGTTGGGGATCATCACAAGGCCGTCAAACTGGTGGGCCATGACCATGGCCTCCGTGGAGTCCGCGATGAGGTCCCGGGTCACCAGAGAATACTTCATCCCCACATGGCCCATGGCGATGCCGTCGCATACAGCGATGGCCGGAAACATCACCGGCGTACCGCCTGCGGCCCGGATACCGGCCTTTACAGCCTCGGCGATCTTGTCCAGTCCCATGTGGCCGGGGACGATCTCGTTATAGGAACTGACCACGCCGATGAGGGGCCGGGAAAGCTCCTCATCGGTATAGCCCAGCGCGTAAAGCAGGCTGCGGTTGGGCGTCCGCTCCACGCCGGTCTTGATCTGTTCAGAACGCATACGCTTCTCCTCCCCTCGGTCAGTTGGAGGCGGTGTCCAGATCCTTGTCGCCGCCCCAGATCATGTTGCGGCGCAGCTCCTCGCCCACCTGCTCCATGGGGTGCTTGGCCAGCTGGTCCCGCTTGGAGTTGAAGAAGGTGCGGCCCCGGCTCTTGTTCTCCGCGATCCAGCGGCCGGCAAAGGTGCCGTCCTGAATGTCCGCCAGCACCGCCCGCATCCGGGCCTTGGTCTCCTCGTGGGGCAGCACCCGGGGGCCGGAGACATACTCGCCGAACTCGGCGGTGTCGGAGATGGAGTAGTTCATGGCGGCCACGCCGCCCTTGTTGATGAGGTCGATGATGAGCTTCATCTCGTGGATGCACTCGAAATAGGCGTTCTCCGGGGCGTAACCGGCTTCCACCAGCGTCTCGAAGCCGCACTGCATCAGATCCACCACGCCGCCGCACAGAACGGTCTGCTCGCCAAAGAGGTCGGTCTCGGTCTCATCGTGGAAGGTGGTCTCCATGATGCCCGCCCGGGCGCCGCCGATGCCGGCGATGTAGGCCAGCGCGATCTCGTAGGCCCGGCCGGTGGCGTTCTGCTCCACGGCCACCAGACAGGGCACGCCCTTGCCGGAAACATAGGTGGAGCGGACGGTGTGGCCGGGGCCCTTGGGCGCCGCCATGAACACATCCACACCGGCGGGCGGCACGATCTGCTTGTAGCGGATGTTGAAGCCGTGGGCAAAGGCCAGGGCGTTGCCCTCCTCCAGATAGGGGGCGATATCCTTTTTGTAAACGTCGGCCTGGACCTCGTCGTTGATGAGCATCATCACGATGTCGCCCCACTTGGCGGCCTCGGCAACGGTCTTGACGGTAAGCCCCGCGGCCTCCGCCTGGGCCCAGTTCTTGGAGCCTTCCCGCAGGCCCACGCAGACCTCGCAGCCGGAGTCTTTCAGGTTCAGGGCATGGGCATGGCCCTGAGAGCCATAACCGATCACGGCGATCTTCTTGCCGTTGAGATAGTTCAGGTCGCAGTCCTTTTCATAATACATCTTAGCCATGGTAAATTTCTCCTTTTTATAATGGTTTTGTGTTGAAATGAATGATAAATGCCCGATTTACAGCATTTTTCCAAGATTGAATTCCAGTGTTTCCTTCCGCTCGTCCTGAATGGTGTACCGGCCCCGCTCCAGCGCCACCATGCCGGTGCGGACCATTTCCAGAATCCCGAACTCCCGGAGCAGGTCCGTCAGCGCCTCGTTTTTGGATTCCTCCCCGATGACCGCCAAGGTCATGGAGGTGGAGGAAACGTCCAGAATGGAGGCCCGGAACACGTTGGCCAGCTGGATCAGCTCGCTGCGGACACTCCGCTCCTCCGCCCGGACCTTGCAGAGCACCATCTCCCGGCGGATAGAGTGTTCCTCCGCCAGCAGCCGGACGGAATGTACCGGCACCATTTTGGACAGCTGGTTGCACAAAAGTTCCGTCTGCTGATCGTCCGTCAGGACCTCCAGCGTCAGGCGGGACAGGCCGCGTTCCTCCGTGGGGCCGACGGCCAGAGACTCGATGTTGAACCCCTTGCGGGAAAACAGCCGGGAGATCTGGGAGAGCACGCCGGGTTCGTCATCCACCAGGACGGAAAAGGTGCGTAATGTCATTTCCATGATGTTGTCCTCCTCTCCTCAGCTCAGCAGGAATTCCGTGATGTGATGGCCGCCGTTGACCATGGGGTGCACCATCTCGTCGGCGTTGATGGCGCAGTCGATGACGTAGCCCCGGCCCTGAGCGCTTTCCGCCAGCGCCTCCGTGATGGCCTCCTCCAGCTCGCTGGGCTGGGTGACCCGGCGGCCTTTCAGGCCGAAGGCGTCCGCGAACTTCACGAAGTCCGGGCTGCGGTTTTCCAGAGACGTCTGGGAATACCGGTGGTCATAGATCAGGCTCTGCCACTGCCGGACCATGCCCAGATTCCGGTTATTGAAGATCACGGTGATGACCGGCAGTCCGTAATAGGCCTCGGTAGCCAGCTCATTGCCGTTCATGCGGAAGCAGCCGTCGCCGGTGATGTGGATCACCGTTTTGTCCGGGTTCCCCTGCTTGGCGCCGATGGCGGCCCCCAGACCGAATCCCATGGTGCCGAAGCCGCCGGAGGTCAGGAGCTGGCCGGGATAGTCGAAATGCAGGTGCTGGATGGCCCACATCTGGTGCTGGCCCACATCCGTGGCCACGATGGAGTCCTGCGGGCATTTTCGGGCGATGGCGGAAAGCACCTGCTTCGGCGTCAGGACGCTCTCGCTTTCGCCGTACTCCGTTTCCCGGGGGAAGGAGAGCACGAAGTCCTTCCACTCCTTATGCTCGTACTGGGGCAGGCGCTCCAGCAACAGGTTCAGGACCTGCTTGGCGTCGCCGATGATGTGATGGTCCGTCTGGACGTTCTTGTTGATCTCCGCCCGGTCGATGTCGATATGGACGATCTTGGCCTGATGCGCGAAGGTCTCCGGCTTCAACGCCACCCGGTCGGAGAACCGGCAGCCCACGGCGATCAGCAGGTCGCAGTTGTCGCAGGCCATGTTGGAGGCCACGGAGCCGTGCATCCCGATCATGCCGGTAGTCATCACGTCCCGGCCGGAAACACCGCCGCCACCCATCACGGTGATGGCCACCGGCGCGTCGATCCGGCGGACAAACTGCCGGAATTCCTCGTGGGCACGGCTGCGGACCACACCGCCGCCGCAGATCAGCATGGGCTTTTGGGATTCCGCGATCATCTCCACCAGCTTTTCCACGTCGTCCAGATCCGCCTCCGGCATTTTCAGGCTGCTGGTGTAGGCCCGCCGGATCAGAGATGCCAGATGCCCGGAGGCAGCGTGCTGCTCCAGAGGCAGCGGCTCGTAGTCGCACTCGGCGCTGGTCACGTCCCGGGTGATGTCGATGACCACCGGACCGGGGCGGCCGCTGCGGGCCAGCGCGAAGGCCTCCCGCACTGTGTCCGCCAGCTTTGTCACATCCCGCACCAGATAGGTGGATTTCGTAATAGGCATCGTAATGCCGGTAATGTCCACCTCCTGAAACGCATCCCGGCCGATGAGGTTCTGGGGCACGTTGCAGGAGATAAAGACCACCGAGGAGGAATCCATGTACGCGGTGGCGATGCCGGTTGTCAGGTTCGTGGCGCCGGGACCGGAGGTGGCGAAGCACACGCCCACCTTGCCGGTGCTGCGGGCGTAGCCGTCCGCCGCGTGGGCGGCCCCCTGCTCATGGGAAGTCAGAATATGGGTGATCTCCTTGCAGTCATATAAAGCGTCATACACGTTCAAAATCGTGCCGCCGGGATACCCGAAAATGGTATCCACCTTCTGTTCCCGCAGACATTCCATCAAGATCCGCGCGCCTGTGAGTTTCATGTCGATTACCTCCCCGTACAAGTAGCAAAAAAAGCGGCCCCGCTGACCAGCGGGACCGCTTTTGGCTCGTTTTTCTTACAAGCTCAACCGTTCTGTACCCCACGCCAGCCATATGGAATTGTGCCAATAATGGAAATAATGGCAACAAAAATGGACGCCATAATGGCGTCCATAATAATGGCGATCATAGAGCGAGAGCTTGCGGCGCAAGAGGATACGGCGTCTGCCTTGGCAGCCGCTGCGACAGTATGATCGAACAACTTCCTCATCCTGTCCACACCCCTCTCGTAAGATGTGGTTACAGTACCACTCGCGAAGCGCTTTGTCAATCCGGTTTTGATAGATCGACCTATCTTTCGTAGCATTTCCAAAAATTTGCGGAATCCCGGCAAATTGGAATTGTAAATTTTGTCATAAAAAGCCAATCCCGGATCAGTTCTGCGGAAGGGCCGCAGACTTATACAGCACCCAAAACGGCGCCCTCTGCCGGAGATCCTTCTCCGACAGGGAGCGCCGTCTCGTTTCCGCTTTTCTGCTCCGGAGATCCGTTCAGGAGACCCGGCTGCTGTTCCGGGAGCGGCCCTCAGTCCTCCACCTCCGCAAGCACATTGGAACCTTTTGATGATCGGCCGCACATTTTCTGTTCGTAGCTGTCGCTTTGTGTCAAACTTTATATTTCATAAGTTATAGCTTATAGACTCGCAATTTCTCCATTGAATTTCAACCGTAAGTGTGCTATACTATAGTCAGCCACGGAAAGGAGGCTAAGACTTATGATCAAACGCGAACTGTATATGAGCCGTATCCGTCCTTTTATCGGAACAGAGCTGATTAAAGTCATGACCGGTATTCGCCGCTGCGGGAAGTCGGTCATGTTGGAGCTGATCAAGCAGGAACTCACGGAGTCCGGTGTCAGCCCGACGCAGTTTGTCTCCATCAATTTTGAAGATATGAGCTATTCCCACCTGCAAACCGCACAGGCGCTGCATGATGAGATCACCGCAAGAGCCGCAGAAATAGAGGGCAAGGTCTATTTATTCTTTGATGAAATACAGGAGGTCAAGGACTGGGAGAAGTGCATCAATTCTCTCCGCGTTTCACTTGACTGTGATATCTACATCACCGGCTCGAATGCAAAGCTGCTGTCCGGTGAGCTTGCGACCTATTTGGGCGGTCGGTATGTGGAGTTTGTGATCTATCCGTTCTCCTTCGGGGAGTTCATGGAGCTGTACCGTTCGATTGCCCCCGATGCGTCCATCCAGCAGTGTTTCCAAAAGTACCTGCTCGCCGGAGGGATGCCCTATCTCGCAAATCTCCGCTATGCGGATGCGCCGTCCAAGCAATATCTTCACGATCTGTTCAACTCTGTCCAGCTCAAGGACATCGTGAAGCGGAATAAAATCCGGGATGTTGACCTGCTGGAGCGGATCATTGCCTATGTGATCGCCAATGTGGGAACGACCTTCTCTGCGACCTCGCTTGCGAAGTTCCTGAAAAACGAGCAGCGCACCGTTGCCCCGGAAACGATCCTGAATTACATCAGATACTGCTGTGAGGCGTACCTGTTCTATCAGGTGAAGCGGGAGGATTTGCAGGGCAAACAGATCCTTGCCTCCAATGAGAAGTATTATATTGCCGATCATGGCATCCGCGAGGCGGTCTTCGGCGGCAATATGCGGGACATCAATCTCATTTTGGAAAATATCGTGTATCTGGAGCTACTGCGCCGGGGCTATGAAGTGACCGTTGGCAGAACGGGCGATAAGGAAATTGATTTTGTATGCGACAAGCGCGGCGAAAAGCTGTACGTTCAGGTGTGCTATCTGCTCGCCTCCGACGAAACGGTCAACCGTGAGTTTGGTGCGTATGACTCTATCCGCGACAACTTCCCGAAGTACGTTGTTTCTCTCGATGAGTTCGATATGAGCCGAAACGGGATCAAACACCGGAATATCCGCGACTTCCTCTTGGCTGAGGAATGGAACTGATATCAGTACCCGCCGCAGTTTTTCACTGCGGCGGGTATTTTCATTATTTCGGCATGGATACCCCGTCCAATGTGAAGCATTGGGCGGTGAGGAATTGCCGTTCCCTCCTTTCGTGTATTAAAATTAAGCAATTAAATAACTCGTGGATTTTTCTACGAGTTTTAATTTCTTGAAAGAGATACCGTCCTTTATCATTTTCCCGTTTATCGTTTTAATGGTAAAGATTCCGGTAGTTCTTCTTCCCCAAATGAAGCAGTCCTGTCCGTTAAATTGGACTTTGTCAAAAAGACGGTATCCAAAAACGTACTTTTCTGCTTGATTGGACTTACGGATGCCTCCCTTGAGGATAGTCACCTTGTGCAGCTGGCGGTTGTGATGTCTCACGGGGCGAATCGTGTAAATCTTATCGATTTGTGCGATTTCCGGAAGGTAGCCCACATTGAAGCCATGCTTCCCCAGTGCGATAGCCAGAGCGTCATTGGTGTGGCTCTTTGGAAGCACCAACAGCTTCTCTCGGGTTGTCTTAGTGATGTAGCCTCTGGTCTCAGCAACAGGAATCGTCAGTTCAGCACGGAGCCTTTGAATCAGAGTCTTCCGCATGATGCCCATGAATGTGGCATCTCGCATGGAACGACGCTTGCGTTTCTTGAGGTTCGCCGCTGTGATAATGCCTTTGTGGAATTTCTCATGACAGCTATCACAAAGGGTGATGAGATTGCTAGGAGCGTCGCCGCCTACCTTCCTGCTCTCCAGATGGTGGACGTGAAGCCGGACCTCTTTTTTCTTGGTTGCGTGTGCTCCACAACACTGGCAAGTGTAGTTGTCTCTCCAAAGCACGTATTGACGCACATTGTAGTGACCATACATCTCGCCCTTCTGGTAATCCTCACCTTGCGGAACGGACTTTCCATCCGCAATGGCTTTCAGCAGCTGCAGGTCGAACTCGGCGGTCTCTATGACCACTTTGCTCACGGGCAGGATGCGGCAAACCCTCTTGATTGAGGTGATGTGCTCTTGGATTTTGACCTCCACAGAAGGCGCCAACCATTCCTTGTGCTTGCTACGGACTCGGTTATCGAAGCGCGGCTTGCGATACCGGGTCTTGCGGTTTCTCCGGACTCTGCGGAACTCTCGACGGGTGGATAGTAAATCCACCACGTCATTTCGAGGTTTTACTTCTGCGGAAAGCAGCTCCTCTTTTGTAGTGGATGCTGACATCCCGATGGTCTTACTTCCAGCGTCTACGCCCAGAATGACTTCTTGGGTGTAGCCGCTGCTTCCGTAGACCAGCTGGATGGTAAAGGGCGTCCTCTTCTTCACTTTGGCTTTCCCGGCATCCAGCAGATGACGGGCTTTTGCCGGGGAGCAGGGCATCAGCGGACGCCCGTGCTTGTTGATGACATACACTTTGTTTGGCATGATGCCTTCCTCCTTCTTCTTTGATTGTGGCTAACGAAAAAGCCACGCGGCCTTTCGGTCGTCAGGTATCCGTACCCAATGTTATCTCAAGGTTTTCGTGTGCAACACCGCTCCTTACCCTCAGAGCTTTTAATCACACACCGCAGTGCGGCAGGTTCGGATTCACGCCCGCCGGTGCCTATTCTTACATTCTTGAGTAACGTAGTGCTCGAAACACTTAGGGTAGTCAATCAGGGCTTACGATTTCTCGCAAGCCCCCTCCAAATCGTTAGATTTGGTGGGGGTTATTGACGCGGCACATCAGAGAACGCCGTCTCGTTTCCGCTTTTCTGTACCAGAGATCCATTCAGGAAACTCGTCGCTTTTCCAGGAGCGGCCCTCAGTCCTCCACCACCAGGCGGCCCTCCACCTCCCGGCTGAGGTGCTGGTTCACCGTCAGGTATTCCTCCACCACATCCCGGGCGGAGGTAGACAGCACCCGGATCTTGCCGTTTTTCTCCACCTCCTCCAGCGTGATGTCCAAAAACGGCTTGAGGTTGTTGTAGTGGTACTTCTGCACCGCCACGGTGTAGAGCCGCTCATCGTACAGGGCCTCGCCGTCCAGTCTCAGGGTGCGGAAGGCCTGCTCGCTCCGAGACCAGACGATGTGCGTCCCGTGGGAAAACTGGTAGAACTCCGTGTGCTCCCCCTGGAATGCCTCGTCCCGCAGGATATGGCGGATCATCCGCTCCAGCTGGGTGCCGGTGACCTTGAGCATGTACACCGCGTCGTCATAGGGCAGGCACTCCACAAGGTCTGCGTAGTGGACCACCGGGCCGAGGGCGTAGCTGCGGATGGCCCCGGACCCCATGAGCATCAGGTCGATGCCGAAGCTGTCCCGCAGAATGTCGGCGATGAGGTCCCCCAGCGACGTTTCCTGATTGCGCTTGGGATGGGTCAGCTCACAGGAAAGACGGGTGATGATGCGGTCATACTTCTGAGAGGTGGCGCTCCTGTAGCGCTGAATGAAGTTCTCCACCTCCTCGTCCCGGGGACAGTGGGCGTCGTCGATGGGGACCATCTGCCAGGTAAAGGTGTCGATGGCGTTGAGGTCGGTGTCCACCATGATGTCGAACCGGCCGATCTCGTCGGTGCCGGTGCCCGCTTGCACGATGTAGATGTCGTTGACCTTGAAGGGCTCCTCTAACTTTGTGTGGCTGTGGCCGCCAATGATGACGTCCACGCCCCAGTCCGGGTCCAGCATCGCCGCCAGCTTCTTGTCCTCCTCAAAGCCGATGTGGGTCAGCAGCACGGTGAAATCAATGTCGATGGCGTTGTAGGCGTTGCAGATGTTGCCCACCTCCCGGGCCGCCTCCCCGATGTCCACAAAGGACCCGATCAGCTCGTCCGTCTTGGTGGCGGCCAGCACCTCCTCCGTGATGATGCCGATGAACAGGATCTTCATATTGTCGATATGGGCGATCCAGAAGGGCCGGAACATCCGCCGTCCGTTGGATTTGATGTGCAGATTGGCGTTGATGATGGGGAAATCCGCGCACTTTTCCAGAAACAGCAGATGGGCGAGACCGTAGTCGATCTCGTGGTTGCCGATGGTGGCCACGTCCGGCCCTACCAGATTCATGATGCCGATGGTGGAGGTACCCTTGTACTCCGAATCAATGACGCTGCCGCGGAACATATCGCCCGCCACGGCGTAGATCACGTTCTTTTCCTCTCGCCGCACTTTATTGACATAGCCCGACAACAGCGACACGCCGCCCACCAGCCGTTCGTCGATCTGTTCGGCCAGAAAATCGCCATGCATATCGTTCGAGTGCAGGATCGTCAGCTTTTTCAGATTCTTCATACGTCTCTCCTTTCTACCGCCGCTGATCGTTTCTCCCCTCGTCCGTTCCTCCCGATTCCGACACAGCCCTCAGGAGGCTGACCGCAGTTTGAACAGGGGGTGCGCCGGTTTTCTTACCGCACCCCCAGCGCCTATTCACTTGTAAGAGGTGGGCGGCAGGCCCGCTTGACATCACCTTCGCGGTGCAAACGCCCCAATGGTATTACTTATTATAATAGCATGATATCGGGTATCGCCGCAAAACGCAAGAACATTTTGCGTTTTTACCAGAAACATTTGTACGCACAGTAAAGATTTCGAATTAAAACACGCACAGGGCGGTGAAGCAGGCGGCGTCCGGGCCGAGGGCCTCCATGAGATAGCTGCCGTCCCCGTTCCGGAAGCCCACCAGACGCAGCGTTTCGCCAAGGGTAGCCTCGTGGTTGTAATTGATGTAGAATTCCCGGGGCATCCGCTCCTGCAAGTCACAGGGCAGGTAGTCCCAGATAATGTCGCCGTAGTTGGCGCTGTAAAGGTGGCCGTTGCCGTCCAGATCGGACCAGACCACTTGCCGGGTCCCCAGTTCCTCCAATCCCTCGTGGGGCAGCAGGAGCTTTTTCGGGTCCGGGCAGTCGATGACCCGGTCGCAGGTCTGTATGGGCTTGGCGGTAAAGGCGGAGGGCCGCATGATCTTCCGGGTGGCGGGGTTCACCAGGATCCAGTCGCTTTTCACCGACACCCGCACCTCACCGGTCTGATCCTTCATCTCGTAGACCCGCTGCATATGCGCGCCCTTGACCCCGTTTTCATAAGTGGCGATGTCCAGCACATCCCCCGCCATGGGGATCCGGTGGATGCGCATGGCCAGCCGGGAGAGCAGGAACACCTCCCCCATTTCAAACAGCACGTCATGGGTCAGGCCCCGGGCGTTGTAGTCATACCCCGCGTAGGCCGCCGCCTTGTTCAAAAGGCCGGAGACCCTTGCCCGCTGATACCGGTCGCAGTCGGCAAAGCACAGTTCCTCCTGCCGGAAGTAGCCGTTTTCATATAATTCCTGCCGGAAATCCTTCATGTGTATTCCTCTTTCCGTTGTTTTATGGACTTAATTTACCACAAACCGCGGTGTTTCACAATGCCCGAGTTGGACAACGCCCCGCCTTGCGGTGCAATGACCGTATTGTGAATTTGCCGGAAACGATGCAAGGAAGAACGCAGCAAGCAGGGCCGGACAGAAAGATTTCTGTCCGGCCCTGCCCTTTTACTGTTATTGTATTTGTCGGCTGAGGGACCAGCCTCAAATCGGTTTCCCCGTCAGCGCATGGACCGGTATTCAGCCAACACGCTGTCCAGCAGGTTCGCGGCGCTCTGATAAATGGCGGTGTTCATCTGGTTGAAGGGGCAAACGGCCCGGTCGCTGATCTCCAGTCCCCGGTGCACCAGCAGCTTTTTGAGGATCAGGGAGCAGTTTGTGTCCATATCGTAAATGGGCATCAACTTCTGGATCAGGTGGTACAGGGCGAAGGTGCGATCAAAGTCCCTTTCGTTGGCAGCCTTCACCAAACTGCTCCAGATCTCCGGCACGATGATAGACAGCGCACCGATGCACCCGCCGCCCCCGTTGTTGGCGATGTTGCTGAGGAACTGGTCGTCAAAGCCGGAGTAGACGGTGAAGGGCTTCCCCTCTACCGCCCGGCACACCATATTGGTGTGGCCGGGGGTGGACACGGAATCCTTCAGCCCGATGATGTTGGGGTTCACGTCGATCAGGCGGCGGATCGTCTCCGGAGCGATGGAATGTCCGGTGCGGGGCGGGAAGTTGTAAAGATACAGGTCCCCCTTCACGTCCTTGGCCAGACGGTCATAGTAGACGAACAGCTTTTCCTGATCCATCTCAAAATAGTAGGGGCTGATGACCATGGGCGTGTAGCCCAGCTCATACACCGCGTTGGACAGGGCCAGCGTATCGGCGTAGCGGATGCAGCCGGTGCCGGCCAGCAGCTCCACCCGTCCGTTGACATACTCCGCATAGAAGCGGAAGAAGTCCAGACGCTCCTGCTCGTTCAGATCCGGGAACTCTCCGGCGGAGCCCAGCACAAGAATGCCGTCCAGCCCGCCCTCGATCAGAAAATCAATGACTTTTTTGTTGCCTGCGTAGTCGGGCTTTTCCTCTTCGTTGAAGATCGTGACAACAGGCGCGATGATCTTTGCCATAGAAATCCTCCCGGTCAGCCGGCCAGCTTCAGCACGCCGAACACCAGTGTGCTGACGGCCATCATAGCAAGGCCGTTGATGGCCTCGTAGCCCAGCAGCTTCAGCCGCTCGCTGATCTCCATGTTGACGCCGCCGGCGCTGACATGGAAGAAGGAGCCGTGAGGCAGACCGTCAAAGACGAAGCAGCTCGCGTGGGTCATGGCGGCAGCCGCCAGAGGTGTTACACCGCTGGCCACCACGGTGGGCCCAAAGATCTGGCTGGCAAGGGTCGTACCGGCTGTGGCGGAGGCGGTGGCCGCGCCCATCAGCATACCGGAGATGGGGGCCAGCATGAAGCCGGGCAGGCCCAGAGTCTCAATGAAGGAAATGATCACGTCCTTCAATCCGGAGTTGGAGATGATGCCGGACAGAGCGCCGGTGCCGACCAGCAGCATGGCGACGCCGCTCATCTTGGCGAGGCCGGCATTGAAGTAGTGGCCCATGTCCCGGGTCTTGCCCATGGCGATAGCGCCCACGATGCCGCCTACCGGCAGGGCGATCAGGGGATCGATGGTGATCCCGGCAATGGGACGCAGCAGCAAGATGGCGATGGTAACAACGGGACCGCTGAGCGCCGCCCACAGGGGAGGCAGATCCTTATGCTGCGCGGCTTCGCCGCCGATGTCAGCCTCGGTGATCTCCGTGCCCCGCATAGACAGGCGCTTTGCCAGCAGAGAGGTCACGATCAGCGCGGTGACGGCGGGGATGACGCCCACGGCGATGATGGAGGTCAGGGGCAGATTAAAGGCCTCGGCAGCCGCGATAGCGTTGGGGTTGGGGCTCATGACGTTGCCCGCGCGGACGGCGCCCAGCTGCGCCATCAGCACGCCCATCTTGTGATAACCCGCCCGGCGAGCCATTTGCAGAGCAATGGGAGCCACGGTGATGCAGGCCACGTCGCCGAACACGCCCACGGTAGTCAGCAGCCATGTGGCCAGCGTGATGGCGATCAGGCTCCGCTTGGCACCCATCTTATTGATGATGGACTCGGCAATGCGCTCAGCCGCGCCGCTTTCAATAAGCGCACCGGCCAGAATACCCGCCGTAACGATGCGGATGATTGCGGAGACGATACCCTGCGTGCCGGAGATGATAAAGCTAACGGTGCCGGTAAGTCCGGCGCCGCCTACCAGACCGCCGATTACGGCGCCGAAGATCATGGCATAGGTGGGCTGTACTTTTTTCAGAATCAGCACAATGGCAACGGCAAGGGCCGCCAATGCGCCCAGAACGGAAACGGTAACTCCATCCATAGTCGGTTTCTCCTCCTAATTCAAATTACAGATGGTCAAACTTCATGACGCCGCCCTCGGAACCGGAGGCAGCCAGCTTGCAGTACAGGCCCAGCCAGCCCTTCTTGAATTTGGGCTCGGGACGCTTCCACTGCTTCAGACGGGCCTCGATCTCCTCCTGAGGCACCAGCAGCTCCAGCTTCTTGCTGTCCACGTCGATCTCCACCAGATCGCCGTCATGGACGATGGCGATGGGGCCGCCCTCAGCGGCTTCGGGAGAAATATGGCCCACAAAGCAGCCGTTGTTGGTGCCGGAGAACCGGCCGTCGGTGATCAGTGCGGTGGTCTTGGACAGGCCGCGGCCATAGAGGTACTTCATGGCCTTGTACATCTCGCGCATACCGGGGCCGCCCTTGGGGCCCTCGTAGCGGATGACCACCACATGACCGTCATGGACCTTACCGGCCAGAATGGCCTCCTCGGCGGCCTCCTCAGAGTCGAAGCAGATGGCCTCGCCCTTGAAATGATGCAGGCTCTTGTCGAATGCGCCGGGCTTGGTGATACCGGTGTCGGGAGCCAGATTGCCCCGCAGCACTGCCACGCCGCCGGTGTAGCCGAAGGGATCGTCCAGCGTGTGGTTGACAAGGCCCGTAGCGGGATAGAGGTACTTGTGGTCACGGATATTCTCTGCCAGCGTGTGGGCGGTGACGGTCATAACGTCCGTCTCCAGCATGGACTGGAGGTTTTCCATCAGGCGGGGCACGCCGCCGTCCTTATAGAAATCCACGATGCTGTACTTGCAGGCGGGGTTCATCTTGGCAAGCTGGGGCGTGGTGTCGGAGAGGGTGTCAAACTCGTTCAGCACCTTGATGCCCAGCTCCGCCTCATAGGCGATGGCGGTGAGGTGCATGACAGCGTTGGTGGAGCCGCTCATGGCGAGGCAGGCCTTGATGGCGTTGCGGACAGCACCGTCGGTAATGATCTGACGGGCGGTGATGTTCTTCTCCACCAGTTCCATGATCTTCACACCGGTCTCCTCCGCCTTCATCATACGGACAGCAGAGGTGGCGGGGGCGGTGCCGCCGTCCGGCAGGGTCATGCCCAGAGCCTCGGCCAGCGCGCACATGGTGTTGGCGGTGCCCAGATAGGAGCAGGAGCCGCAGCCGGGGCAGGCGGTGTTCTCCAGAGAGACATACTCCTCCTCGGTGATCTTACCGGCGGAGAGCATACCGTAAGCCTCGGTGCTGGAGGTCTGGTCGGCCTGACGGCCATCGAACTCCACGCCGCCCTCCATGGGGCCGCCGGGCAGGAAGATGCAGGGAATGTCCAGACGGGCGGCAGCCATCAGCATACCGGGAACAATCTTGTCGCAGCTTCCCAGCAGCACCAGACCGTCAAACAGGTTGATCTGGGCCATGGATTCGATGGAGTTGGCGATCAGCTCACGGGAGGGCATAATGAAGTGCATGCCGTCATGTCCCTGGCCCATACCGTCGCAGCCGCCGATCACGCCGAACTCGATGGGAGTGCCGCCAGCCCGGTAGATGCCGTCCTTCACCCGCTGGGCGACCTGACGCAGGTTATAGTGACCGGGAACGCATTCGCTCCACGCGTTGGCGATGCCGATGATGGGGCGCTTCAGGTCCTCGGTGGTAAAGCCCATGGACTTGTAGGTGGCGCGGTAGTACTGGTTGCTCAGGCCCTTCAAAATATGTTCACTGCGGTACATAAGGCAGTTCCTCCTGTATTCCGTATATCAGAATTTTGTAGTTGCGCAATGCGGGAGCGCCGGCAGCTCCCTTTTTTGCTATCTGCCTGCATTATAAAATCTCGAAAGAGGTATTACAAGTCATCAAAAACGCTTTCTACTTTTTTGTAGAAATTTTTCAAAAATTTGCACAATCCGGTGAAAGACCGTAAAGATATGGGGCGTTTCTGTTAAAAAGTTTGGTTTTTCTGTAAAAGGTCAAGGAAAAGTCATCCGATGACTTCAACCGAAAAAGGAAGCTGCCTTGGAACCATACATCCTAAAGCAGCTTCCATAGATATTATTTTGTTTCCTTAGACCGCTTCTGCGCGTGCTTGATCACGATCCGGTTCATCTCCAAATGCAGGGCCACGGCCGCCCGGGCCGCCTGGGGGTCCTGATCCAGAACGCCGTTGAGGATCTCCTGATGAGTATCGACTGTCGCGGTCAGCAGTTCCTTGCGAGTGATATTGGCGATGGAGACCACCGCCGCGTCAATAATGGGCATCAGCGGCTCCACCACCATGTTGTGGGAGCATTTCGCAAGATACCAGTGAAACCGCATATCCTCGATCAGGTAATCCTCTCCCGCCTGAATCCTTCTCCGCACAGCGTCGCAGTACTCCGTCAGCCGTTGGGCCTCCTCCTCTGTGCGGTTCCGGGCGGCCAGCTCCGCGATCGCCGGTTCCAGCATCAGCCGCACGTCCGTCAGGTCCAGCGCCAGCTGGATCCGGTCCTCAATGGCGTCCAAGCCCAGCGGATCGGCTTTCAGCGGCATCAGCGATGCCACATAGGTACCGGAGCCGTGCTTGACCCGCAAAACTCCACGGGATACCAGCAGCTTCACCGCTTCCCGGATCGTTCCCCGGCTGACGCCGAACCGGTCCGCCAGCTCATATTCATTGGGCAGCTTTGCGCCCACCGCCAGACGTTCATCCAGAATATACTGGAAAAGATGGTCCTCAATGCGCTCCGTCAGCGCTTGATTTTTAATATTGGTCAGTCCTGCCATCATTCGCTCCTTTTAGAGAAAGGGTCCACTCGTGCGTTCTGTTTCCCTTGTATTTTACCATACTCATATAGGGAAAACAAAGAAAAATTCAACGGTCAGTTCACCGTTTTGCATCTAGAATATGGTAATCTATCCGCAGGTGCAAGCAGCGGCGCCCAAAGTATCCACCGCCGCCGGTGACACGGTGTTTCCCACGGCTCACGCCTGTGCGTAACAGCGTCTGCACGAAAAAACGGCCGACAGTTTGACTGCCGGCCGGGAAGCTCTATATGTTTACCGCCCTCTTAACGGGCAGCGGTTCACTTACGCCTCTGCCGGGCAGTCTGCCAGAGCCGCCTCGTCGGCGATGACGATGACATCCCGGTGGAACTGCAGGATCGACGCCGGGACCTGAGGCGTCACGGGGCCGAAGAAGCTGTTCCGGATGGCCTCCGCCTTGTCCGCGCCGCTGGCGATCAGCAGGACCCGCTTGGCCTGCATAATGGCCTGCATACCCATGGAGTACGCCTGCCGGGGCACCTGCGCCTCGTTTTCAAAGAAATGGGTGTTGGCGGCGATGGTGCTCTCCGTCAGGGTCACCTGATGGGTGCCGCAGGCAAAGCAGCTGTCCGGCTCGTTGAAGCCAATGTGAGCGTTGCGGCCGATGCCCAGCAGCTGCAAGTCGATGCCGTTATGCTCCTCGATGATCCGGTCATACTGGGCGCACTCCAAAGCGCTGTCGGTCTGGGTGCCGTCCGGCAGGAAGCTTCTGTCCGCCGGGATATTGATATGGTCAAACAGATTCTCCCGCATGAAGCGGCGGTAGCTCTGGGGATGGTCCCCGGACAGGCCGCAGTATTCATCCAGATTGATGGAAACCGCCTTCCCGAAATCCAGCTCGCCCTTCTGATACCACTCAACCAAATGGCGGTAGGTGCCGATGGGGGTGGAGCCTGTTGCTAAGCCCAGCACGCTCTTGGGGTTCAGGGACACCTGCGCGGCGATGATGTTCGCCGCCTTCAGGCTCATGTCGTCATAATCTCTCGCACGAATCAGTCTCATAGGACCTCCTTCACAAACTTCCGATTTTCCGGTTGTATTTCTCTCACGGACAATTATAGGGGCCGCGCCCGTTCCTGTCAATACGGCGTTCATCTGCCGATACGGCCATTTCTGCGGCGCTTCCCCCTCTTTCCCCGGCTATTGACAAGCTCCGCCCTTTCTGCAATACTCATCTTTAGCTGGCGGAGCTTCGGCATCCGCCGGATCGAATGGGAGGAAACATGTTGAAACAAACTGGGTATTCCCGGGAAGCGCCTTTGCTTCCCGCTATTCTTCGCTTTTCCATTCCGCTGATGCTGACGGGGATCTTGCAACTGGCGTACAACACGGCGGATTCCATCATCGTGGGCCGCTATGCGGGCCACGCTTCTCTGGCGGCCGTCGGTTCCACCACCTCTATTATTTTCCTCATCATCACGCTGTTCAACGGCGTCTCCATCGGCGCGAACTACATGGCCGCCCGGGACTTTGGCGCCCAGGATGACAGGGGTCTGTTCCGGACGGTACACTGTGCCGCCTTGCTGAGCGTTATTCTCGGACTGCTGGCCTGCGTGTGCGGGCTTCTGCTCTCCACCCCCCTGCTGCGCTGGGCGGACGCCCCGGAGGACGTTCTGCCTTTGTCGGTGCTGTATCTGCGAATCTACTTCTTAGGCGTCCCTGCTCTGGTGGTCTACAACTTCGGCAGTGCCCTGCTGCGGGCGGTGGGCGACACCTTTTATCCCCTGCTGTTCATGATCGTCTCCGGCGCGCTGAACGTCGCGCTGAATCTGCTGTTAGTGGTGGTCATCCCTCTGGACGTGGCCGGCGTGGCCATTGCCACCTCCGTCTCTCAGCTCCTCTCCGCGGTGCTGGTGACGGTCCGCCTGTGTACCTTCCGGGGGCCGTGCCGTCTGGATCTGCGGAAGATCCGGCTGTATCCGGACCGGACGGGCCAAATGCTGCGGCTGGGCTTCTCTGCCGGGCTGCAGGGCGTTCTCTTCTCCGCCTCAAACGTGATGATCCAGTCCGCCATCAACTCCTTCGGCTCCGTGGTCATGGCAGGCAGCTCCGCCGCCTCCGGCATTGAGAACTTCATCCACACCGCGCTGAACACCTTCTATCAGTCCGCCATCACCTTCACCGGCCAGAGTATCGGGGCCTCCGATCCCCGCCGGGCCGTGCGGGTCTTTCGGATCAATCTGGCCCTGACAACAGGGCTGGGCATTGTGCTGTGCACACTGGCCCAGATCTTTCAGGCGCCCCTGCTGGGACTGTACGTCCAGTCCACCGATCCGGCCTACGACGCGGTCATCGCCGCCGGTGTGGTCCGGGTGCTGGCCCTCAGCCGGTTCCAGTGGGTCGGCGGCTTGATGGAAACGGCCTGCGGCACCCTCCGGGGACTTGGTCACTCCATGAATCCCACCGTCACCACCCTCATCGGCGCGTGTCTGCTGCGGGTGGTCTGGCGGTACACCGTGTTTGAAGCGGTGGGCACCGTGGAGAGCATGTACTGGTCCTATCCGGTCAGCTGGCTCCTGACTTTCCTGATCCATTTGATCTATCTGGAGCGTGACCGCCGCAGGCTGATGGTGGAGAACACGGCCGCCCGATAAGCAGCGGCTCCCATTCCGGATTTTTATATTTCTCATAAGAGGAATTGCGTTTTGGCAAAACTGCTTTTTGTGTGTCACGGCATTATTTGCAGAAATCTCTAAAATCCCCTGTAATATCAAGGTTTTTCAGGCTTGAAGGTAGTGCTACTACACCACTACTACACCAGTGAGTCTCGATGTGACAAAAATTTTGAGATCGAGGTCAAGTTTATAGATAATATCTTACCGGACTTCATTTTCGATGGAGTCCGGATTTCTATATCCAGAAGCAGCATTTCCTGTGTCGGCAAAAAGTGCAACAATTTCGTTTTGAATGCTATTGATATTTTTGCCGATGGCATGGTATACTATGTAATAGATTAACGTGGTTTTTTGATGGATTTTATGGTGGAGGATCATGGATGCGATATCTTTCAGTTGCTGAAATAGCGAAAAAATGGGATGTGTCCGAGCGCAGTGTTAGAAATTACTGCGCCCAGGGGCGTGTGAACGGTGCGTTTCTTACCGGCAAGGCATGGAACATTCCGGAAAACGCAGAAAAGCCGGAGCGTACCAACAAAAGAAAAGATAAACCGACTACTCTGTTGGATATTCTGAAAGAACAGAAGGCAAGTAAATGTTCCGGTGGGATCTACCATAAAACACAGATCGAATTGACATACAATTCCAACCATATGGAAGGAAGCCGCCTGACACGCGATCAAACCCGATATATCTTTGAAACCAACACCATCGGCGTAGAAAAAGAAGTGCTGAATGTGGATGACGTGATCGAAACAGCAAATCACTTCCGCTGCATTGACATGATTATTGATCATGCAAAAGCAGCTCTGACGGAGAAGTTCATCAAAGAACTTCACTTGGTTTTGAAAAACGGCACCAGCGATTCCAGAAAAGATTGGTTTGCTGTTGGCGAGTATAAGAAACTCCCGAATGAAGTCGGCGGCAGAGATACAGCCCTTCCGGAGGAAGTTGCCGATAAAATGAAGGCCTTGCTGACGGAATACAACGCCAAGGAAAAAAAGACCTTTGAGGATATTCTGGACTTCCATGTGAAGTTTGAGCGGATTCATCCGTTCCAGGACGGCAACGGTCGTGTGGGCAGATTGATTATGTTTAAGGAGTGTCTGAAATACAATATCGTTCCGTTCATCATTGAGGACGATCTGAAGATGTTCTATTACCGTGGACTAAAGGAATGGGGCAATGAAAAGGGCTATCTGACAGATACCTGCCTGACCGCACAGGATAAGTATAAAGCGTATTTGGATTATTTTAGAATTGCATATTAAGCAAGAAGCGAGGTGCAGCTATGTCAGCAGAAAAGAACTGGCAATTTGAACTTGAAGAATCATAAAAAATAAAAATCTCATGCAATAAATCGTCCTTTCCGGGCATTACACGGATGACAGGAGATGGAAGCCTATGCTCAGTATGCTGATGACAACCGAATATGCTCCGGCAGAGGATCGGCACGAGCTGCAGCAGTTGCTGATTCACATTGCCGGCGGTGAGCGTGAAGCGCTGGCGGAGCTGTATCAGCGCACGAGATCGGCGGTGTACGGCTTAGCGCTGTCCTACCTCAAAAACGCGCACGACGCACAGGATCTCACACAGGACGTCTATGTGCAGGTGTGGGACCGCGCGGAGCAGTACCGACTCACCGGATCGCCTATGGGCTGGCTGCTGGCCGTGTGCCGAAACCTGTGCCTGATGCGCCTGCGGCGGGAGGAACGCCATGCCGCCCTCAGTAAGGAGGAATGGGACGCCATTCCCGCGCGGGAGTGCGGACTGGACGCCGACGAGCGCGCACTGCTGCAAGGCGCGTTGGCAAGCCTCACTGACGAGGAGCGGCGCATCGTGCTGCTCCACGCCGTTACGGGCCTGAAGCACCGGGAGATCGCGGCGCTTCTTGAGCTGCCGCTTCCCACCGTCCTGTCGAAATATCACAGAGCATTGAAAAAGATGCGCAGCTTTCTGGAAGGAGACGACGCCAAATGACCAATGAAAAAATGGAGCAGCGTCTGGCCGCGGCAATCGAAAAGACCGCGCCGAACGACGTGGACGGCGTTCTCTCCCGCTGTGAAGAGCGGAAAGGAACGGTCATTCCCATGACGACAAAGAAAACGATAAAGAGAAAATGGACATCGCTCATTGCCGCCTGCCTTGCTGTAATGCTGCTTGGCGGCGGAGGCGTGTTCTACCAGCGAGCGAACGCGGTGGCGTCCGTGGTGTCGCTGGATGTGAACCCCAGCATTGAGCTGAAGGTGAACCGGAGCGAAAAGGTTCTCGTCTGTACGCCGCTCAACGAGGATGCAAAAGCCATCCTTGCGGATATGAGCAATGGGGCTGACCTCAAGGGCGCGAAGCTCGATGTGGCGGTAAATGCCATCGTGGGAAGCCTCGTGCGCAACGGTTATCTCGACAGCATTTCCTCCGCCATCATGATCTCGGTGGAGGACAAGGATACCGCCCGTGCGGAAAAGCTCCAGCGCGAGCTGACCAGCACCGTGGACGGCGTGTTGCAGACAAGCGCAGCAAAGGCCGCCGTCCTGACGCAGACGCTCACGCAGGACGCAGGGCGGGAACAGCAGGCCCGGGAAAACAACATTTCCACCGGAAAAGCGGCGCTGGTGAACCACGTGCTCGCACTCAACTCCGCACTCAAGTTTGACGAACTGGCAAAGCTCTCGGTCGAAGAGCTCAAGGACCTCGCCGAGGCGGGCGCGCCCGCCATGCCGATCGGTATGGATGCAGCCCGTACCGCTGCGGAGGAGTATGCCGGAACAACGGCGCTGGACTCCGTCACAGCGGAGGTCGATTCCGAACTGGACGAATCTCTCGCCCACTACGAGGTGGAGCTGCACACGGCATGGGGCGAGTTCGAGTATCTGGTGGACGCTTACACGGGGAAAGTGCTCAGCGGACAGAAGGACTTGCTGACCACTGCTTCCACGCCAAATGAGACAACGAAGCCCTCTGATCAGAAGCCCGATCCGTCCGGAACAGCGCAGAACATTGGCTACGCCAAGGCAAAATCTATTGCCCTGAATCACGCAGGTGTGAGTGAAAATGAAGCGTATGACATGGATATCGAACTGGACAATGAAGATGGAATACTCGTCTATGAGGTCGAGTTCAAATCCGGCAATATGGAATATGACTACGAGATCAACGCCGCCACCGGCGCGATCCTCAAGCATGAGTCGGAGTTGGAGGACTGACGCACAAAGCACTCCAGTAAAGCATATTTGGATTACTTTCGGATCGTGTATTAGGCAAGTCGATTTTTAAAACATCAACCGCTTACCCGCGGCATACACAGCAGGTGCCGAAGCCGCAAACCCACATCAGAGAATCCGTTTTATAGGTTGAAAGGGACTCCCCTGACCGCTTTTGCAGTCAAGGGAGTCCACTTTACATATATTGCGATTACTTCTCCGCGTACAGCCGCCACAGGAATGTCACGATCTGCGCTCTCGTGCAGCCGCTGCCGGGGCTGAAGGTGGAGCTCGTTGTGCCGTTGGTGATGCCGTTGTCCGTGGCCCACTTCACCGCTTCGGCGTAGTAGGCATCGGCGGCCACATCGCTGAAGGCAGGCGCACCGTCGGCGGACGCCTTGGACGCCCGGAACAGGAAGGTCACTGCCTGTGCACGGGTGCAGGGAGCATTGGGGCTGAATCTGCCGTCAGCCGTGCCGGTGGTGATGCCCTGACTCAGCGCCCAGCGGACGGCCTCCGCATAGTAAGCGTCACCGGGAACGTCCGTCAGATCCATGGCGTAATTCACCACAGGAGACCCCGCCGCCCGCCACAGGAAGGTGACGATCTGGGCACGGGTGCAGGGCTGATTAGGGCCAAACAGGCCGTCGCCGATGCCGCCGGTGATGCCCTTCTTCTGCGCCCATTTCACGGCTTCGTAGTAATACGCATCGGTGGGAACATCCCGGAAGGGGCTGATCTTCACTTCCTCCGTGAATGCAGCCTTGACCTCCACCTTCCCGGCGGGCATGATAAAGGTAAATCTGCCATCGCCCTTGTCGGTCAGTTCAAGCTCCTTGCCGTTTTTGTCAAGCACCTTGAGGCTGTCCAGCTCGTAGCCCGCGTCCGGCTTCACCGTGACGGTCACACGGTCGCCCTGACTGGCGTTCTTCGGGCTGACGCTCACGCTGCCGTTTTCCGTCTTATCCGGAATTCCGACGGCATAGCGGGGATCGGAGTCATCCCGGCCGGACGAGGACGATCCGCCGTCCCTCGACCAGTTTGCCGTGACGGTCACGCTGCCCTCCGGCATGGTGAAGGCCGTTTCAGCGGCGCTTGGATCATCAAAGACAACATTGCTGCCGGAGGTCCAGCCATTGAAGGTGTAACCGCTGCGGCTGCCTGCGCGGACGGTGACAACGCTGCCTGCCGCATAGCTGCCCGCGCCAGAGACATCCGCATAGCTGCCGTTCACAGTGACGGCGTACCGGGTCTGCCGGGTGATCAGCGCCAGCTGCTGCGCGGATTCGTTGCCCGCGCTGTCCCTCGCGCTGAGGAAAAGGACGCCGGTATTATCCGCTCCACGCAGCACACCGGAAACGGTAAAGCGGCCGTCGCTGCCGGCGGTGACAGACTGGGTGGCAGACTGACTGGTTTTTCCATAAATGATCTCGCTGCCGGCGTCCGCCGTGCCGGTGACGGCGTACTCGCCGGTGTCCCGGTCAGCGAAGAACACCGGATCGGCGAGGGTCAGCATGGGAGGCGTCTCGTCGCGGCTCACCAGCAGGAACACGCTGGTTACGTCCTGCCCCTTCGTGCCGTCGATCTTGAGCATCAGACTGCCTTCAAAAGTGGGAATTCCCCATTCTCTGTTAATTCCCAGTTGGACGGGGTAGTCTGTATCGTCCATCCGCGTGACAGTAAAATCGGCGTCCGGATCATCGCAGATCACGGTGAGCGTGCCGGGATTTTCACCCACATAGGCGTGGAAGACACCGTTATCTTTGTCGCACTCCTTGTCGCCCACTTTAAGAGAGATCTTCAATTCCTTGTACTCTGGCAGGAACACTCCATCGTCGGCAGACTGCGTTTCTTTGCTGTAATACTTCGCGGTAAGCGCCTTTGGGGCGCTGGTTCCCCCGCTCCCCGCAGTACTGCCCTCTGTACCCTCCGCGGCGCTTGTCTCCTCGCCTTCCATGGAGCCGGTCTCCGTGCTCTCTGTAGAGCCCGCCCCTGTACTCTCCGTGAAGTACGGCACCTCTCTATAGGCGCTCACGCCGATTCTGTAGTCCTTGTCCGCCTCGAGATTTTCGGCGGGAACGGACACAGCAGAGTTCTCTCCGCTGGCCTTAACGGCGTTTCCGCCCACGGTCAGCGCCATGTTGATGGAGTTATCCAACTGCCCATCTTTGGATTTTTTGAGGTCATAGCCAAAGCCGGTGTCCTTCCACTCGTTGCCGTCTTTCTGATAGACCGTCATGCGGTAGCCGTCGGCGTCGTCCACCTTATCCCATGCAGCCTTCATCACCTCGTTGCCGACAAAGGTCAGCGTAACGTTTGCCGGAGCAGCAGGCTGATTGCTGTTCGTGTAGTCCACCGTGGTGTCAAACTGCCAGCTGTCGATGGCGGCAAGGGCGTTCACAGTTTTGCTCGCTCCGTTCTCGGTGACCTCAACGCTCTTTTCCGTCATTAGGAAGGAGGTCACATAGTACTCGCCCGTGGGCGCGCGTGTGCCGCTGGGGGAAACAGTGACGGAAATGAAGTTGGAATCTGTCACAATTTGCTCGTCGATCAGGTAGTCCGCGCCGCCCTCTTTCTCGGCAAGATAGGTGCGCAGGGTATACTCTGTGTTCATTTCGGCGTATTCGACCTGGCCGGTTACCTCACCGCTATGCAAGCTCAAATCCAGCTTTTCAAACGGTGTAACGGTAACTCCCTTAGATTTCTCCCTTACAAGCGTAAGGGAGTCTGTATTGACCTCATAAGTCCCGCCACTCTTCAGCCGCAGGAGTGCTACGCGGTATTCCTTCCCGTCCTCATTGTTCGTGATAAGGTCGGTGCCTGCGTTGATCTCTGCGGTGGAATTGATTTGACCGTCCTCACCCACCCAGTTGATGTCGATGCGGTTGGTCTCATCTTTTTTCGTAACAATCAGAGCTTGTTTGATATCCTCCTCGCTCACGCTCTCGTCAAACGCCAGCAGGATATACGGCGTTTCCGCCGGATCGGTGACTTTTACCTCAATCACCTTAGAGTTTTCACTGCTGCCGTTCGTGAGCACAACGGGCTCCAGAGCCGTCAGCATCAGAGCCTCCTCGCCGTCCTCAAGCGACACCGCCTGCACCACCGGCGTCACGCCGTGGTCCTCCCATTTCCACTCGGGCAGCTTTTTGATCAGCTTGCCCTCAAGATCCCATCCCTTACCCTTTTCGAAGTCGGTTTTGATGATATTCGGAAGAATGACCCACGCGCGCACATCATAGAGCCAGTTCGTCGTCTGTGCCATCGCGCCGAGGTAGACATTGATGTTATTAAACGCATCCTTCATGCCCTCGCTGACGCTGACGCCGCTAATGCGAGCCGTGGTCTGTCCGCCGATGATCAGCTGAATATCCGTTTGCGACAGCTTTGCCCCTCTGAGGCAGGGGATAAAGAAATTACTGGGGATCTGCAAGATGCCCTGCACCTTGCCGTTGGCGCCGATGCCGAGATACAATCTGTTCTGGTCCTCATTCACGCCGCCGAAGGCCCCCAGCTCGATGGAGGATTTCAGAACGATCACATCAAGCTTTGTACTCGGCAGATTGAGCTCAAGCGCCTCCGAGCCGGCAAAGTAGATGCCCGTGTAGGTTTCATTTCCATATTTCCGCTCCTGCCCGTTGAGCTTGAGGGCGTAGCCAAAGCTATCGATGATGGATAACTTCGCGCCTACAATGCCCACGTCACTTGCCGTGAGGGAGATCTCACTCGGGCCGATCACCACATCCCCCGTGCCCTCGATGAGGTGGAGATAGGTGCCCGTCAGCGTGCCGCGCAGCTTGATGGGCGGAATGGCGAAGTAGTCGCCGTTCACCGTTTTTGCCAGATCCATGAAGCCCGCGCCGCCGCCGTTGAGCTGACCAACGGGAATGGGCGGAATAAGGGGGATGCCGGGGCTTGCCTTGACATAGAAATACAGCGTGTTGGGCAGCAGGCTGCCGTCCTTTTTGCTGCGCGTCAGCTCCAGCTCCGCCTTGGTCTCAAAGAGGTCAAAGACGTTCAGCTCCAGTTCAAAGGCGTAACGCTTGTTGCCATTGAAGGTATTGACCTCGCCCTTGACCTTGGCAAGCTCCAGCGACAGCATTTTTTCGGTGTCAAAGCTGCCTTTCGCGTGGACGCCGTTGACCTTGAATTCATTCCCCTTCAAGCCGTAACCCAGCTTTTCCAGTGAAAATTCCGCGCCGTCGAAGATGGTCTGAAAGCCGATCTCGCCGCTGAACACAAGGTTTCCCGCCGCGTCGGCGGCGGCGTTCCTCAGCTTCACCGTGGCGTAGGGGATGTCCACATAGACGATGGCGTCGTTCTTCTCGGGCTTGATTTCAAACGTAAAGCCATCCTTTGTGAGGGAGATTTTCAGGTCATTTTCCGCGCCGGTTTTGGGCTGGTAGAATTTGAAGGTCGGCGCGCTCAGGCTCACGCCGTTTTGCTCCACGGTTCCGTTCTTGTGGATGACGAGCCTGCCGCCGCTGCCCCACGTCGCCGTGACGGAGGGCGAGAGCAGCGCCGCCCCGCCGGTGAACTCAAAGGAGGTGCCGTCTGTACTCTTGTAATCGCCGTTGATGAGGGCGACGGGGTCCTTCTTGTACTGCCGCTTCAGCGCCGAGAGCGCCGCATCGTCCGCCACATGCTCCACCGTCACGCCGCCGTTGGGGAAAACGGCCAGCCGCTTGGCGTAGATGGCGGGATCGACCTTGTCCGGTTCACTGGGGATGGGCTGCGTCAGCTTCGTCAGGCTGCGGAAGCCCCAAAGGAAACGCAGGGAATTTGCGTTGCCATTTTCATTATCGAAATAAAAACCGACATCATTCCCGCACTCCACCCGGGTGTCGCCGGGGCGGCTGGCCGGCGTTACGCTGACCCATTTCGGCAGATAGGCCTTGATGGTGCCGTTTTTATAGTATTGCGACAGTCCCACAAAGGGATTGGCCCAGTTGTAGCCGTCCGTATAGACCTCGGTGATGTAAACGCCGTCCTTATCGCCCGACCAGGAATAACCCTTGGGAACAGTCTTTGTATCCAGATTCTCCACGGGCGCGGTGATGGTGGAACTTTCCGTGGTGATCGTGGGAGTCGTTCCATCTGACACATACGGCACCGTGGTGCGGCTGATTTTGATGGCGGGGCCGCCCGAAGCCTCCAGCATGGCCCGATGCCCCATGGAGGTAAAGGCATTGAGGTTATAGCCCCACGTAAACCTTGGATCACCCATAGCAACTTGATCATTTTCTTCGACGCGGATGCTGCCGACGGTCGTCAGCACGCCCCAAGTGTCGTCCTTCGCCGTAGGCCCGATCTCCTTGAGCTGCACGATCTCGTAGTAGACTGTCACCTGTGCGGCGACATGACTGTGGGACGACAGCAGGTCATACTCCGCCTTGATAGCGTTCGTTTTTCCATTTGGCGTTTCTGAAACAAAGGTCATGCTTTTCAGTTCCGTCACCACGCCCTCGGTGGTCGGTACGCCTTGATTATAGGTAGTGTAATTGCAGCGCGGCGTCTGGCTGTTCCACAAAAAATCCTCGTCAGGCTTCGCGGCGGGAACCACCGTAAGATAGGAATAGGTCTCAAGCAGTTTATGCAGCGTCACATGGACGTACCCGTTTTGCAGGGACAGGGAGCCGTCCGCCATCTTGACCTGCTTTACATCGCCCGCCCGGTAAATGTCCCCCGCAAAGGCCGCGGCCTCCACGGGCAGCAGACCCAGCAGCAGGCCCAGCGTCAATAACAGGGTGATCGTTTTTTTCATGATGCGTTTCCCTCCTTGTCTGTCTTGTTGTTCTTTTCTCGTTTCTCTCGCTCATGCAGGCGCATACAGACCACCGTCAGGACAGCGGCGGCCGTAAAGGACGCCACACCCACCAGCACATAGCCGCCTGCGCTGTCCGCCAGCAGCGTCGCGCCGTAGGCCCCCTGGACGGCGGCGCCGGGTGCCCCGCCGATGAAATGAGCCAGCGCGCCGGTCAGACCCAGAGCCAGCGCGGTACACAGCGTTCCCAGCCGCCGCAGCGCCGTCCGCTCCCGCTTTTGGATCAGCCGCAGGGCCGTCTGCTTCACACGCCGGACGCGCTCCGTGGTGTCATACATGCCCCTTCCTCCTTCCCCGAAAAAGTCCTTACACTCTGATAGGGACAAAAATGGAGAAAACTATGCACCAAAAATTGAAAAAATTTCAAAAAAGATCAGACCGTCCTGTCGGACGATCTGATGGAGGCTGTCGATAAAGCGGGAGATTTTCCGCAACGGAAAGGAAGGGTGTGCGCGGGAAACCCAAGAAGGGTGTCCTGCGCCATTGAAATCCTAAGTTTTCAGAACTTTATAAAAGTTCTGAAAACTTGCTCAGCGGGGCGAAAAGACTTTTTCGACACGCTGAATCAGACCGTCCAACAGGACGGTCCGATGAGACTGTATTTACGCCTCGGCTTTCCGCGCCAGCAGCCGGAAGCACAGCGCCGTGGGCAGCGGGACAAAGTAGGCGATGAGTTGGGGCATCCCCCCGGCGCTGACCAGAAGATTGTAGATGGCGTGGTAGATGATGGCAACACACAAAAGTGCGAACAGGCAGGCCGCCCGCAGGGGGCGGCTGTCCCACACGGGGCGCAGGACGCCGCCGTACACATTCCCGCAGACCACATGCATCGCACCGGTGCCAAAGCCCCGGATCAGCAGAAAGAGGATCTGGTCCGCGCCGTTTTGCGTGAGGAAACAGATGTTTTCAAAGGTGGCAAAGCTGGCGGCCACGATGACGGCGGCCAGCCGGAAGCGGGCGAAGGTCGGCTCAAACACTGCCAGAAAGAACAGCAGCGGCAGCAGCTTCATGATCTCCTCCACCACCGGCGCGATCTGGGTGGCGGCATTGACGGCGTCCGCCTGATACAGCCGGGCGAAGAAGGTGTTGAGATAGGCGGAGAGCAGACAGGCCCCCATCCCCGCAAGGCAGAACACCAGCGCGGCGCGCTGCCCCCGCTTGAGGGACAGCAGCGCCACCACCAGCGGGGCCGCCATGCAGACGAATACATTTTCGATATAGGTCATGCCTCCACCGCCTTTCGCACCGCAGGCAGAAACAGGAGCAGAACGAGGGTCAGCAGGAAATCGAACCAGAAGTAGGGATTCGTCAGGGTGTCGCTCACCCAGAAGCAGGAGGCCGTCCACAGGGCGTACTCCAGCGTTGTGAAGGCCAGTACCGTTCCGTGAAACCGGCGCAGCCGCCCGTTTTCCGTCTTTTTCGCCCAGACGAGGCCCCGCATCGCGCACCACGCCAGCATCATCGTCAAGCCGCACATGAGGACGTTGAGAAGCAGATCGCCGTAGGTGACGTACAGCACGAACTGCGGCAGGCAGAACACCGGTGCCAGCCAGCACAGTCCCGTCCGGGACTGCCGCTCCTCCGGGTCCGCCAGTGTCAGCGTCAGGGCAAGCAAAGAGACATAGCTGGCCAGCCACGCAAGGTCGGAGACGTAGAAGATCTGCGGGGTCTCCTGCCGCAGCAGCAGATGCAGTGTCCAGTAGAGGGTGCCCAAGGCGAAGGTGCCGTAAAAGCAGGTCAGCAGAAACCACGGCTGTCCGCGGCTTTTGAGATACGCCCGCAAAGCGGCGCAAAAGCCCGCCGTCACGGCGAGAAACTGCAAGAGATAGTCCCAAAACTCAATCATCGTACCGCTCCTCGTCCGCCGAGTCCCCCTCATGCCCCCGCAGGCGGACGCACAGCACCGTCACGCACACGCCTAACGCGAAGGCCAGCAGGCCCACCACGAGATAGCCAAGGCTCCGGCCGCTGAAAACGCTGGCGGCCATGCCGACGCCCAGCGCCGTGTCGGAAAATCCCTCCGTGATGCCGGGCATGACCAGCGCGAGGGAGACGATCATGACGAAACAGGCCGCTGTACCGGCGCAAAAGATCCCACGGGCCCGGCGGCGCTGCCGCTCCCGCTCCAGTTCCCTCGCCCGCCGCTTGGCCTCGGCCAGCCGTTCAGCCGTTGTACGCATCCGTGATTCCCTCCTGTTCCAGCCGCTTTCGCAGCGCGATTTTTCCACGGTAAATGAGGTCCGCCACCTGCTTTTCCCGCTTACCCATGACGGCGGCGGTCTCCGCGTGGCTCAGTCCCTCGAAATAGACAAGGAACAGCGCCTCCCGGTAGTCCTCGTGCAGCTCTGCCATGCAGGTCCGCAGGAGCCGCGCCCGCTCCGCCGATTGCACAGCTTCCTCCACCAGCTCCCGGGCCTCCGGTTCCTCCGTCAGCGCATCCAGCGAAAAGCAGTTTCTCGCTCTCTTTTTGTGCAGCAGCCGCAGGGCCATGTGCCGCGCTGACTGGTAGAGGTAGGTGCGAAAGCCGCCGTCCCGGATGGCCGGCCTTTTGGCGATGAGATAGGCAAAGGCCTCGATCATCAGATCCTCCGCCTCGTGAAGGTCGCAGAGGTAGCCGTCCAGATAGAGGGTCAGCTTGGTGCCGTAACGCTCCATAAGCGCGCCCAGAGCGTCCTCGTCGCCGTTGAGGTAGCGGCGGTATAATGCTTCGTCTGTCATCCCTCCGCCGCCTCCCTTCGCCGCTTTTTTCATGATTATAACACGCCCCATGCGCCCTTGTCGATAGAATTGATATACTCGAAAGGCTCCTGCCATCAGTTCCACGCCCCAGGTCATCGCCGCCCGTGCCAGCAAAAAGCGGATAAAACGCTTGAAGGCCAATTCCGCTTTCTTCATTTCCGCATTGAACGTCTTTTGCCTACCATCTCTTGACAGTAGGTTCATTCTTTGCCGACGCGTAGCGTAACGAAACGTTCCGCTGTGTTGCGGCACAGTAGTCACAGGCAAAAAGGAAATTCCGCCCCTTTTCGGAAATTTGCCATTTATAATTTGATATATTTCCGAAACGTGTTAACATTCTTCCGAATGTTGGACATAATAGAATCAACAGATCATTTCAAGGAGGCAAGCAAATGGCTGACTTTATGTTTGTAAAAGATGCGGCTGCGCTTTGGAATATTAGTGAACGACAGGTTAGCGGGCTTTGCAGTCGCGGAAAGATTCCCGGAGCAGTAAAGCAGAGACGTTCTTGGATGATCCCGACAACTGCCGAAAAGCCCGCTGATCAGCGAGTCAAATCCGGAGCCTAAATGGAATGTCCATCTCCTTGAATTTCGATATGCTTATCTGCTGGAATTTCCAATGTAGAAACAAGTCCAATATCTTCTGCCAAGGTAATGGTATCCTTTTCACCGGTAGCATTCTCGATCGCCGTCCGTAATTCCGCTTCTGTTGTAATCCCATTGTTTTCCGCCCATGCTGTCGGAACCAGCGTGAACATCATCGTCAGTGACAACAATATTGCAAAAATTCGCTGTTTCATCACTTTTACCTCCTATATTTCCTTCTATTTGATCCGCTTCCGCAGGTTTAAACAAAAAACAGACACATTCAAGACATGGTTCTACCCATGCCTGAAAGCGCCTTTGCTTTATATTCTGCGGACAGCGTAAAGCAGCGAACGCCGCTTGCTCTGTCCTGGCCTATTCTGTTTTTCGGAGCTTGCCGGAGCATCATGCGCATCAGAACCTTTGGAAGGGTCAGCGCGGAGCTATGGAACCAGGGGGAATGGCGGCTGTCCGCCGTTGACAGCTGGCTGGCCCGGAGGGCCCCGTAGCTTTGCGTCGCCGGCTTACGCCGGGTTTGCCCATAAATTTTACATAAAGAAAGCAGCAGATTGCTCTTTTCCAGTCAATAGGCGTTTTTTATAAAATTCAACCGTTTTCTTTGGGTTTTTCGAGCCTTTTTCCGCTCAGAAATCACGCTTGTGCTCCCCGCATGGTGCGGGAATCCGCCGTCGATTCTCCCGGCTTCTGTGCTCTTTACACCCAAATGCCGGAGGCCCTCCTCGGAGCAGCAGTGTACCCGCGGCAAAGTCCCGTCGATTTTCATTGCCATACCGATGGAACCGTGGTATACTATTCCCGTTGAAAAAACAAAACGAAGGAGAGATGACCATGGACCCCATCAACGAGATCGAACTGGAGGACTGCCCCGTATGCCGCGGCGCCGGTTATATTGAGGACGAGCAGGGCTGGTGCATGTATGCATGCTGTCTGAACTGCGGCACGGAGACCGCCCACGTCAGCTACAAGACGCCGGAGGAGCGGCTGGAGGCCGCCCGTCAGGCTGCCTACCTGTGGAACATCGGCAAGGTGATCCACAACGGCATGTGTGACTGATCCCCACGCAAAGAACGCGCAAGTGAGAGCACTTGCGCGTTTTTCCTTTGGCTGATACAATACAGAAAAAAGCTTCCGGGAGGAACACAGTATGATTCGTGAGATCTGCAGGGATGAGACGTTTCTCGCCCAGAAGGCCGCCCCCGCCACGGCGGACGATCTGGCCACGGCCCAGGACCTGCTGGACACCCTGATTGCCCATAAGGACGGCTGCGTGGGCATGGCGGCCAACATGATTGGCGTTTGCAAGCGCATTATCGCCTTTGACAACGAGGGGACGTACATGGTGATGTTCAATCCCGTCATCATCCGGCAGTCCGGGCCGTATGAGGCCCAGGAGGGCTGCCTCTCCCTCACCGGCGTCCGGAAAACGAAACGGTTTCAGACCGTCAAGGTCCAGTGGCAGAACGAACAATTCCAGACCCGGCTGAAAACCTTCACCGGCTGGACGGCGGAGATCATCCAGCACGAAATTGACCACTGCGAGGGGATTTTGATATGATTCTTTACTTTTCCGGCACCGGGAACAGCGGTTACGCGGCCCGGCGCATTGCCGACGGGCTGGGCGAGCCGCTGCTGTGCCTGAACGACCGCATCAAAGCCGGGGGCACCGCCCCGGTGGAGACTGGGGAGCGGCTGGTGATCGTCACGCCCACCTACGCCTGGCGGATCCCCCGCATCGTGGAGGACTGGCTGCTGCACACGGAGCTGACCGGAGCGAAGCGGGCGTGGTTCGTCATGACCTGCGGCAGCGAGATCGGCGATGCCGACCGCTACAACCGCCGCCTCTGTCAGGAAAAAGATCTTGCCTGCATGGGCACGGCGCAGATCGTCATGCCGGAGAACTACATCGCCATGTTCAACGCCCCTCAGGTGGAGGAAGCCCGGCAGATCGTGGCCAGAGCGGAGCCGGACATAGACGGCGCGATCGCCGCCGTCCGGGAAAACCGGGCCTTTCCCCCGCCCCGGAGGAAGTTCTATGACCGCTTCATGAGCGGGCCGGTGAATCCCATCTTCTATTCCTGCTTTGTAAAGGCAAATGCCTTCACTGTCGGAAATGCCTGCACCGGCTGCGGACAGTGTGTCCGGCGCTGCCCCACCAACAACATCACCCTGCAAAACGGAAAGCCCGTCTGGGGGCAGAACTGCACCCACTGCATGGCCTGCATCTGCTACTGCCCCGCGGAGGCCATCGAGTACGGCAAAAAGAGCCTTGGCAAGCCACGGTATCATTTTGAAGCGCTGTGAGGGGCTTCTGGACACGCAATTGCAGACTATGTGCAGGGCAGCCGCCCTGCGCATAGTTTTGTTGGAACGAAGAGGCTATATTTAAGAGGTTTTGAGCTCGCTTTTTCGCGCACTGCCGCCTCCGGTGCGAGCGGAGAAAATCGCGGCAGCTTCCCCCGGCAGCCAAACTTTTTTCTTGCATTTTTCCTCATTTTTTGTATCATAAAACCGTACACCATACACCGATATACAGCAGGAGGACTCTTTTTGACTCCGAGGCTTTTTATGAAACGCGATGACAAGCTGTTTTCCATTGGCGAGATCGCCAAGGCATTGGGCGTGACCCGCCGCATCATCCTTCACTATGAGGAACGGGGGCTGATCGAGCCGGATAAGCGGGATGACGCCACCAACAACCGCTACTACACCATCGATACCTTTACCAAGCTGCGGAGCATCCGCAGTCTGCAGAATCTGGGACTGACGCTGGATGAGATCCGGGACTACTACAACGATTCCACGGATCTGATGCCGCTCATTCGCCGGATGGAGGAAATGCGGGACCAGCTGAATCTCAATATCGAAAAACTGTACGAGCGGGCCAAGGTATCCTCCGCTCAGGTCAAGGAGCTGGAGCTGCCGCAGCAGCTCATATACCGCCGCACCTACCGCAGCAATAACGTGGCGGACAAGACCGTTCTGCTCCGCAACACGGCTCTGGAGGCCATGCGGGCCCACGGTACGGATATCACCCGGCGGATGTACTTCATCCAATTCCCTATCGACCGCCCGGCCGAGGTGTCCTGCTGCGTGGCCGTTCCCCCGGGCAGTGAGGGAGAATATGTGGAGACCGCAGCGCCTATGCAGGCCATCTGCATCTATCACCACGGTGCGTATGAGGAGCTCCCCGCCGTGGGCCGCCAGCTTCTGGACTACGCCAAGGAGCACGGCCTGACGCCGCAGGGCATCCTGCGCCATACCTATCTGGAGGGGCCGCCCCAGCATAAGGACCCCGCAAAGTTCATCACTCAGGTCATTCTGCCAATCGTGTAATGGTATTTCGCACAGCGCCTATCTCCATACCCGCCAGAGTTGTCTCCGGCGGACACCGTAAAATCAGGCTTCCGCAAGGGCCGGCGGTTCAAAACCGCCGGCCCCTCAGCGTGTCGAAAAAGTTTTTTCGCCTCGCTGAGCAAGTTTTCAGAACTTTATAAAAGTTCTGAAAACTTAGGATTTCAATGGCGCAGGACACCCTTCTTGGGTTTCCCGCGCACACCCTTCCTTACCGTCGCGGAGAATTTACCACTTTATCGACAGTCTCCCTATATCGCATCTGCGCAAAAAAAGTGCGGATCCCGCCGGATGTGATCCCGCATTTTTGCATATCCGAACGCCCGATCCGGTTGGGGCAGGGCGGAGCATTTTCCGCGTATTTATTTTGCACGAAATTGAAAAACCTTCCATTCTTTTTTCTGCTGCAACTTTTACAAAAGATGAAATGTGGGCAAAAAAGCTGTTGACATTTGGCGTTCACCTTGCTATGATTCAACCAACAAAAACGCAATGACACAGAGTAGTAAGCAGGGCGATCCTCTCAGAGAAGTGCCGGTTGGTGCGAGGCACAGCGCGATCAAGCTGCCGAACTGGCTGTACAGCGGCTGCGTCGAATTGGAAGTAGATGCAGACGGGAGCTCCCGTTACAGTAGCAGGGATATGATGGTATCCCGTTGAGTGTGTTTCCAATACAGGAAACAAAGAAGAGTGGTACCGCGGAGGGTTTTCTACCTTTCGTCTCTTCTGCCAACCGGCAGGAGCGACGAAAGGTTTTTTGTTTTTCCTGCCAACCATCGGACAACATTTGCAGGAGGAAGAAATCATGAAAACCAACACCAAAGTCCCCAAGACGCCCTTCTTTGCCGCCTTCTCCGTCGGCGCGGTCCTGTTCTCCGCTCACGCAGGCGGCGGCTTCGCCACCGGCAACCAGGCCAACACCTATTACGTGGGTCTGGGCTGGACCGGCATCATCTCCGCCATCGCGGCCATGCTGCTTTTGACCCTCACCATGCGGGAGGCCATGATCATGTACAACTCCCGTGGCCTGACGAGCTACAAGCAGCTTTTTGAAACGCTGTATCATCCCTTTGACAAGATCGAATGGGCCTTCGAGGTATTCTTCTACATCATGGTGCTGATGGCCGTCGCCGCCGCCATCTCCGGCGCAGCCTCCGCCCTGAATAACTACTTCACCATCAACTACTACATCGGCGTCGCCATTGTCGGCGTCATCGTCCTGATGCTCACCATCTTCGGCGCAGGCATCGTCCGGGCCGCCTCCACCTACATGGGCATGGCCATTCTGGTCACAGCCATCAGCATCTATGTCATCGGCATCTTCAAGAGCGACAGCAGCATCTTCTCCGTCCTCGCCGCCGACTTTGAGATCACCGGCTTCATGAATATGCCCAAGGCCATCCTCAACGCCTTTACCTACGCCGGTTTCCAGTGCGTGACCCTCCCCACCATGATCGCCTGCGGCACCACCATGAAGAACAAAGCGGGCTGCGCCAAGGCCATGTGGATCTCCTTCGTGATGAACGCCGTCGCTCTGGTCCTCTCCGTGTTCATGCTCATGAGCTGGCAGAGCGTTTACACTGCCGTGGAGGGCGGCTCCACCATCCCCACCCTCACCGTCTGCAAGATCATCGGCATCCCCGCTATGGTGGCCGTTTACGGCACCTGCCTGCTCCTCTGCCTCATCTCCACCGGCGTGACCACCATCTTCGGCTTCGTGGCCCGGTTTGAAAAGCTCCCCGTGTTCAGCGGCATCCAGTCCGCCCCCGTCCGCAGCGCCATCGTTTCCGCGTTCATCATCGTCCTCTCCATGACCATCTCCATGGCCGGCCTCACCAACATCATCAAGTACGGCTACGGCTACTGCGGCTATCTGGGCATCGCCGTTGTGGTGATCCCCTTCCTGACCGTTGGCGTATACAAGAACCGTAAATACTGCAAGGAGCACGCCTTCGCCAATGCCAACGCCGAGGAGGAAGCCGCTCCCGCCGTTCGCAGCAGCGTCCGTGCCAATCCGGTGACCGCAGACTGAGCCCGTCCCCACCAACCAAGTGTTTTTTAAGAGGTGTTTATTATGCAAAAAGCTCTTTTTCCGGGATATACCGTAGGCCCTGACGCCTATGAGGATATTGTCAATATCTGCTCTGCCTATGGCAAAAAGGCCGCTATCATCGGCGGCAGGAAGGCGCTGGCCGCCGCGGAGCCTCAGATCCGCAAGGCGGTGGAAGGCTCCGGCATTGAGATCATCGGCACCTTCTGGTACGGCGGCGAGGCCTCCCGCGAAAACATGGATATGCTCCGGCCTCAGGTGGCGGACGCCGACATGATCTTCGCAGTGGGCGGCGGCAAGGCCATTGACACCTGCAAGGTGCTGGCCCACGAGACCAACCGGCCCTTCTTCACCTTCCCCACCATCGCCTCCACCTGCGCCTCCTGCACCAGTTTGGGCATCGTGTACCATCCTGACGGCAGCCTGCGGGAATACTCCTTCTCCAAGATCCCGCCCAACCACATTTTCATCAACACGGAGATCATTGCCAACGCCCCGGCCCGCTACCTGTGGGCCGGCATGGGGGATACCATGGCCAAGCACTATGAATGCACCATCTCCTCCCGCAACGACGTCCCCGCCCACTCCGACGCTATGGGCATCGCCCTCAGCTCCATGTGCGCCGCCCCCATCCTCCGCTGGGGCAAGCAGGCCATGGCGGACTGCGAGGCCCACAAGGTCACCCCGGAGCTGACGGAGATCATCGAGGCCATCATCATCTCCACCGGCTATGTCTCCAACTTCGTTCAGGTGGACTACACCACCGGCATGGCCCACGCCATGTACAACGGCTTCACGATCCTGCCCACCACGGAGGAATACCACCATCTCCACGGTGAGGTAGTCTCCTACGGCATTCTGGTCATGCTCACCGCCGACAAGCAGTACGCGGAGCGGGACCGGCTGCTGGCCTTCAACCGCTCCATCGGCCTGCCCACCCATCTGGCGGACATCCACGCCAGACCGGAGGACCTGCCCGCCGTTACGGAAAAGGCGCTGGCGGGCATCGACGTCCGGGTCTGGCCCTACCCCGTCGCCCAGCAAATGCTGATCGACGCGGTGATGGAGCTGGAGCAGGTCGGCTGACCCGGCAAGGCGGACCGTTTCCGCCAGAAAAAGTCAGAAAAACCCCCGGAGCAAACGGTCTTGATCGACCTGTTGCTCCGGGGGTCATCCTTTCATTTGGGGAGAGAAACAGCAGACTGAGGGAAGCGGCATGGGAGATCCCGCCTGCCCGCCACAAGAAAAAGCCCCGTCCGGCGCAATCACACAGATCCCTGCTTCTCCCGCTCGCTGATTTTACATTCAAAGCGGTCCTTGTTGGAATCCTGCGGGATGGGGGTGGGATAGCCGCCGCCGAAGCAGGCGGTGCAAAAGCCGCTCTCCGTGTGGTCGGCCAGCTTCACCACGTCGCTGAGGCTGAGATAGCCGAGAGAATCCACACCGATGATCCCGGCGATCTCCTCAACCGTGTGGTGGTTGGCGATGAGCTTGTTTTTGTCGTCAATATCCGTGCCGTAGTAACATTCGGACACAAAGGGCGGTGCGCTGACCCGCATGTGGATCTCCTTCGCGCCGGCCCTGCGCAGCAGGTCGATGGTGCGGCGGCAGGTGGTGCCCCGGACGATGGAGTCATCGATCAGCACCACGCGCTTGCCCTCCACCACGGAGCGGATGGGGTTCAGCTTGATATTGACCTCATTTTCCCGCATATCCTGCGTGGGAGAAATAAAGGTGCGGCCGATGTATTTGTTCTTGATAAAGCCCATGCCGTAGGGGATCCCGGACTGCCGGGCGTAGCCCATAGCGGCGTCCAGGCCGGAGTCCGGCACACCGATGACGATGTCCGCCTGCACGGGATGCTCCAGCGCGAGGAACGCACCGGCCCGCTGACGGGCCACATGAACGCTGCTGCCGTCGATCACGGAGTCGGGGCGGGCAAAGTAGATGAACTCAAAAACGCACAGTCTCCGGGGCGCGATGCCGCAGTGGGATCTGTCGGACTTGACGCCGTTTTTGTCCGCCACCACGATCTCTCCGGGCAGAATATCCCGCTCAAAGCTGGCGCCCACGGCGTCCAGTCCGCAGCTTTCAGAGGCGAACACCACGCTGCCGTCCTTCAGCCTCCCCATGCACAGGGGACGGAAGCCGTGAGGGTCCCGGACGGCGATCAGCTTGCTGGGGGATGAAATGACCAGAGAATACGCCCCCACCAGACGGTCCATGGCGGCGGAAACCGCCTCCTCGATGGAGCCGTGCTTCAGCCGCTCCTGCACAATGATGTAGGCGATGACCTCGGAATCGGTGGTGGTATGGAAGATCGACCCCTGACTCTCCAGCTGGAGACGCAGTTCCTGGGAGTTGGTCAGGTTGCCGTTGTGGGCCAGCGCCATGCGGCCCTTATAGTGGTTGACCAGAATGGGCTGGACGTTGCGCTTGTTGTCCGAACCGGTGGTGCCATAGCGCACATGGCCGACGGCGATGTTGCCAAGCCCCAGAGAGCGAAGCCGCTCCTTGGGAAACACATCGCTGACCAGCCCCACGTCCCGCCAGGAGCGGAACAGGCCGTCATCGTTGACAACGATACCGGCACTTTCCTGCCCGCGGTGCTGAAGGGCGTACAGCGCGTAATAGGCTAACGAGGCCACATCGGCGGTGACATTGGAGCATACGCCGAATACGCCGCATTCCTCGTGGAGGTGGCGGTCATCGCCGGCAGCCGGAGCCGCCTTATCAAGATCCGTGCACGCCATAGATTTACTGGGCATCGTGATCCAGCAGACGCTTCATGATCTCGGCGTAGGCGTCCTCAACGCCGCCCAGATCCCGGCGGAAACGGTCCTTATCCAGCTTTTCATGGGTCTTGGCGTCCCAAAGGCGGCAGGTGTCGGGGCTGATCTCGTCAGCCAGCACGATGGACCCGTCGGCCACCTTGCCGAATTCCAGCTTGAAGTCCACCAGCGTCACGCCGCACTCGGCCCAGAACGCCTTCAGCACCTCGTTGACAGCGAAGGCATAGTTCTTGATGGTCTCGATCTCCTCTGCCGTGGCCAATTTCAATGCCAGCGCGTGATAGGTGTTCAGCAGAGGATCGCCCAGCGCGTCATTCTTATAGGAAAACTCGATGGTGGGCTGATCGAACACGATGCCCTCCTCCACGCCGTAGCGCTTGGCGAAGGAACCGGCGGAGAGATTGCGGACAATGACCTCCAGAGGGACGATGGCAACCCGCTTCACCAGCGTTTCCCGCTGGCTCAGCTCCTTGACAAAATGGGTGGGGATGCCGGCCTTTTCCATTTTGGCCATCAGGCGGTTGGTCATCTGGTTGTTGATGACGCCCTTGCCGAGGATGGTGCCTTTTTTCAGACCGTTGAACGCGGTGGCGTCATCCTTGTAATCCACGATGAGCAGCTCGGGATCATCGGTTTTGAATACTTTTTTTGCTTTGCCCTCGTAGATCTGTTCTAACTTCTGCATGTTCTGCTCCTCCTGCGCATCTGCGCATAAAAATGATCAAAAACGTCAATTGGCCGCATACATCTGCCGGTACGGGTTTTTGCTGTCCGGCGTCACCACGGTGAAGGGCCCGTCCATCAATGCTTCCGCGTCGCCGCCGAACAGGGCGCACCAGCGCTCCATCAGCGGCCGCAGAAGGGCGGTCTCCTCCTCCGTGGGGGGATGGGGCGTCACCTGATCCGGGAAGCGGATGGCGGAAACATCGCCTCTGAAAATCACGCGCCCGCCGTGCTGTCCCGTGCAGGGGAAATAACCGGCGGCGGGCTTTCCGTCCGTATGCAGTCCCAGCACCAGGATCGTGCCGCCTGCCTGATATTCCCCCAGAAAGCTCCCCGCCCGGCAGCCCGGATCGCCTCATTTAAGGCCCGGTAATCCAGACCCTTTGCTTGAATATCCATGAACTATCACACCTTTACTGTTTTTCCGGTGGATCGGGATTTTTTGCCGCTTACTCTCCGGCATGGGCCACGCCCAGAATGGACAGCTCCTTTTCCGTCAGCCCCACGGCCCGCAGCATCAGCCGGTTGCCCCGCAGGGCCTCGATGGAATTGATCCCCATGCCGCCCATGATCTCCATGATCTCGTGCTTCCACGCCGTCATCAGATTGATGAGGCGTTCCGTGCCCTCGTCGGGGTCCAGCCGCTTGACCAGCTCCGGGCGCTGCGTGGCGATGCCCCACGCGCATCTGCCGCTCTGACAGGTGCGGCAGAGGTGGCAGCCCATGGCGATCAGCGCCGCCGTGCCGATATAGCAGGCGTCCGCTCCCAGAGCCACGGCCTTGACCACGTCGGCAGAGGAACGGATGCTGCCGCCTGCGATCAGGGACACCTGATTGCGGATGCCCTCCTCCCGCAGCCGCTGGTCCACGGCTGCCAGTGCCAGCTCAATGGGGATGCCCACATTGTCGCGGATCCGGGTAGGCGCAGCGCCGGTGCCGCCCCGGAAGCCGTCGATGGCAATGATGTCCGCGCCGCCCCGCGCAATGCCGCTGGCGATGGCCGCGATGTTGTGGACCGCGGCCACCTTGACGATCACCGGTTTCCGGTACTGTGTTGCTTCCTTTAAGGAGCAGATCAGCTGCCGGAGATCCTCGATGGAATAAATATCGTGGTGGGGCGCCGGGGAAATCGCGTCGGATCCCTCCGGGATCATGCGGGTGCGGGAAACATCGCCTACGATCTTCGCCCCCGGCAGGTGTCCGCCGATGCCCGGCTTGGCCCCCTGCCCCATTTTGATCTCAATGGCCGCACCGGCCATCAGGTAGTCCTCGTGAACGCCGAACCGTCCGGACGCCACCTGGGTGATGGTGTTGCGCCCATAGCGGTAAAGGTCCTCGTGGAGGCCACCCTCACCGGTGTTATAGCAGATCCCCAGCGCCTCCGCCGCTCTGGCCAGACTCTCGTGAGCGTTGAAGCTGATGGAGCCGTAGCTCATGGCGGAGAACAGCACCGGCATGGACAGCTCCAGCTGCGGCGTCAGCTCCGTGATCAGCCGCCCCTGGGCGTCGCGCCGGATGCGCTCCGGCTTCTTGCCCAGAAACACCCGGGTCTCCATCGGCTCCCGCAGCGGGTCGATGGGCGGGTTCGTGACCTGGGAGGCGTTGAGCAGCAGGCGGTCCCAGTAGACCGGCAGCTCCTTGGGGCTGCCCATGGAGGACAGCAGCACACCGCCGGTGGCGGCCTGCTTCCAGATCTCCTCCACGGCATCGGAGGACCAGTTGGCGCTCTCCCGCAGGGTGCAGCGGTTTTTCTCGATCTTCAAAGCGTGGGTGGGACAGTACGCCACGCACCGCTGGCAGTCCACGCATTTACTCTCATCCGCCAGCATCCGGTTATGGGTCTCGTCAAAGCGGTGAACGCCGTTGGGACATTGCTCCACACAGACCTTGCAGTTGACGCAGCGCTGCGGGTCCCGCACCACCTCAAACTGCGGCGGCACATAGAAATTTTTCATCAATAAGTCCCTTCTTTCAACCGGACGATGACCGGCTCACCGCCCATGGGCGCCCATATATTCTCCGCGTCAGGCTCCATGACCCGGATGGCCGCCTCCTCGCTGGAAATGAACACCCGGTCATCCTTTTCGCCTACCACCATGCTCCGCAGCTTCAACCGGTCGTTCAGCGCCATCAGTCCGCCGGAAAAACCGAGGATGATGGAGAACGGCCCCGTCAGCAGCAGGCTGGGAAACACCTTGCGGAGATATGTCAGCCGTTCCGCCTCCCGCGGCTCCATGTGCTCGATGGTGCTCCAGAAGGGAGCCGCCATCACGGAGGCTGTCTCCTCCAGCGTCAGTCCCTGCCGCCGCAGCAGGTAGTCCGCGATGTAGGCCATGACCTCCGTATCCGTTTGCAGCGTGCACTGGTAGCCGAACATTTCCACGCAGCGGCGGTTGGCGTCATAAGAGGAGATCTCGCCGTTGTGCACCACCGACCATTCCAGTAGGGAGAACGGATGGGCGCCGCCCCACCAGCCGGGGGTGTTGGTGGGATAGCGGCCGTGGGCCGTCCAGCAGTACGCCTCGTACTCCTCAAGGCGATAGAACCGGCCCACGTCCTCCGGATAGCCAACCGCCTTGAAGGTCCCCATATTTTTGCCGCTGGAAAACACGTATGCGCCCCGGAGCTCCGCGTTGATCTTCGTTACGATGCGGGCCACGTATTCCTCCGCGTCCAGCTGCAGCCGGTTCAGCACCGACTGCATGGGTGCCAGAAAATACCGCCAGATCAGGGACACATCGGTGATCTCCGGGATCTGCCGGATGGGAATGTGCTCCGCCTTGACGATCTCAAAGCCCTCCTTCAGCAGCGCCTCGCAGGTCTTGCGGGTATCCCGGCTGTCAAAGAAGATGTGGAAGGCATAGTAGTCCCGGTATTCCGGATAAATGCCGTATGCGGCGAAGCCGCCGCCCAGACCGTTGGAGCGGTCATGCATGGGGATCATGCTCTCCACGATCTTCTCTCCCGTCATCCGGCGTCCCTCCCGGGAGATCACAGCGGAGATCGCGCATCCGGACGGGATGCGGACCTGCCCTTCTCTTTTCATGATGTTCACCTTCCTCAAAACGGCGTTTTTTTCCGTTACGAAAAAAGACGTCCATTTTTCAGCAGAGGGCCACGCCTCTTGCCAAAAAATGAACGTCATTGCTCATCAAATATACAAATGATTTGTTATCATACTATAAGTGTTCTGTCTTGTCAATCCTTTTGAACTACCCACAACTGAAGTCGCAGACTTCCGGCAGCGGCGAAGCCGCTGTTCAGCGAAGTGAAAAGACTTTTTCGCCCCGCTAAGGCGAAGCCGCCCGGTCATGGCGACAGTTGAGCAAGCACTTTCCCTGTGACAACGCGCATCCCCGGCTTTTATCACTATACATTCAAGTTCAGACGTGCTATCATGTGCAAAATGGGCGAATGTCGAAGTGAAAACGAAGCAGAAAATATCCAAGCAACTAATTTGAAGCGATCGAGGGATGTGTTATGAAAATCAGAAAGTACAATGAAAATGATGTACCTGCCATGATACGTATTTGGAATGAAGTTGTCGAAGAGGGCGTTGCCTTTCCGCAGTTGGAGCTTCTCGACGAGGAAAGCGGCAGGGCATTCTTTGCCGCGCAGACGTACTGTGGTGTGGCAGATGACAACGGAACGGTTGTCGGGCTTTATATTCTCCACCCGAACAATGTCGGCCGGTGCGGGCACATTGCCAATGCAAGCTATGCGGTCGACTCCGCCTGCCGGGGAAAGCACATCGGAGAACAGCTGGTTTCCGATTGCCTTGTACAGGCCAGAAACAACGGCTTCAAGCTAATGCAGTTCAATGCCGTGGTTGAAAACAATATCCACGCCCGACACTTATATGAACGTCTTGGCTTTGTGCAGGTAGGAATGATCCCAAACGGATTTCTTATGAAGGACGGCTCCTACCAGAATATTTTCCTGTATTACTATGTGCTGTGACCATTCCGCCCCGCAGCAAGGGGGCTCCCCTTCCTCGGTCACAGTTGGGGGCTGAATCTGCCGTCAGCTACCGCACACAAAGGAATAGCCGAAGAAAGCGGATGCACACCTTGTGGCGTGCATCCGCTCAGTCTGTCGAAAAAGTCTTTTTCCCGCCAGGCCGCGCAACTCTGTTGCTTACTTCGACTTGCTTTGAAGGGGCACCTCAGGCGGTGGCGGAGACCGCCGAGAAAACGTACCCGCCCCGGACCGTGCGGATATAGGTCTGGCTGCCGCCCATCTTCCGACGGAGATTGGAGACGGTATTCGCCACGACCTTCAGGGTGTCCGCGCTGTCCCGGCCCCACACGGCGGAAAACAGGTCCTCCTTGGAAAGCGTGACTCCCGGATTGCTGGCGAGAAGCAGCAGCATATTGAACTCGATCCGGGTCAGCGCCAGCGCGGTTCCGTTTTGAAACGCCTGTTGGGAACGTCCGTCAATGGTCAGCTCCGGGAAGGTAAGCGTGTGCCGGGAGCTGAGGGAGACCCGCTCTGCGGCGATGTCCTCCCGCCGCAGAAAGGCCAGGATCTTTTCCTCCAGATCCCCCTCGGCCCCGTTTGCTTGAATGATGATCATAGTGTATCTGTGTGTTACTCCGCGTCCAGCTCGTGGAGCAGGTTGACCATCTCGATAGCGCTAACCGCACAATCGTAGCCCTTGTTGCCTGCCTTGGTGCCGGCCCGTTCGATGGCCTGCTCGATATTCTCCGTGGTCAATACGCCAAAGAGAACGGGTACGCCGCTTTCCAGAGACACGGCGGCGATCCCCTTGGAGACCTCGCTGCAGACGTAGTCATAGTGGCTGGTGGAACCGCGGATCACCGCGCCGAGGCAGATGACGGCGTCATACCTGCCGCTCTTTGCCATCTTGGACGCCACCAGCGGGATCTCAAAGGCTCCGGGAACCCACGCCACATGAACGTCATCCTCCCGAACCTCGTGGCGCAGCAGACCGTCCAGCGCACCGCTGAGGAGCTTGGAGGTGATGAATTCGTTGAACCGGGCGGCTACGATGCCCACCTTGATGCTTTTGGAGACCAGCTTTCCCTCGAAGGTTTTCATGATTAAGTACCTCTTTCTTTGTTAATATTCCAAAATGTGTCCCATTCGTGCCTGCTTGGTTTTCAGGTAGAACAGATCATGTGCTGTTGCCGCCATCTGGATCGGAACCCGTTCGGAGATCTCCAGACCGAACTCGGAGAGCTGATACACCTTGTCCGGGTTATTGGTCAGCAGCCGCAGGCTCTTCACCCCCAACTCCCGCAGGATCTGGGCCCCCAGGAAGTACTCCCGCTCGTCCCCGTGGAAGCCCAGGGCCAGGTTGGCCTCCAGGGTATCCATGCCCTGCTCCTGCAATTCGTAAGCCCGCAGCTTGTTGATGAGGCCGATGCCCCGGCCCTCCTGCCGCATATAGAGCAGGATACCCCGGCCCTCGTTTTCGATCTGGGTCATGGCGGCGGCCAGCTGCTGTCCGCAGTCACAGCGGAGAGAGCCGAAGGTGTCTCCGGTCAGACACTCGGAATGAACCCGGCATAGAACGTCCTTCCCGTCGCCGATGCCGCCCTTCACCAGCGCGACATGATGCTCGCCGTTCAGACGGCTCACAAAGCCGTAGGCTTTGAAATCGCCGTATTTCGTGGGCATATTCACCGCCGTGACCTGATCCACCAACTTTTCGTGGCACTTGCGGTACGCTTGAAGATCCCGGATGGTGATGAACTTGATGCCGAACTGCTCCGCCAGCGTCATCAGCTCGGCGGTGCGCATCATGGTGCCGTCCTCCCGCATGATCTCGCAGCACAGGCCGCATTCCTTCAGCCCCGCCAGACGGCACAGGTCAACGGTGGCCTCCGTATGGCCCTCCCGCTCCAACACGCCGTTTTTCTTCGCCAGCAGCGGGAACATGTGGCCCGGTCTGCGGAAATCCTCCGCCTTCGCGCCCTCCTCCACGCAGGCCATCGCCGTCACGGAGCGTTCGGCGGCGGAGATACCCGTGGTGGTGGAAATGTGGTCAATGGATACCGTGAAGGCCGTTTCGTGGTTATCGGTGTTGTTCTGCACCATCTGGGGGAATTGCAGCTTGCGGACAAAGGCCTCCGACATGGGCATACAGATCAGGCCCTTGCCGTGGGTGGCCATGAAGTTGATGTTCTCCGTGGTGGCAAACTCGGCGGCGCAGATGAAATCGCCTTCGTTTTCACGGTCGGGGGCGTCTGTGACCAGAATGATCTTCCCCTGTCTCAGATCCTCCAGTGCTTCGGGAATGGTATTGAAATTCATGGTAAATTCTCCTTGTTAAAAGCCGCAGCGCAGCAGCATTTCTTTTGTGAGTGTGCTTTCGTTTGCGGGGGTATGCGGTTTCGTTTCTTCCGGACGCAGCAGCTTTTCGATGTACTTGCCGACCACGTCGGTCTCCAAATTCACCGGGTCGCCCCGGCGCCGCTGGCTCAGATTGGTCTGGGTCACCGTATGGGGGATGGTGGACACGGAAAAGCCCTCGCCGTCCACGGCGGCCACCGTCAGGCTGATGCCGTCGATGGTGATGGAGCCCTTCTCCACCACATAGCGCAATATCTCCGGCCCCGCGTGGACGGTGTACCAGACGGCGGTATCGTCCCGGCGGATGTTGGCAATGTGTCCGACACCGTCCACATGGCCCGCTACGATATGTCCGCCGAAGCGGCCGTTGGCAGGCATGGCCCGTTCCAGATTGACTACGCTCCCCGCCGTAAGCCCCGCAAGGGACGAACGGTTCAGCGTCTCGTGCATCACGTCCGCCGAAAAGCCGTCAGGAAAAAGCCGGGTCACCGTCAGGCAGATTCCGTTCACGGCGATGCTGTCTCCGATCCGGGTCTCCTCTAAAACAGTTTTCGCATGGATCGTCA